>WNFI01134200.1_pt1 | contig 16068 bp, 19 predicted proteins | sample 5400471 | NCBI WGS metagenome assembly WNFI01 (sample SAMN13153348, study PRJNA577476) | soil metagenome | isolation source: 100 cm saprolite on Douglas fir-dominated hillslope | place: USA:California | collected 2013-09-17 | reverse complement strand
CCGCCGTGACCATGATGCTTCGTTATTACGGCATGAACACCGACCCTGGTGCCTTCAACGCCTGGCTCACGGCGAACGGCGGCTACGCGTACGATGACCAGCTCATCTGGGACGCCATCACCAGCTACTCCGGCGGTCGGGTGGCCTTCTCCGGCTGGCTCGGTCCCGACGTGGGCGCCATCGAGGCCGAGCTTGATGCCGGGCGGCCGGTGGTGGCCGAGGTCCACCTCGGCGTCAACCAGCATTTCGTTTTACTGACTGGCTACACGACCGACGGCGGCATCGAAATCAACGATCCCTGGTTCGCCGACGACGCGAGATTCAGCGATCGATACGGCGATCCCGCGAGCGGCATCGTTTCGATCCGGACCTTCATGCCGGCCGACCCGGGCGGCGCAAACGGCCACGGCCGGGTAAGCTGGATCGCCAATGCTGTAGCCGCCGTACATCTATCGCAATAACGAGCGCGTCCGCTGCGAGCGGCACGGTCGTCCGGTACTGCGGGTATTTCTTTCTCAAGGCGAGGATCGCCCGCTCTTGCTCGGGGCCTCGGTCGACGATGCGCGCCTTCCCACGAAGGAGCACATACCAGAGCCGGCGCCAGTCTTCGAGATATTCATCGATCAGCAGCGCCGCCCTCGGATTCGCCCGCACATTCTTGACGCGGCGCAACTGACCGGGGTTGACGGACTTCGGCTTGCCGTCGATGGCATGGTAGAGCGTCTCCCCAAGCAGGACGAAACACACCGGGACGACCGACGGCGTCTTGCCGTCCGATGTCGCGAAATGCGCGACCCGCGCCCGAGTGATGCGCCTTCGCAAACCAGCATCGATCACGGCGATGTCAAGATTACTCATGCCTCTCTTTCTGCGCGAGACGGACGTCAAAGCCTTGCTGACCATCGACGTGACCCTGGCGGCGCTCGACGCTGCCTTCCGCGAATGGGCGGCGGGCCGCGTCGCGAACCAACCGCGGCGTCGGGTTGCCGGCGGCGCCGTCCTGGCCACGATGTCGGCCGTATTGCCTTCGAAGGGCCTGATGGGCTTCAAGGCGTACACGCACAGCAAGGCCGGTGCGCGGTTCTGGGTGTGCCTCTTCGACGCGGCCGACGGCCGGCCCCGCGCCGTGATGGAGGCGGACTGGCTGGGCCGCATGCGAACCGGGGCGGCCTCCGGGCTCGCAACGAAGTATCTGGCTCGCACTGAGGCGTCGGTCTTCACCGTGATTGGCGCCGGGGGCCAGGCGCTGACCCAGGTGCTCGCGGTGGCCGCCGTCCGCGCGCTCCGCGAGGTCCGCGTGGTCAGCCGAGACTCCACGCATCGCGACGCGTTCGTCGAGGAGCTGAAGGGCGCGCTGCCGGGCAGCATCGGCATCCACCCGGCCGGCAGCATGCGGGAGGCCGTCGACGGCGCCGAGATCCTGACAACGATCACGTCGGCTGCCCGGCCCATCTTTCCGGGAGAGTGGCTGCAGGCGGGCCAGCATCTGAACGTGTGCGGCTCGAACTATCCGGATCGGCGCGAGATCGATGGCCGTGTCGTTGCCCGAGCCGACCTGGTGGTGGCCGATGATGTCGACGCGGCGCGCCTCGAGGGCGGCGACCTCCTGCTGGCGGAACGCGAGGGGCAGCTGAATTGGGGCCGGGTCCATTCTTTGCGTGACGTCGTCGCCGGATCGACCGGCAGCCGGCAGCCATCTGACGTGACGCTGTTTAAGTCCGTAGGGCTCGCGATCGAGGACGTGGCCGCCGGCGCAGCGGTGCTCGAGCTCGCCGAGGCGCGGGGCGTGGGCCAGCGGCTACCCGATTAGCATTTGACTTTTGATGACATTTGTTCTATAAGGTTTGTTACGGCCATGACTGTCAGCAGCTGGCTGAAGGCTCGATCGGTCGAGCTGGGCGCCTCCCTGTGCACGGCAGCGCTCCTGATCGCCGGCCTCGCCATCGGCGTTCCGTTCCTGCGCGCGCGCATCCCCGAGACGTTTCTCTATAGCTTCTGCTGCGTGACCGCGGTGCTCCTGCGCGCCGTGATCGACCTGGCCGTGCGCGCGAGCGTGCTGGCGGCGCACAGGATTCGGCCGGCGCGGGCCACAGCTGCGATCCGCCTGGAACCGTCGAAGGCCTGACGGTCCGGCGATCCTGATATCGACGCTATAAAGAAACCAGTTCCGGGTGTTAAGATAAGCACCCGGGTCAGCCGCGGGCGCACTCGCCCGCCACCAAGGAGGAAACGATGGGGTATTTGCGAGGCATCGTGCACGGAGCGATCATTGGCGGGGCAGTCGCCTTGCTCTACGCGCCCAAGCCCGGACGGGAGATGCGCCAGGAGCTTTCCGAGCGCCTCGATCAGGTGCGCGGCCAGGTGCAGCCGGTGCTGGACCAGGCCCAGGGTGTCGTCGATTCAGCGCGCCCCCAGGTCGAGCGCGGCATTTCGAAGGCGCAGCAGCAGGCCCAGCGGATCACCCGCATGGGCAGCGACAACGCCCCAGGTCCCGCACCTAACTAAAATCATCCCGTGGCAATCGAACGTCAGGGTCGCGGGATTTCCCGCGTGAATGGAGACGGGATCGTCGTTGCAGGGGGCGTGCGCACCGCCATCGGCAAGTTTGCGGGCGCGTTCAAGGACACCCCCACGTCGGATCTAGGCGCGAACGCGATCCGCGCCGCCGTTCAGCGCGCGGGGATCTCGCCCGAGGTTGTCGACGAAGTCATCCTGGGCTGTGTCGGCCAGGTTGGCGAAGATGCCTTCAACGCCCGGCTCGCGACGCTGAAGGCCGGCCTGCCGGAAAAAACGACGGCGTTCAATGTCAACCGGCTGTGCGGGTCCGGACTTCAGGCGATCAACAGCGCCGTCCAGGAGCTACGCACGGGTGAGGCCCAGGTGGTTGTCGCCGGAGGCAACGAGAACATGTCGATCCAGCCGTACCTGCTGCCGCGGTCGCAGGTGGGGTCGCGCCTCGGCGACGCCGCGCTGATCGACGGCACGCTGTCCCTCGTCACCGACCCCTTTGGTCGCTATCAGATGGGCGCGACGGCAGAGAAGGTCGCCGACCGCTACGGGGTTTCCCGCGAGGCGCAGGACAAATTTGCGGCCGAGAGCCAGCGGCGGGCGGCCGCCGCCATCGCCGAGGGTCGGTTCACCGACCAGATCGTGCCGATCGCGATTCCCCAGAAAAAAGGCGACCCCCTGATCGCCAATGTCGATGAGCATCCTCGGCCCGGCACGACCATGGAGTCGCTGGGCCGCCTCAAGCCAGCCTTTCGCGAGGGCGGGAGTGTGACCGCCGGCAACTCATCGGGCATCAACGACGCCGGCGCGGCCGTCGTCGTGATGACCAGGGCGAAGGCCGACGAGCTGGGCGTCACGCCACAGCTCGAGTGGGTCGCCGACGCCGTCGCTGGGATCGCCCCGGAGATCATGGGCGTGGCCCCCATTTTTGCCGTCCAGAACTTGCTCAAGAAGGTCGGGATGACGATCAACGACATCGATCTGATGGAGCTGAACGAGGCCTTCGCGGCGCAGGCCGTCGCGGTGATCCGGGAGCTGGAGATCGATCCCGAGAAGGTCAACCCGAACGGCGGCGCGATCGCGCTCGGCCATCCGGTCGGCGCCACCGGCGCCATCTTGACCGTCAAGCTGGCCTACGAGCTCAAGCGGCGGCAGGCCGAGTGGGGCATCGTGACGATGTGCATCGGCGGCGGCCAGGGCATCGCCACGCTCTTTCGGAACCTGAACTAAAGCGCTCCGGCTGCACGAGTTCGGCCCCAGGCGCGTTGTATTCGGAGGCATGTCCCGACTGCCTCGCCGCCCCATCGTCCTCGCCGCCACGGCCGTGCTTACGGTATTCGCGCTGCTGCGCTACGGCGTGCTGGTCACAATCCTGGTCATGGCCCTTGGCGTGACTGCGTCCGTCCTGGTCGGCCGGCACCAGGCCGGCAAGTTCACCGTCGGCAAGAAGGGCCCAAAGGGGCCGGCGTGGCGCCCCAGAAATCACCATAAGGAGCTGCCGGCTCCGGCTGATGACCCGGTGATCAGCTTCGGGGAGCCCGTGGTCGAGCTCTTCGCCTCGCGGACGCCCCCGCTCGCCCATCTGGGGTTGAGCGCCACCCTTCGCAGCCAGCTGGACGGCTTTGCCCTCGGTCGGACACGGCGCATCATCGAGGCGCCCGATCTCCTGACGCACGCAGCCGCGGACGCGGAATCGTGGCCCGTTGTCGAGGCGGCGGTCCAGAAGACCATGGCGCTGGCGCGGTCACGCGGCATCGAGGTCCGTCCGGAGGGCCAGCCGCGCCTGACCCAGGCGCTTGCCCTGAGCGCGGTGCAGGGTGTCCTTCTGGCCGAGTGGCGGCAGCTGGAAGACGGCACCACCGTCTGGGACGGTGCCACCGCGCGGATCCGCGCCTCGGATGCCTTTTCGATCCAGCGCATCACCGAGGCCATGGAACGGCGCCAGCTGCCGGAACTCTTCGCGGGGATCGCGCGGCGACCGCCGAACTTCGAAGTCCGGCTCCTGCTGCCTTATGCACTCGCGACCGCGTTCTACATTCGCCTGCACGGAAAGCCACCCGAAGCCTTCGCGGCCTGAGTCCGGCCGGCGATCGTCCGCTTAGCGGGACGCGACGCGGAGCGGGACTTCCTGGTGTCGTGGCGCGGGAAAGCGCACATAGGACCGGTCACCGATCCATTGCGTTGGCGGCGCCGCCCACCATTTCGCCATGTTGTTCAAGGCGATCGCGTACTGGGCACGCAGGCGCGAGAACGCGACCCAGGACTCTTCCGGCCCCAGCAGCGACCAGCCCGCCGCCGCCAATCGCTCCCTCGCCTGGTCGAACTCGTAACGCTCGACCCCCGGATCGTGATCGCTTTCGATTCGGAAGAAGCGGGCCAGGTCTTCCACCAGATGCGTCCCCATGGCGAACGTCATTTTGGCCGGGCCGCGAGGACCATCGAGGACGGTCGTCAACACCAGCGTTGTCGCGTCCAGGACCGCGCCCAGTGCGCTGACCCACGATTCGTTGTCGTGCGAGGACCGGAAATAGGCGAGTACGGGATAGGCCAGATGGCTGTCGAGCACTTCTGCGGCCCACTTACTGCACCCCGCTGTGCAGGATTTCCCCACGGCGCTCTATTTTGCCGGCACCTCGGTGCTGACCATCGGCTTCGGCGACGTCGTCGCGAGCAACTCCGGTGGTCGCCACGACGTCGCCGAAGCCGATGGTCAGCACCGAGGTGCCGGCAAAATAGAGCGCCGTGGGGAAATCCTGCACAGCGGGGTGCAGTTGGGCCCGCAGCCCATAGAAGATCAGGCCGAAGCCCAGGACGAGGCCGCTCAACCACAGCACCAGCAACACCACCACAACAAGCGGGGCAAAGACTCCCAGGACTCGCTCTCTTTGCCCGGACGACCGAGCGCGCAGTCCCATCGCCCGCCAGGCGCGCCATCCGGGACGGACGACCCAGCGCGTGAGGCGATAGCGCGCTGGCGTCGGCCGCGGGACGACGACACTCTGAAAGACATCGTTGAGGATGTAGAAAACGGCGGCGATCCCGAGGATGACCTCGAGCATTTCATCCAAGCCCGAATGGGGCACGGCGATCGCCTTCCAGCGGTACCGTGTCGATGTCACGAACGTCTTACGACATCGTCCTAGCACAGGCGCGTCTTACCGTGGCAGCGTGATCGCTCGGCGCATCAGCCTCGGCCTCACGCTCGGCGTGCTCGCCGCCGGCACCGTCGGCCTGGTGAGCCAACCCGGATTCGCCCCCAGGGTGACGGCCCTCGAGGCCGCTATCCAGCAGAAGATCGGCGTCGAGCTCGCCATTACGGGCATCTATCTCGAGGAGTCGGGCGTCCCAATGCCCGTGCCGTCCGAGGTCTCCGTCGGGTATCTCGGCCAGCGGCTGAATGGGAATCCATTGGCATTGCTCGCCGCCTGGATCGGGCTCACTGTGCTGATCGTGCTGGGATCGACAAACCTGTTCGCCGCGTCACGCCGCTTCGGACCGAGGCTGGTCTCAGGTCGCGTCGGGACGGCGCTGCACCTGACGCCTTCCGGCGTGGCACGGGCGCAGCGCTGGTTTGACCGCTGGGGACCGCTCGCGATCGGCGTCTCGCGCTACGTCCCGGGTTTGCGCTGGGGCATGGCCGTGGCCTGCGGCGCCCTGGGTGTCAGCTATCGCACCTTCTGGCTGAGCACGGCGATTTCTGCCTCCGTCTGGGCAGGCGGGCTGCTCACGCTGGGCGTCAGCATGGGCAACGCCGCCGCCCGTGTGATCGCCGAGCACGCCTGGATGGGCCTGCTCCTCCCGCTTCCCGCTGCCGCGGTGGTGACCACCGGACTCGTTCGCCTCATGGTCACGCGGCGGGCGGCCACGTCCGCCTCGATTTAGCGCGCCGCCGGTCGCATCCAGGCCCGCTCGGTCGCGACCAGCGCCAGCGCGCCGGCGCCCAGGATCACCGCCACCACGCCGACCAGCCAACCGATCACGGGGATGAGCCCGACCACGGTCACGACAAAGAGCCCGCCCAGCAGCGCGAAGGCGTCGTGGTACCGCCCCCAGCCCATCCGAGCGAAGATCAGCCGGCCCAGCAGGAACCCCGAAACGGCGTAGCCAATGGCCAGTGCCAGGATCCAGAGCGGGATGAGCAAGAGCCCCAGCCACCAGCCGCCAATGAAAATCCCAACGATGAACACGATCAGCGCGACGATCGGGGTGATCACGGCGATCGCGGCCCCGATGCCGGCGCTTGCCCATGGTTGTGCCCGCTCGATGTCGATCGCCCGGGTGCTCAACCCGGGTAGAAGAAAGATCAACAGCAGGCCGAGGGCGAAGATCCCGACCAGGGCTCGCAGCCAACCGAGAAAACCATTGCCGGCGTCGGCACCCCGATCGGTGGGCGTATGCCGGGTCGTCGTCCCGGCGACCCGCGCGCCGTTGACCTTCTCGACCGTGTTGTTGCTCGTGTAGTCCAGGTTGCCGCCGATCTGCGCGCCATCTAGCTTGAGATGGTCGACCCTGCCGCGAACGTCGCCACCGACGCGATTCCGTAGCGTCAGGCTGCCCGCTGACATCTGGACACGTCGGGCGACCGGGGCGGAGACGGTCGCGCTTCCACCGGCCACCACCAGGTCGCGACCGATGGTGCCGCCGGCACCCACGTCGATCATGCCTCCGGTGACCACGATGTCCTGCGCGACCGGTCCGTTCACCGTGATATTGCCGCCGGCGGCGATGATGCTGCCGCCGATATGGCCGGTTATGTTTATGGTGCCGCCGCCGAGGATCAGGTCGCGGGTGATATTTCCAGAGACCGTGATGGTGCCGCCACCGGCGATGACCTTGCCGTTGACGGTCCCGTTGATGCTGATCGTGCCGGCCCCCGCGTAGATATCGTCGTTGACGGTTTCACCGGGACCGACCGTGACGTCGTTGCCCTGTCGAAGATCGGCGGCCGCCGCCTGGAACGGCAGCCAGGCGTACAGTGCCGCGGCCATGATCGTCCCGCCCAGCGCCGCCAACCAGCGGCGATGCGTCGCCTGTGTTCGTCCCATCTCATGCCCTCCTCTTCCGCCAGCGATCCTCGATGCATTCTCGCACCCTGGCGACCATCAGGGGATTGGACGGCGGCTCAGGCGGGGCGGCGCAGACTCCAGATAGCGATCCCCAGCATCACGAAGCCGAAGGCCAGCAGCAAGCCGACCTCTGCAAGAAGGGGCAGCGTCTGCCCGCCCACCGTCAGGCTGAGCCGGCCGGTGACCGCAGAGGGGACCCCCGAGGCGCCCAGGATCACGCGCCGGATCGGATCGATGCCGTAGGCGGCCGGGTCGATCCGGGTCAGCCCGGTCATCCACCAGGGGAGGTTGCTCAGCGGGAAGAGCGCACCGGACAGAAAGAAGATCGGCATCATCAAGAAGTTCATGACGGCCTGGAATCCTTGCATCGACGTGATGCCGGTTGCCAGCGCCACGCCCAGCGTCGTCAACGCGAACGCCAGCACGAAGATCAGCGGGATCAGCTCCAGCACCGCCAGCGGGGTCAACGTGACGCCGACGATCGGCGCCAGGACCAGCAGGATCATGCCCTGCACCATCGCCTGGGTGCTGCCGCCGAGCGCCTTGCCTATCGCGATCGCCGAGCGATCGATGGGCGCCACCAGCACCTCCTTGAGAAAGCCGAACTCGCGATCCCAGACGATCGACATGGCGCTGAAGATGGACGTGAAGAGCACCGCCATCCCGATGATCCCTGGATAAATAAATTGCACGTAGTTGATCGAGGCCGCCCCACCCAACCCACCCCCGATGCCCCGGAGCGACGCTCGCGATACCAGATGATGTAGATCGCCCGCAGCGTGGCGCGGCGCGTGTCAACGTGGCGCACGCTCGCGGGCCGGCTCCGGACGGCGGCTGACGAGGCCATCAACGGCGCCGGCCTCCCCATCGCCCCCCCATCATCCGCAACTGATCCAGCGCCCCGGCCTGCTCCTCGCGGATGGCACGGCCGGTGAGCTTGAGGAAGACGTCGTCGAGGCTGGGCCGCCGCAACGTGACCGCGGTCACCTGCGCGGAGAGGTCGCGCACCAGCCGCGGGATAACGGCGGCGCCGTCTGAAACCTCGATGCGAAGGGTGCCATTATCCGCCGCCGGCGTCAGCCCAAACTTTGATGCGAGCTCGGCGGCACTGGCGGCGTTGTCCGTCGTCGCAATCGTGATGACGTCACCGCCGACGCGCGCTTTGAGCTCGTCGGGCGTGCCGAGGGCCACGATCCGGCCCATGTCGATGATGGCGATCCGGTCGCAGAACTCGGCCTCGTCCATGTAATGCGTAGTCATGAAGATCGTGATGCCCTCGCGGCGGCGCAGCTCTCGGAGGTAATCCCAGATGTGGCGGCGCGTCTGCGGATCGAGGCCACGAGTCGGCTCGTCGAGGAAGAGGACCTCGGGTGAGTGGAGGATGCCGCGCGCGATCTCGAGCCGGCGCTTCATCCCGCCGGAAAAGGTGTTCACCTTCGAGTTGGCTCGATCCGCCAGCTCGACCATCTCGAGTACCTCGTGAATCCGCTGCGTCCGGATCGCGCGGGGCACGTCGTAGAGGAACGCATGAAAGTCGAGGTTTTCCCTTGCGGTCAGCTGCTCGTCGAGGGACGGGTCCTGGAAGACCAGGCCGATGTGCGCGCGCACCGCACCCGGTTCACGAAGAACGTCGAAGCCGGCGACGGCGGCGCGGCCCGAGGTCGGCCTCAACAGCGTGCACAGCACGCTGATCGTCGTCGACTTCCCGGCGCCGTTTGGTCCGAGGAAGCCAAAGATCTCACCGGGCATCACGGATAGATCGAGGCCCCGAACGGCCTCGATCTCGCCGTAGCGCTTCACGAGTTGCTCCGCCGCGATCGCTGCCTCAGCCACAGCTCTTCTGCCTCAGCCTACCGCTGCTTCGGGCTCCGCGGCCCCGGCCGTGGGGACGTCAGCGATGGCGGGCTGCCGCTGCGGTTGGCGCGATCGCAGTGGCACGTCGGGCATGAACAGCGAGGCAATCAACGCGATCGCCGACAACGCCACCGCGATCAGGAACAGGTCGTGGAGCGTGAGCGCGAGCGCCTGACGGATTGCATGAATCGCCTGATCGTAGAGTGGCGCGACTTGTGCGGGCAGCGATGCTTTTCGCGCGGCGATCTGCGCCGGGTCGAGCAACTCGTTCGGGTTGCCGGCCGACTTCCCCAGGACGTTGAGGAATGTCGCGGGAAGGTGGAGCTTGGCGACTTCGGACACGATGGCTCCGGGTAGCCGCTGCGCGAGGATGCTGCCGAGGACGGCCGAGCTCACGGTCCCGCCGACGTTGCGCCAGAATTGGATCTGGCTGGTGCCGACGCCGAGGTAGCGCATCGGAAGGGCACTCTGCACCGCATTGATGTAAAGCGGCATCGTGACGCCGAGGCCCAGCCCCACCATGACGATGTCGATCGTGATCGACATCTGGGACGTCGACGTCGTGGTCTGCGCGAGCAGGTAAATCCCGATCATCATCAGCACGATGCCGATGGTTCCGAGGTAGTGGTAATGCTTGATCCGGGGGATCAGCTGTCCCGAGAGGACGCTGGCGACGATCAGGCCGAGCATCATCGGGGTGAGCAGCAGGCCGGAATTCGTGACACTGGCGCCCAGCACGCCCTGGAGTTCGAGCGGGACGAAGATGATCATCCCGAACATCCCGAGGGCAGCGAAGAAGCCGACCACCATCGAAACCGCGAACGCGCGGTTTTTGAACAGTGCGAACGGCACGATCGGTTCTTTCACCCGCTGCTCGATGATGAAGAACGTGACCAGCATGGCCAGGCCGAAGCCGAGCAGGCCCAAGACCGGGAACGAGGTCCATCCCTGGTCCTTGGCTACGGAGAGGGCGATCAGAGGTTGACGTAGAACACCCACCGCCAGCCAAGGTTGTCGGTCAGAAAGCCGCCGACGACGGGGCCGATGATCGAAGACAGGCCGAAGACGGCACCGAAGAGGCCCTGGATGCGCGCCCGCTCCGCCGGTGTATAGATGTCGCCGAGAACGGTGAAGGCCGACGCGAAGAGCATGCCGCCGAAAAGACCCTGGACGATGCGGAACACGATCAGCTGGGTCATGTCCTGGGAGACGCCGCACAGCGCCGAGGCGGCGACGAAGCCGATCATCCCGGCGATCAGGAACGGCTTGCGGCCAAACAGATCTCCCAGTTTTCCGGCAATTGGGACCACGACCGTCGAGGCGACGAGGTAGCCGGTGATCAGCCAGGAGTAGCGATCGAGACCGTTCAGCTCGGCGACGATGCGCGGCAACGCCGTGCCGACGATGGTCTGGTCGAGCGCGGCCAGCAGCAGCGCGAGCATCACGCCGATGGTCGCGAGGACTTTGATCCGGGTGGTCAGCTCAGCGTGTGGCATGGGTCTTTCCCTCCTCGGCGCCGAGCGCCACGATCAGGCGAAGGCACAGATGGCGTAGTTGAATCAGCTCCGACTCCTTGAGGCCGTGGGTCAGCGCGGTCTGGACACCCGCGGTCTCTCGCCACAGCGCATTGACACGCTCGCGGCCCTGGTCGGTGATCTCGGCATAGACCGAGCGCCGGTCAGCGGGATCGTCGACCCGTTTGACCAGGCCGTCGCGCTCCAGGTTATCGACCAGGCCGGTCACCGTTCGGGGGGTGATGTCCAGCATCTCCGCCAGCTCGCCCATGGTGAAACGCCCGGCAGGTTGGTGGTGCAGGCGCACCAAAATCTGGAACCGGCCCTCGCTGAGGCCGTGCCGGTCAGCCCAGCGCTCCATGCTCGCGTGGAGCTTCTTCCCCAGGATACGGACGGCCGCCAGCGCTTCCGTTCCGGGCTCGACCCTGCGGCCCTGTCGCTTGAGCACTTCACGGATGCGCGGGTCGAACAGGAAGCCGTTCGCGTCGGTCTGGAGCTCGGTGGCATCGAGATCGTGCTTTGAAGTGAGTTGGCTCATATTTACGTGACACATTATTACATAGCTCAACAAACGGGGCAAGTCGCGATTGGTGGAGACTCGGTGACAAGGGAGGGCGCCGCCCGGCGGCGCCCTCGCGTTGTCTCAGGCGACAGAGGCCGGCTGCTCCGCAGCCGAAGAGGCTGTCGCCTCGGCCCGCGCAGCGCGATTGCGTACGCCAAAGACGCCAACCGCCGCGACGAGCACGACGGCGATCCCAAGCGCCATGCTTGGCCGCATGGCGTCGACGAACGACTGGGTGAAGACGGCGTGAGCCAGCCGCTCCAGTTGTTGCACGATTTGCGCCGGGATCCCGCTGGGTAGCTGCAGGCTGCCACCGGTCTGGCCGCGTCCCACCTCGAGGCCGCGGCTCGCCGCCTGGCTGAAGCCGTCGACGAAGGGCGCCCGAAAGGAGGCCGGCAGTTGCGACGCGGAGCCGACCGCGTGGTCGTGCAGGCCGGTCGCAAGTCGGTTCTGCAGCACAGCACCGATGGCGGCGCTCCCGATAACGGTGCCCAGCTCCTGGACGGTGCTGAGTACGCCGGACGCCACGCCGGCCAGCCGCGGTTGCAGGTCACGCGTCGCCAGGCTGTAGACGGGCGTCCACACGCCCGAAAGGCCAAGGCCGCCGAGGACCAGTCCCGGAACGAGGCTCCAACGATTGGAGTCCACCTGCACGCGCCAGGCGATATACGCGATCCCGATCGCGAACAGCGTGAGCCCAATCATCAGGATGTATTTGCCGAAGCGAGAGGCCAGAGGGGCCACGACACCCGAAAACAGCATCATGACCAGCGCCATGGGCGCGATCGCGATGCCCGCATCGAAGGCGCTCAGCCCGAGCACAGACTGGAAGTAGATGGTGATCGGCAGGAAGACGCCCACCATGGCGAAGCCCATCGCCATCAGGACGAGCGTCATGAGTGTGTAATTGCGATCCTTGAAGACGGCGAAGGGCAGGAGCGGCTCGCGGTCCTGGCGGCGCCACTGGATGACGAAGAAGAGCGCGAGGACCGCGACACCGGCCGCGATGATCTCGGGGATCGTGATGCCGGTGAAGACTGTCCCCCAGTTGTAGCGCTGTCCCTCGATCAGGCCGAAGACGACGCCGAACAGGCCCACCGTGGCGAGGGCAACACCGGCGAAATCGAGGCGGTGTCGAAGGCCCGGTCGCAGGTCGGGCACGAGCGCCAGAGCCAGCAGGACGATGAGCAAGCCAACGGGCAGGTTGACGTAGAAGATCCAGCGCCACCCGAAGTTGGTGACGATAAAGCCGCCGACGATTGGACCCGCCAGCACCGCGAGGCCGGCCAGCCCACCGTAGATCGCGAAGACGCCACCCCGGCGCTCCGGCGGAAAGATGGTCGTCTGATCGGCAACCCCTGGGGCGCAAGGATGGCCGCCCCCAGACCCTGCGCGCCGCGGGCAAGGATCAGCTGGGTTGGATCCTGGGCAAGGCCACTGAGCGCCGAGGCGACGGTGAACACCACCACGCCGGCGATGAACATGTTTCGCGGCCCAAAGATGTCGCCCAGCCTTCCCGAGGTGATCAAGAGCACGGCATACATCAGGCTGTAGCCGTTAAGCACCCATAAGATCTGGTCGAGGGATGCGTGCAGGTCGTCGACGATGCTGGGGATCGCGACGTTAACGATGGTCAGGTCGAGCAGGGTCATGAAGAGACCCAGCGCGAGCACCGCCAGCGCCAGCCAGGGCGCCGACGGTCGAACGGTTTTGGACATGGTGGTGTTGACCCTCCTTGGAATTGACGCCGCTATACTCGGGATGCGCGCCCTTGAGTGGCGGTCTAAAGGCCGGCTCGAGGAACACGACCTCTGATGGAGTGCTCGCAACACTTCACCGGAGGTCGTCGTTGTTCATCCGCTTTCACCTCCTTCCCGCCGGCCTTCGAGCCGGGCACTGATGATCTTCATCTGATCGTGCGTGAGCCAGAGTTTGCCGTCCTCGATGTCCTGAATCAGTCCGCGAACCCAGTCGAGCTCCGCACGGTTCATGGCGGCGCCGTACTCGGCCTCGATGAGGAAGAGCCGGGGGATCCCCATCGTCTTCTTCGCGTTCTCGAACCCCGTTTCGACTCCAGCAATCTGGCTTTCGAGCAGGCCGCTCCTCATGCGGAGCAGGCGCACGACCTCCTCCTTGTCCAGCGCGGCGAAGAAAGCCAGCGCCGCGGCAAACTGCGGGTACTCGTTCACCGGCTGCGCCAGCATCTCGCGGAGCCAGGCTGTGATCTCCTCGCGACCGGTCTCGGTGATGGCGTAGACCGTCCGCTCTGGGCGGCGCCCTTCGCGGCTTGGTGCCTTTGACGTGATGAACCCATCGTCTTCTAGACGTTCGACGGTGTCGTAAATCGACCCGCCCTTGAGCCGGATCACCTGGTCATGGCCCCGTTCCTTCATCTTTAGCTTCATTTCGTAGGGATGCATGGGGCGCTCCAGCAACAGGTTCATGACCGCCAGAGCGAGCGGGGTCCGCGGTAGGTCTCGCTTGGTCTTCATTCGTTTAGTCGACATCGACTATACCAAGGCCCTTGAGCAGGCCCGCGCTCACCGGCCCGACCTCGTGGTGCTCGACCTCATGATGCCGGGCATCGATGGCCTGGAGGTCTGCCGCAAGCTGAGGGCGAACGGGGACCTGCCGATCTTGATGCTCACGGCCCGAAGCGGGACGGCCGACCGCGTCCGCGGCCTGGACACCGGCGCGGACGACTACCTGGTCAAACCGTTCGCCTATGCCGAGCTCCTGGCCCGCGTCCGCGCCCTGCTGCGCCGGGCCCCGCCACCCGCCACCATTCTCCAATTTGCCGATCTGAGCCTCCACGTCGAAACCGGCGAGGTCCGCCGCGCCGAACGTCTGGTCCCGCTGACCGCGCGCGAGTTCGCGCTCCTCGCCCACTTCCTGCGGCACCCTCGCCAGGTGTTGACCCGCGACCAATTGCTCGCCGCCGTCTGGGCGGGCGAGCATACCGACGACAACGTCGTGGCGGTCTACATCGGTTACCTGCGCGCCAAGCTGGACGGCAACGGCGAGCCGCGGCTGATCCAGACCATCCGAGGCTTCGGCTACAGCTTGCGCGAGGCCTGACGTGTCGTTCCGGCTGCGGCTGACGTTCTTCGGCGCCGCGCTGGTGGCCCTGACGCTGCTCGCCTTCGGCTGGCTCGTCTACGAACTGGTCGCGAACAGCCAGGCAAATGCCCAGGACGACGCCTTGAAACAACGCGCCGCCGATGCGGTGACGTCGGTCAGCACGGCTCCCGCCGCCGAGCTCAACAGCACGGCGACCCCGTCACTCAGCGGCGCGGAGGACTTGCGGCACCGCAGCGACCCCTTCACGGAAGTGCTCACGTCATCCGGCGATGTTCTCTCGAGCACCGGTCGCGTCGAGAGCGCGGCTCCAGCCGTGCCCATGACGCTCCTCGATGCCGCTGCACACGGCGGCACGCTGGCGACCGCGGACGCACCAGGATCGCCGCAGCTGCGGCTGTATGCGGCGCCGTGGACCCGAACCGACCTGGGCCTGAGCGGTTTCGTCGTGGCCGGGCAGCCGACCAGCATCCAGAGCGAGAACCTCAAGGGTCTCCGCGGCTTCTTCATCGTTTCGTCGATTCCGACCCTGCTCGCGGCCTTCCTCGCCGGCTGGCTGATCACGGGGCGCGCGCTTCGGCCGCTCAAGACCGTGATCGAGACTGCCGACTCGATCGCCCGAACGCGCGACTTCAAGCGACGGCTCCCCGCCGCCAAGCGGCGAGACGAGATCGGCCTCCTCAGCGAGCGCTTCAATGGGATGCTCGACCAAGTTGAGGCGGCCAACCAACAGCTGATGGTCGCGCTCGAGGCCCAGCGCCGCTTCGTCGCCGACGCGTCGCACGAGCTCAGGACGCCGTTGACTACGGTCCGCGGGAATGCGGATTTGCTGGTGCAGGGTCCGGCCGTGACAGAGGACGTGCGCGCGGCGGCCGCCCGCGACATCGCCAGCGAGAGCGAGCGGATGAGCCGGCTGGTCCAGCACCTGCTGACGCTGGCGCAGGCGGACGCAGGGCAGCATCTCGAGCTCGCCCCCGTCTCGGTGCGGCCGCTGATCGACTCCGTGTGCCGGCAGGCGCAGGCGATGCATCAGGACCGGCAATTCCACAACGTCGGCCTGACCGACGCGACCATCGAGGGGGACGCCGACGCGATCGTCCAGCTGCTATGGATCCTGGTCGACAACGCGGTGAAGTTCACCAAGCCGGGCGGCTACGTCGAGCTCGGCCTCCGCCAGCTCGATGCGAAGGCGTTGATCACGGTCGCGGATGATGGAACGGGCATCCCAGCCGACGATCTCGAGCGCATCTTCGAGCGCTTCTACCAGGCGGATCCAGCCCGGACGAACAAGGGTGCCGGCCTCGGGCTATCCATCGCCCGCTGGATCGTCGAGGAGCATCACGGCACCATCAGCGTCCGCAACAATACCGGGCCCGGCTGCACGTTCACCGTGAGCCTCCCGCTTGCCCCCTGAGTCATCGCCCGCCCTTACGTCGCTCTTATCGCCCTGGCCTACGGTGGCGTCATGTACGACACAGCCAGCGAG
>WNFI01026740.1_pt1 | contig 16071 bp, 18 predicted proteins | sample 5400471 | NCBI WGS metagenome assembly WNFI01 (sample SAMN13153348, study PRJNA577476) | soil metagenome | isolation source: 100 cm saprolite on Douglas fir-dominated hillslope | place: USA:California | collected 2013-09-17 | reverse complement strand
ACCGAGGAGGAGTGGGCGATCATGCGGAAGCATCCGGTTTTTGCATACGAAATGCTTCATCCGATCGCGTACTTACGTTCGGCTGTGGATATCCCCTACTCCCATCATGAGAAATGGGATGGCACGGGTTACCCACGCGGTCTCAAAGGCGAACAAATCCCCGTGGCCGCGCGTCTGTTTGCTGTGGTGGACATTTGGGACGCCCTGCGATCCGAGCGCCCCTACCGGAAGAGCTGGGCTGAGGAAAAAGTGTTGGAGCACATCCGCTCCCTGGCTGGAACCCACTTGGAACCGAAGGCTGTTGACTTGTTCCTGGACCTGATGGCGGCCTCGGGGGATGAGCCGGTGAAGCCGGCGGGCCAGGACCCTCTCCAGTAGGTCACCTTCCAAGCCTCGATAAGATCCAGACGATGAGCGGCGCGATCGCCAGGGCAGGCAGAAAATTTCCAACCCGGATCTTTTTGATCTCCAGCAGGCTGCTGGCCGCGAGTCCGATCAGGATCACACCCCCCGCCGCGGTCATCTCATTCATCATCGCAGGGGTGACAATGGAGTTGAGTTGGGCGGCGAGCAGGCTAATGCCGCCCTGATAGACCAGGATCACCAGGGAGGAGAACAATACGCCGAGACCCAGGGTCGAGGCAAATGCCAGGGAAGCAAAACCATCCAGGATGGATTTGACCGCAAGAAGTTTATAGTCGCCGGTCAGGCCGTCCTGGATGGAGCCGAGGATCGTCAAGGGCCCGACGCAAAAGAGCAGGGAGGCGGTGAGAAAGCCGCGCACAAATTTACTTGAAGCGCTTCCGCCTGCACCGGCTTCCGTCGGGTCCTGAATTTTTAATAACCGCTTTTCAAGGAATAGTCCGATGCCCTGGAGGCCGTCTTCGATCTTCCACCACTCGCCGAGCAAAGCCCCGATCAACAAGGCGCCCAGAACGATCAGGGAATTTTGGGTCTTCAGGAACATCTGGATGCCGATGGCAGCTGTGAAAAGACCCATGCCCGCGACCACGGTGGCCTTCAACCGTTCTGGTATCCGGGCTCCAAAAAGCAGACCAAGGGTTCCACCGATCAGAACCGTGGCAATATTGAGAAATGTACCGGTCATCGAATGGGGGACCAGTCCAGCATCATCAGCGTCGTGGTTGCGCTTTCCAGATCATTTTTTTGCAATTACAACGCCTTTTCCAGCAGTCCGGTATTCAACCAATTCCAGTACAAACAGCAATGACGATAACCGGTTCAGATATTGCTGAAGTGCCGAATTCTTGATTTCCCCGGCGTCGAACAGCTCGACGACGCGTCTTTCCGCTCGCCGGACAACGGCCCGTGAGAAAGATAGCGCTGCCCCGGCGGGGGTGTCCCCGGGTACGATGAACTCGGTGGGCATCTGGATGGTTTTGCTTAAAGAATCCGTTTGCTGCTCCAGCCAGACAATCCGCGTCTCATCAAATTGGAACTGGCTTGCGTTTTCGGGCGACGAGGCCACCTCGGCCATCAGCCGGTACAGGTCATGTTGTGCCTCGAGCAGGAGTGGCGGACATCTCGGATCCTGGACAGCCGTGCGTGCGATCCCCAGGCTCGCGGAGGCCTCGTCCAGGGTTCCCAATGCCTCGATCCGCGCGTGGTACTTGGCGACCCGTCCCTGTCCGAGCAGGCCTGTGGTTCCATCATCCCCTTTGCGGGTATAAAAAGACATGGCTGCATTATAATTTTGATCGAAGCAGATGCAAACCCCCCTGGATCGCAATCGGCTGTCGCGAACCTTTCCCCTCCAGCGTCTGGAGCCGGCTCACGTGGTGCCCAGCTTCACGGGCCCCGCATATTTACGAGCCTGAAGGAGCGAGCGTCATGTTGAAACCGATCCACGCCGAGATCAGCCGCCGTGCCCTGGACGGCAAATTCAGCCTGCGGGCGCTTGAGGTGATCATTGCTGCCAACCGGGGACAGGATGCATGGGTGGGCCAGATCGGGCACGATGAATTTCACTTTGACAATAATTCTTTTCGTCGATCGCGCGCCTATATCGAGGAGCAGCGGGCATTGATCGCACCGGCTCTGGGGCAATCCGAGGCCGTCTCGGCTTGGAACGCCTTCGGACGTCTGACTCACAGCGCCCAGGACTTCTATGCGCACAGCAACTATATTGACCTGTGGCTTTCGGTTCAACCGAATGGCATGCGGCCCGCGCCGATCGAGGTGGATGCGCTTGACCCTGATCTGCTCATGAGCCCGGCCCTGCGGTCCGGGAAGCTTTATTATCCACTGGAAGCATTAACCTTCGTCCGGCGGCTGAAGAAATACGTCGTTCCTCTTCTCCCGCATGATTCCCATGCCTGGATGAATCTCGACTCGGCCGAGCGCGGGCCGCTCTTCGAGTACGCCTTTCTCGCGGCGGTCAAACGGACCCGCCACGAATATGAGCTCGTCGTCCGGGCCCTGAGGGACGATCAGAAGGCCCTCTTCTTGGATGCTCCGCCCCCGCATGCCTAAGAAAAATACAAAGACCAGCTCGTTTGGTTCGCCTGGCCGCGCCGGCCATGATGCGTCCGCTTTTTATTCTGCGCGTCTATATGAGAATGAGCCTCGGCGGGATGAATTGAAATACATGGAAAACGCGCTTGTGCCTGAAGAGCTGGACCGGATCCTGCCCGCTTCCTCCGAAAACATGCCGGAGTTGGCGGACAACTCGGTTCATCTCATGGTCACCTCGCCGCCCTATAACGTGGGCAAGGATTACGATGAGGATCTTTCTCTCGAGGAATATCTTGCCTTTCTAAAACGCGTTTGGGCGGAAACGTACCGGGTGCTCGTTCCGGGTGGACGGGCTTGCATCAATATTGCGAATCTCGGCCGAAAGCCATACATTCCCCTGCATGCATTTATCCTGCGCGATATGATCAGTGTCGGCTTTCTCATGCGCGGCGAGATCATCTGGGACAAAGGCGCCTCCGCCAGCAGCTCGACGGCCTGGGGATCCTGGAAATCCGCTTCCAATCCCACGCTGCGCGACACGCATGAATATATTCTCGTATTCTCGAAAGGGAATTTTCGCCGCGGCAAGGTTCCCGGGCGCGTGGACACGATCTCCAAGGAGGAATTCCTGGAGTTCACAAAATCCGTCTGGAGCCTCGCGGCAGAATCAGCAAAGAAAATCGGGCATCCGGCGCCGTTCCCGGTGGAATTGCCCTATCGATTGATCCAGCTGTACACATTTTCAGATGAAATCGTACTTGACCCTTTCATGGGCAGCGGTCAGACAGCCCTGGCTGCTTTGAAGGCGGGCCGCCATTTCATTGGATATGAAGTGAATGAGAAATATCGTGCACTCGCGGAAAAACGGATCCAGAATCGGGCGAAATAAGCTTGCGATCGGTCGGGCGTCCGGCCAGAGGCCATGAGCATGGGAACACAAATCGAACGGGTATAATTGCAAGCTATGGATACCAAAACGAAATTGAGTGATGCTCTCAAGCAGGCCCTCCGCTCCAACGATGATGTCACGAAGCGCACAACGCGCATGGCGCTTGCAGCGGTGAAACAAGCCGAGGTGGACCGGCAGACGACCCTGGACGATGCGGCGGTGGTTTCTATATTGCAAAAGGAAGTCAAGAATCGCCGGGAATCAATCGAAGAGGCAAGAAAGGCCGATCGTACCGATTTGATCTCGGAGAATGAAGCGGAGATCAAGGTAATCGAAGCATTTCTGCCGGCGGCCATGAGCGCCGAAGAATTGCGCGCTCTGGCCCGCTCTGCCATTACCGAGACGGGCGCCTCGACAGCTGCAGATATGGGCAAGGTAATGAAAATTGTTATGGCCAAGGTCGGGGGACGGGCCGCGGGGGATCAGGTCAGTGCTGTGGTTCGGGAACTGCTGGCGAAATAGTTCTGCGGAAGCCGGAAAGACACCAAGCCTAGCCGCGATCTGCGCGATCCTTGTCGTTCATTGATCAACATGCCGGTTCGAGCTCCGATCCCTTTACGAATCCGCACCCTGCAAATTTTCATCCTGATCTCCGTCAGCCTCGTTACTTTTGCCGCGCTGGTTCTCCCGCTTAGTCTGCGTCCCGCCGAGTTGCCTCTGCACAAGGGGGACGTGGCCCCGCGCGCTCTCCAGGCTCCACATGACCTGGAATATGTGAGCCGGGTCCGAACCGAAGAAGCGCAGCAGCTAGCGCAAAACGCGGTTCAGCCGGTGTACACGCCACCGGACCCCGCGATTGCCCGAAAACAGATTGACCGGCTTTCCTCCACCCTCCAATCCATTTCGCTGATCCGACTGGACACGACGAGCACCTCCGATCAGAAACAGACGCGCCTCGCCTCCCTCAACGATATCGGCCTGAGCCAGGAGGCCATCACCCAGGTCCTGGCGCTTTCAGACCCGGCCTGGAGCCAGGTGGACCAGGAGAGTCTGCGGGTGTTGGAGGAAGTCATGCGCAGTCCGATCCGCACGGATACGTTGGATGTCGTCCGGCGAGACATCCCATCGCATGTCAGCCTGACCTTGAGCGACCAAAATGTCGCTCTGGTAACAATGTTCGTCGCGGCGTATGTGATCCCCAATAGTGAATACAGCCCGAATCTAACGGCGCAGGATCAAAAGGCTGCCCGCGATGGTGTGCAGCCCATCGTCATGTCGTACAAGACCGGCGAGACGATCGTATCGGGCGGAGAACTGATCACGCCGGCAGAGATCGAAGCCCTGGAAAAATTCGGAATGATTCAGGCGGAGGCGTCTCTGGAGCCGTATTTGGGTGCGGCTGCGCTGACCGTTCTCTTGATCAGCTTTATCGGCCTCTACTTCTATCGCCGCCCGCGGATTCCTTTCCTTACCGACCCGCGTAGTCTGTTGATGATCGCGCTGATCTTTCTGTTTTTCCTGATCGGGGCGCGCCTGGTGATCCCGAATCGTACGATCATTCCGTATCTCTATCCACTCGCAGCCATTGGACTCTTGCTGACCACCCTTTTCGGTATGGAAACGGCTATCATCACTTCCTTCGCGGTTTGCATCCTGGCCGCCTATGCGTTGCCAAACACACTGGATTTGATGCCGTACTATTTGATCCCGACCGTGTGTGGCGTGCTGATGCTGGGTCCGGCCCACCGATTCTGGTCATTCCTGCGGGCCGGGCTGGTCGTGGCCGGTGCCGGGATCGCGACGATCGTTGCCTATCGCCTCACCTCCACCCCAACCGATTGGATTGGAATCGCGACTCTGGCAGGGGCTGCGCTTGCCAATGGACTCGCATCCGCCAGCCTGGCCCTGTTGCTGCACTATCTCCTGGCGCAATTCCTGGGTCTCCCTACCGCGCTTCAATTGCTTGAGATCTCACGGCCTGACTTCCCACTTTTCCAGATGTTTCTCCGCAAAGCCCCTGGCACGTACCAGCATAGCCTGCAGGTGGCCAATCTTGCCGAGCAGGCGGCTGAAAAGATCGGCGCCGACCATTTGCTCGCTCGCGTCGGCGCACTCTTCCACGATATCGGCAAGACCGAGGATGCATCCTTCTTCATTGAGAATCAAGCGCCCGGCAGTCTGAACACGCACACGGACATTGCACCGGAGCAGGCTGCGGCGAAGATCATTGGTCATGTCCACGCGGGTGTGGTCCTCGCGCACAAATATCGGCTGCCCGGTCGCATTGAGGATTTCATCCTGGAACATCACGGCACCATGCTGACACGCTATCAATATAATCAGGCTCTCGAAAAGGCGGGTGGGGATGTCTCGAAGGTCGATGTCGAGAAGTTTCGCTATCCGGGCCCCCGTCCGCGCTCGCGCGAAACGGCGATCTTGATGCTGGCCGACGCGGCCGAAGCGCATGCCAGGGCGGAGGGACCCGAGAGCGAACAGGATCTGCGTGCCGTGGTTCGGTCCGGGATCGAACGCGCCCAAAAAGAGGGCCAGCTGGATAACACTCAGCTTACCCTTTCCGACATAAGCCAGATCACCGATTCGTTCGTAGCCAGCTTGCGAAGTACATACCATCCTCGCATTCAATACCCGCCGGCCGAACCGCCGGCCGATGTTGCAGAGCCAACCCCTCCGCTTCCAGAGAAGGACCGTACCGAATGATCCAGGTGGAATGCTCGCTGCAAGTGCAGCCGGTCAAAACTGGATTGATTGAACGGGCGGCCCGCAGCGCGCTGCCGGCCCAATTTGCGAGGGCCGACCTGACCATCGTTCTTACGGATGACGCTTGCTTGCATGAACTGAACCGCGCGTATTTAGGGATTGACGAAACCACGGATGTGCTGTCCTTCCCTTCCAATGAGGAGGATCCACAAACCGGTGTGCGGTATCTGGGAGATATTCTCATCTCCATCCCTCAGGCCGAGCGCCAGGCCCGGGAAGCGGGCCATCCACTTGAATCCGAAATACAGTTGCTGGTGGTGCACGGGGTCCTGCATTTGCTGGGTTATGATCATGCGGAACCGGGTGAAAAATCCAAAATGTGGCGGGCTCAGGCCGATATCCTCAAGTCGTTGGGCTTGGGAAAAATTCAGGTCCGCGAGGAATAGTCCGGACTTGAATGCAATGACCCTCCAAATTTCACTATGAAGTTCATCATCTCTCGAATTCTCTCATTCCGCAACGCATTCCGGGGTTGGTGGTACGTCGTCCGAACCCAGCAGAATGCCTGGATCGACGCGGTCATCGCAACGATCGTGATCATCCTGTCCACCTGGCTGGCTCTGCCTGCGACGGATTGGGCGATCATCATCCTGACGATCACGATGGTTTTTGCCGCGGAATTCATAAATACCGCGATCGAAGCGGTTGTAGATCTGGCGAGCCCCGAAAAACATCCGCTCGCAAAGGTCGGTAAGGCCGCCACTCTGGACCAAACTTTTATTCCTGTTCAGGAGGTAGTGATGTCCCTCTCATTTCGATTTGGCACCGTGGGTGCACCGACCGGAACGCCCAAAAAGCCGGGCGGCTCGGTGGGAGCCGTGCAGTTTAGCCGATCCATCGGTTTGACCGCCCTGGAACTCGGCTGGGTCCAATCCGTGCGCGTGTCGGAGGAGACCTGCGCCTTGATCAGGTCTCAGGCGCTGGCGGAGGATGTCTCGCTCAGTGTCCATGCCCCCTATTTCATTAATTTGAATGCCGAAAAAGAGGAATGGCCGAAGTCTCGCAAACGGTTGATGGATGCGGCCTATTACGGCAATCTTGCGGGTGCGACGGATATCATCTTTCATCCCGGCTCCTATTTTGAGCGACCCCCTTCCGAGGTTCTCAAAGTTGCCATTCCACGCTTGAAGGCCTGCCTGGCTGAATTGCGCAAGGCAGGCAATCCGGTGAGAGTGCGTCCGGAAACGCTGGGTAAATCTGCAATGCTGGGATCTTTGGAGGACACCCTGGAAATGTCAAGTGCCATCGAGGGTGTTGAGCCTTGTCTCGATTTCGCCCATCTACACGCTCGGCCCGGGGACGGCACGATGAACAGCTTTGATGAATGGAAGAAGCTGCTGGGTGCCTATCAGAGGATCGTGGGCCAGGATTCAATGAAGCGCCTGCATATTCACCTGTCCGGGATCGAATATGGTCCGAAAGGCGAGAAAAACCATTTGAAACTGGCGGAGGCGGATCTGGATCTGAAGGCGATCTTCCGGGCTCTGCATGAATACAGCTGTGGCGGTCGGATTTTGTGCGAGAGCCCGATCATGGAGGAGGATGCGTTGAACATGAAAAAGACCTGGATGAGGGTCAGCGGAGAAAAGGAATAAGTGAGAGCGCCGACGATCGTCGGCGCTCTCACTGCAGTGGATTGGAATTTGCCCCGCCGCGTGCTTGCCGCTGACCGGCAAAGGGATCAAGCCGCGGGTCCCTCATTTTTCTCTGGTTTTAGCTCAAACCGATACCCCTCAAGCTCTACATAGGGTTTCCAGTGCTTGTAGCTGACAGCCCGGACGCGGCGAGCAATTTCTCCCCTCGACATCCCCGCATTGATCTCGAACAATTCGTTGAATTGATTGCGTGTGAAGGGCGCCCGGGTCCAACGTTCAGACGATTGAGGCAAATCCCTCCCCTCCGCCATGATCTTCGCGATCTCGAAGAATCATTCAATTTGATGGAGGTAGGTGCGCTTGAGCAATGCTTCCACGTCGTCCTCCGGATAGACGGCGAAGCGTCTCACCGCGATAATGCTTCCGCTGTCGACCCTGGCTGTCATGTGGTGGCAAGTTACACCGTATTGGGTTGCGTCTTCATACAGTGCAAAGTTGGTGCACCCGATTCCGGGATACTCCGGTGAAGCCGGGTGAAAATTGATCGCCGCCTTTTTGGCGTGTTTCAATACTTCGTCCGGGATAACCCAGCGGGAGAGGTACGAGACCATGTAGTCCCCGGACCAGTTACGGATTTCCTCGGAAAGAGGGTCACCCCATTTGCCGAGGCAAAAGGTCACGGTGCCAAAATTCTGTTGGCAGAACTTCAATGCGCGGGCGCAATCACGGTCATCTGTTTTGCCCAGGAAGAGCAGGGAAAAGTTGTTTTCGCTCATCGATCGAAATCTGTTGGATCAATCATCTTATGAGGCTGCGGCGAGACCGAAGTCCGAGGGCAGAAGCGAGTACATCACCGCATCCTGTACGTCATTTCCGATGACCAACCGGTTATGCAGAATCCCTTCGCGGTGTGCGCCCGCCTTTTCCGCCACTTTTTGGCTGCTCTCGTTCCCGGTCGCGATCACGATCTCGACCCGCACCAGCCTCAGGCGCTCAAAGGCAAAGCGGGCCGCCAGCCGGGTTGCGCGTCCAGCGAGGTCATTGCCGCGCCGGCTCGTCCGAATCCAATAGCCAAGATTGCAGAAATGAAATACCGGATGGATGTACCCAAGGCTGCAGCCGCCCAGAAACGTATCCTGAAGCGCATCTGTGATCGCAAAGCCAAAATAGCTGCCGTCGCTCCAGCGCGCGCTGGCCACCGTGGTCCAGTTTTGTGCTTCCTTGTATTGATAATTGTCGTGTGCCCAGGACATCCAGGGCTTCAGCTCTTCCAGTGACTCGCGGATCGCTTCGTACATGGCAAAAGCGTCCTCCGCTCGCAGAGGCCTGAGGGTAATGACATCGTCTGTGAGAAACAATGATATTGGCAGCATGTCCCTGCGGGGGCCCCCCCGGGACCGGGGTCCCGGAAGCACTGAACTATAGCCGAGAGCTGAATGGGTGGCAAGAGCGTCTTAACTGCAAGGGACGGCCCATCGCCGTCCCTTGCAGTAACCTAGCACGCGGCTGTCAAAAAAACGTCCACGCGCTATCAGAGAATTGTCTAAAAAAATGGATCAGGGGTTTTCGCGACGAAAATCAATAAACCGATATCCCACGCCGCGTTCCGTCAGGATATATTTCGGGTCGGCGGGATCCTTTTCCAACTTCTGGCGCAGGTAGTTGATATACAGTCGTACATAGTTCCCTCCAGCCAGATCTCACGCCGGTCAAAATCGATCTTCAGGCGGTCATCGATCTGCATGAGACCGTGCATCGACCCGCTCGTCCCCTCCGTCCGGCGCAGGACCGCCTTGACGCGGCTCACCAGTTCGCGCGGGCTAAACGGCTTGGTGATGTAATCATCCGCTCCCAGTTCCAGTCCCCGGACTCGGTCATCTTCCTCGCCTTTTGCCGTCAGCATGATCACCGGGACGGTGCTGACCTCCCGGATGGTCTCCAACACCTGGAATCCATCGATATCGGGCATCATCACATCGAGCAAGATCAGGTCCGGCGTATCGCGCAGCTTGTCGACCGCCTGTTTGCCGTTGAACGCCTCCGTCACCTGGAAGCCGTCATGCTCCAGGTTCATGCGGATGAATCGCACCATCCGTTCCTCGTCATCTACGACCAGGATGCGGCGGCGGTCGAACTCTTCTGCCATGTTATTCCCTCACAAAGCCGATGATCTTCTCTTCTTCTTCGCTTGCCAGGACCTCGACCAATGACAGTTTTTCCACCGGCCACATCACCTTGATGACGTTATCTTCAAGATAGTGCAGGTCTTTTCCATCCCGTTGACGCGGGTTGCTGACAATGATGAGCGTATCCGTCGGTTTCGGAAGTTCCTCCACTTCACCCACGACAGGGACATCCCCGGTTAAGTGCAACACCAGTGTGTAGGTCATGGCTTTCCTTTCTGAATATTTATCCGGCGGCTTTCAGCAGGATTTGAAGTTTCAGTTTGCCCAGTGCCACCACATCCCCGTTATTGAGCACCTGTTCACTATTGGGATTCAGGCGTTTCCCATTCACAAACGTTCCGTTCGAAGAGCCCAGGTCAAGAAGCATCACGCGATCGGCATCCCGCTTGATGATCGCATGCAGACGGGAGACTCCGCTGGCGTAACCCTGGTACGGGGCGAGATCAATATCCGGTACGATCGGCTGGCCCTCACTGATGCGCCCGATCGTGAATTCGCTCCGGTCAGCCAGGGGCAGAACCTGACCCGTATCCAATAGATGCAGGCTCACCCAGTGATTGGGAATGCTCGAAGCATTTGCCGGGCGGGGCGATGCTCGCATGGCGTTTTCTTTGAGAAGAACTCCCGAGGCGATCTGCTGCGTCGTCAGCGTATCCTCCGCGTTGAGCGAAACCCCACACTCCACGCAGAACAATGCCCCCGCCATATTCTTGTGTTTGCAATTTGAACAGACGATCATGCAGACCTCGTCGGACCGGACAGGACCAGAGCCCGTGTGCCATATTTGACTTCTTTTCCACCGTCCGCGGTATACGTCTGGAGCCGTTCGATGTTCTCCGCCTCCAGCATGGCCGTTTTGGCCAACGCCACCTCCCCCTGCTGGAGGAGCTGCGTGGCCAGGTTTTTCAGGTGGCGGCTTGCGTTCTTATAATCTTTGTCGTCTGCTTCTTTATGCGCTCGTTCCTGCATGCGATAAATCGTCAAGCGGGATAATGCCGAAAGAATGGCCGCAGGCGGTGCATCGCTCGCCGGCTTGTCCGAGGCGCTCCGGTTCATATTGATCCGGATGGGTGGAAGCGGGGTCGGACGGGCAGAAATCATCACTTTCATAACTCCGGCCATGAGTGTAACCAGGTCCGCCTGGGATGCCGATGGTTCGATCATGAATTCAAACAAAACACTAAGAGGAGTGTCTTGCAGGATGGGACCCAGGTGCATGTGCTCTTCGATCCTGAGCGGTCCGCCTTCAGGCTGCAGTCGAAACGCGTACGTCAGCTGGATCCCGCTGGATGGCTTGTATTCCAGAATGACATCTTCCGCAAAGGTGTTGGCAAGGGTCTTGAATTTTTCAACCAGCATTCTCTGGATATCCTGCGGTTTGGAAATGTAGGTGCTGTTGCTTCCGGTTCGGCTGGCCAATGCGTCCAGGAAGACGTCGTTCCAGTCATTCCCGATCCCCAGGCCGCTGATGCCGATGTTGAGCCGTGCAGCTTCTTCTGCCAGCTGCAGACATGCCAGCTCGTCTCCGTAGGTCTGTCCATCGGTCAGCAGAACGATATGGTTCAGGCGTTTCGCATCGAGGCTGCGGCGAATTTCTTCCATGGCAGCTGTCAATCCGGCATAGATCTCCGTCGCGCCGCTGGTCTGCATCATCTGGATCCGGTTTTGTAGCTTGGTCGTATCCGCCTGATAGGCAGCCGGGATCAAGACTTCGGCTCGGTCACTGAAAGCGACCACGCTGAAAATGTCCTCCGGGCGCAAATTCCGCATGACCTCCGCTGCGGCCGCTTTGACCACATCGATCTTCTCACCCTGCATGGACGTCGACCGGTCCAGCAGCAGGCAGATGTTGAGAGGCGCGGTCGGCATTTTTTCGCTGATCTGGCGCGGCCCGAGATTGAGCATCGCGTAGATCAACTGCGGTTCTTTCAGGTGGACCAGATTCCCGCGGCTGTAGAGAACTTCGTGTCTGAGATTGGTGGTCGGCTCATCCCGAACCGGCAGGGTTGCATCATATTGCGCGCGGCGCTTCGGATTGGACAGCATCTCGTAGGCCTGCTGGACCTGGAGGAAGATCTCCGTCTCTCCCGCCAGGGTGTTCGTATCCGGATGCAGTCGACGGGCGGCCTCGTGGTAGGCGCGCTTAATCTCCTCGACTGAGGCATCACGCAGAAGGCCGAGAATGGTGTAGTAGTCCATCTTCTCTTGCGGCATTCTTATCCGACCATCTGAACGAGGACAACGCTGATGTTATCGGGTCCCCCGGCAGCGTTGGCAGCCAGGATCATCTTGTGACACGCTCGCTGCAAATTCGGCGATTCGTTCACCGAACGAATCAGCTCCTGCTCCCCAACGACCCCCCATAAGCCGTCGCTGCAGATCATGAGGGTGCCGTTATGGGGAAAGGGAATCGTAAAGACATCCACTTCGAGGGCATCCCCCTGGCCCAATGCACGGATCAGCACATTCCGATGGGGGAAGTTCGCGGCTTCCTCCCTGTTGAGATGTCCTAATTCCTCCAGGCGCTTGACCAGCGAGTGATCGCGCGTCAGTTGTTCAATGCGCCCGGTCTGGTAGATGGCATACGCTCGGCTGTCACCCACATGCCCGATCGTGATCTGCCCTCCGACGATCAGCGCCGCGGTGACTGTGGTTCCGCTGCCGGGTGCGTCTTTTTGCACCATGCGATGGGCCTCGCGCACCGCGGACTCCATCATCTCCTGCAGCGACTCCTCGGGTTGTTGAGTAGGAATGGTAAAGAGGTACGAATGGAACTTGCGCATGATCTGGCCCGCGATGACGCGAATCGCTGTATTGCTGGCAACCTCTCCGAATTGGTGACCACCCATGCCGTCCGCGACCATGTAAAGCCCGAACGGAACGTTGTCGTTCTTGCCCGCCAGGGTGGCCGTGATCGCGACCAGGCTATCTTCATTGTGTTCCCGCTGTTTTCCCACCGATTGGCCGCTGGCGGCCTGCAGCTGCTGGATCTCATACTGGACGTTCTGACTCTGAACGATGGACTCGATCTGCTTGTCTGAGAGCGGAGCGGTGGTTGCAGTTTGGGCGGGCGCTTTCTGGTTGCCCTTAAAAAGTTTCCGGAAGAAATCAAGCATGCAGGACTCCTATATCAGGCAAGCAAGGCGTACACGTGGTGATCAGTGGACCCGATGTAGACAATGTCATCAAAAATGACCGGCGAACCCGTGATCGCGGCCTGCGTCTCAAATTTCCAGCGAAGGCGTCCGGTGCGATACTCGAGACAATAAAGATTCCCATCCACCGATCCGCAATAGAGCGAGTCCTTATAGATCGCAGGTGAACTGCTGACCTGGTGACCGGTTCGAAAGCGCCAGACCTCCTTCCCACTGCGGGCCTCGACACAATAAATGAAACTGTCCGCGGCGCCGACGAAGACGAGTTCCTCCGCGACCGCGGGTGAGGAGACGGAACCCTTGCCGAGACGGAAGCGCCAGATGACCCAGCCGTTGCGGGCATCCAGACAATACAGCGTGTTGTCCAACGAGGCAAAATACAGGGATTGTCCGACCACCAGCGGCGATGAAATGATCGCCCGTTTGGCCCGAAAATTCCACTTCGGGGTGCCGCGAAAATCGAGCGTATAGAATGTACCGCTGTCATCCCCGAAAAAAATGAACTCATTGGCGATGAACGGCGTCGAACGGATCTCGTCCGAGGCGTCGAACTTCCATATGCTCCGGCCCGTATTCAAGTTTACCGCGTGCAGACCGTGATCATCGGATCCGATGAAGATGTGACCTTCTGCAATGCGCGGGGATGAATGGATCTTCCCGGCCGTGAAGTAGGTCCAGACCACCTTGCCGGTGCGAGCGCTGATCGAATGAAGGCGCATATCCTCGGACCCAAAGTAGATGTTCCCTTCATGAGCCACCGGCCGCGACACGATGCCACCATCGGACGCATACTTCCATAGGAATTTTCCGTCTGCGGCATTCAGTGCATATAAATTGTTATCGTAGCAACCCACATAGACGCTCCCCTGATTGATGAGGGGCGTGCTGCGGATCTCATCCTCGCATTTAAATGACCAGATCGGTTTAATGCCGCTGGCCGGTGCGATCGAGGTCCTTGAGATCTTGGAAAGTGCGCCGGTTTTGCGCGCCACGCCCAGCAGGGCCTCTTTCATCTCCGCGGCCGTTTGAAACCGCTCCACCGGGTTATAGGCCAGGGCGGTCGAGATCACCGCTTCCAGGTCGGGCGAGACGCGCGGATTGAGGACTCGCATGGGCCGCTCGGCGAAGGAGAAGGGAGGTTCCAGGCGTGGGTCCCGACGGGTCAGAGCGTGGTTCAGGGTGGCTCCAAGGGCGTAGATATCGACCAGCGGCGTGGCCTCCCCGCGGTATTGCTCCGGCGGGGAATAGCCTTCCGTGCCGATCATCGTGCCCTTTTGGCCGATCTGGAAAGTCTTGGCAATGCCAAAATCGATCAAGACGACGGCCCCGTTGCTGTTGATCATGATGTTGGAGGGCTTGATGTCCCGGAAAATGATCGGGTCAGGCTTATGATTGTGCAGGAAGGAGAGCACATCACATAACTCGACCGCCCAAGCCAGAACCTGGTCTTCGGTCAGAAAACCGTTCGTGTCGTTAATGATCGCTTCCAGGTCTTTGCCGTGAATGAATTCCAGGACGAGATAGGAGCGGTCGTCCTCGGAAAAATAATCATAAATGCGCGGGATAGCGGGGTGAGTGAGCGTAGCCAGCAGGTTGGCCTCGCGCTCGAAATTCAGGACCATGGTCTGTCGAACGGCCTGGTCCGGCGCCATATTGATCATTTCTTTAACGGCGACAAGTTTGGTTACGTTCGAAAAATGGAGATCGCGGGCGCGGTAAACCGAGCCCATGCCGCCGACACCGATCACGTCCTGAACATGATATCGGTGAGTGAGAGTTGTGCCAGATTGTAGCTGCCGGCGTGGTCGAGCTGAATCATCGCCCCTGGGTTGTGCGATATTTTGAGTGTCCAGATATCCTCTTATGTCCGTTAATTATAGTGTGCGTCGAGGAGATTGACAACCATTCTACGTTCTCGTTCCATAACGGCATCCTTGCAGAGATCTTCCTTATACGGCAAAATGGGTCGGGATGAAGATCCTTGTGGTCAGCGACCAGGTGGTAGAGCGCATTTATGCACTCACCAGCCAGGGGCACTTTCGGGACATTAATTTGATCCTGGGCTGTGGGGATCTCCCATACACGTATCTGGAATATCTGGTCTCGATGCTGAACGTGCCGATGTATTATGTGCCGGGAAATCATGACCCGGAATTTAACCCTCGATTTGCATCCACTCGGGCGGAGGGCGGCTCCAACCTGGATCTGCGACGCTCTCGCAGCCACGGCCTTTTGCTCGCAGGCTTTGGGGGCTCCATCCGCTATCGGCCCGATGGTGTCAACCAATACACCCAGGTGGAGGCTTATGGCCGCGCCGCACAGCTCCTGATCGGCCTTTTCTGGAATCGGGTCCGTTATCGGAGGCCGCTGGATATTCTCATCACCCACTCGCCGCCCTTCGGCATCCATGACGACGAGAGCCAGGCTCACCGCGGCCTGAAAGCGATCAACTGGATCATACGCTGGGCCCATCCCCGTTATCTGTTTCACGGACATACCCACTTTTACCGTCAAAACCTTTCAGAGTCTGTCACCCGGATCGGCCCTACTACTATCATGAATGTATTCCCGTACAAAGTAATCGAGGTCGACGATGAAGGATGATATTTCAAACCGAGTTCAGGCAGACTTTAGCCGCGCACGCTTTAAGGCTTTCCTCAACCATGCCTGGGCCGTCGTTTCAGGACAGCCAACCACTTTGCTTTCGTATGATGAGATCAAGGAAAAGCTGCATGTCGGGGGCCCCATCTATCGCGGAATCAAGACCGTGCCGGTGGAGCAGATCGTGGGAAGTTTGAATCGCTACCATCAATTCGACCGGGCTTTCCTTCCTGTCGAGGATCGCATCGGTGCGCGCTGGCAAAGCGTAGACCGCGCTTTCTACAAGGAGATCAGCCTGCCGCCAGTTGTTTTGTACAAGGTGGGACAGGTGTACTTTGTTGTGGACGGGCATCACCGGGTTTCCGTCGCACGCGGTCAGGGACAGGAATTTA
>WNFI01704539.1_pt1 | contig 16072 bp, 15 predicted proteins | sample 5400471 | NCBI WGS metagenome assembly WNFI01 (sample SAMN13153348, study PRJNA577476) | soil metagenome | isolation source: 100 cm saprolite on Douglas fir-dominated hillslope | place: USA:California | collected 2013-09-17 | reverse complement strand
TCTTCCAGTGCCCGCGCGTGGACTGCACGAGGTAGATGCTTTCGTGATGGGCGGGATGCTCGAAGATGCCCCGGATGTCGAGCATGGGCAGCTCCGCGACGACCACCGCGCCGGGCTGCGCGGCCAGCCACGCGTAGACCGGTGGCGGCGGCGTCCTCGTGTCCACCACCTGCGCCCAGGCCGGCATCGGGATGGGCGCGATGAGCGTCTCCGCGATGGCCAGGGCGGCCACGGCTCCCATCACGACCGGACGCGGCCGCCACATGGTGAGGCTCTTCGCGGCCAGCATCGCGAGGGGCAGGACGAGGAAGATGCCGGCGCGGCTGGGGACGCGGATCATGCGGAACAGGGGGAGCTCGCGGGCGAGTGCGAACGGGCCCGGGAAGAGGTCATGCCCCAGCACGCGGACCTCGGGGCCGAGAGCGACGGCGACCGTGGCTAGCGCCATGACGACGAGGGCCCAGGCCTCGCGGCTCGGCCGCCGACCGGACCGCCAGAGCGCGATCCCGCCCCCCAGCGCGAGGAGGGTCAGCGCCAGGCCGGGGAACAGGTTGTTGGAGTAGGTCGTGCGGAAGGACGCCGTCACTTCGCCCCAGACGTGGTTCCAGGAGCTCGTGGCCAGGAAGGACTCCAGCGCGGCCGAGAACTGCGCGGTCTCCTCGGGCCCGCGCACGTAGCCCAGCGGCTCCAGTGCCGCGCGGTGCAAGAGATAAAGAGGAAGGAGAAGGATGGCGGCGACCCCCGCACCGGCCACGGCCAGCGGCAGGCGGGACCAGCGACCCCACAGGAGGGGCAGGAAACTCAGCGGCAGCACGAGCAGGCCGATCACGCCGTGATAGCCGCAGGCGTACGCTTCGAGGGCGAAGAGCGCACCGGCGGCGAGCGCATCGCGCGCGCGCCCGCTGCGGAAGAACCGGACGGCGAAGAGGACCACCAGGGGCAGCCACTGAGTGCCCAGCGTGCTGAGGTGCGCGATCTGGTCGACGCGGACGGGGGAGAACGCGAAGGCGGCGCCGGCCAGCAGGGACGGGCCCTCGGCCGCGCACAGCGCGCGCGCGAGGAGGTACGCGCTGAGCGCGCTCAGAGCGAACGTGAGGAGGCGGGCCACGTTGTAGAGCAGGACGGCGTCGTCGGTCAGGAGGGCGAGCGGGAGCACGAGCACGGAGGTCCCCAGCACCGGCTCGTCCATCCCCAGCGTGTAGCGCAAGGGGAAGAACATGTTGCCGTGGGGCAGGCGCGAGGGGCTGGTGAGCAGGGCATGGCGCTCCCAGCCGATCGCCCAGGCGAAGAAGGCGGAGTCGCCCGCGTCCATCAGGTGGAGCCGGAAGGCCAGGGGATAGGTGAGGAGGACGGTGAGGGCGGCGTAGAGCGCGGTGGCGCGGAGCGACCCCGCGCGCATTACTGCAGCAGCGAGGAGTGCACCCAGCCGCTGAGGCCCTGGTACGTCACCTTCACCCACTCGCCGCTCACCGCCTCGCCCATGACCTGCGTGCCCTCGGGCAGGTGGCCGAGGACGGGGTCGGAAAGGGTCGGGCCCTTGCGGACGCGGGCGGCCGTGCGCACGACATAGCTCGACAGCGAAGGGATGGGCGGCGACGGGACCGCCGAGGGGTCGTGGGCCCCCTCCGCGCCCGCGCCCTGCTTGACGCGCGCCACGAGGTCCTGCGCCTTGGAGGCGAAGAACAATGCGGCCCCGAAGTTTCCGCCGCTGAGCTGCTCCTCGGCCTTGGCCAGCGATTCCTCGCTGCGCGCGAGCACCGAGGCCTGGGTCTTGTCCTCGGCCAGGCGCCCGGCCAGGATGCGGGCCTCGGCGATGGCGGCCGAGGCTTCCGCCTTGGTCTCGTTCCCCTTCAGCCGGGCCTTGGTCCGGATGAGCTCGGTCTCGGTGACCTCCAGGTCGCGGGTGAGGACGGCCACCCGCTCCTCGAGCCGATGCTGGTCTTCTTCCATCTTCTTGATGCGGGCGGTCAGCCGATCCACTTCGGCCGTGCTCGCCGCGACCTGGGCCGCCGCCTTGGTGGTCGTCTGCTCCGTCTGGCGCAGGGCGCGCGACAATGCCGTCGCGCAATGCGCCTCCACGATGGCGAGATCGGCGGCCCGCTGCGCGCCGCGGCGGTCCCGACGACCGTTGCGGCCCGCCTCCAGCGCCTCCGCCTCCTGGAGGTGCTTCTCGGCGCGGGTGAACGCTTCCGCGGAACGCGTGGGTGCTCCGGCCTGGCGCGCCTCCGCCACAGCCGTCCGGGCCGGATCGAGGTCGAACTTCACGCCGCCGGTCGCGCAGGAGGCCAGCGGCCATACCAGCGCCAGCGTGGCCAGGACTCCGGGCAAGCGAGACCGTCTCACGGCGCGAAGTCTAGCAGGTTCCCGGCGAGCCGCCACGCGGCCGCCGGGGCCCTGGCCGGGCCGAGAAGAGGCCGGGGAGCGCGGCCGATATAAGATCGCAGCGAGAGCACGCATGACCCTCATCTCCATCTCCGGCGCCTGCAGCCGAGCGGGCAAGACCGCGGCCGCGGTTTCGCTCCTGCGCGCCCTGCCCGCCGGCCGGGCGGCGGCGGTCAAGTTCACGACCACGGAGGACGTGTTCGAGCGCTGTCCGCGCGGCACGACCTGCATCGTCTGCGACATCGACGTGCCGTTCCGGATCGTCGACGATCCCGCCGTCCTGGACGAGGCCGGCACGGACACCGCGCGCCTGCGCGCCGCGGGAGCCGCGCGCCTCGTATGGGCCATCGCGCGGGAATCGGCCGTCGTGGCGGCGTGGGCGGCCGTGCAACCGCGCCTGGGCGGAGCGGACGTGGTCGTCATGGAGGGATCGACGATCACGGCCGTGGCCCGTCCCCATCGTCAGGTCTTCGTCGCCCATCCCTGGCTCTCGCCCGAGCGCTGGAAGCCGACCTCCGCCGCCTGCATCGCCCAGGCGGACGTGGTCGTGGTCAACCGGCCCCGATCCGAGGCGCGTCCTCCGTCACCGGAGGTGATGGACGCCCTGCGGCGCTATTCGCCGCACCTGACGATCGCGGACGTCACGCGGCCTCCGTCCGAATGGGCGCCGGAGCTGATGCGGGACCTCGCGCCGGTGCGCGCATGAAGGTCTCGCTGGCCCATAGCCCTGACAGCGACGACGCGTTCATGTTCTACGGCCTCGCCTCCGGCCACGTGCCCACCGGCGGCCTCGAGATCACGCACGTCCTGAAGGACATCCAGACGCTCAACGAGGAGGCGCGGGCGGGCGTGCACGAAGTCACCGCGATCTCCTTCCACGCCTGGCCGCACGTGGCCGACCACTACGCGCTCATGCCCTGTGGCGGCAGCATCGGCGACGGCTATGGCCCGCTCCTCGTCGCGCGCGAGCCGCTGGCCCCCTCGGAGATCGGGCGCCGCCTGGTGGCGGTGCCGGGACTCCTGACCACGGCCTACCTGGCCCTGCGCCTGTTCGCCCCGGAAGCGGAGACGCGCGTCGTGCCCTTCGACCGCATCCTCGAGGAGGTGCACAAGGGACGCGCGGACGTGGGCCTGATCATCCACGAGGGGCAGCTCACCTATGGCGGCCACGGCCTGCACAAGGTCGTGGACCTGGGCGCGTGGTGGAAAGGGGAGACGGGACTTCCCCTGCCTCTGGGTGCCAACGCCGTCCGCCGTGACCTGGGCGAGGACCTCATGCGCCGCCTGACCCGCATCGTGCGCGATACCGTGCGCTACTCGCTGGCGCATCGCGCGGAGGCCCTCGCCTACGCGATGAGCTTCGCGCGAGGCATGGACCCGCGCATCGCCGATCGGTTCGTCGGGATGTGGGTCAACGAGATGACGGTCGACATCGACGACCGCGGCCGCCGGGCCGTCCAGGAGCTCCTGGACCGCGGCCACACCGCCGGCGTGATCCCGCGCGCCGTGCGCGCGGATTTCGTGGCGGCCTGACGTGGCGCTGAGGTTCCAGCCGCCCCATCCCTTCCCGCACCTGTCCCTGCCCGACCTCGAAGGCGCGGAGCGTCCGTTCGTGACGGCCTGGGCCGCCCGGCCGGCCCTGTTCGTCTTCGGCCACCGTGACTGCGTCACCTCGCGCATGACCCTGCCCTTCGTGGACCGCATCCATCGGCGCCGCCCGCCCGACACCTCGGTCATCGCGATCCTCCAGGACGACGCGGAGTCGGTCCGCGAGCTGCGCCACGACCTGGAGCTGGACCTGCCCGTGCGCCTGGAGGCGGATCCCTATCCCGTAGCGACCGAGATGGGCCTCCGCAGCGTGCCCACGGTGATGCTGGTGGGGACGGACGGTCTCATCGCCCGCACCTGCGAGGGCTTCAAGCGCGACGAGCTGGAATTCATGGCGCGCGCGATCGGGATGGTGGGACCGCTCTTCACGGAGGCGGACGCGGGCGTGCCCGCCCGCCGCCCTGGCTGACTGCCGCGCGAGCCCTCGGTGAGGGCCTGACAGATGGCCATCGCCCTCCTCGCCCTGGCCCTGGCCGGCACGGTGTCACTGCTGGCGTCGATCGTCGTCGGCTACCAGGTGCCGGCCCAGGTCGCGCATCTCAAGGCTCACTTCCTGCTCGGCCTGCTGAGCACGACGCTGCTGGTCATGGCGCACTCGTTCATCATGTTCTTCCTCATCGCCACCGGCGTGGAGATGAAGGACATGGAGAAGGAGCGCGGGTGGGGCGACTCCTTCCGCCGGCGGACGATCAAGATGAAGTCCGAAGTCTTCCCGGCCATGACGTTCGCGCTGCTGCTCGTCGTCGCCAACTTCATCCTCGGCGCGGCCGCGCACACGCGCGCCGTCCCCGCTCGCGTCCACGAGGCCCTCGCCTGGCTCACGCTGCTGACCTGCCTCTTCACGCTGCAGCGTGAGTGGCGCGTGCTCGGCGACAACAACCGTCTCATCGCGGAGGCGGCGTTGCGGCGGGAGGACAATGTGAGCCTGTCGCGTGGGTGATCCCACGCACTGACCGCCGTCCGCGTCGTGGCCAAAGTGCCGGGGTGCAGTCACTTGGCGTCTGGGGCGCGCGGGGGGCACGGCGCTTGCATCTCAAATCCCGAAGCTTTTTAGGAGGCGCCATGATCCGTTCGAGAGTTCCTCTCGCCGTCCTTCTCGCCGTCGCGGTGGCCGCATGCCAGCGCGCGCCCGAACCGGCGGCCTCGCCGTCGCCCAACACGACCGTCAGCCAGACGACGCTCGCGGCCGCTCCCGGCACCGCGCCGGGCGCCGAGCCGGCGCCGTACACGCTGGCGCCCACCGCCCCCGCGCCCGCCGCGAGGGAGCGTCAGACGGCCGCGGCCGCGCCGCATGCCTCCAGCCGGTCGCGCACGGCGCCGGCCGCGCGCGGGACGACGACCGCCCGGACGGGCAGCGCGCGCAGCGACCGTGTCGATCGGGCGCCGGCCGCGGAGCCGATCGACATCCCGACCGACGATGCTCGCCGCGCCGAATCCGAGCCCACGATGGCGCGCGAGCCCAACCGCGATCGCCTCACCATTCCGGCCGGGACGGAGCTGCAGCTCGTGCTGGAGAGCGGACTTTCGTCCGCCACCTCGCACGTCGGTGATCCCGTCACCGCGCGCGTCGCGCGCGCGACGTCTCCCGACGGCCGCGTCCTGCTGCCCGGCGGCACCGTCCTCAAGGGCCGGGTCTACCGCGCCGCCGCCGCGGGCCGCGTGAGCGGGAAGTCCCGCCTCGCGGTGGACTTCGACCGTATCGTCGTGCGCGGCGTCGAGCACCGGCTCGACACCACGGCCATCGACGTCGAGGGCCCGGACAGCCACGGCCGCGACGCCGCCATCATCGGGGGCAGCACGGTCGGCGGCGCGATCATCGGCGGCATTCTCGGCGGCGGCAGCGGCGCCAAGAAGGGTGCGGTGGTGGGTGTCCTGGGTGGGAGCGGCGCCGTGCTCGCCACCCGCGGCAAGGACGTCGAGATCCCGGCCGGCTCGAACTGGACGGTCCGGGTGAAGGAGCGCGTCGCCCTCAACTAGACCTCACGCGGGCGGCAAGGCGGTCGAGCCCCCAGCGCGCGTGCTCGCGGACGAGCGGGTCGTCGTCCGCGGCCAGCCGCTCGAGCACCGGCCGGCGTGACGGATCGCCGGAGTTGCCGATGGCGACGCACACGTTGCGCAGCAGGCCCCGGCGCTTGGCGCGCTTGACCGGGCTCCTCCGGAACCTCTCACGGAAGCCGTCGTCGTCGAGGGAGGCGAGCGTGTCGAGATCCGGCGCCTCCATCCCCTCGCGCGGCGCGAAAGCCGCCTCGGCCGCATGCCGGCGCTTGCCGTTCCACGGGCACACGTCCTGGCAGATGTCGCAGCCGAACACGTGGCGGCCGACGCCGGCCCGGCGGCTCTCCGGGATCGCGCCCTTGACCTCGATCGTGAGATAGCTGATGCAGCGCGTGGCATCCAGCACGTAGGGCGCGATCAGCGCGCCGGTGGGGCACGCCTCCAGGCAGGCCGTACAGGAACCGCACATGTCGGCCCGCGGCGCGTCCGCCTCCATTTCGAGGTCGGTGATGACCTCGCCCAGGAAGAACCACGACCCGTGCTCGGGATGCAGGAGGCACGTGTTCTTGCCCCAGGCCCCGAGGCCGGCGGCGGCCGCGTAGGCGCGCTCCACCACCGGCCCCGTGTCGACGTACACGCGCGACTGCATGGGGCCGAGCTCCGCGGCCAGCCGGGCGCGGAGGTCTTCCAGGCGTGCTTTCACGACGTCGTGGTAGTCGTCACCCCACGCGTAGCGCGCGATCCAGCCGCGGTCCGGCGCGGCCGCGGTGGAGTACGGGCCGGGCGTGTCGTACTGCAGCCCGACGCACACGAGCGAGCGCGCCCAGGGAAAGGCCGTCCGGAGGTCGGCGCGCCGCTCCCGTTGCGAGGTCAGGTACGCCATCTCCCCCGCGTAACCGCGGGCGATCCATTCCTGGAAGAAGCCCAGCTCGCGCGGGGCGTTCGCGGAGGCCACGCCGGCCAGGTCGAAACCGGCCTCCAGGGCCAGCGTGCGCGCCCGCGCCGCCCGGTGGCCCGGCGTCATCGTCGCATCCGCAGCACGGCGGCCCGCACCAGCGCCCGCAATCGCGCGATCTCCTTCTTCCACTCCGCGAGCGGTCCCGGCGTCTCCACCACCAGGGGAAGGCCGCGAAAGCGCCGGTCGTTGACGATCCGCGCGAACGTCTCGAGACCCATCACGCCTTCTCCGGCGCGGGCGTGGCGGTCGACCCGGCTGCCGCGCTCCCGCTTGGAGTCGTTGAGGTGGATGGCCTTGAGCTTGCGCAGCCCCACGATGCGCCCGAAGTCGCGCAGCGTCCGCTCGTACCCTTCGGGGGACGCCAGGTCGTAGCCGGCGGCATAGAGGTGACAGGTGTCGAGGCAGACCCCCACGCGATCGGGCTCGCGCACGCGGTCGAAGATCGCGGCCACCCATGTGCGCGCCCGGGTGGAGCACGACGTACGGGATCGCGAGCTGATGGCAGCGCTCGATCTCGGTGACCAGGCAGTCGCGGCTCCTGGCCAGGAACTCGGGATTGGGGCTGGCCAGGTTCATGAGATACGAGCCGTGGGTGAGCACGCGCTTCACCCCGCTCTTCGCCACCGCCTCACGGAAGGCGGCCGCCTCCTCCTCGCGCAGCGGCCGGCAGGCCCACTGCATCTGGTTGCGCGTGAAGATCTGGATGGCCTCGGCTCCGATGGCCTGCGCGTGGCCGGGAGCGTTGAAGACGCCGCCGGTGATGGGAACGTGCGCGCCGAGGTGCATCAGGTGCGCAGCGTGATGCGCCGCGGACCGACCCGGAGGAAGAACGCCCCGTTCTCTTCCACCACGTGGTCGAGCAGCATCTGATGGGCGCTGCGCGAGAGGCGCGCGCGGAAACGGTCACCGCGCACCGCGCACTCGAAGCGGCCCGTCTCCTGGTCCATGCCCAGGGAGGCGTCGCGGACCAGCTCCGTGGACGCGTCGTCCAGTACCGCCGTTGCCGTCCCTCCCGCCTCGTCGAGCACCAATGTCGTCACCTCGAATGGCGGCCCCTCGACCTGTATGAGCATGCGCTGCTCGCCGTCCGCCACGAACGGCGCCCCGCCCTCGTCGATCAGGTGAGCCTTGAGGTAACGGAGCGTCGGCGGATGAAGGACTTGAAAGTCGCCGCCCCGCCAGGATCCGTCGGGAAGGACCCGCAGGCCTTCGGGGATGAGCCAGTGGCGCATGGGCAGGGAATTTGATGATAACAGCCGATAGAATCGGAGACGGAGATCCCATGGCCCAGGTCGCGCTGCCCGAGCTCGTCACCGCCGCCGATCCCGCCGAGGTCCAGGACCGGATCCTGGAAGCCCGGAAGGCTCTGGGGCGCCGCCTGCTCATCCTCGGCCACCACTACCAGCGGGACGAGGTGATCCGGCACGCCGATTTCACCGGTGACTCGTTCAAGCTGGCCCAGCTCGCGACCACGCGCCCGGAGGCCGACTTCATCGTCTTCTGCGGCGTGCACTTCATGGCCGAGTCCGCGGACATCCTGTCCGCGCCGCATCAGAAGGTCGTGCTGCCCGACCTCGACGCCGGCTGCACCATGGCGGACATGGCGGAGACCGACCAGGTCGAGGACTGCTGGGACGTCGTGACGGAGGTGGTGGGCGAGGACGTGGCGGGGCCGTCTGCACCTCCTCCAACGCGCGGGCCGTCCTCGACTGGGCCTTCCGCCGGCGCGCGCGCGTGCTGTTCTTCCCGGACGAGCACCTCGGCCGCAACACCGGGTTCCGCATGGGCATCCCGCTCGAGCGCATGCCGGTCTGGGATCCCTACGAGGATCGCGGCTCCCTGACCGACGAGGGGATTCGCGATGCGCGGATCCTCCTCTGGAAGGGACACTGCTCCGTCCACAACCGCTTCACGCCGGACATGGTCGACAAGCGGCGCCAGCAGATGCCGGGCGTGAAGGTGATCGTGCACCCCGAGTGCCGGTTCGAGGTGGCGCAGAAGGCCGATGCCATCGGATCCACGGAAGGGATCATCAAGACGGTCAAGGAGAGCCCGACCGGATCGCGCTGGGCCGTCGGCACGGAGCTCAACCTCGTGAACCGGCTGGCTCGGGAAGCGGCGCCGGAGCGCGAGGTGGTGAGCCTCGACGACTGCTTCTGCGTCTGCAGCACGATGTTCCGCATCGACCCTCCGCACCTCCTCTGGGCCCTCGAGAACCTCCGGGACGGGCGGCTGGTCAACGTGGTGGCGGTGCCGGAGAGGATCGCCGCCGACGCGCGCATCGCCCTCGACCGGATGCTGGCGATCAGCTGACCGCGCCGGAGCCGGACGCGGGCGCGTCGGCGGCGGCCCCGCGCGCGTCCGTCGTCCTGATCATCGTCGTCGTGCTCGCGCCCGCCCTCCTCCTTCTGGGGGCGGCGATGACCGGTCGCAGCCTGGAGACGGACCTCCCCGCGACCGGTGATTACGCGGTCCTGGAGCTGTACACCCGGCTGGCCGCGCAGGGCCGCCAGCTCCTGGGGCCGTACTCACGGTTCGGCTTCCACCATCCCGGCCCCGCGTACTTCTACGCGAGCGTGCCCCTCTACGTCCTGTCCGGCGAGCGCTTCGCCGGCATCCTGTGGACGGCGGCCCTCATCAACGTCGTCTCGATCGCGCTGCTGCTGCGCCGCTGCGGCCGCGAAGGGGGAATGCCCGCGCTCCTCGCGGGCGCGCTCGTGATCGCGCTCTTCCTGTCGTGGCGGAGGCCGGGCTGGCTCTTCTCGGCCTGGAATCCAAGCGTGGCCGTCCTTCCCTTCGGGGTCGCCCTCGTCTCGTTCGCCGCCGTGGCCGCGGGCAACGTGCGCGCGCTCCCGCTGGCGGTGCTGGCCGCCTCGTTCGCCGCGCAGACGCATCTCGGGACCCTGCCCGCCGCCTTGGCCCTCGCCCTCGCGGCCGCGATCCTGCTCGTGCCGCGGGTACGGCGCGCGGCCGGGCTGGCGCCGCGGGGAAGGATGGAGCGCCGTCCGCTTCTCCTCGCCCTGGCCGTGGCGGCGCTTCTCTGGACGCCCCCGCTGCTCGAGCAGCTCAGCCCCCAGGGCGGGAACCTCTCTCACATCCTCGGGTTCTCGTCCCTGCCCGACGACCGCCATTCGGCCGGCGAGGCGCTGGTGGCCTCCGGCGCCGCGATCGTCGGATGGCTGGTGGGCGCACGCGACGGGTTTGCGGCCGGCCTGCTCGTGGTCGTGGTGATGGCCCTGGCCGTCGCCCACGGTGCGGGGCGGGTCACGCGTCAGGCCTTCCCGGTGGCGCTGAGCCTGGTGACGTTCGCCGGCATCGCCGCCGCCCTCCTCTCCGCGATGCGCGTCACGGGCGCGCTGTTTCCGTACCTCCTGCGCTGGATGGCGATGCTGGGGGTCGGCGCGGCGGCCGCGCTGGCCGCGGGCCTGGGCCCGCTCTGGCGTCGGCGCGCCGAGCAGTGGAGACGGCCACGGCTGGCCGGCAGCGCCGGCCTCATCGCCCTCGCCCTGGTGAGTGGACGCAATCTGGCCCTGGCGCGATCGGTCCTCCAGGGCCCGCCGCCGGTCGCGGCGCCGGAGTCGCAGTCCGCGGCGCGGCTGGCCGAGGCCATCGACGCCGGGATCGCCACCACCAGCCGCCGGCCTCTTCTCGAGATCGCGCCGCACACCGATCGTGACCTCGTCCTCGGCGTCCTGCTCGCCCTCGACAAGACCGGGACGCGCTTCGCCGTGCGGCCGTTCGGCCCCTTCCGCCTCGGTGGTCACTGGACGCCGGACGGCACGGAAGACGTGCGCATCGTCGTCGGCCCCGAAGACGTGGAGCTGGCGGCCCGGCCCGGCGTGCGCCTGCTCGGGCGCGAGGCCGGGTTGTTCGCGTACCTCGTGCCCACCGTATAATTGGCCTTTTGGGGATCCGGAGACGGGGGCCGATGAAGACGGTCGTGATCCTGGCCGCGGCCGCTTCGGCCGCGTCCGCCCTGATCGCCTTCGCCCCCGTGCGGCACGCCCGGGAGCTGCTCCCCGCGGCCGCGCCGTCGTCTTCGCGGCCGAACGTCCTTCTCCTCGTGGTGGAGGGGTTCGGATCGGGCGAGCGCCGTGTCCGCACTCCCAACCTCGACCGCCTGGCCGAGCGTGGCCGCCGCTTCGACGCCGCGTACACGCCGTACCCGCTGGCGGGCGCGGCCCGCACGTCGCTGATGACGGGTTGGCGTCCGGAGAAGACCGGCGTCTGGGGCGAGCCCGATGGCCGCGTCGACGGCGCGACGCCCCTGCAGGAGCATTTCCGGGCGAACGGCTATTTCACCGAGCGCGTGGGCCCCATCTTCCACGGGCCGGGCGAAGGGGAATTCCGCTGGGACGCGGTGAGCGCCCCGCGCGGGGGCGCGCCCGTGGCGACGCGGGCGGCGGCGGCCGTGACCCAGGCCCGTGAGCCGTTCTTCGTCGCGGTCTCCCTCGGCTCCGTGCCCGCGATGCTCCCCGCGAGCGCCGCTCGCTCGACGCCCGGGGAAGCGGCGGGCGAGGTGCCGGCGATCGCGGCGGCTCCGCTCGAACCGCTGGCGCGGCCCGGAGGCACGGCCCGGCCGCGCCGCCTCTCCGACGTCGATCGGCAAGCCCTGAGGGCGGCGGAGGACGGACGCCTGGCCGCGCTCGACACGCAGGTCGGCACGGTGCTGGCCGCCCTCGACGGGCGCGGCCTTGCGGAGCGGACGATCGTGGTGCTGGCCGGCGATACCGCCGCTCCGACCGGCGCCCACGGCGCGCTCGGCCGGGGAGACCTGCTCTTCGAGGAGACGCTGCGCGTGCCGCTCGTGATCGCGGGTCCCGGGATCGCCGCCCCCGGAACCCCGGCCACGGGGCTGGTCGAGCTCGTCGACGTCTATCCCACGCTGCTCGAGCGGTGTGGCCTGCCGCGGGTGGAGGGGCTCGACGGGCGGAGCCTGGGGCCGCTGCTGGACGATGCCGCGGCCGCCGTCCGGTCCGCCGCCTTCTCGTCCGTCTTTCGCGCCGCGGGACAGATCGGCCGCAGCCTCCGCACCGCGCGCCTGCGTTACACGGAATGGCCGGACGGGAGCGAGGAGCTCTACGACCATGACGCCGATCCGCGCGAGTTCACGAACCTGGCCCGGCGCGCCGATCAGGCCCCGGCGCGAGCGGAGATGCGCCGGCTCCTGAGCGCCCACGAGAACGCCGCGCCGCCCGTGGGCTCCGGGTCCGCCACCCCTCGTCGCCGCCTGAACGTGCTCTTCATCATCGCCGACGACCTCAACGCGCACATCGGCGCCTACGGCTACGACGTCGCCACGCCCAACATCGATCGCCTGGCCGCGCGCGGCCGCCGGTTCGACCATGCCTACGCGCAGGTCGCGATGTGCAGTCCCTCGCGCAGCTCGCTCTTGAGCGGCTGGCGGCCGGAGCGCACCGACATCTGGAACAACCTCACCCCCGTGCGTCAACACCTGCACGGGGCGCGGCCGCTGCAGGAGCACTTCCGGGCCAACGGGTATTTCGCGGGCCGCATCGGGAAGATCTACGAAGGCGCGATGTCGGACCAGTTCGACTGGGACATCGACGACGAGGCCGCCACTCCGAGCGAGGACGGCCGCCGCGACGACGACAACGTGCGGGGGGCGTGGTGGATCGCGACGGCCAACGACGACGCGCACGAGCCCGACGGGGCGCGCGCCCGCCGGGTGGCCCAGCTCATCGAGCAGCACAAGGCGGGGCCGTTCTTCCTGGCCCTCGGCTTCTCGAAGCCGCACCTCAAGTGGGTGGCTCCCAAGCGCTACTTCGACATGTACCCCCCGGAGTCGGTGAAGGTCCTGCCCGAGCCCGCGGACGACCTCGAGGACATCCCGGCCATCGCCGTCAAGAACCGGCCGCAGGAGCGTCCGGGAGTTCCCCTGGCCGGCCGCGAGCCGCCGGGCATGATCGACGACCCGAAGTTCCGCCGCGAGGCCATCGCGGCGTACCACGCGTCGGTCTCGTTCATCGACGCCCAGGTCGGCGTGCTCATGGAGACGCTCGACCGCCTGCGCCTCTGGGACAGCACGGTCGTCGTCCTGCTCGGCGACCACGGCTTCCATCTCGGCGAGCACCACGGCCTCTGGCGCAAGGACACCCTGTTCGAAGAGACGCTGCGGACGCCCCTGATCATCGCGGCGCCCCAGGTGCAGCGGCCGGGGGAGGCCGCCAAGGCGGAGGTCGAGCTGCTCGACCTGTATCCGACGATCGTGGACCTCGCGGGCGTGCCGCGCGTCCCCGGGCTCGACGGCACGAGCCTGGCTCCCCTGATCCGAGATCCCGAGCAGCGCATCCGCACGGGCGCGCTCTCGTTCCGCAAGGCCAAGGCGCCGCTCCTGGGAGTGAGCGTCCGTACCGCCCGCTATCGCTACACGGAGTGGCCGGACGGCAGCGAGGAGCTCTACGACCACGCTTCCGATCCCGGCGAGACGCGCAACCTCGTCCGCGATCCGGCGGCGGCAGGGCCGCTGGGTGAGCTGCGCGCGCTGCGCGCGGCCGGACCGACCACGGTCGCCACGACCGAGGAGAGATCGGAGTGAGGCGCCCCGCCTTTCTCGTGCTCCTGCTCGTCGCGCTGTCCGCCTCGCTGCGCGCGGCCGCGGCCCCCAAGGCCCCCACCTGCGACATGGTGCTCGTGCCCGGCGGCGCCTTCGACATGGGCACGGATCGCGGCATGCCGTTCGAAGGGCCCGTGCACCGTGTCACCGTGCATGCCTTCTGGATCGACCGCTGCGAGGTCACAAACCGGGAGTTCGCGCGGTTCGTCGCCGCCACCGGGCATCGCACGGAATCGGAGAAGCAGGGGTTCTCCGGCGTCTTCGTCCCCGGCGCCCAGAAGTGGCAGCCGATCAAGGGCGCGGACTGGCGCCATCCCGAGGGACCGTCCTCCTCGGTCGTGGGACGGGACGACCAACCGGTCGTCCACGTCTCCTTCGACGACGCCGCGGCCTACGCGAAGTGGGCGGGCAAGCGGCTGCCGACGGAGGCGGAGTTCGAGTGGGCCGCGCGCGGCGGCCGCGCGGGCGCGCAGTACGCCTGGGGAGACACCCTCCACCCCGGCGGGCGGCAGATGGCGAACACCTGGCAGGGCCACTTCCCGGAGCACGACGCGGGGACCGACGGCTATCCGCGCATCGCGCCCGTCGGCCGCTTCCCACCCAACGGCTATGGCCTCCTCGACATCGCGGGCAACGTCTGGGAGTGGACGAGCGACTGGTTCTCCGAGGACTACTACCGCCGCGCGAGCGGCGCCGTCGATCCCACCGGTCCGGCCACGGGTTCGGAGAAGGCCATCCGCGGCGGCTCCTGGCTGTGCAGCTCCAACTACTGCACCGGGTACCGTGTGGCGGCGCGCCAGCGCACGCCGCCCGACTCGGGCCTCAACAACCTCGGTTTCCGCTGCGTCCGCGCCGCGGACGGGCGGCGCTGACCGAAAGTCGCGTCCGGCGCCGCGGCGGCGTCCCTCTGGCGTCATGATGGAGGGAGGAGGCTGCGGCATGAAGGCATCCGTTCGACGTGGCGGTCTGGTGGTGATTGCGCTGGCGGCCGGGGCGACGGCGGTTCGTCCCGCTCCGTCCCCTTCCCCGGCGGCCGCGCGCGATCTGAGCCACGTCACGCCGGAGGAGCGGGCGGCCTACGTGCGGCGCGCCATGGTGTGGCAGCCGACCCGCATCGCGTCCAAGGATCTCCTGGCCGGCCCGTCGGGAGACGACGCATTCAAGTTCGACGAGTCGGTGAGCTGTGACTACGTCACGCCGAATGTGCCGCTCACGGGCACGACGCCGAAGTTCGATTGCGCGCTCAAGCCGGACGACGTCGTGAAGGTGAAGTACGGGCGCAAGAACGGCGAGGTCTACGCGGAAGTCGCGGCCACCCGCTTGTTCTGGGCCCTCGGCTTCGGGGCCGACCGCATGTATTCCGTGCAGGTGACGTGCCGCAACTGCCCCATCGAGCCCTGGTACTGGAGCACGGAGAAGCGCGTCCCGGAGAAGACGTACGAGATCGCCAGCATCGAGCGCCGCCTGCCTGGAAAGCGCATCGAGAGCAAGGAGGACGAGGGCTGGAAGTGGCCCGAGCTGGACACGGTCGACGAGAAGGCGGGCGGGGCGCCGCGCGCGCAGCGTGACGCGCTGAAGCTCCTGATGGTGCTGATCCAGAACAGCGACACCAAGCCCGCCAACCAGCGGATCCTGTGCCCGCCCGACGCGGTGAAGAAGGACGCGGCCGGCAACGAGACCTGCGGGCAGGCGCTCCTCTACGTCCAGGACCTGGGATATGCGTTCGGCGAGGCCACCCTGCTCGACACGCAGAAGAACAACCTGCAGGCCTGGTCCGGCGAGCCCATCTGGAAGGACCCCGCGCAGTGCGTCGGCAACCTCAAGAAGTCGCTGCAGGGCACGCTCGCATCGGACCCGCGGATCGGCGAGGCGGGACGGAAGTTCCTGGCCGACCTCCTTGTCCAGCTCTCGGACAAGCAGATCACGGACATGTTCTCGGCGGCGCGGGTGGAGCAATTCCACGTCCACCCCGAGCGCAACCGGCCCGTGTCCGACTGGGTCGCGGCCTTCAAGAAGAAACGCGACGAGATCGTCACCGCGCACTGCCCGAGCTGACCCTGGCTTGACGGGGAGCGCGACGCGGGGGAATAGTCTCCCCCCCACGTGCATCCCGACACATTCGCCTTCCTCCGCTCGACCTCGCTGTTCCACGGCGTTCCGGACGCGGCGCTTCTCTCCACCGCCGCCGCCTGCGTCGAGACGACCCTGGCCGCGGACGAGGTGCTCTTCCGTCAGGGAGCCGCCGGTGACGCCCTCTACATCGTGGTGGAGGGCCGGCTCGCCGTCCTCGCCGAGACCGGCCAGGGGCCGCCGCGCGCCGTCGGCACCGTCGGGGTCGGCGAGTGCGTGGGGGAGGGAGCGCTCCTCCTGGCCGGCCGGCGCACGGCGACCGTGCGCGCCGAGACGCCGTCCCGGCTGATCCGGCTCTCCCGCGACGGCTTCGAGCGCGCGGTGGCCGCGCAGCCCGGCCTCCGCGCCGTCCTCACGACCCTGGTGGCCCGGCGCATGCCCGCGCTGCGCGCGGCCGAGGACGAGATCTTCGGCGCCCTCGA
>WNFI01704001.1_pt1 | contig 16072 bp, 19 predicted proteins | sample 5400471 | NCBI WGS metagenome assembly WNFI01 (sample SAMN13153348, study PRJNA577476) | soil metagenome | isolation source: 100 cm saprolite on Douglas fir-dominated hillslope | place: USA:California | collected 2013-09-17 | reverse complement strand
CAGCTAAGACGACGAGGGAACGGATATCATGGACGAGGATGGAGGCAGAAGGTAAAAATTGAATACAGTAACCTTGTGTTATTGATGCCGATTCAGCGGGCGCCGGGTCGAATCAGGTGTTTGAAAAAAATGAAAAACGAGTAGTCTTGTTTCGACAAGATCTTGGACAGACTGGTCGCCAGAGAGATGAGTTAGCAAGGAGCCAGATGAATCTTGGCTACGCTGCGTCTCCATCATATTCTTCATTTTCATATACATACACTGTCATACAGTATCACACTGAACTTATTAGCGACCCGGACAAAGCTTTTACATATTTGGGGGCTCCTTGGCTTCGCACACCGTGAACGTTGAACCGAGTTTCCGGGATGGATGTTATTCCCCATTTACTCTCTATCATTGCTGAATGATGTTCTGATGTTCGAATTTTTTCCACTGCCGCTGACGCAGTATTACAGCCGGTTCTCTGTTGGTTCCATGCAGCTTTCGGAATGGACGCGCGCTGCCAATACATGAGCCAAATATGGTGACCAACGTCGCGCAGTTCGAACGTTCATAGGGAACAATGGTCTGTTGTCTTTGCTCCATGGAAACAGAGTGGTGGAAAAACGTCCCGAAAAAAAACTTGACCTGTCATGCAAAGATCATCACCTTCCCCTCGATGCCCAATTTGTGCCAAACATTGGATTTTTATGGGTGTTGCCGTCCGTGTTGGAATATTATCTGAATGACCGCGTTCTGAATGAGAGATTCCTTCCCTAAACGCTTGACGTGGGCGCCGGATGTTGCTCTTCGCTTGAGTGTTTTTGACGAGAACGTTGCAACCGAGGGCATCACATGCGTGAGGACACATGCCTACTCACCGTTCGTACGGATTCCAGCTCCTAAGAAGCCAATCATCAAGAACCTCCTGTCATAAGAGGACTCCCCACGATATCACCCAGTGTCCTCATTCGCTCTTTGCCTCGTGTTTCTCTTCGTTAGGGTGTGGTTCCGTTGAGTCCTGAGGGTCTGTTCCATCAGTGTCATTGCGAGAAGGCGAGAAGCGCATGCCTCATGCATTGCAAGGTATCTCTCCCTCAAGAAATCCACCATCCTTCTCCATCTTCTGTCTAATGCCAGATCAATAAGTAAACGAAGCCATTCACTTCCGCCTAAGAATATTCCTCCACGGGATTAAAAGTCCATGCATCCACCCAGATAGCGGGCTCCATCGCCTACACAACAACCTACAACAACACCGGTCCTCCTGTCATTTATAGCTAAGGGTTCACTTCAGATATCTTCTCAACTGAGAGGTTGATACACGATGGGATCAAGAATTGTGCTACCGAACTATGATCGGATCTTTGGGATTCCAAAGATCCCCACACGTGATGTCAATGTCCCACATGCGACACGTGAGCGACCGCGCCCACATTCGACACCCATCTCCTATTCGGCTTGACGACTCCACCTAGGACCCTCCCCCTCTCTTAGTTTAGCGCCTCCGTATCAGTCCAACTTGAATTTCATTACTCTACACACTCAGAAGGCTTCACATACCAAATGGCGTTTCTGGACAAGTTCCGCAGCGGCGCTAAGAAGGCCGCTATTCAAGCCACCGCATTTGCTAAGGATTCATCAACTAGGATCCAGAATGAAACAAGATCCTTTGCACAGGGGTTCAGTTTGCCTGGAGAGGCGGATAAGGCTGCCAAGATTCTTGAATCTTTCCTTGGTAAGTCCGAGATAGTTTGTGCCACTTTGGAGGCCCCACTCTGTATAGAGTATTGCTAATCGGGCCTTTTGATTTTCTTTATCATCAATAAACTGATTCCACATGAACAAACGCAATGCTCAAAATCGATCGTGATGATTCTACCATCTATTAGCTAATCCCGACCATCCAAATTCTGCACTGAATTCTATACCAAAAGCCGTTCTGCAACGGGCAAGAGGTAAGTCTTATTCGAGCGAGCTTGGCTCGAGTCTGAAAAATGCTCATTTTAATCTCTTTGTAAACCAACAACACTGTCGTAGGCCTTGCCATCTTCCAAGTCCTCAAAGCAGGTTTCGTCTTCTCTGGGAAAGCAGGGTCAGGGCTCGTTATCGCTCGTCTCCCTGACGGGTCATGGTCTGCACCCTCCTGCATCGCCACGGGGGGTCTTGGCTGGGGTCTCCAAATAGGAGCGGACATCACCGATTTCGTTGTCGTGCTCAACTCGGAGGATGCAGTCAAAGCATTTTCCCTGGGCGGGAACCTCACAGTAGGTGGTAACCTCGGCGTGACCGCAGGTCCAATTGGGACAGGCGCTGCAATCCAGGCAGGTTTGGCGAGCCCTGCGCCAATGTTCTCGTACTCGAAATCAAAGGGTGAGTTTTGTTCCGTTGTTTTCCGTCCCGGTTACCATTGAGCCCTTTGTCTTTTTTTCTATTGGCCTCGAATGCTGACCCCCCAACTCCGTTGTTTCCATTCGACCTTCTCCTCCTCTCTGTCACTTATTCCGGATCCCTCATGTGTGTTCTTGATTGATGGGGACACTTACTCTCGCTTTGTCTATACTGTGGGATTTGTTGCGCTGATCCCCATCAAATCTTTTCTCCTGCATTGAAAATCATATCATAGGGTTGTTTGCGGGTGTTTCGTTGGAGGGAACGATGTTGATAGAACGTAAAGACGCAAACAAGGAGTTTTACGGATCGCCTGTTCCCGCGCACGATATCCTCGGAGGTAGAGTACCTCCTCCAGAGATTGCGAGCAAGCTATACGAAATCATTGAGGCTGCAGAGGTAAGTAGTCATTTTCCCCACAGCGGCCCCCTTCAGGTCAGTAATATAGTCATGGAGGACCCAAGTTTCTGAATATTCTTCTACCTCTTTTTCAGGGATTGGATGAAGAAGGATTGCCTGAGAATGCTTACATACCTTCTGCTATTAATGAGCATGTTCCTGTGGGTGCAGGGTACACCCTGGGAGGGGGAGATAAGACCGTCTTTGATGCGGGGAATGAGCACTTGTAGGAATGTACTGATATTTTGAGGAGTAGCAGGGTGGGGACTGGTGCACTGTGGGCGGTGGGGGATCCTTATATGATAATCGTACTGGTTGATACGATATTCCCCCCTTTGATGTGATGATGGTTTCACTTTATTCGGGTCTCGGTGACTTCAGGATATGTTAAACCATCAATGAGAGGGGTATATATAAGGTAATGGCAGTGAGTATCGTAACTGGAAGGGCTGCTTTGTTGCCATGATCGACCTTGCTATTATCTTACATACATGTCTTCCAAAAACATGCCACAGCATATGTCCCAGGACAGTGTGTTATATATATTCCCTAGGGTGATTCCTGGGAGTGATTGTGAACTGTGAACTCCCTCAGGGGATTTCCATGGCATTTATCATGGCATTTCACAGGTTGTTGTCATGAGGTACATGTGAGAATGCCATCATGAAATTCTTCAGGTTTTCTTACTGTCTATGGCAATACTTAATATAGAAGTTTTACATAATAAGTAATACTGTAGCCATAATTTCTTTCTTTGATGCACATGACTATTGAGGTCAGATCGTCAGGTCATTGATCTCGCACTATCACATTGCATGGAGCACTCTGATTTATTCGCCTGGTATCGAGAAGAACTGCACCGCGCCGCTCAAGAGCAGTTGTTCGGAGTCGCCGCGATTGGAAAGCTTGAAGAGTGCTCCAACGCGGAGCTGCAGAACGGTGTGCCAAGTGCCCAGATTCCTATAACGCTCCTGGAAGGAAACACAATCACCGTAAGGATTTCGCTTTCGGGATATTCAGTGAGTGTATACCAATTCTACGACGACCTCAATTCCTGTTGACCCCTAATCACCCCATTTAGGTTCTAGGCGAACCCAACTCAAACTACTCCACCCTAGATGACTTACTCCAATCTGTCAGTCCCAAGTGGGCAGAAAGACGTAAAGAAGAATTATGCGCCAGACTGGATAAAATACTGGCTGCGAATGAGCGCGATTAGGGACCGGATTCAATCTCTGACGCTTCCATATATATAAGAACTCAACCGAGAAACATGCATTCACTCTAGCCGTGGGCTGATCAGTTCACTTTAAGTCTCCAGAGCCCATCACGAAAGTCTATTGAGCCATTCTGCTTCATTATGTCGAGAAGATGCAGAGTCTCCTCCAAAGTAAGAGGTGGCCCTGGGACAAGTCTGAGCATGCTGTGGACGCGATCCGACGGAAGTCGTCCTAAGTTGGTCAATAGGGCTTCCACAAACTGATAATGCCAGTCAGTATTTCAGATGGCAGAGTTGGTGCCAGACTGCGTACGTTGAAGTATACTGTGAAGTTGCGCTGAGATGTCTCCGATTCCAATGTGTCGACATTGTGATATGCAGACCCTGGAGATGGACGTCATGTTAGTAGAATATCTAAAGCGCATAATATTTCATGCCTGTAGCAGGGATCAGAGGCAGGGCTTCATCCGCAAAATCGCGAAGCCGAAAATTGCGATCACCAATATCCTCGATGACTCCTTGACCTTGCCAAAACATGAGCGCCAGTGCGATGCTCGTGACGTCAAGCTTGCCAAGCTTGTCAGCCAAAGCATCGACGGTCCATTGGGCTGACCTAAATGTTAGTGGGAGTGGGCGAGCAAACCCATGCGATAAACATACGAGTCTGGGAGAACAGTTCAACAACAGCAGCCTGAAGAGGAGTTGCTGATACGTTGAGTTCGCGTCCATCATCCATTTGTATAGTAAGGTCCGCGATACCCATGTTAGGAATCCAATGCAACTTCTTGTCTGGCTTTTGAAGTCGGAACGCTTTCTCGTAGTTTCCCTGAAGACTGCGGGGCGAGATTAGAATCGCTAAAGTAATGGGCTTTGGTGCACCGTACATTTCGAATTGTCCTGGCATCTGCAAATTGCTTTTCGGCATAGGGGGCCAATACAAGTGGGAAACGATAGTGGGCTGCAGCACAAGCTATGCGACTGTGGCGTGAGGAATGAACCAGATAGGTATCGAACGCTCTCACTTCTTCGTTGGTATCCTTTTGTATCCTTTGATTCACTCGGCGCGAGTCTGTCAGATCCTTCGTCATCACATCGCACACGTGAAGTGAAGAGTCCCCAAAGCGAATCTTAAGGATTTCGAGATTATGCAGCTAACATGGGATCTCAGCACTGCATACGCTAGAAGTCTCCTTTACCTACTTCTTGATCGTAGTTCCCATCAGTGATGGCGAGCAAACGTTGTCCGAAGGTGACTTGAAGCTCTTTGACAAACAGATCTTTCGAGCCAAAGATGCTTACGAGGGTGCTTATTATATCACTTGTTTTTTGCACTCTGAAACCAGGCTCGGCATCATTCGCTGCCGGCATCCAGTGGGTGTCAGTGTAATCTTCATAAACCTCCTCATTCGCCTGAATGGGAGTCGGCTCATTCTGATCATCGAGTAAGAATCCCTCGCTTTCCTTGTCATCGTCATCGTCCTCTTCACTCTCAAGATCCACATCGATGGGCGATGAGTCAGATGAGCCTACAGTGGTCGATTCGCCTTTCTTCTGTTTCTTCTTGCGGTGACGGCGAGGAATGAGGTTCGCGACAATAATCTTGATACAATCTGGCCGATCCCTTGGTAGCCATTTTAAGTGGAGCAATTAATCAATTGACTGGGAATGCAATACCTAAGATATCGTCGTATTGGTTCGGCGACTCCATATAGCAAGACGCCGGGTGGATCCAAGTACCGCAATACTTTAATTGTGGAGACATACTGTTGAAGTATATCGGACGTCGCAGCCCCTGGTTGCAGGAGTCGTCTAATTGTACTAGTGAATGTCCCAAGGCAGGAGATGAGACGTTATTGAGAGAAAAAAACTGAAGGACACGTACGATTGGCGAAGACTCTTGACAAGCTCCTTCCTTTGGCCAGTTCTTGCCAAGCAATCCTAAGTGCGTAGAAGATTCCTAAGCGACAAGCTTGAATCATGCTCGGATGAGATACCTTCAGGTCCTGAAGCACAGGCAATGGATGAGTTTTATCCTCGTAGTCCACGATTATATCGAAGAGCTCCGATATTCTGCATTGGGAATGTTCAGCATCATTCATTCCATGGCTTCCAGGCTGGGCTGCTTGCCTTAGATCACAGAGGACTTGGAGCATATGGTGCTCGAACTTCCGATATGCAGCATCCGGTCGTTCTGGAAGGAACAAGGGAGCCTTCATACGCACCCAGTATGACAAGGGGACTGTTAAATTCGCACCTTTGCCGAATATATCTGTCATCCACCCTTTTACTTTCTCGTTGAACCATGCTCTGAGCATGGGAAGACAATGTATGTCCCGGACGCCTGCACAAGTTTCGAGAACGCGCTTTTCAATTTCTTTGTCCAAAGATGAATTGATAAGTGTCTTGAAATCTAACAGAATGCCGATATGTTCTAGAGCATTCGCTAGCTGCTGGCGAGTTTCTGAAGCAGTGCGGACGGTGGAAAGGGGCGAGACATCATGAGGTCGTGATTCAGCGTCATAAAAGGTCTCAAGAAGCACGGAGGCTAAGGCGTCAGAAAAGGAAGATGGAAGAAAAGAGAGGACGATTGTGCGGAAAGTGCGCTTGAATGGCCAGTAGGAGTCGATGCCGTGGCTGTCAAATGTAATAAGAGATCGCCACCCTAGGGATATTGGATGACGTACTGAGTGAAGGCTCCAGTCTCTCGATACCATTCTGTCCGCCACCTATATAGGCGAATTATGATTTCGTAAGCATGGTCTCCGCCACGCGCTTTCTGCTCAGACGATGTTGTGAGACACACGGTTGAATGAGCGTGCATACCACATATTCACCTCCCAGTGTCTGAGTCTAGGTGTAATATCATCGACTATAATAAAACGTTTTTCATACATAGAGCCTAGGAGAGCGGCTCTGAGCATCATAGGTTTGAATGATGATAAGCAACCACTTACGAAGGAACCAGATGAGCAAATTATGCATCAGCTTCGCTTGCTTGAGAGTCGCGTATACAGCCAAAAGAGTTGGTTTTGCTGCAATTGGCGATTCGTCTCAGCCCCAGCCTACACCAAGAAGCAAAGAGGTGCTGAGGGCACGAACCTATCTCCAGACGAGGACTCGTATCATCCAGATGCCTTAGCGCCAAATGACGCGTTGCTAACGCCCAGGCCTGATATATCTAGTTCAGATACCGTGATCAACTCTCCATATGCATATGTCGGGCTCACATGTGAAGTGGATTGTAGATCCCGAAGCGTCAGTGTTGTGGTGGGTACGTTATCAGTGTCCCCTGCATCAGAAGTACCAGGTACAGGCTGCGGCCTCTGTGCGAGCGCCTTCATGCTGCGTCTCCATCTGGCCTCGATGGTTAACAGAGGGTTAAGGGAAGGAGGTGCCTTCACTTGGCTCGGTTCGGCCTGAACATTGTCCATCCGGGAACCGCTTAGCCCTGGGGCTCCGATTTTCAGCCTTGTGTTCCCTAAGTCAACAACAATGGTAACGCAGATGGGCATATATGTCTCGAGTTTCTGCTTTCCCGGTGCTAGATTTTCCCGGTACTGATCGGATGGTGTTGGAAAATCCATTCTGGTGACGTGACGGATCACGGTGCACGTGGAATCAGCCTAAAAGTCTAAGTTTAGGCTGTGATTCTCGAGTCCAAAAAAAAAAGAACACTTTATAATCGGTTCAATCGTCTCAATAATTTCTGCCACTCCTTAATGTCTCCTGCGCCCGTTAGTCTTCACGATTCCCCTGAGGTCGTCAATCCGGTAGTTGTAGACGCTGAGTTTGCGTACAAGGTGCTTCTTCCGCATGTGGTCTCAAATTAGCGGTGGTTTATGTCCCACAATTGCATAGCACACCTCATTCTCGACACTTAACCCAAAAGGGATATCGAAGGCTGCAGGAATTGTGCGTTAATTTCACTGTTGGTATCGACCAAGTACGCGTAACACTGGAGCATCCATGGTTTTACTGCTAGCTCAATGATATCATGATCAAAGAGGAATATTCGCCACTTGTGTGGCGGTCTGTGCCTCTTCATTTAGTCCCACCACCCTCCATTCACTCAGCTGCGGATCCGCTCGCCAAACCTACCTTAGATTGGATATTCCTTGTTTCAGCGCTTAATTTCTCATTTTGGTCCGAGTATGAAGGCACAAGTCATCGCTTTGCTGTCGATTGGAGAGCATCTTGGGACCCTGACTCGGAGGCCCAGTCCTGGGATGGATACCACAGTTTGCTGGCAGCACTCAATCGTGGTAGGTGTATTCCCGTTACTTCATGGCATTGTGTTGGATACACTATAACATTCTACGCAGCTCTTCAAGAGGGAATACCTATAACGGACCCGTCATTCTATGCCTCTGAAGCCAAATGCCCAGATTCTCTCATCGAGTACATCTTTAGACCATCCTCACATTCCATCGAAGACATACCCCTTCTCCGGGAACGGATTCGCGTGATGCGTGAAGTCGGTGCTATACTTTGTGAAGTACGCCCTTTGACCTCGCTCTAGTGGGTTACATTGGTTTTTCTAACCCCTTCCTAGAGTTTCGGCGGATCTTTTCAAGAATTCATCATTAAGTACATCAAGCGGTTCGGAAAGGAGCGTGACGCTATTGATGCCGTTAAGATGGTCGTGGAAACATTCGCAGCGTTCCAGGATCAGACCACCTTCAAAGGCCGTCAGAGTGAGGAATATTCTACTCTCCTCCTTCGTGTCGAATGGAGCTGAGGTGTATTTACTAGTATGCTTCTGGAAGCGTTCGCAAATCCTCATTGCCGAAACATGGTATGTCTCGTGGCCCTTGAGTTTTCGTGGATTATTTGAAACATCATGAGCAGGGCTGCATTCTATCCAGTAGAAACTGGGGTCATGCACCCAATATTCCCTAAAGGCGTGAGAGCATTGACAATGTTCGCGGACTATCGTGTAGGTTCTTAACAATTGAATATGAATATGACGCCTCACCTTGAATCTTCAGGTTCCACAAATACTCCAACAGCTCCAAATACTAACGTACAAGGCAGAGCTCATTCATTCATTGGAGCACCACGAATCCCTAGAGTCTGGCTCTGAGATGGAGATCAGCATTCGTGCATCGTCCATACTCGCTGTCGAAGCTCTGAAGAAGGAAATCATCCGCATAAGAAAGCAAGAATCAGTCGAGGAAACCCCTATCCACCCTGTGTCAGAGGTGAATAGCGTTATCCTTGACTTCTTTTTATGGGATCTGGCCAAGCGCGTTGAGCGAGACGAAGTCCGCTTCGAAGACTATTCGGAAAGCTTACCTGCCCATCGAATTCGGTGCATTTGGTATTGATAGACAAATAAATTGACGTCTGGTGCTGCGGAATAGTGTATATTCGTACGAGAGAAGGGTAACCCCACCGTGCACTTGCTCTCCATGGGTGCAATGAGACTAAGCTCAGACAATTTCATATCTTAAATGTCAATGTCACCTAGTGCTTCCTTGTAATGCGTTAGTACCCGATCAAGAATGTTAACGACACCACCAAGGGTTAATGAGTCCCAAAAATGTCGACAATCTCATTGGACTATTCTAGGTTTACATATAATCGATTCGGTCATCCCAACGAAGTTGCGGCTCAGTCTGGTACTAACGAATAAATAAAACAGTGCTTCTAGACAATCCGAATCAAAGCTCTAGCCCTCAGTGGAGCTCTTCTATCACATGCACGTGGTATTCATAATAATGAGAAGTCCTATTGTATCTATTGTATCTAAGTGATTCATATTCACTCTTGCGCTGGCGTCAATGGTTCTCGAACAATCCGGTCTAGGACAGAGGGAACGTTTGCCAATGAATTTGAGCGCGGAAAATGAGTCCTTCCGAAATTCTAGACCCTACCCTCCTGCAAGTTGATATGTCACTTTTCCCACTTGGCAAGAAGCCGCGACACAGAAGATCACAAGTATCACCCGCTCGGCCGGGTACACACGCCATTTCTGTGGACTTCGAAGCGGAGCTCGACGCTATGTGTAAGGAGTCTTAATTGAGTTCAGACGCGTAGTACGGTTGACCTCATTCTATAACTGAAGAGCTATGAAAAGGTACTGCACAGCGCGGGTGATAAAGACTAAGTAAAAGTGCCCTCGTTTATACCCGATTCCCCCGCTCTATCTCTTGCACTGTGTCTCCAACTAGGGGGGCGACGGCGTGACAGAAGCCTGCATCCTGCGACAGGTCACAAGGGGACAATTCGGTCGATAAGACATACGAGCCTCCCTCAGTTCGATGACATCACCCTAGTCGACCGCTCCGAACAGGCAACCCCCGCCTTCAAGGGGACATATACTGCTTCCACCTCATGCCGAAAACTTGGCTCGAATGGAAGCGCGAAGCATCGATCCTCGATGAGCAGTGGAGGCGATTCAACGCCATGCAACACACCTCCCAGGACCGCCACCGACATTACATCTGCCACCCCTGCTCGCCCATGTCCTAGCCCACCCGCACTTATCACTGCGCCCCGACCTCCAACTGCCGATGCACACACTGTACTGTCCTTGAATGAGAAGGCAGCCAGAGAAGAAAAGTGGAAAAGCAGGGAACGCATGGAGCTATAGTACAGATAGATTGTCACTATGTAAGCCGAGCGAACTCTTGCGTTTTGCAAGGACAATACCCAGCTCCACCCTTTTTGCGCCTCACTGCAGCGCCCCCATTTCCTTCATCTTCGTGGACCGAAGAGTTCAGGCTTCACCACTTTCGCTACCGTAAACCAGACCACGGTTAGATAACAGCGTAGAGCGAGGCCATGCTGGTTGTATTGGTAGACCCCAAGACCATAGTCAACTTGGCAGCAAGCCGAGCCAGGGGTTTTACATTGGTGGCAAACATCAGCGCAGCGTCGAACTCTTCGAAAACGTAGCAGTGAACGGAGAGTTCAGTCCGGAAATGTTACGTATTGTACAATCAGAAACCATGTATTCGTGGGGCACGCATCTGAGGTTCGACATTCATTGATCCAGATCATACACGACACGAGCACCGACCCATGCGTATCGATAGTTGTGTTGATAGAAGTTGCGCACAGTGCGTCGTTGAGCGATTCCCGGAATGGTGGCCCACGAGCCGCCGAGCTGAAGAGCACCTGTCAGTGTCCCTAAAATAGCTTCTAATCAAACGTTGGGCATTACCACCACATTATGACACTCGTCGAAGAAGTCACTCGAATAGCCGGGGTAAATGACGGACGGCACGTATCCTGGACAAGACGCCAGAACAGTCGAAGTCCATTCCCAGGCACCACCATTGTGGCCACGAGTGCCATGGATGGGATCGGGATCTTCGGGTCTGAAATAAAATTTACAGAGACGGAATAGGCTCAGAGTCGACTAGACTCACTCAATGAAGGACCACTCCTTAAAACCGATGTTACTCGTCACAGCACCAAGATGTAGGTCCATGAAAGCGCGCAACTCAATCTCGTTAGGGATCCTGCCACCCTTCCATGCAGCGTAAGCCGCTAGGTCGTCGTATGACGAAACCAACGGCCAATTGGCAGCGATATGGAGAGGGACAGGTCCATACAAGGTACGAACCTGCACTTACCGGATGAGCCATGTCGATAAATAATCTGTGTTCAAAGCGTTACTAACCTTGATTTCCTCGCCCTCTATGACCCATGAAGTTGGCGGCAAAAGGTTTCCTTTCTCCCTGAAGAACTGTGCATATTCGGCATTGCTGATGCACCACTTCTCTACACGAATGGCCTTTTCAATGCATACTTCCCTCCTCGGGTGCTCGTTATCCCACCCAAATTCATGGTTTGTACCAATCGGCTGGGAGATATCATCCCTTTCAAAGTCATCGTGACCAATGGTGAAGGCCTGGGGATAAAGTGTGATCGTCGTTTCGAAAGATGGCCCAGAACGGAGAAGTTCCAACTGGTTGGTGGCAATTGGCGGAGATAGAGCCCACAAGGGCCTCGAAATTCCAGAAGGCGGAATAGTCCCATCTTCGATACCCGCCCTTTGAATCAGCATGTACAACAACGTCTACCAAGACATGGTAATTGACTCTTTATCAGCCTTAGGACTCGATTAAATAAATTGATGAACGCACCTCTGCATGCCATGCTTCATGCTCATACGTCATCCAAAGCACCCTATCAACTTTTCGCCCGAGTTTCGTCACTTTCTCATCTGCTCGCTCGAGGGCCGTATAGAGGTTTTCTAGACGCAATCGTACGCAATTTCGGAACTCCAAGATAGACTCAAGCAAAGGCCAATTTTCTAATGCATCGGGTACGGCGGAATGAGACTGTGTTGGTGAAGGAGGTCATTGAGACCGGTAGCAAAAACAAGGTAGGGAAAATTATTGGTGATGAAGGTGTGATAATTTGGGTATGAATTGCCTACATGGTGGATCTGGCTGGGTTCGTCAACACAAGGATCGATGCCCCGCTATATGAGGGAGATGGAAGATGAGGGAACGATCCACGTTGCAACCGGATAATGATGAGGACAACCTACTTCAAAGATATTCTAAACCATATGCATTTTCAAAGTGAGAGGTTAAGGCAATGATAAACGAAACGTTCACTAGGTGAGCGATACCCACCTTGAAGTACTCCGGCTCAGTGGGAGATTCACTGAGCAATTTAGACAAATGAATGTCTAGGAATCTAAAAAAATTGCGCCATCACAGTCAGTATTTTTTCTTAACGGAAGCTAACGTAGCAGAGGAAAGGGAAGGATCGGGGTGATCGCTTACACAGGAATATGTCCTAGGTAGAACAAACATTTGTGTCTTAAATCGATCGGCTTTTCGTGTAGCATTGTCTTTGGGATCATCTTGAGCGTTATCATATCCCAAACTTTCCACAATTCCCGGAAATTGTCCAATGTAGGGACAGTGGATGGGGAGACACATGGGTCAGATTGAAGACGAAGAGGGAAAAAGTAGGCGGGTCGTTCAAGAAGCCATAGCGTGTACCGTTTCCTGGGATCCTGCCACCGAGCTATAGGTCGAAGCTTTGACTGTTGAAACAGTTTGTAAGCATCCATATCTGAGTACTGTAATAGAATATGTAATCGAATGATCAGCCAGCAGTTCGAGAAGCACTCCTGATTAACAGGAACAAACCTTGTAGCTGTATTCTATGTGAACCTCCTCGCCTTTCTCAAAGGAAACGATCTCCCTGCCAGAGGGATTTCTTTCGGAATTGACGGTGGTAGAGAAAGTGGCTTTTGCCTGGTAATATGCTTCGTGGCGACCTGGGATGCGGCAAGACTGTTGATGCCATACCGCACACGATGGAAAAGATGAAGGATAATTCACCTAACTCAACGTTGTACCTTCCAACATACTCGAACCGATCAATGAGAGAACCACCACCATCAGGCTCAGCATCCAACGTTTCCTGCAAGACATCCAGTCCGCCAAGAATAAACTTGGCGGTATACCCTTCAGGATCATTATATGCCCGCTCGATGAGCGCCTTGTCATTCCGTCCATCCAATCCAAGGAGGAGTGTATCGGACGAACCCGGAATCAGAGGGAAAGAAGATAAGAATTTTGTCGACTCAACACGATCGAAATTCCCGAGTGAAGAACCAAGAAACATGAGGTGCAACGGAGGACGACCAGTAATGTCAGAGCCTTCCTTGGAGGATCTAGGTTTCACGTTGCATGTGTCAGTGTCGTTGCCTCTCACTTTAGTAGACGTGGCGGTTCGGAGTCCGGCACACTCCATCAACGTCTTACCAGATCCCGAGGAGTATAGCGAGGATGCAGATGGAGGTGGAGACGCTGGGAATTGTCCTTCATGTCTCAGGTGAAACGAAGTCCGACCTCGGTCGAAACTCTGAGAGTCTAGGTTATCCTGGTCATGTTCGGAACCTCCGCTTCGAACCCATTGGAGCCCGGTTTCATAGTCAGCCACCAAGCCTGAGAGAATATGAAAGTGAAATATATCGATGGAACCCATGTGGAGTGGAAAAGAAGTGGCGTACCTCTTAATTCAACACTTCCATTTGTCAATGGCGCTAGTGATTTAAGCGACTGCGCAATACTCTGTGGCTCAAGGTCCAAAGCATAGTACGTATAACGAGGACCGCCCTTTCCTTCCGACGCAAGGGCCTGGATGATATGTGCGGTCTTGCGTAATGACCTGTGGAGATGCAGACGATCGTCCATTAAAGATACACTGGATAAAGAGAGAAAGGGAAGCAGGAAAACGTACCCCGCGCCCAGTTCAAGTAACACATGCTTAGGGATATTCTTCTCCTCACCTGTTGGATGAACCCCTTCTTCATCCTGATCCGCTCGACACATTACCCGGACGATGTTGGCTGAATGCTGTTTCAGGATCGCCTCCTCAGCGGGGAACAGATAATAATGATGCCCAGCGTGGGTCGTAAGGTCGTCGTAGAGCTGAAGACCCTTCTCAGAGTAAAGGATGATGACTGGAAGGTGTTTCTGGCCTGTCGGCACCCTCAGGCCCCTTAGGAGGGCAGTAACAAGACTGCTGCTGCCGTCAGCCTCGTTTTCCCGCGGAATGTGGTACAGATGACTGGAGATCGGTTGGTCCATAGTTCAGAAAGGCCTGAAAGGAGAGCCTGGGACTATATATATGAAATTTTGGATAAAAGATCGTGCATTTGGGCCCGCTCCTTGCGATAAGAGACCAACCGCGATGACATTCAAGTTGTGACTAAATCGACGTATGTGAGGTTGCAGGGAATGGCAATAATAAAATCTGGAAGACCCCATTCTTATATTCACTCAGTCTTGTGATCGCTCAACTTGGAGAAGAGTTCCGGCCAATTCAGTCTCATCGAAAAAGGTCCTACCAGTGAGATCTGGCTTCACTACAGCCGCCATGCAGCCAAATCTAGAAGGCATCCGTTGGAAAAAGGAAAGGACCCCGGCAACGCCAATGACGGCCGTGACGATGACGAAAAGCTAAACTTGCTCCCCGCTAGCGCTGACAAGCGGTGGTCTTTGACCGAAGCCACAAATCTAATCCCATGCATGACCGTGGGTCTGGATACTCTTCACCTGGGAAGGAACTTGGATCGGCCAGAACCACGCCGAGCCCTGCCGAGCGCCGGCTATGCGTCGGCTAGTCTTATCGAGGTAGCATCCTTAGATGGATTTCATGGCCCTCCCCCAAAATGAAAATCTTTCTTTCTCAGTATTGTCATGGATCAAACCTAACTCCACATTGACTCTCTTCGTGTGTCCTTTTTATATATTTCCGGATTAGATTTACCTTCCTGCCGGAAGTACTCAAATCCATGCAACCTTGAGATGTGAAATCAAATCTGAGAGCGGGATTAATACTCAAGAACCAAAATACAAGTGATGTGGTGAGGGTGATGGACTTCACCATCTATCAAGTCCCCAGCCGGTTCATCAGCTTCCTCCTGTGCAGGCATAACTGTTGAGTAACAAGTCACATTACTTAAATATGTTTTCCTTTATTCTTCTGATATTGGCTTATTACTGTCGCCACGAATCTTTTCAGTCACATCAATTGGATTGTGTATATAAGTGTAGTATTGTTTTCATAGCCAATTCCAGTATCGGTTTGCCTTCCCTCTCGAGTGAGCCGCTGACCTATTTCCTTAACCAGAAACCTCGCTTCATCAACCCTCATTGTCATCATTGGAGGCTGCACAGATGAGATTAGACATCAGGTCATTGATGTAGCTGGATAGATCATTGTTAGTAGAAACAGCATTCTCCTTCCTCCTCTGGCAGTGTGCTTCATCCTCTCATCTTTGCTGTAGTTGTATCTGGTGCTCCTCTTCTGCATATGACTGGATCAACATTCATTCTCAAAGGCAGTATTTTACTGAAAATTTTGTCCTAGTTCAATGTGGGAATTACTTTAATACTCAATTCTGCATATAATATGCAGGTGCTTGTTATCTTGATGGTGGCTAATTGTATAACATGTTCATATTTTCTTGTATTTACTCTCTTTAATAATACATATCTGGCAGATTGGACTTTGACAGTTGGATTGTTATGAGTGATGGCTCTGTGCTGCCACAATTGGAAGGTGATGGTGGCATCACTAAAGTTATTTGCAATTGGA
>WNFI01133189.1_pt1 | contig 16073 bp, 24 predicted proteins | sample 5400471 | NCBI WGS metagenome assembly WNFI01 (sample SAMN13153348, study PRJNA577476) | soil metagenome | isolation source: 100 cm saprolite on Douglas fir-dominated hillslope | place: USA:California | collected 2013-09-17 | reverse complement strand
CTCCTGGGGCGGCGTGAGGGTGCTGTCGTACGCGGGCGGCGTTCCGTCTGGTTCGGCAATGGCGGTCTGTCCTGCGGGTTCGCCTAGGCCGTCGGGGGTCTGCTCCTCGTCTGTCACTTTGTCGCTCCTCATGTGTTGTTCAGGACCTCGATGGCCTTCACGCGCTTCTCGGTGAAGAATCGCACTAGTCCCTGTGGTGCCGCTAGCTCCGGCTCATCGCCTCGTTCACTGATGACCTCCGCGATTTCCAGCAGCCAGCTCGTGCCGCCGGTGACGGGGTCCACAATGTCGATCACCACGTTGGCGGTGCGTAGTACCTGGGACAGATTCTCGCTGGCCGTGTCGAAGCTGTCCCCGCCCGCCTGCTCGTCGGCCGCCGTGGCCATTACCCACACCTGCATTTCGTAGGTGAGCCTCTTCTGGCCTCCGCCGCGGGGTACGCTCAGGCGCTCCTCCTCGCGGTCGAAGGGTCCGAGCACCACAAAGAATCCGGTTCCCAGCTTCTCGAACTTCGGCACCTGGCGGAAGACTGTCACGCTGGTGAAGGTGGTGTTGGCGATGATCGCGGCCTGGGCAGCGGCGATCGTGGAGCGCATGTACTCCTTGAGCGCCAGCACGCTCATGGCGTGCGCAGAACCTTCCCGCCCGTCCGGCGGAGCAGCGCGGCTACCTCGGGATCAGCCTGGTCCACGGCCGCCTGGCGGAAGTCTCTGGCGCGAGTCGCTGGGTGATCGACGTGCGAGGTCAGGATGCCCTCCCCTCCAGCCGTGAAGCTCAGCACCCGCTTGGCTTTCGGCTCTATCGGGTGGGCCTTGGTTCCCTCGATCACGAACTTCGCCCGGTAATCCGCCAGGAACCGCAGCCGGTTGCCGCGTCGGCGTGACCGTATGGACCGCTTGATCTTCCCTGTTTGGCCCTCGGGGGCGTTGTCCTTCAACGCTCTGACAAAGATCTTGGCCCCCTCTACGAGGATTTCCTTGTCCGCGCTCCTGAACTCGGTGCTGATGCGCTCTAGACGCTCTCGGCCGCGGCGGAGGCTCCCGCCATCGACGATCTGGATGCGGGCCACTATGGGTGCGCCGTCTTCGAGGGGGCCGCTGGTGCCGCTGGGCTCTTGGGCTTTCCCTTGTGGTGATGCACGTTGCCAGTATGGAGCGCGTGCTTGCGCTGCTTCGCCTCCCCTTTCTTGCGGTGGTGATGGGCGCGGCGGGCCATCAGGCATTCTCCTGGCAAGTGCAGTCCGGGCCGCCGTGGACCGCTGGGTGCTTCATCGTCCCGCAAAGCCAATAGGGGAAAGTCTCGCGGTGGACGACGGCCGGCCGCCAGCCCATGAGCCGGAGCAGGAGATAGCGCCACATCAGACGGGCACCCGGCGGTAGGGCTGCAGCAGGTACTCGGCATCCTCCAGGGCGCCTCCGGTGCCGGGCCTGGTCACGCTTGGCCCCTCGCCGCCGCCGCCGCTCATCTGCCAGGCCATCGTCCCACGCTCGCGGGCGAAGTCCATGCAGGCCAGCACCATCGCCTCGTTCACGTCCGCGGGCAGGGCCGAGACGCGGATTTGTGGTGCGGCGTTGTGCTGGTGGGCTAGGGTCGTCACCACGACGTGTGTGGCGTCGGTCACGCTCTGCACCGTCACGACCTCGGTGTTGGCCCCGTCGTAGATCGTCAGGGTGTTGCCCACGGCGCCAGCAGTGGCGCTCATTCCGAGCGTGGTGTCCACCTGGAGGGTGACGGCGCTCCCCGCGATCGGGGTGTTCGCGGCGAGCATGGCGTTGGGGTAGCCGTTGACGTAGGTCAACTCGATGAGCGCGGTCATGGTGCGCAGCCAGCTCCAGTCCTGGGAGTAATCGGCGATGCGGTTCACGCGGCCGCCATCGCCGTAGAGCTGGAGGTTTGCCGTCACCAGCGCCGTGAAGTTCGCCGGCGCCATGCCCGCGCCGGCCTGTGCCCAGCTCATCGCGCTCACGCTGAGCACGGGGAAAAGGTCGGTGTGGAACCAGAGCCACCCGTCCCGGTCCACCCACGTCTTCGCCATGTTCCGCGCCAGCCGTGCCGTCTCGGAGTTGGTCGTGGCGTCGAGACGCTGCTGGCAGAAGGCCGATACCCAGGCTGAGGCTCGGTCGATGACGTTCGCCTCCTCGATGGCCTGGACCGGGCTGGCGGCACCGGCGTTCTCGGCGATGGTATTCCAGTCCACTCCTGTCGGGGCCTGGAGTAGTTCCGTCACCGTCAGCAGGCGGCTGCTCACCTCAGTTCCTCCCTCCCGCCTTCTTGTTGGCCGCCTGGATGGCGGCGAGGCAGTCCGGGCACCGCACCGGGTTGTCCGGGGCCCGCCCGCACCCGCCGCACTGCGTGGTGTTGAGGATCAGCGTGGTGAGCTGGTTGACCTTCGCGTGCAGCATCGCCAGGCTCGCCTGTACCTCTTGGAGCGGATCTGGCTGGAGCGGATCTGTGGGCGGGGGCGCCTGCCTGGCGCCCGGGGGGAGGAGGAGCGATTTGGCCATCTACTTCGTTGGGGCTGCCTTCTGCTCGATGGGGGCGGGGATAGGAGCGCCGGCCAGGGCTGCCTCGCGCTGCTCGTCGGTCAGGCTGTCCAGGTAGCGGCCCTGAGCATCGGCGCTATCCAGAGGCTCGGTGGGGGCTGGCAGCTCGACGGTCTTGGCCGCCTTCTTCGACGCCTTGGGGGCCTCAACCTCAGTGGCCTGGCCCGCGGAGGTAAGGATCGCGCCGCACTCCTCGCAGTCGATGGTTCCCTCCTCGCTGACCTTGTGCTCCTTGCCGCACCCGGCCGGGACGGTGACGTTGGTGGCTCCCTCGGTCTTCAGCTTGACGGTCATGACTCCTCCTTTCCGCACCGCGGGCACCGCGGCCGGTCACTGAAAGCGAAGCGGTGGAATCCGCACCCGCTGCAAATGATGGCTGGGGTCTGCGCCCCCTGGAACCCTATGGCCTGGGACGCCTTGCCCAGCGCCGCGGCCGCGAGCTGGCCAAAGGCTCCGCTCCCAACCTCCACGGCCCCCCCCCGTTCCTTGGGCCGGAGCACCCGGCCCCCTGGCGCGTCGAGCCCGGCGCACCCGGGCGGCAGCTCTACGCGCACCGCCTACTTCCCCTTGAGGCTGACGGTGAAGCTGGCGGATGGGGTGGCGCCGGCGATGGTCCACTTCACCCGTACAGTGTCGCCGAAACCGGCGTTGGCGTTGCCGGTGCCAGCCGCACCGATCCCGATGGTGGCGGCCGCGGCACTCCCGGTGCTGGCTGTTGCCGTCCCGGTGAAGACCGTCACGTAGTTGCCGGCGGCGTCCTTGCGCTCCAGGCTGATGGTCACCATCGTTCCAACGCCGCTGATGGCGGTGACGTTCACGTCCAGCACCAGTTCCCGGACGCCGGCGGCGTTCAGGTCGCCGCTGTTGCCGGTGGCCACCACGGCCGTCTGGGTGGCGCTGTAGACCACGGTGGTGTTCACCCCGCCGCTCGATGGCGTGACCGTGCCGCCGGCGTCGTCCTTGACCGCTTTCCCCCCGAGCAGGCTGATCACGTCCTGCAGGTACTCGTTTGTGCTGCGCTGGGGTGCTGTCATCGGGCCTCCTTTTCCATCGGTTGTTTGTCCCCCCTCCTCAGTTCCCTACTGGGCTACCGGCGTGCCCGGTGTGATACCCACGCTGGCGGCGTCGCCGGGCGTGATGACCACGCCGAAGGGCGCGCTGGTGGCGGTGTGGCCGTCCACGTCAGTGGCCGTCGCGGTGACGGTCATGGCTCCCGCGCCTCTGCCCGTGACCACGGCGGTGCCGTCGTGGTTGTCGGAGACGGTGGCCACGGTGTCGTCACTACCCGCGAAGGCGATGACGGCCGTGGTGTCGGGGGCGCCGGTCGCGTCCGCGGCCGCGGCGGTTAGGGACACCTTCTCGGTGTCCTTCATGGTGAGACTCATGAGCTTCCTCCTACTGTGATTGTGGGCGGTCCGCCGTGATAGTGACGGTTGCCGCGTGGGTTGTTTGCTCCAGGCCCTCGTGACCCTGGACGGTGGCGAGCATAGCGTCCGCAGCGGCGCGGTGGTCCCCTGGCAGGTCGAGCGCCCGGATGTCCTGGAGGACGTACCCGGAGGGGAGCCGCATTCGGTACCGCACCTGGGTCCGCGTGGGGTTGTTGGCCTCGGTCCCGTCGTAGGTGACGTGACTCTCCAGCAGCACGGCTCGCGTGCCCTCGGCCCAATCCCCTACTGCCATTCTCAACTCTCCTTTTCATACCCGACGACCGCGCCGGAAATGGTGAGGGTGCCGGTGCCAACTCCAACGATCGTCACGTCCGTCAGGAAGATCAGGGGGATCGGGAAGGTAGGTGAAGCTGCCACCGCGCCGTTGGCTTGTGGGGCCGCCTGGAGCACGTACCGAAGGGTTCCCGTCGCTCCTCCGTCCCGGAGCTCCAACCGCTGCCCTGTGCCGGTGTTGTTCATGCTGAGGGTGACCGTCTTTACCAATAGCTGCCGCCCGGCGCTGACGGTGTAAAGGTTCGTGCTGGCCGTGTTCAGGATGGACTGACCGCTGAGCGCCACGTCCACCTGCTTGTGCCCGTGGATCTCGTGCTGCTCGAAGTCGATCTCTGGCTCCACCGTGCCGGCGTTGGCCGCGAAGCTCTTGATCGCCAGCGTCCCGGTGCCAGCTCCCGCCTGCTTGGTGACGTCCCAAACCATGAAAAGGTCGGGGTTCTGTATGTAGGGGACCGTCGCCGTGTTCGGGTAGCGCACCTCGTGGGCGACCACCCAATCCCCGTCCGGGTCTTTGACCTGTATCTGGACCGGGCCTAGTCCCCACACGTACTTGATCCGCCAGTCGTTCGCTTTGGTGATGTCCAGCGCCACAGGTACGCCGCCTGACTGGAAGGCAGAGAACGCGGAGCCGTCCAGCTTGTCGCCGTTCCAGCTCGCTTTCGCAGTGGTGGTGATCGCTCCGCCGCCCACTACGTGGAGCCCGAAGGTGGTGCCGTTGTAGCCCACCAGCAGGCTGTTGGCGGCGCCTCCCAAGGGCGCGGTCACGGTATCGCTGAGCCCCACTACGGCGTCGCTGCTGGCCAGTCCCGCCGCCGGGTAGAGTGCGTTGAACTCCATCGCGCATTCGCGGCCCGGCGAGAACCTGATCTTCTTCTGGCCCTGGATCTGCGACTGGCTCGCGCCGATTGGTTGAAGGCGTCCAGGATATTCATGGTTGCCCCGCCGTTGGGGTCTACGGCGACGTTCTGGAAGGCTCCGGTGTCGGTGCGCTGCCCGGCCAGGATGGCGCGTACCAGGAGCGCCGGCGAGGCCAGGGTGGGCTGGTTGCCCAACGACTGGTACTGGCCGGTATAGGGCTCGGCCGTGAGCAGGCTCTCGGCGCCGACAAAGGTCTGGGCTGACGACCCGTTGGTTACCACGATGCGGTAATAGGTGTTGCCGGTGGGGTTGAAGCTGGCGAAGATGGTCCAGAAACCGGCCGAGGGCAGGAATACCGGGGCGATGGTCTGCCGGGTGTTCACGTCCTCGGTGATGCCGTCCGCCGAGAACTCCACGTTGAAACTGGCCGGCTGTTGCAGCGAAAACCAGGAAACCACCAGCGACCCATATTCGCTGACGTTCTTCCACGCCCCGGTGAAGGTGGCGTTAGCGCCTAGGTTGCTGCTCTGCTCGTTGGCGGTGTCACGGATCGTGGGTAGGGGCTGGGTCTGCCAGGGGGCGGCGGATTGGGTGACGGGCAGGGCCACCGTGGGGTCGCCGCTCACCAGCAGCCGGCTGCCGCTCCAAACGCTGGCGAACACCTTGGCCAGGTAGCGCAGCGCCGCCTTGATCGTGCCGGGGTTGTCGCCGGCGACGGCCGCGTCGGTGGTGGCGCCGAGCACCGTCTGCACCGCGCTCAGGGTGGAGTCCTGCGCGAGCCCGGCCGGCAGGCTGCTGATGCCGATCTTCCCCGCCGCGTCGACGGTGAGGTAGCGCCCGACTACGCTGCCGTCCTCCAGCCGCACGATGTCGGGCAGGGTCGGGCTGCTCCCGGTGAAGGCCACCTGCAGCGGGCCCTCGGCCACGGTGTCGAGGTAGACCTGGACGCTATAGGTGCCGTCCGCGTTCTGGTGCAGCTTGCCCAGGACGGTCCCGTCGCCGCCCGACTTTAGGTCGCCGCCGGCGAGGGGCTGGACGAACTTCTTATCTGCCATTGGGGCGGCGGGCCGGGGAGGGGATAGGCGGCCTCCCCGGCCCTAGTGCTCTACTGGGAGGCGATGGTCGGAGTTGCCGACTTGATGTCCTTGATCCAGAAGTTGAACCCGGGAGCGTAGCCCACCAGGGCGTTGTAAGCGATGACGCTGGTCCGGTAGTTCATGTCGATTACCGGCCAGTCGATCGCCAGGTAGTCCTGGGGTCCGACCACGGCCCACACGTTCGGGATCTCGCTGTTGGGGAAGGGCAGCGTGTAGCTGAGCCCCACCAGGTTCCCTCGGTGCAGCCACGGGTCTACTCTCACGGGAACCTCCCGCCCGGTGGACTCGTTGAGGATCGCTGACACGATGACGCCGGCGACGGCGCCCGTCTCCCCGGGGCTGATGTTGATGCGGTACCCCTGGGCGGCCGCGCCGCTCTGGGACAGCACCAGGTCGGACAGTGACCGGCGGTCGCCCGCGGGCGCCCACAGCTCCTCCGGGTCCGCCTTGAGCACGTCGAAGCGGTCCTGGAAAGCCGTCTGGATGTCGGCCAGGGCCAGCGCCGCGTTGAGCTTCGTGATGTACGAAGTGCTCTCGGCCTCCATCTGGGCGAAGTACCCAAGGTAGGCGTTGCTCGACGCGGTGCTGTCGACGGTGGGGGCCACGTTGCCGGCGGTGGGCAGGGCGCCCTGGATGACGAAGGTGTTGTACCCCGTCTCACCGATCTTGAAGTGCGAGGCCACTCCAGGGTCTGCGGTGCCGGTTCCGACGTAAACGCGGTACGCCTCGGCGCCGGTGACCTCGCCGATCACCACGGTGACCACCTGGCTGCTGGTGGCGGCCGTTGTGGTGGTGGCGCTCGCCGTCGTCTCTCCCATCTTGGTCAGCGCGGTGACCTGGATGTAGACGTTGGTCGTCACGCCGCTGATGGCGGTCTGCCCGGTGCCGGGAGTGCCAGCGGTCGAGGACACGATGGTCGGGGCGGCGACGGCCGACGTGCGGCCGGAGCTGAGCCCGCGCTCCTCCATGAGCATGAGCGCCTGCAGGGTGCTGAGCCCCACGAGCTGGCGGATGTCCTCGAAGCCGCGGCCCGCGATCTGCGAGATCATGCTGTTCGAGCCGCTGAGCCCGATCGGCTTGAACGTCGCGCTCTTGTCCGCGGCGGCGAAGGTGATCTCCGGCGGGAGATTCAGGGTCAGGCCACCCACGCTGTTGGAGGGCAGCTCCGCCAGGAAGTGGTTGACCGTGGCCTCGGACCCGCCCGAGCCGGTGATGGCGGTGATGGCCTTCCAGTGGATCGCCGAGCCCTGCGCGCTGAGCCGCGGGAAGCGGTTGCGCTGTGGGGTCAGGACCGGGAAGGTCTTCTTGCTCGGCGCCTCCAGGCTGTAGACCGCAAAGCCAAAGGTCGTCTGGCTGCCGCTGATCGGGTAGGTGCCGGTGACCTCGGTCTTGGTCAGATCGGCGAGCATCTTGCGCATGTCGTCGACCTGCTGACCGAGCGCGGCCTGCTGCATCGCCCCTCCCAGCAGTCCCTGGAACTGCGGGGCGACCGACTTCAGCATCTCGCTGGCCGGGGTGTTGCGCGCCTTGCTGAGCGCGTTGCCAAGGTCTAGGACAAGCTCCGCCTGCTCAGGCAGCGCTGACCCGACGCGGGCGTACTTGGGCAGGTTGTAGGTGCCCTCGACCGCCTTATTTAGTTCGCGCTGCACGTCCTCCTGGATCGCGTCCAGCGTCTCAAATGCGAGCATCGGAGTTCTCCTGTGTTGGGTGGTTCGGGTTAGAGGTCGTCTCCCTGCTCGGCCAGTAGTCGCTTGAGACTCCGCTGTGCCGAATGGGCCAGCTCTGGGATGCCACTCTTGGTCATCTCTTCCAGCTGCCGCATCCTGGTCAGCGTCTCAGTTGACACTGCTCCGCGTTCGACGGTTTTGTTGATGGCCATCGTCTTCTCTTCCGCCCGCGGGATGCCTACGAATGGGCCTCCGGGCTGCGCCCGCTTTCCCAATTCGTCCACCTTGTCCTGCAGGCCCTTCACCGTCTCGGCCTGGGCGAATTTGCCATCAAGGGCCTTCTCCAGCGTGTCGAAACGCTCCTGGATGTCCTTGGTGATCTCGCCCACGGCGGCCTTGAAAGTGTCGATGGTCGCTAGCTTGCTCAGGTCTGGTTGTGCCTCACGCAGCATAGCCGGTACGGCCGGGTGATTGGCGTTCGGGTTCATTCGCCCGTAGTTCGGGCCGAGCTGCGCCGCCGGGCCGGTCGGTGCGGTCCTGCTGCTCGTGGGCACGCCTCCGCCGCTGATGCGCCCGCCGCTAGCCGTGTTGCCTGTCGTGGGGCCTAGCTGGGGCACGCCGCCTGGCGGGCTGACGGCGGGGTCCGTCGGCGGCGTGCCGTTGGAGGAGGTATCCCGTGGCTCAGCGTAGCTCGTATTCTCGGCGCCGGGGGTGGTCCCGCCGTCGAGGCTCGTCGCCTGCGGGACCCCTGTGGGGCTTGCATCTGCAGGGCGTTGATCGCTGCCTGGATGGCGGCGCGGTGCTCGGCGGTGTAGAAGGTCCGCCGCTTGGTGATGTCTGGCTCCGCCTCGGCCTTGGTGAGCATGTCGCCCAGGACGGCGCGGGCGATGATCGCGTCGGCTGTCTCGTACTGCTCGCCCCTGGCCCAGGCTGCGATGTCCATGCCGATGCCGCTCAGCCAGGCGATGCAGTCGAACTCCAGCTCGTCCTCCGCCAGCTCCTGGGCGATGAGCTGCTTGATGCCGGCGATCACTTGCTGGAGCGGGCCGACGTGCTGGGCCTCGTCGCCAGTCAACACGATGTCGTCCCGCGGCTGCTCGCCGTCGCCGATCGCGGCCTCGGGCTGCATCATGGTGGCCTCCACGCCGCCGTCCTGGCTCGCGGGGTCGATGTCCTTCGTCTCATCGGGCTCGGCGGCCTTGCGGGTCCAGCCGTCCGGCAGCGTCACCTTGCGCAGCTCGCCGTCGATCTCTACCTCGACGGTGCGGTCCTCCCCCTTGGTTATTGCCGGCTCGGCCAGCTTTCCGTCGTCGCGGCTCCCGAACTTCTTCTGTGCGGCCTTGATCGCCGGCATGGCCTTGTGGGCGATGTCGTCGTCGGCCGCCGCCGCCCTGGCCGCGGCGTTGTCCGCGTGTGCCTTGTCGTGGACGGGGTAGTGGCGCAGGCTCCGGGGGGTTGTCTTCCCGCCGGCGTCCTTCTTCCCGCCGGGCTCGATGTGGGCGAACGCGCTGTCGGGCAGGTCGTTGATCGCCTTGGCGCTCATCTCCGCCTTCTCCAGCTCCGCGTCGGCGGCCTTCTTTCCCGTGCCGCCGCAGTAGCAGCCCCTTGGTTACCTCGGCGTGCCCGTTCTTCGCGGCCTTGGCGATGGTGATCTTGCACTCCTCGTTGGCCGGGTGGTCCACCAGGCTCGTCTCCACGATGCGCCCGCTCACGATGCGCCCATTGGGGGCGGCCTTGTCTTTGACCACCTTCAGCGGGTCGCCTGGTGCTGACTTCGCCCCCCACGAATACCCCTGCAGGATGCCCTCGTCGAGCTTCACGATGGCCAGCGGGTCCACGATCTTGCTGGTCAGGGTGACCTGCTTGGCTGCGTCGTCAAACTGGATGTCGACGCCGCGCCCGATGGCGTTGCTCCCGTGCTGCTCGCGGATGTTCGCCCAGTCGGTGAACCATGAGCCGGCGGCCGTCTTGGCCCAGTCGTAATCGGCGATCTGGCCGTCCACGTCCAGGGCCTCGCTGGTCATCAGCCCGGTTACGATGCGGGCTCCGTCGGGGGTGGGGGCCACCTTCGTGATCGGGATGAACACTCGGGCTTCGTTCATTTCTCTCCTTGCTGGGCTGGCCAGTCGCGCGTGGTCCTGGTCTGCCTCAGGTACTTGCGCCACGGGGTGGGGGGCAATTCGTACTCGTGTAGGTGTACCACGGGCGGGTGGTGATGGTGCTGGCGGGCGCCGGCCGTGCTAAGCGCCATAGCTACGAAGCTGTCCATGCGGGGCCAGTATCCGGGCTCCACTCCGAGCTGGTCGTTTTGGGCAATCCTCTCCATCGCGTCCGGGTGCCGGCGCATCAGCCCGGCGCTGAATCGAACACACCCGAGACCGTAGGCGTAACTCCCCCCGCACCAGTGGGGAAACACACACCAGTCATACGGGCAAAACTCCAGCCTTCCGAGCTGCTCGTCGGTGGGGACCACGTCCTGCTCCACGATCATGAATCGCTCGCCCTCCGACCACAGGTCGCAGAACAAGCGCCAATAGGCGGTCGAGCTGCGGCCTATTTCCACCAGGGTGGCCGCTCCCTCCAGGGCTTCCCGCGTCTCGGGTCGCAGCATCCCCTCGACGTAGGGGACCACGATGTTCACTTGTCATCGGCGCCCACGTGGGTTCCGCCGAATGCCCAGCGCACATCCGCGCTGGTGGTGGCCGTATTTAGCCGTTCGGCTATCAACCGCCCGACTTCGGGGTCGATGGCGGTGCTGGTGAACTTGACGCCGGGGCTACGGCCCGCCTTGAGCGCCTTGAGCGCCTTGTCGCGCCAGCGCCGCAGGTCGGCCGCCTTTTCCTCCGTCTCGGTCTTCTGCTCGGCGGTCTGGCCTTCCTGCTCAAACCGATCCATGGTCCGCCAGCCCTCGTCCTCCATCTCGGCGGCCAGCACTTCAAAGCCGCCGGGCCCGATCTCGTCCTCGTCCAGCAGCGTCTCAATGTCGAGCTTGAGCCCGGTGCTGCCGGCGGTCATCCAGGCGTCGGCGGCGCGCAGGTTGCGCAGGTGGGTGACCACGACCACGAACTTGTCTGGGTTCTTCTCGGCCTGCTCCTGCGCCTCCCTCAGCCGCGGGATGTACCGCTCGAGGAAGTCGTTGAATGACTCGCCGCCCGGCGCGGCCCGGTCGCGGTCGGTGCGCTCCATGTCCAGCACCTGGTCGAGGGTGTCCTCCGCCGGCTTGCCCTGCCAGTTGCCGAGGTTCCACGGCCGGAATGCGCGGTCGGTGGCGTTTTTGACGCCCACCGCCTTCCCGATGATGTCGGCCGTCTCGCTGGCCCGCTGCAGGTCGCTGCTGTAGAGCGCGGCGATGGGCGCTCCCTTCAGGGCCTCCCCCAGAATCTCGGCCGCCTTCCGCCCGTCTTCGTCCAGCGCCGGGTCGGTCCATCCGCGGATGAGCCCGCCCTTGTTTGCCGGCGTCTCGCCGTGGCGGAGCAGCAGGATCGTGGGGGCCTTGGCAAGCTCGGTGATAGCGCGGCTGATCTGGGCTGGGTCCAGGTCCAGCACCACGCGCCCGGGGGTGTGTGAGTCGCCCTGCGCCGGCGTGGGCGCGGCCTGCGCCGCCTTGTCGCTGCCGGAGTCCCCGCTTTCCTGCAGGCTTGGGTCCGCCATCGGCTTGACGTCTGGAGTGTGAGTGGGGGCCGGCGCGGACGGGGAGACCGCGCCGGCTTCTGGTTTGACCGGGGCGGGCCTGGGCGACCCGTCCTCGTTCTTCCCCACCGTGCTCTTGCTCGCCGCGTTCACGTCCTCCAGCAGGATCGGGCCCTGCCTGGTGATGAGGAGCGGCTGCGCGCCGAGCCCGGCAGGCTCTTGCGGTACAGAATGTTCTCCTGCTGCTCCCCCCAACCCGTCCCGCCGAGCCCGCTCTTCGGGGCCAGCCCGATCTCCTCTGGCGTCACGTCCATGCCCATGCAGGTGATGCGCACCCGCCACTCGTCCAGCGCTGAGTCAAAGACCGGCTTCCGCAGTTCGGTGAAGGCTGTCGAGCCGGGCACCGCGCGGATCTTCCACTTCCAGGTCGGGTCGCCGGCGAGCACCTGGTTCCAGACCTCCTCGAACTCCCTGACCTGCGCCGGCGTGGTGTACACGTCCTCGTGTAGGTGGAACAGGCCCGCCGGGACGGTGCCGTCGGTGAAATAGTTGGTGTCGAACTGCAGCTTCTTCAGGGCCAGGTTGATGTTGAGGATGATCTGCTCGACGTTGCTGAACCCGTACATGCTCTTTGGCCGGGGGTTGTACACCCGGTAATAGAGCTGCTGGGCGCTGTACTTCCCGGTCAGGCCGGGGTCATCGTCGATGGCGTCGGTGGCCACCATCTCTGACCGGGGTACGCCGTAGAGGTACTGCTGGTAGGCGGGCGCCGGCGCCTCCGGGCGGGCGCCGCGCAAGTCCATGAGCGGCTTGATGGTGGACCCGTCCAGGATCTCAATTGCCTTCAGGTTGCTGCCGCCGATTCCCTGGCCGGTCCCCCACGTCTCGTGTGGGTACAGGCTCAGGGCGTCCTTGACCAAGACCTCCCGCACCAGCATCTTCAGGAACGTGTCCATCTCCAGGCCACGGATGGGGTCTGGCACCTGGAAAAAGGGGGTGACCTCCTTGATTCGGTCGGCATACTTGTCGCCCGAAGCCGGGTCCCGGGGCACGATCTCCCAGTCGAGCTGGGCTATCTCGTTGGCCCTGACCCGGATGCAGCTTCCGGTGATGGGGTCGATGTCCGCCAGATTCTCCAGCGTGTTGAAGTCGATGAGCTTCGTCGCGCCGGGGGCGGTGGGCAGGTTGTAGCCGACCGGGTATTGCCAGCGCCGCGGTAGGACCGCGCCCCCGGGCCCGGGCGCGTCTACGTACTGGCTCGGCGGGGGCAGGCTGGGCGTGAAGCTCCCCTGCGTGAACATCCCCGGGGGGCGTGGGAGCCCTGGTATCGCCGGCGCTCCGAAGGGTTCCCCGAACGCCGACACGTAGGGGCTGGCGTATGGGGTCATGTCGCGGATGTTCCCGCCGGCCATCGCGGCGTTGATCGCCTTGGCGTACTCGGCGCGCAGGCTCATGTGCCCCCTACCAGCTCTCCGTGATCGCCTTCTCCGCCCGCCTCAGCACGGCCCTAGCGTATTCCTTCTCGTCCGCCGTCAGGGGCCTGGGGTTCTTCCGGTCCCCGAGCCTGATGCCGATGGCGATCCGGCCGGCCGCCCACCTTCCGTCTCCCCTTCGGTGGTCATCCAAATGCTGATGGTCAGCTCCTGGGCCGTGACCTCGGCGGGCAGGTGGCTGGTGCCTAGGTGGCCCGGGTGCGCTATCTTCTCCGGGTCCGGGGGATGCTCCGCCTTGTACTCGTTGCTCAGATGCTCTGGCGGCTGTATCTGCTCGGTCATCCGAGTTGCACGTCGCGGCGGGCGATCGCGGCGTTGGCCCACATCATCGCCTCCTCCAGCGCCGTGATGGCCAGCGATTGCTCGCGGCACGGCGGCGTCTCGGCCACGATCTTCTGCGCCGCGGCAAGGCAAATCTCCCGGACGTTGTGGTGGCGCGGGGCGGTGGCCTCGGTGGCCGGGTGGAAGTTGAACCGTAGGGCTAACTCCTGCTCGTCCACGGTCAGATGAGATGCTGTTGTCCGCCAGCTTCGCCCGCCCCTCGAAGTAGGTCGTCTCAACTTCCTCCACGCGGAGCTGAGGGCCGAGCCGCGGGTGGTGGTCGTATCGCCTCACCACCTTCTGGGTCTGGACCCAAGGGCAAACCCGGAGGTAGGGATGCCAGCTCCCACACTCCCCGCACCTGATGCTGTTCAACTGGTTCTCGCGCTCCACGCTCGCCGGTGTGGTTGCTGGCACCCCCTCGGTCATGCCTGGGCGCCCTCCTTGGCGGGCTCGCCTTCGGCGCCGGCCTTGGCCTCCTCCGGGGCTGGCAGCAGGTTCGCGGTCCGGGTGTTGCCGTTGAAGCTCGCTGCCATGACGGTGTGGCCCTCGGCGATCAAGTCCTCGACCATCTCCCGGGCGGTTGTCTCCAGGCTCTCCTCCTGGGCCTTGTGCTCCTCGCTGCCGTACTCAGCCTCGCCCTGGTGGCCTGCGATGGTGATGTTCCAGGTCATATCTGCCCTCCTTGTTCGGCCAGTAGCTCTCTGGCGAAGTCGACGCCAACGGGCGTCCTGGTGGGTAGTGTACGGGCTGCCTCGAAAACGGCGATGGCCGTAGCGACCGCCGCGTCGATATGCCGCCTGGAGCCTGGTGGCTTGCTGATTCTCCACCCTCTCGGCTTGGTTTCCGCTACGACGTTGCGAATGTGCCGACGCAGGGCCGGATCCCCGTCGTGCATCACCGTCCCCTGCTTCACCAGTTCGAACAGCGACTGGCTCGCGGGGATCATGCGCGCGTCGCTCTGGGGGAACTCCAGCATGTTGAGCCCATCCCCGGTGAGCATCTGGGCGCTGCGCTCGAAGAAGTGAGGGTCGTACATGAACGCCGGCCCCATCACTCCCTTCGTCCGGGCCGGCCGCCATGCCTGGTGCTGCCGGCTCTCGGGTGCCCACGGGTTTTCCCAGACGCGCGAGCGCAGAACCACGCGCTTGCCCTCCTGGACCTGTGCCCAAACCACAGCGCTGCAGTCGTGCTTGACCCCAACGTCGACGCCGACGTACAGGGGCAGCGCTGGGTTCAGCTCTGCCGGTCCCTTGAGCCCGTCCCAAAGCGTCGCTGGCTCCCACAGGTCCGCGGCCTCCACCCATTGGTTCAGGAAATACCGCCGGAACTCGCTCTCCGTTTTCTTGGTGAGCTGGTCCCGGAAGAATTCGTCGGGGTCGGGGATCGTGATACCCCAGCTCGGGTTGGCCACACGCCACATCTCGGGGTCGCGGTAGTCGCAACCGTCGGGCGCCTGGATCCACTCCATTAGGTAGTGGGGGTCTTCAACCTCCCCGTCGGCAACGCTCTGGCCGTACGTGTACTGCTGGCCACAGACGGTGCCCTCCATGTCGAAGCCAGCGGTGGTGGCCTGCAGGACGAGGGGCTGCCGGCGGGCTCCGGTGCCGTTGGTGAGGACCGTCCAGACCTGGCGGCCTTTGGTCCCCGTCCATTCGTGCAGCTCGTCGCAGATGACCGCGTGAATGTTTTGCCCGTCGTTGGTGCCCGCGGCCGCGGCGACGCGCTTGAGCTTCGCCCCCGGGATCGAAGGCACCAGGATCTCGCGGTCGTAGACCTCGGTGATCTGAGAGAGCGTCTTACTCTGCCGGCACATTGTGGCCGCCGCTCCGAAGGCCAGATCGGCCTGCTCGTCGCTGGCCGCGGCGATCACCACCAGCGGGCTCGGCTCCCCGTCGCCAATCAGCAGGTACAGCGCCAGCGCCGCCAGCAGCTCGGTCTTGCCGTTCTTTTTGGGGACTCCCAGCAGCGCCCACCGGATGATGCGGACGCCGGCGGGATCCACCGCGAACAGCAGGAGTATCCACAGCTTTTGCCAGGTCAGCAGCCGGAACGGCCGCCCGATCCACTCCGCCTGGGTATGGACGCAATGCCACTCGATCCACTTTATGACCGCGAAGCCGCGGGTGCGGATGGGCTCAGCCGGGGGTGAATCCCTCGATGACTTCGAACTCCGGGGCGCCGCCACCGCCATCGCTGGGCCTGACCATATCATTGATCTCCGCGGCCGTGAGTTGGAGCTGTCCAACCGCGAGGCCGAGTCGGGCCCGGGCCATCGGCGTCTTGCCCAGTTCGATCTCCAGGCGCAGGATGATCGCCTCCAACTGGTTGGCGTGGGCTGCGACGGGGTTAACCCGGATCTGGCCGGTAGAGCCCTTCACCACCAGGATCTTCCGCACCACTTCACGCGCACCGGCCAGCTCGTTGTACAGCTCGAACAGTCGGTAGACCAAGTCCTGGTCGGCGTCGGTGGCAACGCTGGCCACGCTCGATGCCCAATACACCTCCCAACGCACCTTGACGCCCTCTCGCCACTCCTCCACAGGGGGCGGTCCATGCCTTTCAGGCGGCTCCACGCGGATGATCTGGCGCCGGCGCCGGCCCTGCGCGATCTCGGCGGGCTTTGCCGCTGGGCCCCGCCTACCCACGGCGGTGGGAGTGGCTGTTCACCCTCCTAGTCTCCGCCCCAAAAACGGGGGCTGGGCCAAAAAGCTCCTGAAACCTGCGCAGGAGCGACGCGACT
>WNFI01630832.1_pt1 | contig 16084 bp, 14 predicted proteins | sample 5400471 | NCBI WGS metagenome assembly WNFI01 (sample SAMN13153348, study PRJNA577476) | soil metagenome | isolation source: 100 cm saprolite on Douglas fir-dominated hillslope | place: USA:California | collected 2013-09-17 | reverse complement strand
CGGTGAAGGAATGGACGACGCAGCCGTACTTCATCAGTCCGCTCGTCGATCACCTGCCGATCGCGAAAGGGATCCCGTCGCCGAAGGCCATCCTCGGATATCACATTGGCGCGCCGTACAAGCTGACCTACTACGCCGATATCCTCAAGTACTACCGCGCGCTGGCCGCCGCCACGGCGCGCGTCAAGGTCGAGACGATCGGCAGGAGCGACGAGGGACGTGAGCTCGTCGTCGTCTGGGTCTCGTCCGACGACAACATCAGGAACGTGCAGAAGAACCGCGATAACCTCGCGAAGATCGCCGACCCACGCGGGCTCTCGCGGGGCGAGATCAAGCAGCTCATCGCCACCACGCGGCCTCACTATCACTTCATGGGAGGACTGCACAGCGGCGAGACCGGGCCGTCGGAGATGCTCATGGAGCTCTGCTACCGGCTCGCGACCGAGACGTCACCGCTGATCAAGCAGATCCGCGAGAACGTGATCGTGTCGATCACGCCGGTCGCCGATCCCGACGGCCGCGATCGCAACGTCGACTGGCATTACAAGACGCTCGACGAGCAGGCAGTGGTCGACGCACAGGGTGCAGGAAGTGCGCACGGCGCGGGGACGGCGCAAGGTGCGGCCGGCACCGGGCGCGGCGCGGCCGGGCTGCCGTACTGGGGCAAGTACGTGTTCCATGACAACAACCGCGACATCAACCTGTCGCAAGTGGCGATGCGCGCGCTCGTGGACTGGTATTTCACCGCGCATCCGCCGATCATGCACGACCTGCACGAAGCGCTGCCGCTCCTCTATACCTACAGCGGCGGCCCGCCCCAGAACCCGAACCTGGATCCGATTCTCTTCGCCGAGCTGCCGTTTTTCTCCAACTTCGAGCTGGAGCAGATGACGAAATACGGGATGCCCGGCGTCTACACGCACGCGTTCATGGACGGCTGGTCGCCCGGCTATCTCGGATCGGTCGCCTACAACCACAACGGCATGATGAGGATGTATGAGACGCAGTCGGGCCGCGAGAACGCGCCGGCGCCGACGCCACCGGCTGCCGCCCCGACCGGCGGAGGGCGCGTGGCGGCTCCCCCGACGGGACGCGGCGGTGGCCAGCTGCGCGAGTGGTACCGCGGGCTGCCCGTGCCCGCCGGCGCACTGGCGAACTTCTCTCGCCGCAACAACACAAATTACATGGAGACCGGCGTGCTATCCGGCCTGCAGCTCACGGCCATGTTCCCGAACATGGTGATCGAGAACTTCTACAAGAAAACGGAGCACGCGATCGACGCTGGCACAACGGACGCGCCGTACGGCTACGTCATCCCGGCGGGCGCGAAGGACATGACCCGCGCCGTTACCCTCGTCAACATCCTGCGTACGCAGCGGATCGAGATCGGCCAGGCGACCTCAGAGGTCAAGGTCAGCGACGGCACGTTCCCCGCCGGCTCGTACGTGATCAAGCGCAACCAGCCGTACGGGAAGCTTGCGAAGAACCTTCTGGAGAAACAGAACTATCCCGATCCCAACCTGACGACGTATGACGACAGCGGCTGGACGATGGGGCTGGCGATGATGGTGGACGTGAAGGAGATCAAGGACAAGGCGATCCTCGACGTCGCCGTCACACCCGTGAAAGAAGCGATCGCCAAAGGGAGAGTGACCGGCAGGGGGGCGGCCGGGATGGCCGTCGCGCACTACGGCTCGAACAACATGATCGCGTTCCGCTACAAGCTCAAGGACGTCCCGATGAAGATCGCGGAGAAGAGCTTCGCGGCGGACGGCGTGGAGTTCCCGGCCGGCTCGTTCGTGATTGCCGCGACCGCCGACCTGCCCGCGGTCAAGCGCGCGGTGGAGCAGTTCGGGCTGACGGCCGCGTCGCTCCCCGCGATCCCGGCGGTGGCGGTGCACGACGCCGACCTGCCGCGCGTGGCCGTCTACTCGACCTGGGGCAACACCCAGGAGATTGGCTGGTACCGGCACGCGTTCGACCAGTTCGGCATTCCCTTCGACCTGATCTTCAAGGAGCGCGCGAAGAAGGGAAACCTGCGCGGCGACTACGACGTGATCGTGATGCCGACGCAGCCGGCGAACCGGCAGGCGATCTTCGCGCCGCCGGCCGCGCGTCCCGTGTCCTACATGAAGACCGACAAGTACAAGTTCCTCGGCGACTACGGCTCGTCGCCCGACATCACTGGCGGCATGGGGGGTGACGGCGTCGAGGCCTTTGCCAAGTTCCTCGACGGCGGCGGCACGCTCATCTGCACGGGTGCCGCCGTGCAGTTCCCGACCGAGCTCGGGCTGGCGCGGACCGTCGATGCGTCGGGCTCGACGACCAGCAGTTTTTACGCGCCGCGGCCGCTGATCAACGCGGAGATCGTCAAGCCGGAGCACCCGGTGTTCTACGGCTACACGGACAAGATCATTCCGCTCAAGTATCTGGGCGGCCCGCTGATGTCCGTCGGGCAGCCGGATCAGGCCTCGGTGCTGGCGCGGTACCCGGGCGGAGATGCCAACGTGCTCAGCGGCCTGATGCGCGGCGCCGACGAGATCGCCAGCCGCCCGTTTGCTATCGAGGTCCCTGGCGGCTACTCCGGGAAGGGGCGGGTCGTGCTCTTTTCGAACAACCCGATCTACCGCTGGCAGAACCACGCGGAGTTCAACATGGTGTTCAACGCCATGCTGAATTGGAACGACATGGGCACGGCCGCCACGCCGGGCCCGCGCGTGACCGTCCCGGCCGACGGACGCTAGTCCGGTCCGAGGTCGACTAGGATCGGTCCATCGGGGCTTGGAAGCAGGGCGATCGCACGCGGCTAAAACAGATTATGGGCGGCCCGATACCTCGGTCCCCGCAGCGCTAGTCTCGCTCTCGAAGAATCGCCGCCATCAGCCGCGGATTCCGGCCCACGAAGCATCCCTACCACCCAAAGCGGGCTTCTCGTCAGGTGCGTAGGCGATAAGGTACTCATCGCGCGCGACATGGAATCGTAACGGCCGCGTGGGCAGGTCCAGGCGTCGATGTCCGATTTGTGGTGATCCCGCGAGCGTGGTGAGGGTCGAATGGATGTCGGCGAGAACCCGGTCGGCGGCATCGACTTGACAGGAGTCGTGAACACCGCGCCAAACTACAACGCCCGGACCGAACGGCCGAAGACCGAGACCGATGCCCCGTCCGTCAACGTGCAGAACCTGCAGCGGCGGGCGTCCGGCGTGCTGCCGGTGCGGATGGAGGTGCCGCGGGCCGGCACATCGCACCGGTTCGTCAAGCCGCTGGTGATCGACGAGGAGACACGGGTGACGTTTCGCTACAAGCGGAGATAGGTCGCGGTCTCAGGGTTCCACGGTTCTAAGGGCTCGCGCAAAAACAAAGTCACAGATGGGGTGAGATGGTGTAGTTCCATGTCGGGAGGATCTCACCGGGTTGAATGCGAAGAGCCTGAAGCTGTTCCGGCGCGGGCTTCACGCCGGTTGGATACTGGCGGCGATCCAGATGCGCGGTGACTGACAGACCCGACTGGGTTCTGGTGGAGCGGATGAAGCGGAGGATCTTCTGGTAACTGTCGAGCGGTTCACCCGCCCAGTTTTTGGAGATCTCCGAGAAGAGGCGATGCTCGATGGGGTTCCACTTGGACGCGCCCGTCGGATAGTGGGCCACCGTGAGGGTCAGGCCACAGGCATCGGCGAGTTGGGTCTGGAGTTCGGTTTTCCAGGCGCGACACCGGCAGCCATTGCGGCCGCCCGTGTCGCCGAGCAGCAGGAGGCGGCGGGCGTGGGCGTAACGCCCGCCGCCTTCGCGCAGCCACCAGCGCGCAATCGCGCGCGCGGCAAAGGCCGGCGTGTCGTGCGAGACGCCGACGGTGACGCAGCCTCGATTGGCCCGCAGGTCATAAATGCCGTGCGGAATGGCGATGCCGACCGCGTCTGAGCGGAAGTCGTGATCGTTGACCTGACGCGGCGAGAGGTCCCATCGCGTGCCCGGGTTCTTGAAGGGGCCGACGAGCTCGCGTTTCTTCGTATCGATGCTGATGATGGGCAGGTCGCGACGCTGGAAGTGATCGCGCAGGTCGCTGATGTAGAGGAACTGCTGGTTGCGATCCGGACTGGCGTCGGTGGTGAGCTGCTTGTGGTTGACGCGGAGCGCATAGCCCATCTGCCGGAGCAGCCGCCCGACGGTATTCGGACTGACGGCGATGCCAAAGTCGCCGAGGGCGACGGCCACTTTGGCCGTGGTGCGGCGAGACCATTTCACACCGGTGATGGGGTCCCCGGCGGTGTCGTATTCCAAGAGGAACTCGATCAGAGTGACGAGATCGGCCGTTTTTTTTCCGCGGGTGGCCGCCCGCCGCCCCCGCGGCGCACCCGTCCCGGCGCCACGTCGTGATCTAGGAGCTGTTGCCGGCCTCGTGCCACGGTATGCGCATCCAGGCGGAGGAACGCGGCCAGGATCGTATCGCCGCCCAGGCCGAGTTTGATCGATTCCAAACCGGCAAACAAGCGCCGTTGCTGTTCGTCGAGCAAGCTGTAGAACAACAGGATGGCCGTTTTGAGTTCATCGGGGGAGACGTGGAGCGCGGACGCGTCGGTGACCAGCGGAACGGCCTGAGCCGTGCGACGGGCCCGAATCTGATCCTTCGACCGTCGCGCCTCGGCGGCGGTATAGAGAAGCCGCCCCGCGATCGCCGTGCGGCGCACCCGCCCCTGCCGCACCAACTCGTGGAGCGGATCATGGACGTGGACGTGCAGCCGGTCGGCGAGGTCCTCGGCGAACCAGCCCTGTGGCGCCGGGGGAATCCACGCCTCCAGGGTCGCCATCAGCGTCCGGTGGCGAGAGAACCACACGGCTGCGTGAGACCAGAGCCCGTCCTTGTCAAAGCGGGGGATCGTTCGAAGCGTATAGAACCGGCCCCGGTGGGTGTAGCTGGAAAGGTAGCCGAGGGCCTTGAGTTTGCGGAAGACGGTGAGATCAGAGGACGCGCCCAGCGCGTGTTTCAGCGCCGGCAGGTCGGCGATCATGTGGCGATGCAAGTACGCGCGGAGGCGCTGCGGGTCGAATGCGGTGGGGCGCATAATGTTAGAGTTCCGACTTGAAACCCTCCATGGTCGGAACTATAACACAACGGGCCGTGCGGCTCGTCCGATCGCTCGTGGCACCTCTGGCCGCTATTTCCAGACGTGTATGTGCCCGTCTGCGTGGCGCCACCATGCGGACGGGACCGTGGATTATGAGTGAGATCCGAGTCTAGATGAATAATTGTTTTTGCGCGAGCCCTAAGGTTCTACGGTTCTGGTTCGGAGCGGCGAACCTCAGGGTAGTGGCTACTTTGACAAGGCTGCCGGTCGGCTTGGCACGTGGCTTGTCAACGACCGGCGACCCGACGAAGGCGTTGATCGCCAAACAGCGCAATCAGTCCCTCGCCGAGAGAGTTTCTCCAGGACAAGTAATCGTGATTACCGGAATACTCTGCGAACGTGACCTGATAACCTTTGGCTTCTAGGACATCGCGCAGGTAGCGCGTTGGGAGCGATAGCCCTTCGAACCGTCCGACCTGGAGGTAAAACCGCAAGGGCAGCATTGGCCCACGCACGAACTGGCGAGTAAGCCAGCCAGTCTCTTGGTAGTAATCGCTATCCTGCGCTCCGACATCGTTGGGGTTATAGTTGAAGCTCCCTGACTGGGCAAGAACATTTCCAAAAACGTCAGAATGACGGAACGCGGTCCACGCGGCCGCCAAGCCTCCGTAACTCGACCCGGCGACGACGGTTCGAGTCGGATCGCTAGTCGCGTGATATTTCTCTCGGACCAACGGAACGAGTTCCTTGGCGATGAATAGCGCGAACGGCTCAGAGCACAGGAGATCGCGGTCGCGCGTTTTCTGGCTATTCACCAGAACTGCCATGGTTCGCGGAAGCCTGAGTTTGTGGATCAGATTGTCCAGAATGGTCGGTGTCGGCACGACACCCTCGCGACCATAACTCTCGCCGTCGAAGACGACGAGTAGGTTGAAGGACTCTCCGTCGGAAGCGTAGCCGGAAGGCAGATAGATGCTGAACGCCCGATCCTCATCGAGGACCTTGCTCTTGAAGGTCTCGTTGATGAGGGTTCCCTTTGGAACGCCTTGAGTCTCGCGGATCCACGGTTCATCTGGCGCGTCAGGCAATTCAGCGATGGATCTTCCTCCCCATGAATGCGGATTCAACGGATCGGGCTGGTAGCCTGTGTCGTTCTCGTTAATCAGGTACCCGAACCTGGCGTCCTTTAGAATCCGCTCTGTCTTGAACCAGAAATCGGTATCGCCCAACCGCGTCATGTACCATTTGGACCGATCCGTGTACGGCAAGTCCCCGAGGAGCCCAACTTTTTGCGTGTGGGTGTTACCGCGCCACACGAACGTTACCCAGCAATACCGGAAATCGTCACCGACACATTCAATTAGCGGCGCTCTACCATCAAGCTCCCGCCAGAAGCGCGTGACCGCGTCTCGATCGCCGTTCGCGAGCTCGGCGGCGACGGCGGCTATTCGCGGACTTTCATAGAGTGGTTTCACGGATTCAGCAGTGCGGTTCTGCGATCGGGCGAAGGAAACTGATGAGACGCTAGTGCAGATCGCAAGCAATACGAGACTGCTAGGGGCGACTCGCCGACAAGTCACATGTGCCTCCTTGCTGCCGAGCGATTCTACCGCCTACGCGGCTTTTTGCCCTCCGACACGTCAAACAGGCGATCCATGACCCCGGCGGCCATTGTCGGCGTGACGCGCAGCGTCCGGTGAATCTTGATGAAGTTATAGGCGGAGTAGTTCAGCGCAACCGCCGGCGCGTGATTCTCGATCTTCCGGCTGAAACCATTCGATAGGCGCGTGTAACGGCGCATCGACGTACGAACCGTCCAATTGGCAGTGCTCAGAGATGCCCACTACCGAACCTCAGAACCCGTGGAGCTTCGGAAATGTGGGACCTCGGGCCTAGGGACCTCCGGCCTAGGGACCCGGGACCCCAGGGACCTAGGGACCTAGGGACCCAGGGACCTAGAACCCGTCACAACTCACCACGTTCTGCGTTATACCTTTGACGGCCGCAGAACCCGCGGGACAGGCGGAGTGCGCGGAACGGAATATGACCGGTGCCGAGGCAGCGCGGGGGCTCTTCGAGGAGCACGGTGCGGCGGTTTACCGCTTCGCCGCAGTCCTGGTGCGCCACCACCAGGACGCAGGCAGGTCCCTCCGCCGGTGCTACCCGACGAAGACGGCCGTCTGAAAAGCGCGCGCGACGCGCTGCAGCGATTACCCGAGCGCGATCGTCTGCTCCTGGCACTCCGCGCGCGAGGGTTGTCATACCGCGACATCGCCTCGGCGGCGCGCGTCAGGCCGGCGTCGGTCGGCGGGCTGCTGGCGCGCGCGGTCGATCGATGGGAAGCGGCAGTACGGAAGGACGGCCATTCATATGACTTGCTTGAACGACATTCAAATCCAGGCGCTCGCTGACGGTGAGGGGAGCGCGGACGCCGGGCGTCATGCGCTGGAGTGCGCCGCCTGCGCCGCGCGGCTCGAGGCGCGCGCGGCGCTAATGGCGTCGATCGAGCGGTCGATCGACGTCCCGGTCAACGTGCCCGCGTCGCTCGCGCGGAGCATCGAGGGGAGCTTCGGCACGGGCGTCAAGGAAGCGCGAGGAGCCACCCGTCTGCTCGCGACCCACTCTCGCGGTAAGTGGCTCTACAGCGCCGCCGCCGTCGCCGCCGCGACCCTGATCGCCGTGCTCTTCATCGCCCCGGCCATCAAGCAGCCCGGATCGACCGTTTCCGCATCCGAGATTCTCGCGAAGTCCGCAACGCAGTTGTCGGCCGCGGTGACCTCCGGCGTCGAGATTCTCGAATACGAACTGGTGCTCGACGGCGTGCCGAAGGAGATGCTGCCCGACCAGCTCGACGGGACCTGCCGGGTCTGGCAGGCGATCGACCACAGCGTGCCGGGCCGGTTCCGGTTCGCGACCTTCTCGCCCGATGGCCGGATGCTCACATCGATCGCCGAAGATCCTCAGCAGAAGCGGCGCGTCGCCGCCTTTGTCGTCGAGGGACAGCCGTACCGGCTCGATGTCTCGCTGCCGCCGAACGCCGCGAACATGTCCTTACCCGAGATGCAGCGGCTGCACATGGAGGCCTCCATCACGATGATGCAAGCGAGCGGCAACCAATTGCTCGAGACCATCGACGCGCCTGCCGGCAAACTGTATCGCATCGAGGTCCCGCGGATGACGGGTCCTGGCACGAATCCCGTGTGGGATCTCACGGAGGCGCGCGTGCTGATCGACGCCCGCGACTATCGCGTGCGCGAGTTTGCCGTCCGGGGGACGTTCCTGAAGCAGGCGTACAGCATGTCGTACAAGCTGATCAGCCATGTGCTCGCCGCAGCGGTGAAGCCGGATGTGTTCACGGTGCCGCCGCAGGCGGGGGAAATCGCGATTACCGGCGAGGGCTCGGCGATGCCGGTGCACGACCTCGTCATGCTCGCGCTTCGCGAGCTCACAAAGCTGAAGCAGGCGCGGTAGGTGGCTGACGCCGCCATCCGCGCCGACGGCCTGACGAAGTACTACGGGGCCGTCATCGGCGTCGAGGACCTGTCGTTCGACGTGGCGCGCGGCGAGGTCTACGGCTTTCTTGGCGCCAACGGCGCCGGCAAGACCACGACGATCCGCCTGCTGCTCGATCTGCTCCGGCCCTCGCGGGGCCGCGCGGTGGTCCTCGGGATCGACTGCCACCGCGACAGCCTCGCGGCGCGCCGGCTGATGGGATACCTGCCCGGAGATCTCCCAATCTATCCGGACCTGAGCGCGCGCGATTTCCTCGCCTACCTGGCGCGGATCGACGGCCGCCCGGTGCCGGCCGACTACCTGCGGCGCCTGTGCCCGCCGTGGCCATCCTCGACGAGCCGACCGCGGGCCTGGATCCGATGATGGTCCAGGCATTCCGCGAAACCGTCGCCGAGCTGAAGCAGGGAGGCGAGACGACGGTGTTCCTCTCGTCGCACGTGCTGGCGGAAGTGGAGTCGACCTGCGATCGCATCGGCCTCGTCCGCGGCGGACGGCTCGTCACCACCGGCACGATCGAGGAGATCAAACGTGCCGCGACCAGACGTGTGACCGTCATCTTCAGTACGCCCGTGCCGGGACCCGGTGCGGTGGCGCCCGGCGTCACGCTGCGCACCGCGACGCCGACCGAGTGGCTGCTCGACGTGCGGGGATCGGTTGGCCCGCTAGTCGCAGCGCTATCCGGCCTTCCCGTTCACGATCTGGTTGTCGTTCGGGTTTCAGTTGATCATCGTCGGCCAGGCCGCGGAGATCGAGCGCACGACGTCATTCGGCCGCATGGCGGAGCTGCTGCCGGCGTTCCTGCAGCGCGGCCTGGGCAGCAAAGCGATGCTGCTCGCCACCTTCAAGGGCACGGTGGCGTTCGGCTACTTCCATCCCGTTGTCTGCATGCTCGTCTCGGTGCTTGCGATGTATGTGGCCACCGAGCCGGCGCACGAGGTGGAATCCGGCCTCGTCGATCTCGAGCTGGCCCGCTCCGTTCCACGCCATCGCCTGCTGACGCGGTCGCTGTTGCTTGCGGGCTTGTCGGTCACCTGCGCGCTGCTGCTGATGTTCGGCGGCACCGCCGCGGGCGCGTGGATCTTCGACGCCGGCGGCCTCGGCTTGCCATCCATCGGTGTGCGCCTGCGCCTGCTCCTGCACCTGGGCGGTGTCGCGGCCTGCTTCGGCGGATTCGCCCTGCTGCTGGCGGCATCGTCACGTCGTTGGACGACGGCGTTCACGACCGCGGCGTTGACCGCGGTCGTGGACTACCTGCTCGATTTCCTGGCGATTGGCTGGCGGCCGATGCGCGCGATTGTGTGGGTGTCCCCCTTCCACTACTACCCGGCGCTGTCGATCGTCGCGGGCGACGCGCCGGAGTGGCGCAACCTGGCCGTGCTCTACTCCGTTGCCGCGGCGTTCGCCGCGGCCGCCTACTGGCAATTTCAACGGCGCGATCTCTAAGGGGATAATCGCTATACATGAACGTGGTTCCGGGGGTGGTGATTTCCATCATCATCCCCGCCTACAATGAGGAGGCGCTCCTCGGCGGGACGCTGCGGGCGCTCGGCGGTGCGAAGGTCGCGACCGGGAACCTGCTGGTCTTCGTCGACGCCGACACGCTGGTATCGCCGGAGGTGCTGCAGGGCGCCGTCGCGGCGGTTCGCGCTGGAGCGGTTGGCGGCGGGTGCGGTGTACGGGCGGACTCGAGCGACCCGCGCTGGGGTCCGCCGGTCATGGTGCTCGTCTCGTCGCTGATGCGGATCGCCCGCTGGGCGGCAGGCTGCTTCATGTTCGTCACGGCGGACGTGTTCCGCCGCGTTGGGGGCTTCGATGAGCGATACTTCGCGAGCGAGGAGATTCATCTCAGCCGCGCGGTGAAGAAGCACGGCCGCTTCGTCATCCTGCGTGAGTCCGTCATCACGTCGGGGCGGAAAGGACGGTTGTTCACGGCGCGCCAGGTCCTATCGCAGTTCGTCATGGCGTTGTGGCCGGGGACATTGAAGCGGCGCGATCGCCTGGGGATCTGGTACGGCGGCGACCGGGAGAAGGGCGGCGAATGAGGATACTCGTTCAGGCCATCCAGTCGAACGACGCGTCGGCCGCGGCCCGCGTGCTCGAGGAGCATCCCGGGCTGAAAGCGCGACTCGACGAACCGTGGCCCGGCGGATCCTTCGGTCAGACGGCGCTCCTCGCTGCCGTGCAGCACCCGAACCGCGAGATGGTCGACGTGCTGCTGGGCGCCGGTGCCAACATCAATCAGAAAAGCCACTGGTGGGCCGGCGGGTTCCACGTTCTCGACGAGGCCTGGCGAGCGCCGTGGATGGCGTCCTTTCTGATCGGCCGGGGCGCGGTGCCGGAAATCCACCACGCAGTGCGACTCGAAATGCTCGAAGACGTTCGCCGCATGCTGGGCGAGGACCCGGCCCGCATCCACGCACGCGGCGGCGACGGGCAGCTGCCGCTGCATTTCGCGCAGACGCCGGCGATGGCCGATTTCCTGCTCGATCGCGGCGCCGACATCGACGCGCGCGACATCGATCATGAGTCGACCGCGGCGCAGTGGATGGTGCGCGATCGCCCGGAGGTCGCGCGGGCGCTGATGAAGCGCGGCTGCGCCACCGACATCCTGATGGCCGCGGCGTTGGGCGACCTGGAGATGGTCAACCGGATTCTGGCGGCCGACGCCGGTGCGATCCGTACAGCTGTCGATGGCGCCCACTTCCCGATGCGGGATCCCCGCGCCGGCGGGACGATTTACATCTGGACGCTGGGCGCGAACAAGACGGCGCAGGTCATCGCCCGCGAGTTCGGGCACGAGGACGTGTTCCGCGCCTTAATGGATCGCACCGCCGGCGCGATGCGGCTCGCGTTGGCCTGCGAGCTGGGCGACGAGGGTCTGTGCAGGCAATTGCGTGCCGCGCGCCCGGACCTGGCCACCACGCTCACGGCCGACGAGCAACAGAAGATCGCGGATGCCGCGCAGAACAACAACACCGCCGCGGTCCGGCTCATGCTGGAGGCCGGCTGGCCGGTCGACGCGCGAGGACAGCACAATGCGACACCGCTGCACTGGGCGGGATTCCACGGCAACGTGGAGATGACGCGGGTGCTGCTGCAGCACCGGGCGCCGGTCAACGTCAAAGGCGATGAGTACGACGGCACGCCGCTCGCCTGGGCCCTCCATGGCTCCGTGCACGGCTGGCATTGCGAGACCGGTGATTACGCTGGAACGGCCGGAGCCCTGCTCGCCGCCGGCGCGGATGCTCCGCCGCTCAGCGACGGCATGACGGGGACGGCGCCCGTCGTCGACGTCCTGCGCCGGCACGCGCGCCGGGGGGCCGCGGAGGGGTAAGAAGGCGGCCCGACCTTTTCGCTGGAAGATGCGTCAAAAGACCCGAACAGGAAGGAGGCAACCATGCGAACCATTCTTACGGCGGCGGCGCTCTCGGTGGCGCTGGCGGGCACAACGCTGGCGCAGAAGGGGGAGGTCTACCAGATCGGCAACGGCGTTACCTCCCCCAAGCTGACCAAAGAGGTGCACCCCGATTACACGGAAGGGGCCAAGCAGCGAAGGGTTCAGGGGTCGGTCGAGCTCAGCGCGGTGGTCCTCAAGGACGGCACTGTCGGCGACGAGGTGAAGGTGACCCAATCGCTCGACGAGGAGCTCGACCAGCAGGCGGTGAAGGCGGTCAGGCAGTGGAAGTTCCAGCCTGGCACCAAGGACGGCAAACCGGTGGCAGTCCAGGTCGACATCGAGCTGACCTTCAAGCTGAAAGACAACGTCGCGCGCTAGCGCGGTCCGGACGGCAACATTCCGGCGATCGGCTCCATGCCGAGGCGCTTCGCTTCGCTGTTGAAGGCGGCGAGCTCGCTCGAGAGGACCTCCTCGAGCCTATCGGTCTCGTCCTTCAGTTCTTTCGTCAGGTCCGCGAAGATCGGGTAGATGTTCGCGGTCGGCTTCCCTTCGCCGCGCAGGGTCATGCCCAGGAGCGACGCGAGCCGGTTGTTCGTCTTGATGGGGAAGTTCAGCGGATCCTGTCCGCTCTGGTTCCGCACCTGGTAGATGTCTCCCTCGACGCCACTCAGGCTCTTCGTCAGCCGATCGCCGGCTGCCTTGAGCTGGGGATCCTGCGACTTGGTCAGGTGGTCCTTCACATCGTCCTTGATCTTGCGGATCCTGATGACCGCCTGGTTCGCCTCGCTGGCCTTGTCGCGAATCCGCAGCGCGAGGGTGAACTGCTCCTGCAGATCAGGGTCGGGTGTGTTCCGGAATGGATGCTTCCGGATCACGAGCGGCTGCGTCTGGGCCTTGCCGTCGACGGTCAGGCGCACCTGGTAAGTGCCCGGGAGCGCAGTCGGACCGCTGGTCGACGCACCCCAGAGCACCATGTTCGGGAAGGTCACGACGCCTGAGTAGTCCAGGTTCCAGCTCACGCGATTCAGGCCGGCGGCCATCGGCGCCATTGGCGCGCCGCCGCGGCCGCGGCCGCCGCCGCCGAAGCCCTGGGCGGCGTCTGTCTCCGACTGAGGCTGAACTGCGGCAGCAGGCGCCGTACCTGGCGGCGTTCCGGCCGCAGGCGCACCCCCGGCACCCCTGGCACCTCGACCTGCCGCGGGAACCGGGCGATCGAGTTGGCCTCGACCCAGATGTCGGATACCTGCACGTCGGGCAGGTTCAGCGACAGTGACTGCCAGTGGTCTCCGTCATCGTACGAGATGTAAAAGCCGTGCTGCGTCCCGGCGTAGAGCAGCCCGCGCCGTGCCGGATCTTCCCGCACGGAGTGGACGTAGTCCACCGGCGAGAGGCCGGTGACGATTTTCGTCCAGGTGTTCCCGAAATCATGCGTCCGGAAAATGTAGGGCGTGAAGTCGTTCAGAAGAGGCTTCTTGACCGCGACATACGCCGCGCCAGGATCGAAGGCGGACGCATCGATGATGCTCACGCGGCCGAAATCCGGCATGTCTTTCGGCGTCACGTTCGTCCACGACTTGCCGCCATCCCGTGTCACGTGCACCAGGCCGTCGTCCGATCCCGCCCAGAGGATGTTCGCGTCCTTCTTGCCGGGGCCCAGCGCGAAGACGGTGGCATAGACCTCGGGGCTGTTCATGTCGTGGGTGATCGGACCACCGGAATCGCCCATCGTCTTTGGATCGTGACGCGTGAGATCAGGGCTGATCTTCTCCCACGAGTCGCCGCCGTTGTTCGTCCGCCACACGTGCTGCGACGACGTGTAGAGCAAGGTTTGGTCGGCAGGGGAAAAGATGATCGGATAGGTCCACTGCCACCGCTCGACGAGCGCGCTCGACGGTTCGCCGGAAAACTCGCGCGGGTACGGGTTTACTTCGCGAAGATTGCCGGTCCGCCGGTCCAGGCGCGTGAGGAACGATCCGTTGTTGCCGCCGGCATAGAAAATGTCGGGGTTCTTCGGATCGGGCGCAATATAGCCTGGTTCTGCACCGCCCGGGCTGTAGAGCTCGGGCGCTGCGCCGCGGCCGGCGCCACCCGCGCTGCCGCGTCCGCTGCCGCCAAGGTTGGTGTTGCTCGGGACGCACACCGTGCTCCCGTCCTGCTGCGCGCCGCACGCATGGTACGGCACGTGGGCGGTGGAGATGACGTGGTAGTACTGCGCGGTCGGATAGTCGCGCGCCGACCAGGTCCGCTGCGCCGCCTGCGCGTTGAGCGACACCGCCGTGCCGCTGTCGTTGGCGTGGACGATGTGGTTCGTGTCGTCCGGATCGATCCACAGGTCGTGCGAATCGCCGCTGGCGAAGCTGACCATCGTCTTGCCGCCGTCGCGCGACCAGAACGTCCCCACGTTCAGCACCCACACGATGTCCTTGTTCTTCGGGTCGGCGGCGACGTGCGTGTAGTAGAACGCGCGCTGGCGGATGTTGCGCCCGTCGTTGACCTGTTTCCAGCTGCCGCCGGCGTCATCGGAGCTGAAGAGCCCGCCGTTCTGGTTCTCGACGATGGCGTAGACGCGGTTCGAGTCCGCGCCCGACACGGCGACGCCGATCTTGCCGTCGATGCCCGCGGGCAGGCCGGGGTTGCGGGTGATCTCCGTCCAGTGCTCGCCGCCATCCGTGGACTTGAACAGGCCGCTGCCCGGGCCACCGCTCGACATCGAGTACTCGACGCGGAACGCCTCCCACAGCGCCGCGAACATGACGTTCGGGTTGTTGCGATCGATGGCGATGTCGACCGCGCCGGTCTTGTGGTCGCGGAAGAGGACCTTGCGCCAGGTCTTGCCGCCGTCAACCGTCTTGAAGACGCCGCGCTCGTCGCTTGGCGTGCCGTACTTGCCGAACCCGGCCACGAACACGACCTCGGGATTCGTCGGGTGGATGCGGATTTTGGCGATCGCGTCGGAATCCTTGAATCCCATGTGCGTCCACGTCTTGCCGGCGTCCGTCGATTTGTAGACGCCGTCGCCCGGCTGGATGTTGCCGCGGATGCACGACTCGCCCATGCCGATCCAGACGAGGTCGGGGTTGGTCTCCGAGACCGCGACCGCGCCGACCGAGGAACTGTGAATCAGCCCGTCGGTGACCGGGACCCATGTGTCGCCGGCGTCGGTGGTCTTCCACAATCCGCCGCCCGTCTGGCCCGAATAGGCTTCCTTCGGGCGTCCCTTGACGCCGCTGGCGCGCCGGCAAACGCAAGCACGGCGATCGGAAGCACGAACGAGAGACGTTTGGGCACGGGCAAAGTCTACAACAGCCGCACCGTGCCCCGAGCGCTGGCGAACTCCGCCCCACTGCTGGACGCGCTAGCCGCCGCGCGCGAAGAGCGCCAGCAGCGTCAGGAAGACGCCTAGCGCGGATGCCGATCCGGCGGCGATGCCGATGCCGATCGACCGGCCGGGCGACGAGTCCCCGTCGAGGGAGACACGCGCGACGTCCGACAGCGGGATGTCGAGCGGCTGTTCCGGCACGCGCGTGTTCCTCTGCACGATGATGCTGTCCGCGGTGGCTTTCATCAGCGTGCCGCGCACCGCCTGCCCGCTCGCGCGTTCCACACGGACCTTGCTGCCGACGGCGATGCGCTGCACGTAGCCGGCGAGGACGGTTCTGTCCTGAATGGGCGCTTCCGGCGCCTGAGCGATTCGTGGTCCGCTGGCGGATGCGCAGCCAGTCGCCGCGACCCCCAGGCAGACCACAATGGCAACGGTTCTTGTGAACATGGTCATTTCCTCTGGTAATTAGAAGTCCACGCCGAAACCAAACCGGAACAGCACTTCGTCGACGCTTTTCCTGAGCATGATCCGCGTGTCGCCCGTGAAGAACGCGCGCTGGCTCACGTAGGCCTTGAACCCCGCTTCGGCGAAGGGTCGAGCGATCAGCCGGTGATCGGGCCCTTCGGTCCGTGCCGGCCTGATCTCCAGCGGGATGCGTCTGACATTGTCGAAGACGAGGATCGGGCTGTGTTCCTCCGTCGTCGTCTCGCGCGCGATCTCGACGCCGGCGCCGACGTGCGGATGGAACATCTCGTTGCGGAAGAACTGGTAGTGCTGTGCCACCGACAG
>WNFI01379357.1_pt1 | contig 16088 bp, 19 predicted proteins | sample 5400471 | NCBI WGS metagenome assembly WNFI01 (sample SAMN13153348, study PRJNA577476) | soil metagenome | isolation source: 100 cm saprolite on Douglas fir-dominated hillslope | place: USA:California | collected 2013-09-17 | reverse complement strand
CCGCCACTCGGCGCCGAGACGAGTACGTGCGTGATGCCATCCCTCTGGAGCACCGATAATAGTGTGCCCGTCGAGCCTAGACATCGCAATGGTGTTGTTGTCTCCTGATCGTGTCCCGACGCGACATAACCAGTCAGCGTGAGACCGAATTCAGGGCGCGCTCGGATTTCATAGTAGAGACTGCGCGCTAAGGGGCCATTCCCCCAAAGAACGGCCTTCTGGGTCATTCTCGGCGAGCGGTTCAGGGCCACAAAAAGACCCCGAGACAGTACTAAACAGATGGCTGTCAACGTCACCCATTCGACCGCCAGATCGAGGCTGATGCGGACCGCTGGATATAGATAGTACACGAGGGAAAGGAGCACGCAGGACGTGCCCAGGACCTGGACTATTCTTGCGATCACCTGGCCAGCGCCACCGAGCACGAATGCGCCATAAAGGTCGTAGTAGTGCATGCACAGCATACACACCATTGCTGCGATGAGGATCTTCCACAGGCCATGCTCATAGGCGAGCTGCAGCTCGGTATCGGGCCCAAAATGTATGTACGTAGCGGCCACAAAAGCGCTCAGGATCAGGACCAGCTCGGCGAATAGCAGAACCAGGATACGGCGAGGAAAGTGAATATGGAAAAGCCTTGTCATTTCAGACAATCCGTGCTCGGGCAGATGAAGGAGCTCAAGCTACTTGGCCGTGGTGTAGTACCGGGAGTAATAGGATTTGTCGCTGGCACCCTCTGATCCATTCAAAACAATACCGAGCAGATGATGCGCGGTGAGCGCTGCAAGCGCCTCCTGCAGATCGCTCCGATTCGTAAGTGCTGTGCGTGCAACCATGAGAACGGCATCCGTCATCGAGGCTAACAAGTGGACGTCTGAAAACGGCAGAATCGGGCAGGAATCGACGATGACCCAGTCGAACAAGTCCCCGATTCGTCCGAACAGCTTTCCCGCTCGTTCCGTCTTCAACAATTCGCCGGCATCGGTGCCCGGCTCACCGGCACTTAGATAATGACAGTTCAAAGGCTCCACGATCCGGAGGACATCATTCAGCTTCTGCTTACCTTCCAGAATCTCCGCCAATCCAGCGTGGCGTTCCAGGCCCAGCGCCTTATCCACACCGGGCCTCCGCATGTCAGCGTCTACGAGTAAGACTCGTGAGGACGCTGTTGCAAGCGTGATGGCGAGATTGATGCTGACGAAAGTCTTCCCTTCTCTTGGGGCCGCGCTCGTCACCAGAATTCGCTTGAAGGGCCGTACACCGCGCAGGTGGTTCAGCCTATGTTCCAGGACGCGAAAACGTTCGAGCACCGGCAGTTGTCCGGTCCGCGGCACAATGACTCGGCTCTCTGGAGTGATCGAGCACTTCACACCTGGAGCAGCAACTAGTTCAGCACTTTCAACCGCGCGAGGCGCAAGCGCTTTTGAGACAGAGCGGACCAGGTCATCCAGTTTCTCGTCGGTCGCAGGCAGACCCTCCTGCTCGTCGGCGCGGACCGCGGCCCCACTAAGGTGTGTCGTAGTGCCGTTCGCCGTCTGACCAGAGCCGGACGGCACGATCAGATCCGAGAGTTGCCCTCCACCACGTTGAAGTGCGTCAAATATCTTGCTCATATTTTTTCGTTTTGTAAGGACGACGGCAAAAGTCTTAGTGCTCCCGCGCCGAAGGGAAGACTGGGTCGTTGGCTCGTAACTGTACACGTCGGCCTCGCGAAGTGTCGAGGTGGTCGCGGTGCACGGCAGAAACAACGACACCCGGCCCTCGTCCGAGCAGGCTCGCGTTGACGAGGAGGTCCAGATCGGATAATGCTGAGGTCACGTCGCTCAGCTCCACGGCGGACCTTCCCTCGGCAAAAGCCGTCAACAGCGCGTTATCACAGATGGAGTTGACCAGGCGCGGTATGCCTCGCGATGCTTCCGCAATCATTTCCATCGCATCCGCGGCAAATGGCGCCGGGACGCGTCCGCCCGCGGTCGTCCATCGATATTCGATGTATTCGGGGACCTCGTTCCGCGACAGGGGCTGGATCGAGAGGCGCACGGCAATCCTCTGCTTGAGCTGCCGGAGGCCCGGTTCATTAAGCACCGTGGCTAATTCCTTTTGACCGATCAGCACGATCTGGAGTAATTTATCATTCGAGAGTTCAAAATTCCCAAGAAGCCGGATCTCTTCGAGGACCTCAGGGCTGAGCTTGTGCGCCTCATCCACGATCAGGGCCACGGTCTTGTTGTCATGGCGGCTCTGCAATAACAGATCCTGAAGAAGCCAAATCCTCTGGGCCTTGCTGGCCGGCACTTGCGTAACGCCAAAATCAAGGAGAGCCAATTCGAGGAATTCGGACGGCGTCAGCGTTGGATTCAGAATGATGCTGCAGTGCAGCTTCGCTTTGGGCAGCTGGTGCATCGCCTTGACAAGGAGCGTGGTCTTGCCAGTGCCGGCTTCCCCGGTGAGCACCACCAGTCCTTTGCGACCGAGTATCGCGTACATCAATCCGGCCAGCGCCTCGCAGTCATGTAGCTAGGTACATCCGGGCTGCCCCCGCTATCGAGACCGAGAGAAGCAGCAATAGGCTCGCCAATTCAACAAACCGCAAACGGAGCTTGCGCCGCTCCTCTCGCGGGGTAGTGATCAAAGGCAGGCGGATCAATATCGGAACGTCGGTCTGCGTCGCCAAGTCCTCTTTATCCCGTATGGTGTGATCAAAAAGCGTTCGAACGGCAAGCAGGCCAAAACCAAGGCAGAAGCCTAGCGCCCACCCTGCCAGTATAATGGGCAAGCGTCCTTGTCCTCGATGCGGAAGGCTCGCGGGGTCCAGAACCCGGAACTGCTCCCCTTGCTGTCGTTTTTCCAAATTGCTGGCCAGTTCCGATTGCATTTTCTTCTGCAATAACGATTGGTAGTTGGCTCTGCTGTTCTCATAGGTTCGCGTGACATCGGAAAGCTGCTGCTCGCGCAAAGGCGTGAGGTTCAGATGCGCTTGTACACTCTTGACGCGTTCCTTCAGAGTTTCTTCCTCTTTCCGGTAACTTGCAATCTGGGCTTCCACAGCTTTCAACCTGCTGTCAATTTCGACCAATGCGGTATCTGCGGGGGATCGAGCCGGCGTGCCGGTTGCCGTGGTTGGACCGTCTGTCGAAGCGGCAGGCGCAGCCTGCTCCGTCTTATCCAGTTCCGCGATTCTCTTGTCCCACTCCGCCATCTCCCGCCGGATTTGGATCATGACTGGGTGCTGCTCCGTGTACTTGGCCTGCCCCCTCGCATACGCCGCACGAAGCTCGGTCAGCGCCGAGTCAGCGGCGGCACGTGCCGGACTAGTAGTTACAATCTTGCCGTTCACAACGGACCCGCCACCCCTTATGGTTTCGGCCCGTGGATACTGAGACTTGAACGATTCAAGATAGATCCGCTGCTGTTCCGCTCGAGCGAGGTTTTCAGTCACAGCGTACATTTGTGCCTGCAGACTGCTGAGAATCTGCAGATTGGCCTGCTGCTGTTCCGGAAGTTCCCCAATGAACTGGTTCTTATACTCGCGCAGCCGGCCCTCCTGCGCTTCCAGATCTTTGCGGGCCTGTTCGAGCTGGGTTTCCAAAAAGGAAGTAGTGCTGATGGATTGCTGAGATCGCGCGCGGAGGCTCTCTTCAATGAACAATGATGTGATCTCGTTCGCGACGCGCTGCGCGGTCTTCGGATCGTGCGCCGAAAATGCAATGCGGAAGCCAGTAACGTCGCCGTTCCTGCCTTGCCCCTGGACGACTTCGACCCCGATGTTCTTGCGCATGAGATCGATCACATCGTCCATGACCATATGCGCGCGCTCTTTTGTATACAGTCCAAAATCTTCAATGAGCCGCGGCAGCCGCGTCCGGCTGAGGATCCGCTGGGTCATGCTGCCGAGCCGGCTCTGCAATGTTGAAACGACGTTCGGCGTAACGTACTGCTCTGGAACTTTCTGGCCTTCCACCAAAATCAGCGATTCGGAGCGGTACAGGAGCGGCCAGAGTTCGGCGACGACAAAGGACGATATGCCCAAGATGAATACGGGGGCAAACACATACCAACGCCGGCGCCAGAGGGTCCGAGCCTGCGCGAATAGCGGCTTCTTCTTGGTGCGAGATTCGTCGAGCAGATCTAGGTCTTCGTTGTTCATGGAGTCTTCGCAACCTCGCTACTTTGGGCAGCGCCTGGTTTTGTCTTCTTCGCCGGAACGCCGGAATTCTTGATTTTGTAAAACAGCCCGCGATAGCTTACCTTGAGTATCCGAGCCGCCTCCTTGCGGTTCCAATTATTCGCGTGAAGAGTCTGGAGAATGATCTTCCGCTCAAGGGCGCGAACGGCCTCTCGAGTTAGAGTTTTCAACGATACTGATTGATCATTGCCGTTCAGTTTGTCGACTGGATCGCTCCAGCCGCCTGCAAGGAGTTCTTGCGCTATCGCATCTTCGGACTGCAGAATCACATAGCGCTTCACAAGGTTCTCAAGTTCTCGAATATTACCGGGCCAACGATGTTCTGTAAAAAGCCTTAGGGTGCGATCGCTAATCGGCCCTGTCTGGCAACCGTACTCGCCGTTATAGCGCTGGCGGAAGTACTCGGCGAGGATGGGAATGTCCTCCCGCCGCTCGCGCAAAGGCGGAACGTCCACGGCGACCACATTGATCCGGTAGAAGAGATCGTTTCGAAAACTCCCCGCGCAGATGTCTCTCTCAAGTGAGTGGTTCGTGGTGCACTGGATCCGTGCGTCAATAGTCGTTGAACCGCTCCCGCCCAGACGGCTGAATTGGCCGTTCTGCAAAACCTCAAGGAGCTTGGCCTGCATGGGCATGGTCAGTTCCGCTACTTCGTCGAGGAGCAACGTTCCGCCATCGGTGGACCAGCGGTGTATCAGCTTTGCAATCGTTTCTTTGCCCGTTCCACTCTCGCCCCGGATCAGAACCGGCACATTCGTCATCGCGACCTTTGCCATGTTCACTCGAACCGCGTGCATCGATGCGGATCGTCCGAATACCAGTTCCTCCGGCGGGAGATTGTCGAATGCAGGTGCCCAGGAAGTGTTAGTCATTTGCAATATGTGTGAGCAGGCATCTTGCGCATGCGGACTGCCAATTGAAGGAGGCCGGGCGCCTTCTGAGATTTAACGCGGAGCAGCATGTAATCCACTGAAACTATTGATGTTAGATCTTTAGTAACCTGGCCCTCAGTCCGACACATGAACCTCAGTGTGCAAAAACTTGCGCATACCAAGTAGAAGGATTCATGTTTTACCCTGCAGCGTGCGCTGCCATCTTGCGCGATGGTCGACAAGCTGCTGCGTCAGTTGCGACGTTGTAGGCGGCCGTCATCGGGACGGGCGTGACTTGGGTGACGCCATATTGGCGCACCTTCAAAAGAAAAGACTTGTAGCTAATCTTCAACAGGCCAGCAGCCGCTTTCCTGTTCCAGTTTGTCTTCTCGAGCGCGCGCCGGATTGCCAGGGTCTCGGCTTCGCCTTTGATCCCACGAATCTGAGTCTTCAGGTCGTCCAATTGAGGGGGAAGCGCCCCGGCTGTACGTATTGGTGAGCCCGCTGGCGTCGGGCCGTCGTTAGAGGCCTCCGGGAACGGCTCACCGAGAATCAGGTAGCGACGGGCGAAATTCTCTAGTTCTCTCACAGGACCTCTCTGGTGATTGCGCGTGGCGTCAAACCATGCAGCGTCTCGTAGTGTTTCATATACCGGCGGAGCAGGACGGGAATGTCCTCCCGCCGTTCCCGTAGCGAAGGAACGTGTAGAACGAAGGTGCTCAGACGATAATACAAGTCTTCCCGAAACATCTTCGCGGCGATAGCCTGCCGGACGTCGATGTTCGTAGCCGCAAGCACGCGTACATTCACTTTGATCTTGGAGCGGCCGCCCAAGCGCGTAAATTCGTGATCCTGAAGTACATGCAGCAGTTTGGCTTGCAGAGCCGTCGGCATCTCGGCGATCTCATCCAGCAGGATGGTTCCGCCATAACTGAGTTCGAACTTGCCAGGTTTGGAGCGTTCGGCTCCGGTAAACGCCCCGCGTTCATAGCCGAACAATTCGCTTTCCAGGAGATCGAAAGGCAGCGCAGCGCAGTTGACCTTTAAAAACGCCTGGTTCTTCCGGCGAGACCACCTGTGGATCAGCCGAGCCACGACTTCCTTGCCGCTTCCGCTTTCGCCCAGACACAGGACTGGAACATCCACCTTGCTGAGTTGCCTGATCTGCTCCCGGAGCTGCAGCATCGCAGGACTCGCCGCTACGAAGAACCGGTCATCGCTCAGTGCATCGACGACCTTTTCATCTTCTAGCGCAGTCGTCCGATCAAGGGGCTCTTCGGCCGGTTTAGGTACGCCCCGGCCGTTGGCTCTCGTGGGATGGTCCTCGCCGCCGCGGCCTATCGCATGGAGCACTTGCTGCGGATCTGCTGCCGGAGGAATCATGATCACGGGTATCGAGGGATGCCGCCGACGCAAGTCTTCAAGCATCTCGAGCCCGTCGCCTTCTGCGGACCTCATTTCCACGAGAATGATCTGAGGCAAGGGATGCCGACTGATCCGCTTCAACGCATCCTGGCAAGTCCCGACTGCTTCTACGTGATATGAATCGCCGTTGGACGATTGCTTGGCGCCATTGCGACGTTCGACAACGAGAATACTTCTCATAGGCATCTCACTACGGGTTCAAATTTTTATACGGGCGCATGGGGGTGGATTATGGGGTTTTAAGCGGCCGTGCCAGCTCGACCTTGTTGTGCGATCGGGCCTTTACGGATGCTCGGCGGCTTAACCGGAATAACCCAGGATGCATCTAACTCGACCGATGCGGCTCGTTGCAGCAGCGAAATGGACACCACAAGCCGTTGCTGCTGCTTGAGCCTTACTACGAGGCCTTCGATCCCGCGAAACGGTCCCCTGTGGATCAAAACTCTATCGTTCGTCTGGATAAAGCCCCACGGCGTTATGGGAACACCTGACGCGACGAGTCGCTGGACCGCTGCGATTTCCGTCGGATCAACGGGCGTCCGACAATTACCGACTATTCCAGCCACGCCGGGTATCTGGAGAATGGGAATTCGATCTTGGATGTCGAACCGGCTGAAAACGTATCCAGGGAAAAGTGGGCGCTGAATTACTTTAACGCGATCGGACCATTGGGATGTGCTGCTGTAGAGAGGAAGGAACTCCTCATAGCCTTTCCCCTGAAGACCTGCCTTAACCACTTGCTCATGTCTTGAGCGAACTAACAGCGCATGCCATGACGCTCCATCCTTCGACATTGCTTCCCCTCCGAAAACGAATTCGGGCAAACTCCGCCCCGTCGCTCCCACATCCGGGGTCTCTCAGAGCTTTCTTAAGTCCCACCAGAACGCTCGGCTGTATGGCAGCACACCGAATTTTTCTGCCAAGTAAACCGCAACGATCTGCACTTGAGCATACCCAGTAGACCACTCTCCTCCTCCACCAGACAAGCTAACTTTTGGCTCATACCAGTCTCACGAGTACTAGTACTGCTAGTTAGGTGCCCCTATATTTTTCATACTCTTTGCAACAGATCTAACTGTACTTGAATAAGCTACCGCCCCGTCGGTCCCGTGGAAAACTCTTCACACGACGAGCCGAACAGACGTACCTAACCACTCCCAACCGGATGGGCTGGCAAGCCCACGGGTTGACAGCCTTGCAACTTCCTGCGCGAGAGGGACCTCATCATACTATCACAACGCTCTGCCAAAATCTAGGTACTTTCCTCTAGACCAGCCTAGGGGCCTTACTGAAACGGTATCCCCTTCAGTTATGTCGCTTTGGCCACATGTCGGGTCGCTTGTATACGGGCACATGGAGTAGTGAGCCAACTGCTCGTTCCGTATCTCTCCTCTTACCAAGCACATCCGCGACTGTCAAGGCACTTCGCGACAGCCGTCTGGAGCGGGTTCTGATCCTGTAGGTAGCCAGAATTCTTAAATATCGTCGAATCATGAGCTTGCGGGCCAGGACCGGCTTGCGGGATGTTAAAACGGTTACTTCGTTCTCGACTTCACCTTGCGCTTTCTTGGCGGCCATACTGCGCTGGAACTGTCCTTAGCAGGTATCTGAAACGCGTTCGGCATCGCGGCGATCCAGCCAAACGCTGGCTCGCATTCCTGGCCAATCATCGCGATTGTCGCTCTGGATTTCTTCACCGCGCTGACGCTGACGATTAAGCTCTTTACTGCTTTTTTGTGATCGAGCATGGCCGCCATTAGGTCCTGCACTTCAACTAACTCGTCGCCGCTACCAGTCATTCAAGAATTGCGGGAGACATTCCCTGGGGCTGAACCATATCGTTACGTGATCTTGGATCACGACTCGGGGTTCGATGCCTCGGTGCATACACCGCGGCACGCATCTTCACGCCGACCAACTGCTCCGGTTCGAACTGTGTGCCCACGAACCAGGAATTCGTTGATCCGCCCCCCGTTCCAGAACCTATGACCATCCTACTTCTTGGGTCGGCTGCCGTTCTCACACTGTTTGCGATTCGAAAGAAGAAGCGCGGCAGAGCCGTAAAATGCGGCCCGAGTGACTGAGCCGACGCATCAGCGTCCGCCTCACGTCTTCCCCGCCAACAATTCTTACCTTTACCGCCAAGGCCGGCGCATGCTCTAGCACGGCACCCTGCACCCTAGATTTGGGCTTCGTTTCGATGCAGGGCACCGGAACCGTCAGCGCCGTCCCAGAGCCTTCGAGTGTGATCTTTTTCGGGTCTGGGCTGATTGGGGCGTTGTTGTTTCGGTTGTTGTCTCTGAAGCGGTCTCGGCAGGTGGCCGACTGAAATACGGGCCGAAATGTCCATTGATCGGCAGGGCCACGGTCACCCGCCGACCCCTGCCACACCACGGTGCATACCGGTCCGTACACGGCGGTTCGAGTCAGTTACGCTAACACCCATCGATCAATGACGGAAGCCCGAGCGATTTGAATACGCATTTGAAGTCCCAAAAGCAAGCGCTTGGGCCCGTGCGAGATACCATGGGCCGTGACGGCTGCCAGCCGTATTGCTGGCCAACCGCGGACGTGCTCCCCGTTTCGAGTAGTGCCGCTCGCCGGCGGCGCGGTGCTTTCCACTGGCGCCACAAAGCGGCCCTGAGTCGCAACCGGACCCAGACGGGTGAGGTAGATCTAGGACCTCCAGGCGTTTCGCAGAAGCCGAAATAGCTTCGCCAGCCTCGCATGTACGGAGCCAACTCCTCCATCGTCCGCAAGCCGAACTATCGGGTCGGAATTGAAGCCCTCTTAAAATGCGTCATCAACTCAACCGGACGGAAGACTTGCGTCTGTAGGCATAGAGGGTTCTGAACGCTTTGCGGAAAATATCATCATCTTCGTTTCTCCCGCCCCCTGGTAGGTGCGGCGACCCCTTTCCGCCTGGTCAGGCGCAAATCACTCGGACGCATCGGCCCGACGATTCCCACGCGTGGATCATTGGGTTGTTGCGGAGCTGACTCCGGCTCCGGGTCGGACGGTGAACGTGGAAACTTGAGCACGCGAAGCTGAGCGTGGGGTGTCTTAACCGATTCAGCCGAGGCTTCAAGCCATACCGTGTCCAGGAAATCGACGCCATGCGCAGTAATCGACCAGCCATTTTCGGCCTGGCGGGCGAGAGCACTTTCCACTAGGTACCAGAGGACGAATTGGAGCGGATCGACCGAACCTGGAGTCAGGATGCGGTCTTCGAGTGCCGCGAGTTCGGCCAGTGTGACCGTGGGCTGGTCAGGATTGTACCGGCGCTTGACGTATAGCGCCTCCAGCACGTCCAGGCGGCGCCTAGAGTCGGCTGTAATATCAGAGGTGCGCAACATTACTTCTCCTGATGGCCGTTACATCATGACCTTACGATACACCTTCTATCTGCTATCGAGCAAGGGCTGCAATACTCCAATACCGATCGAACTGCCAAGCCACTGCGCCGATTTCATCACCCCGCATCGTCGAAGAATCCGCGTCGTACGATTACCGCAAATTTGGCCACCCGCTTCCGAAGATCATCGCCCGACCGCCATTCCGATTCGGGCGCCGTCCGTGGTACCGTGATTGCCGGAGGTGAATCCCATGCCCGCACCTACACGTGCAAAGAAACCAGCAATCGAGGAACCTCCTTCGAAGAACGCATCCGCCGCCGAGCCTACGAACTCTGGTAAAGGTCGGGCTCGGAGCTCGACGATTGGCTCCAAGCCGAAGGGGAAATTCAAAGAGCCGAGGAGCGAGCAGTGGCCAAGAGCAGACTCCCGCCACACAAAGAAACAGATTATGCCAGACCGCGATCAGGATCGACTACTGGTAAGTGAGCGTGGCGGGTGGCCCCGGCGAGGGCGCACGAATCCTAACCGCCCTCCACCATGGCTTCTGACTTGAAGTGTGGGTCAGCCAATCGCAATCAACTACCTGGCCGACTCGATCGGACGTGATCCGCCTTTTTAAGGATCGTCAGAACCGCTGGCCCAGCAGAACTCGTGTCAGAAATGCGCCTGTACGATCCAGGTCGCCCACTGGTTGCCACCCGCGTCACTTGTGAATACTCGCCGGCGATCCAGACCATTGTGGAGCTGGACGGGTCAAGGCTGGCTCCGGAGTAATCGCCCCAGCGCGGAGGAGAAATCGTGTAAGGGGCCTCGCCGGCTTTGACTGGCACCGGCATCTGAAACGTGTTGGGCGCGCTTGCTGGCTGGCCGCTCGCATACACTCCGACGTATTCGCCGGTGGAAGAACGGTTGAACACCGCGATCAGGTTCCCACCGCCGTCAGCACGGATCGCGGGATAGTAGTAATATTCTCCGCTTTCGCCGAAGGTTAAATCCTGCAAAAACCGTCGGGACTCCTGTCACGAGTTCGACTAAGCGCACGCAGGAGCGCGTCGTCTTGTCGCCGGCCGGAATGCATTCGCTGTTAGCCGTGACCCACACATGGCCGTTTTGATAGAAGGCGTCGACCAGATAGGCGCCGTTGCCATTGTTCCTCCAACTTGGTCTCGATCCCTTACTTTAGGGCTAGGGGAGGCATAGATACAATCCTTACTTTGGTACTAAATAAGTGCCTGACAGGAGAGATGACCGGGCTATGCAGGTTGACTGCGAGCAGTCGGGGATGGCTTCATAGAATGACCTCGGTAACTGCGCGTGGGATCGCTCGAAATCCCTGCCCATGGCGATTCCAAGCGCCGTGTCGGGGGGGCATATCAAGCCGCATCAGGCACCTGCAGCAACGCTAGAGGAGACGCCAATTCGTTGTTCGGTGCCGACGATCGGCCAGTCTGACCGTGTGTTGCTGGTTCCGTATCACCAAACGAGCTATCAGCCGTCTACACGTCCCTGCGTCCGGAACTCGTAGTTTTCAATCTGAACCGCCGCCATGCCACTTTCCGAGCGCACGACTCTGCCGCGCGCCACGAGATTCAACGCAACGGTGTTATTCAATCGTGCCGGCCAACTAACTACCAGTTCCGCTCTCCGTCCCCGAATCAGATGTGCGTGGGTTGTGAACAGGACACCATCGCTGCTCATGTTTACGGTCCTGCCTACCCCGGTTTCGTCTTTCGACTTGTGATTCGACACCTTGTAGCGAATATCACGTTCGATCGGAAACCGCGCAGACGCGCGCCGCTCGTCTTTGTCCCTTGCCCTAGTCAGATTTCTTCCCTCGTTAGTCCGCACAGCCGTCCTCGACGTTAGAGTGCCAGATAACCACAACGCGGACAATAGAACGAATGCTTCATTCCCCGGTGGTACGGCCAAAACCTCCGCTTTGGCAACAGATAGTACCGAGTCACAAATCAACTATATCCCGAAGAGCACAAGCGCAGCAGCATAGGGGTGGTCATCGCGGGTGCCCCATACATCCTCTTCCGGTCCGGGTCCGGAATCGAATCTGCGCCACTCGCAGCGTACTGCTTTGGCCGCGGCAAATGGCGGGCTGTTGCTCGACTCACTTCCTCCCGCGCACCCGCGACGGTCCGTGCTCTTGTATCGCCCACGGCAGCCACAAGCCGAATAGGACCAGCAAAACGGTCACTGGCTGCACGTGCATCCAGTAGGTGCCTGCGGCGATGAAGATCGGAGATATATACAACAGACCGCTGACGGCGTTCAGGGCTCGAATCTGCGCAAGCGAGAACGCTCGCGATCGAATACCGTAGATGAGCAGGAAAGCAGCCACAATCAGAATGCCGTCGTACACCATCGCGTACGCGTTAACAAGCAAAGTGCCGGTCAAGGCGAGCGCCCAGTACATCCTCTTCTGGTCCGGATCAGCGGAATCGAACTTGCGCCACTTCGACAACAGGTAAAGGACGGCGGGAATGGCGATCGCCGCGAAAGTGACCCGCGCCGCGGGGGACCCCAGGCCTAGAATGCGCTGGAAGAAGTGGGACAGGTCTACAAACTGGGGCAGCATCTGAATTTGTGCCACTTCCGACTTGTGCAGCGCAGCCGTCCAGGCCGGAAGCAGTTGTTTACCGTCGATGCCGCCAGCGAATCTCGCATAGCTTGTCAAGACCCGGGCCCACTGCAGGTACGGCTGAATGCCCATGACGCTTGTTGTTAGGGCAAAGGTGCCGAGTGCGCTTACTGCGACGCCCGCGAGCATGCGCCAGTTCCTGCGGATCAAAAGGCAGGGACCGAGGATCACAATCAGCGTAGGCTTATAAGCGCACGCTGCGAGCAGCGCACCGGAGAGCAGGTATTTGCCATCGAGGTCCGCTCGGATGGCGCAAGCCACTAACAAGAACGCAATCGCGCTGATCTGACCGCTGATGATCGTAAAGTAGAGGAACGCTGAGAAGGAAAGGGCTAGGGCGTAAAATGCGCGCTGCCTATCGACGGAGAGGCTCTTTAGGAACGGGCTCAGCGCCCACAAACCACAACCATACAAAAGAAGGCTGATAAAGGCCCAAACCGCATACGCTACTTTGAACGGCAGCAGCGCGAGCGGGCGGAATAATAGAGCGAGTGTTGGGCTGTAGACGTACGCTGGTCCGTGGTTTGGGCCGGAATGACCGGAGTGTAACTGATCGCATACCCGCTTTTGAAGCGCAACGTCATACAGATCGCCGTGCTGGTTCAAGACCACTCCCGCCGCGTAGAACTGGTCAAAGTCACCGCCCAGATCCGGCGCGGATCTAAACTGGCAAATCGCCAAAAGAATCCATACAATAAAGGCCGCGCCGGCTGCCACAGTAATCTCCCGCGCCGAGATCGCCGGCCCGAACGAACGGCGGATGTTGGGGACGATTACGGTCGCATTTTGCATACTCGATCAGCTCCGGTTTGATTCAGTTCGTATTCAGTGCCGCGTCTGGCCGAAACGCCCGAAGGCTTCTACGGCCTGGAGCACGCACAGGCTAAAGCCTGTGCTACCTATGGCGCCGTACACGCGGCATTCGCGCATTCCCAAACGGCGCTGGCGGTAATAGGACGGCCGGTGAAACTAGTACCCAGCACGGGCGTGAAATGGTTGACGGTGTATCCCGAGATGGTCACCGTAATTGCCGTCGTGTTCACAGCCGTGCCATTCTGCTCGGTGTAAGAAGTCACCGGGTTGGTCACGCTTACATTGCCGGTTGTGAGTCCAAAATCCGCGGTGCAACCGGAGCACGGTGTTACACCGTACATTACGATGTCCTTCACAGCGGCGACGTTGGTGTCGTTGTAAGGGCGGACAGCGGCCCAACGTGCGGCCTGGGACGCCCGCGACGTCATGCTTTGGTTCGCGTACATCGTCCAGGACCAGTCCATAATTCCCATGAACAGGCCCAGAAACAGCACCAAAAGGAGGGCCAGCTCCGTCATCGCCTGCCCGCGCTCGGGACTTGCTTTCATCATCAGCTCCTTTACGACACTGGAGGGGCAAACCGGCCCACAAAAGGAAACTTTGAAGCCGGCTTATTCGTGAGGGTGATCGGCGACAGCGGGACCGACAGGGTGTAGCTCGAGATCGTCACGGTCACCGCCGACGGCACGCTATTCACCGCCGCGACGGAAACTGAAACGTTGGTGGTAGACAGGCTGTGCACGATAGGGTTGGCGCCACCGGCCGGACTCGGAGTCCCGTAAACCACTACGTTCTTGATCGCCGTGGCGTAACTGGTCTCGACGGGGCTGCACGCCGTGGTTTGGCACGCGCCGCCATAGGTGCGCATGGACGCGTAGCGCGCACCGTCGCTCACAGCCTTTGTGAGATTGTCGTAAGTATAGAACGCGTATCCGAACTGCATGGCGCCGAAAAGAAGGAGGAACAGCACAGGAGTAATGAGCGCAAATTCGACCAGAGCCTGCCCTCTTTGTCGCGGTCTCATTGCACCAGCCTCAACGCGAACAGTCCGGTAGCGCTACCGCCGGGCCGAAAACTCCATTCGACACCAGATCCCAGATAAGTTGCACACCAGGAATTATTGGCTCCGTTCGGGTAAGTCGGGTCCAGCAGGAACAGCGCGAAACTCAGGACGTCTGTGGGCGAGGCCTGGTTCGGCGCCCGCGTCAGCGGGGCGACAGCGATTCGCCAACCATTTCCGGTGGCACCGGATGGGGGCTGCGACCCATAATAGCCCGTTGTCGAATTGTTGAAATTCGCCCAGATCGTCGCGGGATCGAGGGACGTGTTGTAATCCGTGGCGTAGTTCGAATGGTTGGTGTCCAGTGCCGAGCGAGCGTTCAGGTCATTCACAATAGCCTGTTTGGCGCCGTTCGTCAGACTCACAGTGCCGAGACTGGTTGGGTTGCTGGGATCGGCCGAGATCGGGCTGGACTGGAACCCGTCTATGACGGCCGCTGCCGCATCCGAGGCGCTCTGCACGATGTAGCCGCGGTCATTCAAGTTGAGCGTTCCGGCCTGAATGTCGGAATTCAACTGCGTCAGAAAGGCGGAATTCATCTCTCCCGCGCAAAAGCCGCTGACCTTATTCGCGTTCTTAGTCGGATTGCTGATGTAGGCGGCCAGATCTGAATTTGCGCCGGACTCCCAGCGAAGCGTATAACTTTGTCCCCTGATCAGCCCGTATCCGTTGCCCGCGGTTGGATCCGAACTGTGAGCCATGACAGCGAAGGGCAGCAGCCCCTCCGAGGAACTCGTAATGTTGATCTGGCCGGCGACGGCCCGCGCGGCTACTGTCGCGTTATCCGTGCCGGTGAAGATTGGCATCAGATACATGGGCAGGGTCAGATTGGTGGTCACGCGCGCGAAACGATAATCCGTGGGCGGCGAAGGAACATTTCCAGGAGCCTTCCACGCGCCCGTTGACGACGTGGCAAACTCGACTGTAGGCGCGGGAAAACTCAGAGAGTGAAGATGGTACTTTGTCCAACTCGTTCCCGCCGCATTGACGGCCCGGGTAATCCCCGCACTCGTCCCGTCCAATTCCGCTGCGGCCGCTAGGGCTCCAGCGTCCACGAAGGTCTGTCCCTCGGTCCGCACCAGATACATACGGCCTACGTCGACCGCAATGCCTATGAAGCCTACGACGACGAGCAAGCCGAGCGCGAACCAGACAAGAATGGCGCCACGTTCATGCCGGCGGCCGTTCCTACCGCCGCAACGGCTTCGTCCAGACACAATTCCAGCGGTAGTCATAACTGGCCCTCTGATGAATTTTAGACCGTAGTTCATTTACGCGAAATACTCTCTTTGGTAAGCATCACAGCGCGAGCGGATCCAGACGCTCGGAATGCCTCACGACGAGCGACCGTAGAGCCGGCGGGGGGGAATTTACCGTCGGCGAGGCTGTTGGCCTGGGCCGGCGCGACGATGGGTCGATGTTCACCATGTTCTTTAACCCGAAGAGTGCGATTTCAAAGCGGTCTTTGGCGCCCACCTTCTGAAACAGCTTTGACAGGTACACCTTCACAGTGCCTTCTGTAATTCCGAGATAGGCCGCGATCTCCTTGTTCTTGAGGCCCTGGGCAAGCAACGAAACCAACTGGCCTTCACGGGGTGTCAGGCGGATGGTTCTCGAGGTGGGCAGCGTCGATGTCATCGAACATCCAAAGGTCCATTCCTCGCGGTGCGCATTCCGGATAAAACCGCTGACCTCGTCGGCGGATGAAGTCGTATCGAGCACTCCG
>WNFI01018752.1_pt1 | contig 16089 bp, 17 predicted proteins | sample 5400471 | NCBI WGS metagenome assembly WNFI01 (sample SAMN13153348, study PRJNA577476) | soil metagenome | isolation source: 100 cm saprolite on Douglas fir-dominated hillslope | place: USA:California | collected 2013-09-17 | reverse complement strand
CCAGTCAGCACGATCACGTAGACGTCATTCTCCATGCGTGCGCGCAGGATTGCCTCGTCGAGTTGCCGGTTCATTTCATAGGTATAGGTATTGGCCGGCGGATCGCACATCTCGACAACTGCGACTCCGCCCTCGGTGCGGTAGTTGACTAGCTGCTTGGTGGTTTCGCCGGCTGCCGGCTGTATTGTGGTCGCCATTCTCGTGTCTCCTTACTTTCTTCTCAAATATTCGCAAACCATTGTCATTCCGAGCGAAGCGAGGAATCTGCTTTCGCCGGTGCTCACAACCGCGCTCAATTCAACGCTCTTCCCTGCGTATTTTGCCGCCCATGGTCACACCGCGCAGGAAAATATCCCCCATCTCGTTGGCCATCGACGCAGCGTCGGCGTCGACCCGCGGATTGTGCCAGGTGTAGATCCAGTTCATCATGCCGAACAGGCTGAGGACGGCGATGCGGGTTGAGAACTGCAGGCTGCGCTCACGCTTCAGATCGTCGAGCATCCCAACACAGATCCGGTAATACTCACGTTTGATGGCCGCGACTTCCGAAGCAAAACCATTCTTCAGAGCTTCGGCCTCATGCGAAAGCACCTTCATGGCCGCCTGGTTCGCAAGAAAGTATTCAAGGTGATTGAGGATAAAGATGCGTATGCGATCTTCCGCGGTGCTAACGCCTTCAAGCCGTGCCTTCAGCCGCTGCACGATTGTGGTAAAGGTGTGTTTTTGAATCAGAAACAGCAAACGCTCTTTGGATTCGAAATAGTAGTACAGACCCGCCAGCGATATGCCACTAGCGCGCGACAGGTCGCGCATGGAGGCGCCTTCGTACCCTTTCTTGCAGAAGACTTCCGTAGCGTGGGCGAGAATCTCCGCCAAGCGGCGGTCATAGCGTGTGACTTCGGGTGCAACGCGGGCGCGATGCTGGCGTGCGGAAACGCGGGTTGCGGTGGAGGGACTTCCCATGATGCGCCGATAAGCGGATTATTCGAACGATCGTTCGAACTGAGTATACGCCCCTGCCGCCGGGAATCACAATAGGCGCTTCACTGCCGGCTCTTCTTACTCCTGTTGCTCTTGCCTGCGGCGTCATAGGCCCGCGCCAGCCAGTCGATAGCGTCGTGCAGATCTCCATTGGAGCCAACCGCGAAAGTGAACCAGCGGGTGCTCTGCATTTGGGTCGAACCAATGCGAACATCATTCTCGAGGCGTTCTCGCATCGCCGGAGCTACAGAATCCAACTTGAAAGCGAGCGAGGTCGGCGTGCCCATGGCGCGGGTGCGCGGTAGCGCGGCAAAGATCTTGTTCTTACGGTAGAGCGCAGTGAATCCGAAAAAGGCGCGAGTTGCGACCTGCGGCCAATCACCGATCTCGGCCTCCAGCGCGGCGGACCACGCTTTCATCTCTTCGGAAACCAGTGGAAGTTTCGGACGTTTGGAAGTCATGCGGACTCGATCCCAGGAACTTCGCTAGTTCCGAATGTCCGCCAGCAATCGCTCCACGTCGGCCTTTAAGTCCGCGGTGAGGGACAGAAACGGCAAGCGTGCGAGCCCACCGTAATATCCATTGAAGTCCATGCCATGTTTCAAGGCGGGGATGCCCATCTCTGAGCCCACGCGCTGGGCAGCCGCTCCGATGCGCTCTTGCGTCAGACGCGCCAAGTCGGCGTCGCCTTCCTTCCATGCGGCATAGATTTCGTAGCAGGCCGTCGGAGCGGGACAGGCAAAGGCAAGAATTGCGCCGACCGCGCCCGCATCGAGTGACGGATGCAGCTTTTGCGCCGCGCCTATCAATACCTGAAATCCGACTTCTTTCTGCCGCGTCTTCAGCTTGCCCACAACCGTTACCGCAGACGATGAAGGCTTCATCGAGGATAACGGCTCAGAACTCTGTTGCCCCGTCACCGCTCCCGCCATTGCTCCAACTTGCACCAACTCTCCCCCGCCACCATTCGCACCTGATGATCCCGAGGCAGCCGCAGTCATGCGCGGTGTAACTGCGTCGAAAGTTTCCGTCACGGTGGCGCTACGATTGATGTGACGTGTGCCTTTGACCATCTTGCGAACCTTTTCAACGTCGCCGCTCGATTCCTTAATGCCGATGATGTTGTCATGCCCGGCCAGTTCGATTACCAACTCGGCCGGAATGTCATAGGCGGTAAAAGGAGGCACGTTGTAGATCATCACCGGCAGCGGCGAGCGGTCGGCGACGGTGCGGTAAAACGCCAGCAGGTTCGCCGGCTGCATCTGCTTGCGATAGAAATGTGGCGTGCGGATGAGGGCGACATCATAGCCGAGCTCGGCAGCATACTCGGTCATTCGCAGAGTCTCGACGGCCGATTCGGCTCCCGTTCCGGCGATCAGCACTTTATTGGGCGCGGCCGCTTCGCGCGCCGATTTGAGCACGTCACGCCGCTCCTGATCGGAGAGCATGACGGCCTCGCCCGTCGATCCGAGCACAACAATCCCGGCGACAGGCGTGCGCGAATAGCGGTCTACGTTGTGTTCGATCTTCTTGAAATACACGTTGCCGTCGGGATAAAACGGCGTCGTGATAGGAGGGAAGATGCCGTGTAGAAGCATGATAATTTCAGCGTATCACTTCTTCGGTGGAGTTAGCCGGAGAAGGGCAATGCGGCAACTTCTCAGGCGGAGACTACATGAACTTGGCCGGCGGCACCGCGCCTAGCTGAACCAGCAGGCCCAACTGGTCCCAGTTGTCCCATCCAGTAATGATCTTGCCGTTAGCGTACCGCTGAATACTGATGCCGTTCACGGTGGCAGACTTTGCGGTCGCAGGGATGCCGAGGAACGTAGCGGTGTGTTTCATGGTCATCGTCCAGCGGGCAACGGCCGTGTCCGCCTGTTCGATGGTGTCGTGAATTTCGACGTGGATATCCGAAAAGGCTGCGCGAAAACCCCGCCAGAAAGTTTTGAAATGCTCGGATCCGTAAATCTGAGCGCCGTGCTCGGCTTGACCGAAACCCGTTGCGTCCTTTGCGCAAAGATCGTCGATGGTTTGTTCCCTGCCCTGGTTCCAGACTTCTTCGAACCATCTGCGGATCAGCACAGCGTTTTCGGCCATGGAAACCACCTCCGCGAAGATTGTTAACCTCGGACGTTCGCTGCGCGCTCCGCATGCAAGTGTTGTAGTGCCTTCACATTCACTTCTCCGCGCTGCAATGCAGCAATGCCTTCGGCCGCCGCACGGGCTGCCGCGAGCGTTGTGATCGTCGGGATACGCGCCGTCACTGCCGCACGGCGGATCGCCTTCTCATCGAACCATGGTTCCAGGCCCGTCGGCGTGTTGACGATGAGCTGAATTTTCTGGCCTTTGATGAAGTCGACTACATTGGGGCGGCCTTCTTTCACCTTGTAGACGCGCTCCACGCCCATACCCGCAGCTTCGATCACATCAGCGGTGCCTGCGGTGGCGACCAGTTTGAATCCCATGTCAACGAATTTGCGCGCCACCGAAACCACGTGACGCTTATCATTGTCGGTCACGCTGATGAACACCGTACCTTTGATCGGCAGCTTCTGTCCGGCCGCCAGCTGCGCCTTGGCGAAGGCTTCGCCGAAGTTGTCAGCCACTCCCATCACTTCGCCCGTGGATTTCATCTCGGGCCCAAGGACCGTATCGACGCCGGGAAACTTATTCCAGGGAAATACGGCCCGTGGCTTTCGAGACATAAGGCACCGTACGCGAAGCCCGCGGATTCACTTCCAGCACATAGACCTTGCCGCCGTCGGCGCCGTCGCCGCTGATTCCGCCACTGCCGCGAGGAATCGCAAACTGAATGTTCATCAGCCCAACCACTTTCAACGCCCGCGCCAATTTGAATGTGTATTCGCGCATGCGTTCCAGCAGCGGTTGCGGAATATCGACCGAAGGCAGCACGCATGAAGAATCGCCGGAGTGAATACCAGCCTCTTCAATGTGCTGCATAATTCCCCCGATGACGACGTCTTCGCCGTCGGAGAGCGCATCGACGTCAACTTCGATCGCATCTTCGAGGAAATGATCGATCAGCACGGGACGATCGTGAGAATACTCGACCGCCTCTTTCATGTAGCGGACGATCGATTCTTCGTCGTAGGCAATAACCATGGCGCGTCCGCCGAGCACGTACGAGGGCCGTACCAGCACGGGATATCCAATGCGCTTCGCCCCCGCAATCGCTTCATCAATAGACGTTGCCATTACGCCGGGCGCCTGTGGAATTTGCAACTCTTCCAGCAGCTTGTTGAAGTGCTTGCGGTCTTCCGCCAGGTCAATCGACTCGGGCGAGGTTCCGATGATATTCACGCCTGCCTGCTTCAGTGGCAGAGCGAGGTTCAGCGGAGTCTGTCCGCCGAACTGCACAATCACGCCCACCGGTGCGCCTTTGGCGGTCTCGTGCTCGTAAATCTCCCAGACATCTTCAAACGTAAGCGGCTCGAAGTAGAGGCGGTCGCTGGTGTCGTAGTCGGTCGAGACCGTCTCAGGATTGCAGTTAATCATGATGGTCTCGAAGCCATCGTCGCGCAGCGCAAACGATGCGTGGCAGCAGCAGTAATCGAACTCGATTCCCTGCCCGATGCGATTCGGCCCGCTGCCCAGGATGATCACCTTCTTCTTGTCAGTCGGCGCAGCCTCATCTTCGTCTTCGTAGGTCGAGTAAAGATACGGCGTGTGACTTTCGAACTCCGCGGCGCAGGTGTCGACGCGCTTGTACACGGGCTTCACGCCGTGCTTCTTGCGCAGGTGTCGAACTTTTTCCTGGCCTTCTAGCCGCCATGCCTGAGCCAGTCGACCGTCAGAGAATCCCATACGCTTCGACTCGCGCAACACTTCCGTCGGAATCGACTCGATCGGATGCTTTTCCAATTCGAGTTGCTGATCGTTGATTTCTTTGAGCTGATACAGGAACCACGGATCCATTGAGGTCATCTTCGCGACCTGCTTGACCGTGTGTCCCTGGCGCAACGCGTATTGCACATACGACAGCCGCTCGGGATGCGGCGTAACTAATCTCTGAGTCAGGATCTTCGGCTCGATCTTGCCGCCGCCCACGCGCTTGCCCGTGTCGAGCGAGCGGATACCCTTCATCAGCGCTTCTTTGAAGGTGCGGCCGATGGCCATGACTTCGCCGACGGACTTCATCTGCGGGCCGAGCGTGTCGTCAGCGCCTGGGAACTTCTCGAACTGCCACTTCGGAATCTTCACGACTACATAATCGAGCGTCGGTTCGAAACAGGCCGGAGTCTTGCGCGTGATGTCGTTGGGGATTTCATCGAGCGTGTATCCGACTGCAAGCTTCGCGGCAATCTTCGCGATGGGAAATCCTGTGGCTTTCGACGCCAGCGCCGACGAGCGCGAGACCCGCGGATTCATCTCGATCACAACCATGCGCCCATTCTCAGGGTCCACGCCGAACTGAATGTTCGATCCACCGGTGTCGACGCCAATTTCGCGGATCACGGCAATCGACGCATCGCGCATCGCCTGATATTCGCGGTCGGTGAGCGTTTGCGCCGGGGCGACTGTGATTGAATCGCCGGTGTGTACGCCCATGGGATCGAAGTTCTCGATCGAGCAGATGATGATGACATTGTCTTTGGTGTCGCGCATCACCTCGAGCTCGAACTCTTTCCATCCGAGCACCGACTCTTCAATCAGCGCCTCATGCACAGGAGAGAAATCGAGACCACGGCCCAGCACCTCGCCCATCTCTTCGCGATTGAACGCGATGCCGCCGCCCGATCCGCCCAGCGTAAACGAGGGGCGAATGATGACGGGAAATCCAATCTTGCCCGCGAACTCCAAGCCGTCTTTGATGTTGTTAACCAGCGCCGACTTGGGAACGTCGAGGCCGATTTTCTGCATCGCATCTTTGAAGACCAACCGGTCTTCGGCCTTCTTGATCGCCGTAACGTTCGCGCCGATGAGCGTGACGTTGTACTTTTCCAGCACGCCGCCGTCGGAAAGCTCGATGGCGAGGTTGAGAGCGGTCTGGCCTCCGACTGTAGGTAACACCGCAAATCCCGCGCCCGGCGCCATTTCCCGCTCAATACGGATGATCTCTTCCAGATATTCGAGGGTCAACGGCTCGATGTAAGTGCGATCAGCCGACTCCGGGTCCGTCATAATTGTGGCAGGGTTTGAATTAGCCAGCACGACCTCGTAGCCCTCGGACTTGAGCGCCTTACAAGCCTGCGTGCCAGAGTAATCAAACTCCGCCGACTGCCCGATGATGATTGGGCCGGAGCCGAGGATCAGTATCTTTTGTATGTCAGTGCGTTTAGGCATTTATTGTGTCTTCATTTGCGAATCTGTTACCCCTCTGTCTTCCCGACCGAGTCAGTTGATTGGCAAAGCCAATCAACTGGCGAGTGGAGGGACCTGTTTTTCGGGCTGATACTGATGCCGCAAATACCACTCAGCAGCCAGGTCTTCCCACGTCGGATTGCTATTCTTAACCAACCACTCCTTCTTCACCCGGCTCCATCTCTTAAGCTGCTTCTCGCGGTCGATTGCTTTCGCTACATCGTCGAACGATTCGAAGTACACCAGCCGATGGCAGCGATATTGCTTTGTGAATCCTTCAATCAGATCGTTTTTGTGCTCGAACATCCGCCGACGCAGATCGTTCGTCATCCCGATGTATAAGATCGCGATTTTGCTGGCAGCCATGTACACGAAGTAACAATGACGCTTCACAATCGCACCTCTACAACGTTGTCATTCCGACCAAGCTATTTGATCGGCTTTGCCGATCAAATGGCGCGTGGAGAAACCTGCTGTGGCTTTGGTCCCGCCCGCTCTACTGCACCACAAGCAAACAGCAGGTCCCTCGACTGCGAAGATCGTCCGCTTCGCGGGACGATCTTCTTCGCTCGGGATGACAGAGTTTATTTGCATTTGCATCTTTGCGGGTGCGCCTGAAAGGCGCGCCCTTTCAAAACCATCGCGTCCTATAGGCGGTGGTCGCCTACCTCACCCTTTCCACTCCTCCATCATCTTCGTGAACTCCTTAAACAGGTAATGGGAATCGTGCGGTCCTGGCGCTGCTTCGGGGTGATATTGCACGCTGAACAGCGGCAGATTTCTGTGCCGCAGGCCTTCCAGTGTCTGGTCGTTCAGGTCGATGTGTGTCAGCTCGACTTCGCTCTCGGGCAGCGAATCGGGATCCACCGCGAAATTGTGATTGTGCGCGGTAATCTCGATCTTGCCGGTCTTCAACTGCTTTACTGGATGATTCCCGCCATGGTGTCCAAACTTCAGCTTGAACGTTTTGCCGCCTAGCGCGATGCCGGTGAGCTGATGACCTAAACAAATGCCAAAGATCGGCTGGCGGCCCATCAAGCGCCGGATCGCATCCACCGCATAGGTACAAGGCTCCGGATCGCCCGGCCCATTCGACAGAAATACGCCGTCCGGCTTCAGCGCCAGCACATCTTCTGCCGGAGTCTGCGCCGGAACTACCGTCACTTTGCAGCCTTCGCCGCGCAGCTTGCGCAAAATATTTTGTTTTATTCCGAAGTCGTAGGCAACGACGTGGAAGCGCGGCGGCTCATCTTTCACCCCGACCACGGCCGTCGGCTCGTGCGAGCGCTCGCCGACTTCCCATACGTAAGGCCGCTTGGTGCATACAACTTTCGCCAGGTCCATGCCGTCCATTTTCGGAAGCGCCCGCGCCTTGGCGATGAGTTTGTCAGCGTCGCTCTCGATGGTCGAGACCACACCGCGCATCACGCCATTCGTGCGCAAATGCCGCACCAGCGCGCGCGTGTCGATATCCGACAGCACTGGCACATTGAAGCCTTCCAGATATTCTTCGGCCACCTGCTGCGAGCGCCAGTTCGAGCTCACGCGCGAGAACTCGCGCACGATCAGACCTTCGATCCACGGACGCGTGGCTTCGTTGTCGTCGTCGTTGGTACCGTAGTTGCCAATTTCTGGATTAGTCAGGACAACGATCTGGCCTGAGTAGGAGGGATCAGTAAAAATTTCCTGATAGCCGGTGATGGAAGTATTAAAAACTACTTCCCCGTAACATTCGCCTTTGGCGCCGTAGCCTTTGCCTCGGAAGACTCGGCCGTCTTCCAGCGCAAGGATTGCCTGCATTATCGCTCCGGGGAGTGGATTTTAGAGATTTTAACAGGGATTGCGGCATCGGCCAACCCTGAACTTGAATTCGAGCGAAGAAATTCCACTCTAAGCAGGAACTTGCAACTTTTCAGGAAATTACGCCCAACACCTGCCATGATGTTCTCGGTGAGCAGGTTGTAATCGCAACTTTCGACCCCTCCGGATGTCAGGAAAAGAGTCTGGAGTCGAAATCCTTAAGATCTTCGCCGAGAGCGACGATCAAGGATCTGAAGAGATGATAGGCTTCGACAAGTGCATCGCTCGGGACGAACTCCTCGTCAAGGCGAAAATGATCGTGCGCCGATGAAAGACCTGTGATGAGGCACCAGCGACAGACCAACATCGGCAGATCTTGAAGGTATGCGCGCCTGTGCCCGTCCTGTTGATAACTTGTCCTATGCGGCCGCCGCATATATTCCTGCATGCTCTGGGATGATGAGTGTGCAACGGCAGACCCCAGGCCGTAGAAAAATTCGTAGACAGTCCACGTCCCTTCGCTGCCATTCTTCTCAAGCAGCCGCACAATCTCACGAAGCGACTTTCCAGACCAACCTCGTACATCGCCGAATTCGTAGGGCGAGTTCTTCATGGCTCGGCCGTACATGCCGGCGGCGGCTTTCCATTCTAGCCACCCCTTGTCGCGGCGGTTCTTCATTGATCTCACCATTCCGACGCTCATACCGTGCCGCGCGGCCGCGTCATAGGCCAGGTATCTATCGGTGAGGGCTGCACGATTAGTGCGAATATACATATCTAGGACGCACGCCTCGAAGATGCACCGTGAGATCACAAGCGCATCTTGGAAGTACAAGGATGCCCAGAGTAGACGAATCGCACCCAACGACTTCAGCATCTTCGAGAAAAAGAAGTATGACAAATGCAGGTCAGGTTTGACTGGTTTGATCTTTCGCGAAACGCGTTGTATATCTCGCTGCAAGCGCTTTCCCACGTGAAGAGTAGAGTCAAAGTACTTTAACTCGTCTCCATGACTGCTCACCGCACCCGCCCCAGCTTATCCATGGGCCAATAGCCAAACACCGCTTTGCCGTAGATGTAACTCTGATCGACCGCGCCGAAGTCGCGGCTGTCGTTCGACATGGAGCGGTGATCGCCGAGGACGAAGAAACAATTCGGTGGCACCACCTGGTCTGGATACGACCGCGCGTCGGTGTAAGCGGGAGGGACATAATCTTCGTCGAGGGCCTGACCGTTCACATAAACTTGTCCGCCATCGATGCGGATCCGGTCGCCCGCCATCCCGATTACGCGTTTGATGTAGCTCTTCGAAGGATCGCGCGGATAACGGAAGACCACGACATCTCCGAGCTCAATGGGCTCGAGCCGGTAGACAAATTTATTGACGAAGATCCGTTCCTGGTCGTCGAGCGACGGCATCATGCTGGTGCCTTCGACCTTCACGGGCTGGTAGATGAAAACTATAATGAAGGCCGAAATCGCAAGCGAGACGATTAAATCGCGAATCCAGACTCCGAGCCCAGGCCGTGGGCGCGCCGCAGAAATTACCGGTCCTAGGGGCGGCAAAACTTCGCGCGCGGTTTCTGGTGTCGTGCTTCCGTCGGGACTGGAAGGTGCTGACATGAGTTCCTATTGTATTCTGCATTCTGCGCATGGCCAACTTGCAGACTTAATGAGAAGTGTCGTCATGGGAGGACTCGTCCATCGACATAACCGTAGCTCCGTTCTTGTGGCTTTCGGCAATTGTCGTCGAAGGGCTTGGCGCCCCGAGCAAGGAACTGGCGTATGCGACCTTCTCAAAAGTCGCAATATCCGGATCGGAAATTCCTGCCATGATCTCCTGCGCCAAATTGGGTGAGAGCTTGCCACCGGACATTACGCACTTCCGCCAAAGGTTGGTAGACGGCCATACCCCTTTAAACGCCAGGTTCGGATCGTCGGGATCTTTGTCGCGTGCGTACATCTTTTCGACGATGCCAAGCAATCCCTTCAGCGCTTTTTTCGCTCCCTCCTCATCGCCTAGTTCCAGGTAAAGCTGGGGAACACTATCGAGTGTTCGCGCTTGAGTCGGCGATAGCTGCTCCTCCAACTTGACGACTTCATCCAGTGCCGACCTGGCCACCACTGCGTCTTTATGGGAAGCGGCGCGAGCGATACTTACAAGTGCGTTTGCCCGTGGGGAGTCGTTTTGCGAAGCGATTGGCAGGTTCAGTGCATCGCTCAATGCCTGCTTGGGATCCTTCTCCGCTTCGCTAGCCACCGCATCCTGCCGCCGCTGAAAATCCGACTCGATTTGCTGCCGGGTCGGCGCGCGATTTGTCCAGCTCTTCGAGGACGGGTAGCAACTGAAATAGGCGAAGCTCGTAGGCCGAGTCCAGGGCGATACTTCCCTTTCCTGTCGTCATGGACATATGCAAGTGTTCAGCCTTATCCGACTTGGCCTCGTTGAGAACTTTATCGATCGCTTCCATAACCAGCCCAGGAGGCAAATGCTTCCAGCAACTCTCAATCAATGTCCCGATGTCATCGGTGCCGACCGCTCCGCTGCCACCATTCTGCTCAAAATTCGCCAGGGCCTCGCTGAAAATCGTTAGCCGGTCCGCCATACGATCTTCCGGCAGCCCCACCATGAAGTCCGTCGCGGCGTGGTAGGGATAATCTTTTTCTTCCGCGATCGAAGTCAGCAGCTTCGCGGCCCGCTCAAAGTTCTTATGGGAAACGTAGTACTGAACTAACTCAGCCGTAATCTGCTTGCGCACTTCGGGTTCGGCGCGCGGAAGCAGCAACTCTGCTTCACTCGCCGACTCTCGCAGGATTGTCGACAGAATGCTTTGTTGCAGCCAGCCTTTAATTCCGCACGGATCGGTCTCACTAGGCCTGCAATCTCCGTGGTCGTCACTTTTATTCTCGATGACCTGCGTGGCACCGAAAGCTTGGTGCAGCAGAGCATTTCTCTTGGAAGAATCCACAGTGCGATAGGCATCGGAAACCTTCCACAGAACGAATGCTCGCATCTCTGGTTCCAGCCCGTCAGCCTCAGCCTGTGCCGATCGAAGCAGCCGCATTCCCTGCTCTTGCGCCGGCGTAAGCTTGGCTTTCGCAGGGGAAGGAGTGGGAAGCTTTTTAGCTGGAGCGGCTTGCGCCGGGACAGTTGTGGCCGGTTTGCTTACGGAGGCATCCTGAGCAGGTGCCCAAGCGGAAACCGAAAATACAGCGATCGCCAAACAGACGGCAACGCACAAGGCAGACACCGAGCGAGGAAAAAGACGCAGTGCGTGGCGCATCGCGCGGCCCTCCGGTGAGCAAAGAAAGCCTCATTGTATAACGGGAGGCGAGTCTGCCGATTTTTTCGCGTCGGGTTACAATATAAACACTGGGAGAACTCATGCCTTCGCGACCCTTCCGCAAGCACAACGTCCTATACCGCAGCCTGACCCTGGTTTTTCTCTTCGTCGTCACCCTCGGACTGTCGACGCAGTGGGCCGCGCCGCAAGAGGAAGGCGGAGCCGGAATCCCCGCCTACAATGCGGGACCGCCCGCGAAGGGCACGAAACTGCCTCCGCTCCTGACCAAGGCCGACCTTTGGGGAGGCGACGCGCAGAACGCATTCCAGACGCATGCCTACGAACTCGCCGCCAAGATTCCTAACGTCCTCCATCAGCAACCCTGCTATTGCTATTGTGATCGCATGGGTCATAACAGTCTGCATAGCTGTTTTGAGGGCACGCACGGCGCCCAGTGCTCCACCTGCCTGAAGGAGCTTTATTACTCTTATCTACAGACAAAGAAGGGCAAGACCGCCTCGCAGATCCGCGCTGGAATCATCAAGGGCGACTGGAAGCAGATCGATCTGCAATCGGCCTCGGCGATTGACTAGCGACTGGCGAGTACCGAGTTGTGAGTATCCAGTGCCCGCGATACGGTGGGCTGACCTGGATTTACTAGGCACTCACGACTCGGCACTCGGGACTCACAGCCGCCACGTTGCCCTCGACCCGCCCTTTGAGTGATACTTAAGAATCCAGTTATTGAGCACGATTGCAAGGAGTCCCCCATTACCAAGAGCACAGGAAGAGTTTTGCACATGGCTCAGAAACCTACCGCGAAGAAAACCGTGGCAGAAGATCCGCGTTATACGCAGGCACTACAGAGCTACGAGACCGGCCTGCGGGCTATGCAGGAGCATAAATACGACAAGGCTAAGCCTCATTTCCAGAAGGTGGTCGCCGGCCCCATCAAGGAATTGATCGATCGGGCTAACATACATCTCAACATCTGCAATCAGCACCTTGACCGCTCCGCGGCCACGCAATTCAGCAGCTCGGAAGAACACTTCGACTATGCAGTGTCGCTGATGAATGTTGGTGACTACGTCACCGCCCGGGAGCATCTCGACAAACTACAGAAGCAGGCCCCTAAAGCGGATTACGTTGTTTACGGCCTCGCGGCGCTCGATTGCCTTACCGGCCACGTCGAGGATTCGCTCCGGCGTCTGGATGAAGCCTTGCGCTTGAATCCACAGCTACGTTTCCAGGCGCGCAATGATTCTGATTTCCAGAATCTGGCGGAGGATCCTCGCTTCACGGAATTGTTATATCCCGATCCGGGCGGAGAACTCGATTCGTCAGATGGCAACTTCGGAGAAGAAGAACCGGCATAGCCTGCTCGCCTTTGACGAGCCGCGATGGAAACCAATACCCCAGAATTATTGATGCCGGAAAAGGCCGTGCGTGAGCGCGGCCTTCGCGTCGTCGCCATCGGCGGCGGAACGGGGCTTTCAACTCTGCTCAAAGGTTTAAAGCGCTTTGTTCTTTCTTCCGCTGAAATGCTCTCCGCTCACCCGGATGTGCCCGTCATCCGCGATCTCAGCGCCGTGGTCACTGTCAGTGACGATGGCGGTTCCAGTGGACGCCTGCGTAAAGAATTCAACATGCTGCCCCCGGGCGACATTCGCAATTGCATTGTCGCGCTCAGCGAAGATGAAGCCCTGCTCTCGAAACTTTTCCGGCATCGCTTCGAGAAAGGCTCTGGGCTCGAAGGCCACAGCTTCGGCAACTTATTTCTCGCCGCACTCACTTCCCTGACTTCCGATTTCTCCGAGGCCGTGCGTCTGTCCTCCGAAATTCTTCTCACTCGCGGCCACATCTATCCTGCGACCACTTCAAACATCGAACTGGAAACGCTGATGGAAGACGGAACGCGGGTTCGCGGCGAGACTAACATCACCGCCAGCAAAGTGCGCATCAAGGAACTTTTCCTCGTTCCTCCCGATGTGGAACCGATGCCGCAAACTCTGGAAGCGATCGCGCATGCCGACATGATTACGATCGGGCCGGGCTCGCTATTCACCAGCCTTATCCCTAACTTGCTGGTGCGCGGCATTGCACAAGCGATCGTGGATTCACCCGCGATTAAGGTCTACATCTGCAATCTGATGACGCAAGCCAATGAAAGTCTTGGCCTGACTGCGTCGCAGCATATCGATGCGCTGAATCGGCATGCGCAGAAGCCACTGTTTAACTTTGCGCTTCTCAATCGCACGCCTGTCTCGGACGAACTCAAAGTCAAGTACGCCAGCGAAGGCGGATGCCAAATCGTCAACGACCTGGACGCGATCGAAGCTCTCGGCGTGATTCCAGTTCTAGGGGATTACCTCGACGAAGCTGGCGTCGCCCGCCACAACACCGTGCGCGTCGCGCGCGACCTGATGGACCTCGCCGTCAAGCATCCGCGCAGGGAGCGCAGATCATCGGCGAGCAACGTCTCCTGACATCTATTGTCATTCTGGCAGTTCAGCTGCGCCAAACAGTTGCACAAGAAAGTGGAAGGAGCATTCGCTCCTTCCAACATGGAACAAAACAACAACGGAAGGCTAGGTCCGCGTAACGCAAACCCCTCCGACAGTGCTCCTTACACACACGCAGGTTGTCGACACGCATCCACCAGTCGATGTACACGGACCACAGGCCCCTGGTTGTGTCGTCGAGCGTAGCTGCATAGCGGACTGCCCCAACGCGCCTGCCATCAGCACGAGGACCAAGGTCGCCACGCCGGTGAACCGGTTTCGGAACAGGTTGAGGATTGACGTTTTCATGAGTAAGTTCTCCTTAGTTTGAATTTCGGACCCCCGTCCAGTCCGGTTTTCCCTTGTGGGGAAACTCTTAGGAACGCTCCAGGTTTAAGGAACGATCGTTGTCACGGATTCGATGCCACCGACCCATGCTGGAAAGAGCTTCTTCCAGTATGGGTGGTGAGCGATGTGGCTAGCGGGGAACGCAGACTCCCTGCTGAGTGGAGACCTTGATACACACGCAACTTGTCGTTGCGCACACACTGGTACATTTCTGTCCACAGGCTGCTTGCTGTGTTGTGGAGTTCAGTTCCCGGACGGATTGCCCTAGTGCCGCCGCCATCAATACGAGGAGCAGTGTCACCACGCCGGTGGTCCGGTTTCGGGACAGGTTGAGGATTGAGGTTGTCATAAGCAGTTCTCCTTATTGTTTGAATTGCGGACCCCGCACCAGTCGGTTTCCTTTGTGAGGAACTTTAATGAGCGCCGGAGGCGATCAGACCTGCGCTCCCGGAAACGCAATGCCCATCGGACGACTCCGAACAACTCGTGCTGAATGCGAAGGTGCCATCGCTGAGCATGCCGGTATGCACTTTGCGCACGCGTCCGTCATGGCCTATCAGGATCGTCTGCGGCGTGTACGCGAGACGGTACGCTTGCAAACTCTCGGCAGAAACTTCAGCGACTAACGGAATGCCATCGATCTGATGGCGCGATATGTACTCGGAGGTCACAGGGATGGAAGCGATGTTGGCAATCACAAGGCGCGTGGAATGACCGTCGAGCGATTTGATCATTCGGTTCCACTTCGGCCAATTCTCATCGCACGCATGACATCCGGGAGACAAGACCAGCAACATCGTGTCGCGCGAGTCCTCGCCATAGCTGTACGTGACTTTGTTGCCGGAGAGGTCGTAGCCCACGAGTGGCGGCACGATGCCTCCGAGTTCCAGCTTGTTTGAAGAGTTGAGCAGATCGTCCAGTCGCTGCAATTGTGAAAGCCGCCGCGCCAAAAGTACGTTGGAGAAGATGAGAGCGAGGCCACAGGCAAGAAAGAGAAGAGCGAGGGGTTTGCTGATACTGTATGAACTCACGGGTCACACTCCTTTTCGGAATTCAATTCCGCAGGTGTAAAGGAGGAACTACCGCAAGTTCCGTCAGCCAGATGATGCCCCGCACTTTGTCACACTTCTGTCGAGGTGTCAACGAAGACTTTTGCACAGGCCGCACGCTAAACACGAGCCGCCGCAGATCTCTGTTTATCGTCGCCTCTGAAATCTTCGGAATCATCCGTCGACACGCAGTATCTGAAACCGGGAAATAATAAAAGGGCGCGAGGCGTTTGTCGCTTCCGCCGCTTTCCTGTATCGTGAATCTTTCATTTTGAGAACTCACCTCACCTCGCAGATCCAGTCACGCCATTCCATTCGAGCCATGCGCTTTTTTCTACTCGCCATTGCGCTCGCGTTCGCCGGGGTGGGCTCGTGCCTTGCTCAAAACGGCCCAGAGGAAGGTGGACATGAAGTACAGATTTGGGCGGGTGGAGGACATTCGGTCAGCGGCGGGCGGAGTAACACGGGTGTCTTCAACCTCGGCCTCCGCTACGGATGGATCCTTACCGATCCGCATCTCTCGGGATTTCTGCGCGGGCGCTTCGAGTACGCGGTCGACGTGGTTCCCATGTTCGTCATCTTCCAGCCTATCGACACGGCTTATGGCGCGGGATTCAATCCGCTCGTCCTCAAGTGGAACTTCGAGCGTCGCGGCCGATTCTCCCCCTATCTCGAACTGAGCGGCGGGACGCTGTTCACCAACCACAACGTTCCCGCGTACAGCAACACCGTAAACTTCACTCCCTCGGCGGCACTGGGGACGCACATTCTCGGCGAGAAATATAACTGGAGCATCGAACT
>WNFI01216384.1_pt1 | contig 16090 bp, 15 predicted proteins | sample 5400471 | NCBI WGS metagenome assembly WNFI01 (sample SAMN13153348, study PRJNA577476) | soil metagenome | isolation source: 100 cm saprolite on Douglas fir-dominated hillslope | place: USA:California | collected 2013-09-17 | reverse complement strand
CCTTGTTTGATTTTTGATTCGATTTGCATTTGGCCCTCCTCACTTATTAACAATGTCGAGGACAAAGTGAGACCAAATGTCTGCTAGGTTGTAGACAACACAGGCACTTCCGTCTGATCTTCCCGATACCACTCGCCCTGCCACAACTTACGCCAGTCGAATCGGCGAAACTGTTCGTACACCTCGTAATAATCTGGGAAGAGGTTGTCCCCGTCCTTCATTCGGCCACTCTTAATACGTCGTTTCAGAATTTCGCAGATGACGTTATGCAAATCGCCTACCGGCAACTTCCAACTGTCGTCAAACGATTCGATAAACTCGGTCAAAGGTAGAATCAAATACGCCTTCGTATGACCGCGTAGATTGGCAGTGGCGTACACTCCATTTCGGTTGCATTTACTTCGTTCGATAGCTCTCGCCCACTGCGACTCTTCAGTCACAATGGGTTTGTTCAAGTTCCGCTGGACTCTTTTGGTGAGAGTCGGCACCGATATTTTCTGTTCCTTCGCTATCTGCGTCCTGCTCTTTCCTCCCACGTAGATGTCCTGAACAAACTGTGGGACGGAGCCTTGTTTTTTCATTTCCTCCAATTTTGTAAGCTGTTTTTGCCGAATTTCATCCTCGCCGCCAAATGTGTTCCTAACTGCTGTTATGGTTTTTAGTGGACTTATGTTTGGCGAATACCAGTGCCAGCCAGCCTCTTGGAACTTCGCTCTTAGTTCCTTCCTGAGTATGTCAAGTTCGCGAAATTTACTGACTTCGGGATCACGATACTCGGTAACGTGGTATGGTGCGGTTCCTTGGATGATGAACGCCTTGCCTAGTGGGTACAGGAGTCCACACCCAGGTTTCCAATCTTTGGGGTCACCACGCCAGATGCTGGTCTTCTGATAATCCCGCGTCGGAGTTCTAAAAGATTCGGATGGCGGCATGATGGCTGTAAGATCAGATTCTTTACGATAGAGGACGCCTTCTATCGCTCCGAAACAGTTATAAATTGGAACGTGCCGTTTCTCCTCGAACCAAGGTGCGCGCGAGTGGACAATCTTGTGAATACTCGCGTCAAAAAACCATTCACGGACTTCTAGTGCACTACGGGCGAGATCTTTATAAGTAGCATGAAAGATTTCTTCCGCTTGCAGAACGATTTTGTCTTGATCTTCAGCCGTGTGGATTTTGGAAGGCTTGGCAGTACCACCGTTGCCGCCGCACTGGACAAGCGTTTTGGCGTCAATGCCTTTCCGTCCTCGCCCGTGTTGCTCATAGCGGAGTTCGCAACTAAGATTCGGATCAGTTGGGCTATTGCCCTCTACCTTGCTCGCCCACAGCCTCAGGCTCGGGTGAACAGGCGACTTATAGAAGGGATAGTCTTCATAACCGATGAGCAAGCGAATAGGCTCAAACTCTCGTTTGAATCGGCGACTCGCAATGCACAAGTCTCTGTCGCACAAGTAACTCTCACTCACATTGCATACTTTGGTTTTGCGGGTGCCCAGTATGTTGGGGGTACGGTACTTCAACCCGTCAAGCGCGCCGCAAACCTTGCACCGAACATTGGTGAAGATATATTTTTTACCGTCGCTGTTGGTCCATTTTGTATGCGATCTATCTTGCGGCGAGATTGATTGCGGAGAGTGGGTCTCTAGCCATTTCCATTCGTCAGGCTGCAAAAATGTCTTGCGACGAAGTTTCTGATTTCGACGTTTAACACAATCAAAGCAGTAGCACTGGCCGTCATTGGTGTGCAGCCCAATGCGCGCGGCGTTCTCACGTATCTCAAGGACATCGGACGCGTTGAGATTGTCGCCACGGAACCGAGGCGGCTCAGGTCTTGAGCACCGAACGCAGCACGAAGTCTTGCACGGGGAAACAATCTGCGAACAGTCGCCAATAATTTGTTTCCAAAGATCGGAAGCAAGGACACCTGCTTCGCGAGATTCTTCCGTCGTGCCTTTCGCTATGCGCCACACATCGTGTAATCGTTCGTGGACGTGAAGTATATCCCCAAGGAAATTGTGACGAGCGGAGTCAGCGCGGTCAGAGAAGGGACGGATCGGGAGGGTTGTGGAAAGAGGCGTGCTGTTTTCGCGCCTGCGCGGCGGTGAGTTGCCAGACTCTGTAAATTGATTTTGATCCATTTCAGTTTCCTCCAAGAGTTAAAGATGGGAGCGACGTTGCCGACGCCCCCGCAGATGTGGTGAGCGCACTCATTTAATTCAGCAACGGCGTTTTTGAATTTTTCACCAGCGGTACGACAGGCAAGCCAGCACTGGGATCGATGTCGACGTCGCCAACCTCTTCGGTAATTTCTGTGATTTTCCTGTTATCGATATCGTCTCCGACCTCTGGAACCCATTTGCCGCCGTCGAAAATCTCTATGGCTTCCTCTTCTGACTCGGCATGAATCATTACGTGATTGCTAACTTGTTGCGTGTAATCGATGGCAAATGCTTTCATTTTTGTTTTTCTCCTCTTCTGCGCTTACGCCGCTTGGATCGTGCTGCGACGCAGGCGACTTAGTTCACGACAGCCGGTCTTAGCGTCTTGCGCCCGTTGACCGGCGACGGCTGTGGGGTTGGAAATTCTCTTAGGCACACGGGTGCCATTGACGCGAGGCGCAACATTGAAAACAGTTGTGTTGTAAATGCGGTCTACACTGCGGGTGACATCGCGCCAGGATTCAAACGCGCGGAGTTGCGAAGATTCCTTGGCGGCGAGAGCGAGTTGTTCGCGTCGGCGCGGAGGTGAGTTGCCCGATTCTGTGAACGCGTTTTGGGTCATTTTCATTAGGCGAATAAACGGCGAAACCTATTCTTCCTTCTCGGGTCTTTCCCGCTGGCGCAGTCTGAACGCAGACGTATCCGCGCATGCGAGCGCAACCTTAATAATCATCTGGGTACTCGGATTTAAGACGGCACAAAGGTACGAGGCTAACTAGCGCCCTACCCCACGCCGACAAGTGTCGGCGGTGTCGTATTACAAAAACAGCCTAACACAATTTCAAGATTTTGTCAAGGGGGCGAAGGCAGGGCGAAGAGTTGTTGGCGGCCCAGCACCTGGGAACCGGCTGCTGCCTTCGCGTGTTCGCGCACGGTCGCCGCGATCACTATGGCTGGCAGGCCGCCGAAAAGGCTCGGCGGAGGCCGGTGACGATCCGGCAATCACCTGTCCTTCGCGCTACCCTGATTTTTCCTGCTTATTGTTGAAGATGGCGGAGAGGGCGGATTGGCTGCTAATGGTTGGCGTGGGAATACCCAGTCTTTGTATGGGGTCTTGTCGTGTCGATAACGCTTTATGAGCTTGTTGATATTCTCCCCATAACCGTAGGCCACGACAAATTTGATGATAACCGGGTCGCTTTGTATCTTTGCCACCCAATAGCCAATCTCCTCCATATCCGCTGCCGTGAATAATTTTCGGTCTAACGCATTCGCCACGAGACTTAACCACGAAAGAAAGGAATCTATCGACGTTCTGTAAATTTGTGTGCGCGGGTCTTTATCGAGTTCATCAATGCGCAAATCTGGGCGCAATGCGTTTGCAAACACCGCGCGGTCGTGCTGAATGATTTGGGCATTATCTGGCATGTAAGCGCGAAGGTTATCGGGCAGCACGAGCTTGCCGCCCTGCCAGTCAAGGCATCGGCCTGCAAACACCAGTTCCGCGTTGCTGTCGAAATCCCGAAGATAGCTGTTAGCCAGTTCGGCTCGTTTCCAGCGCACTGCCTTCCAACTGTTGAAGAGTGCAACAGCGCCGCCCACTAACCCAACAAATGCCCCGACGTAGGCTATCGCTGTAGCGGCATCACTGGGCATCGAATCCTCTCCCTATGAGTTGGTCGTGGGGTTCACGAGGCCGCATGATAGTCGAGTCGGGCCAATTCGGCCAGAACGCCCTTCGGGTGACCTTTAACTTTCTGTAACGCTTGACAAAGTGATGTATGTTGAGGGATACTGACATCAATGAAACGCAAGCGCACAAATGTCTATTTGAGTGAGGCGCAGCTAAAGCGGCTGGAAGTTTTGCGGAAAAAGTCAGGCGCGTCAATGGCGGAACAAGTTAGGCGCGCCGTCGATTTTTGGTTGGACAGTGAAGAGCAAAAGCTAATCGCAAGGTACAGGGAGACGAAAGCAAAAGCAGCAGCAAGATAAATTCTCGAAAGGAGGTTATTGGGCATCACGAGTAGATCGGCGCAGTAAGCCGGTCTCACCAGCCGAGGGGTTCTTTGCAGTTCTTCTGGAATCTCCACGGTGGTTTCCTGGTAGTAGTTGCCAGGGATGCGGCTCAGCTAGGAGCAAAATCCACCTGGTAGCCTTTCCTCAAAAATCCAAATGGAAAAATTAGGTCGAACACCTGTATCTCAGGTGGATTTCATTCTCGAAGATCACGGCTCAATTCTTTTTCTTCATCCACAAAACAAGAGCGCCGAAGACTGGATAAACGCCTACGTCAGTCAAGACGGCTATCAACCTAACTGGCCGTCTGTTCTGATGGAAAGACGTTTTGCCCAGGCGCTTGTAGAAGGCGTGCAGAGCGAGGGCTTCACCGTCGCATCGGGGATCGCGATCAGACAGGGTGTACCCGAATGAAACCCGACAAAGAGTTCCTGGCGGGAAAGATTCGCAGCATCCTTGAACGTTGCGCAGCGGAAGCGTTGGACTGCACGCCCCGCGATCTTCCACGGATGAAGATTGGCACGCTCGTACATTTTCTATTCTTATTGAAGGGGAGTTCGGAAGAGTTGGGAGGCTTTCACACGTCGATGTCTGCTGTTCTGCAACTGCTAGGTCACGAGATCGTGTGGGACATCGAACCGAAGGAAGAGCCGGGGACAACGGAGCCACCGAAGGACGAGGTGATCAATTGAAGACCTCTCCGAGTGGAGCAGTAATCATGTCAGGCGCGGGACTGGCTTGGGTAAAACAGCGTATCGAGGGAGCGTTTCGCGACGCCCGTACAAATGTACGTACACACTCACGGAAACGCGGATCGACATCGACGGAGGCCGAACTTGGGATCTCGCTTGACACCGCCACTCCCCTGCCAACACCACTTCGCCCATTGGCGGAACGTGCTGAGCCGATCTTTCGTGTCTGCGAGCGACGTTTGCGGCACATTCTCAAACGGCACAGCGCAGTGCAGTGCACCTACATCAGCGTACCGACAGAGAGCGCGGAACAGCTTTACGCGGACGCGCTTCGGATAGTCAAATCGGATTTGTGAATGATTGCGAACCGTGCCGTGTTTCTGGTCGTGTCTCACCAGAGATGAATACAAAGACGCCTCGGAGACTAGTCAGGTCGTTGCTCGGCGGAACCTCAATCTAGATCAAGAGTGGCGTTAATGTTCCCGCCGTGGCTCATGCAGCACACTTCTCTTCTACGGAAATGAATTCGGAATCGAGGAAGCGATCTCATCGACCGCCGTGCGTTCACAAAGATTTTTGCGCTGGAGTTGGCCCTAAACCCGGACCCTTCCAAATCAAAGGGTCCAGCACCCGGCGACGACCGGAAAGAGTTCGGAAGAGTCAAAATCCCCACCCTGAAAACCGCAGGATGCGCCACCCGCCAGTTATTTGTTTTTCTTCCTTAGCATCGCAAGGGTGCGCGAAGCATTATTTCTTCTGGTAGGATCGCGGTCAGCCATAGAGATTTCTGACAGATAGCGCCCGGCAGTCGTTAGGCTTATACAAATAGGTGGCTGGGAACCGTCAATTTTCCATTCTGTATCTGCATCGACGTTTGTCTTTTCCTGCCTTAAGGGCTCAGACTCTCCGTGTTTACCAACCCGAATGAGGGCGAACGAACTCAAAATCCCGCGCTTTATGGGAACACCATTTGACGCGCTGTCGAGGGCCGGTTCAAAGTTTAAGGCCGAATCGAGCTTCCCGTAGAATTGCCGGAATAGGACATGAAATTTGGCGCGGTCACTGGAGCCTTCGGCCTGTGTCAAGTCGTATTCGGGGGACACAAGAACAATTTTCTCGTCCTTCTGTGGCTGGCTCTGTTGAGCGAAAAAGCCGGACAGCGTAGACCGACCCTTCTCGGTGAGGCGTTCTCCGCCTAAGTCCCTTCTGACGAATTCTTCCACTACCTGTTTTGGCGATTTAGCCTCGCTGGGTACCCGCTGGCCAACTGCTGGCACAAATGAAATGAAAGCGAATGCCAGCGAGAGTGATGTCATTCGTATTCCGGCGTCAAAGGCTCTCATCGCCCGCCTCCTGAGACAGAATAAGTCATCAAAAAAATGAAAGAAAGAATCATTGTCGAATGTATTTCAAGATTGGCTCCGCGCGCCATGTATCTGCCACGACTAGCGGCTTGCAAACTTTCTGGCTCTAGGCTTGTGGCCCGGAACACCTTCGGGCAGCGCATACATAGGCAGTCCCCATGTAACCTTTCGTACGACTTCATGGCCATTCACAAGGTCCAATCCATTGAAATGTGAGTCGTGGTCCACGTCCTGATGGCTGAAATAGATGCCGACGTCATAGGCGAAAACTGTTCTCTGGAGCTGAAGCGCGAGCAACTGCGCGATCGAAGGCAAATTATAATCTGGAGTTTTCGCTCCCGCGTTACACCCATTTAGTGTGACCGTGGCGTTCGGCCCCAGTTGTATGTTTTGTAGTGTTGTGATGTTGAAGTCGCCTACATTTGTGTCTTGCCCAGTCCCCTCGCCAGGAGCCAGTACCGCATGCAACTTTCCCGTGACGTCAGGTAGATAGGCGGCATGGCCGAAATAGAATACGCCCCCTGTGATTTGGCTCGGAAAAAACTCGCCCTGCGCAACTTCGGTAAGTGCCGCATTGAAATCTTGTATTGACGAGACTCTGCATGCGACCACCCAATTGCCGAGTCCTTGTTGATTCAAATCGTTCGCTTTTTGCTGTGCTGAGAGGTTTAGCAGATCTCCCAAATTGTGATTGTGTCCTGGTCCGGCATTGAGCCCTTGGTCGCCGACTAGAATGAGGTAGCTCGGCTGCAGCCCTTGCATCGTGAGGCAGTTGGGAGGCTGCAAATTGCAGATGGGACAGGTAGAGTTCGCTGCTTGAGCATCGGTTGACTGAAATGAGCTCGGATCAAGCGGAGCTGCGAATCCATTTTGTGAAGGGTTGCCCTGAGGTGTGGCCCAAAGGTTGGCAGGATCGGGAGCGACGGGCAGCGCCAACGCGGAAACTCCGGAGCCCCCTGCGGATGGGACCGAAAACCAGCTCCCACTCCAAGAATACGAGAACAGTAATGCGGGTTGCCCGCCCGAAATCGGGTGGGCGTTGCCATTCGCGTCGAGGGGGAACAGGCCGAGTTGAAAATCATTGACGGTCACGCCCCCGTCCGCCGTCGCCGCTACGATATCCATTCCCGCCGCGCTGGAGTGCGTCCACAACGGAGCCATGCTGGCCGTATCGAACGCCACCACCGACTGCAGGTCCGTGGCAAACCCCCCTCCATTTTCGCCCAGTACCACGCGGAAGTCGCTCGTACACGGCAGCCCGGGCCGGAAGTAGGGCAACGGACACGCGTTGCTATTCTGGAAGGCCGTGTTCTGGTAATTAAGCGGGAAGACCACGTCCGTCACGGCAGAGCCCGAGACGTGGCTGAGATGCGCCTGATAGTTCGGGAAATTCCCCAGGTCCCTCCACCACGGCACAAACGCGCCGCCTTGTCCGTCAGGGACCACTTGGAAAAAGACATTGCCGGGCAGATTCTGATGGGGCGGGATGTAACCCGCTGTCGTGCAGGCATAGCACTGCGGATCCGGAACATAAACAGGTCTCACATACGGCCACGAGTCTGGGACCAGCGAACTCTCCGTATCGAAAAGGGTGAATGTAGCCGAGCCATCCGGGGCTGTTTGGGAAAGGTACATCTTCAGACTGATCGACGCGGGGAAGCTTTGGCAGCCGCTCAGAAAATTGAAGTCGAGCGTGCTGACCACCTGGAAAATCGTTCCATCTGCCGCCACGCTCGCTCCCCTGCCATCCTCTGATCCTGCGGTCGTGTAAGGAGAAGGAGCGGTATGAGCCGGGCCTCCACACGGATCTATATACTTGAGAACTCCTTGCGGTGTATTGGCCGGCTGAAGTTTTGTCGCTGCTCCTGTTTTCGCGTCCAAAGCCAAACCCGCGACCAGAATCGTGCCATTGGGGGCAACGGCTTCCAACGCGGCAAGATCGGACTGCTGGCCCTGCAGGTACACCGAGTCATTTTCCCAGAGAGTCCCACCCGTTTGCGCGTCCAGATCAACAATCGGAGTGAAGTTCCCGTTCGGAGAATGGAAGCTGACGAGAATACCGCCGTTTCCATCAGCAATCGCGCTTGCCTCCGTCCCAGGGAAAGTGTGCGACCACATTTGCTTCCCGTCGTCGGTAACCGCCCGAATCACCACGTCGCGTGTGTTCGGGTTAGTTGCCAGGGAATACAGATCCGGCCCGTTCTCCACCGGCTCCGCCTGAATGATTTGTGTGGTATTGAATCCGGGAATCGCCGGCGCCGACCACAGGACCGTACCCGGCGGCACCGAGCCTCCCCCACCGCCGACAATATTCACCTGGATTTGCGTTGAAACGCTTTGCGCGGTAGCTGTCAGTGTCACCTGCCCGACCGCAACCCCGGTCAAAACCGGTGAGCTATCCGCGGTGATCGTAGCAATCGTCGCATCGCTGACAGTCCACACGGCATCCGGCCGCGGATGCCCCGTTTGATCCACAACACTGAACCCTTGCGTCCCACTCACCGGCACATTCGCGGTAGCCGGGGTGATCTGCAAGGTCTGCGGAGCGGGAAGTGTCCCGGCGAGGTCGACGTGTATGTACGACGCCGCGATATTCCCCGCAGCATCTGTGGCCCGGACCATAAGTAAATTGACACCGACGTTGAGTGAAATGTTGCAGGAGAAGCTGCCGCTCGACAATGGAGCGGCCGTACCATTGCACGTTACAGAGGAGACGCCGGAAGAGGCGTCTGAAACCGAGCCGGTAACAGGCTGCATGGCAGATGAAGCAGCGGAGCCGTCCGAAGGCGAGGTGATGGCGAGCATGGGCGGCGTTTTGTCGATATTGACGTAAACGGTCTTGGTTGCCGTGGTTCCGTCGGTGTCGGTGGCGGTGCCACTGACGGGCTGGTTGGCGCCTTCGGAGGTAATCGTTTGAGCCGCGGGACAAGTGGCGATCGGCGAGCTACCAGCGGTGCAAGTGAATGTGACAACGGCATTGGAGTTGATCCACCCATTAGCGTTGGGTGCGGGCGAAACCGTTGCGGCGATCGTCGGAGGCGTGCCAACGGCGAAGATCGGGCCGCTACCACCACCGCTGGTTTGACCCGCGACTGTAACGACCACAGGACCGGTGATCGCTCCGCTGGGAACGGTGACCGAGATCTGCGTGTCGCTCCAGCTAGTCGCTGTCGCCGATATCCCGTTGAACGTCATCGTGCTTGAACCTTGAGTCGCGCCGAAATTTATCCCAGAAATTATGACGGATGTGCCGACTGGGCCCGAAGTGGGCGACAGTGAGTTGATCACGGGCGCGGTGAGAACGGTGAAGGACAATCCGTTTGATGCCAGGCCAGATACGGTCACGATGACGTTGCCAGTAGAGGCTCCGCTCGGCACGGGAACCTGGATTTGCGTGTCGCTCCAAGTGCTGGGGCTCGCCAGGGCTCCATTGAAGGCAATCGTGCTTGCTCCTTGCGTGTTGCCGAAATAGGAGCCAGCCAAAGTGACAGGAGTTCCGACTGGGCCGGAAGTTGGGCTGAGCGAAGCGATGGATGGCGGACTGTTTCTAAAGACATTCGCGGCGGCTGATGCCGGATTGCCCGCCAGGTCAGTTGCTTGAGCTGTGATGGTGTTCGATCCGAAGGCAAGACTTACGGAGCAAGTGAAGGTTCCGCTTTGTATGGTTGCCGAGGCACCGTTACAGGTCACCGAGGAAATGCCAGAGAGAGAATCGGATACGTTGCCGGTCACAGAGACCGAGGATGCCGTGAACGTTGCTCCGGCTACCGGTGACGTTATGGAGATTGTAGGTGGGGTCTTGTCGAGATTGATTGTTGCAGAAGCAGGGGCTGCATTGCCTGCGTTGTCGATCGCGGTGCCAGAGACCATCTGATTCGCGCCTTCCGTACTGACGGTTACTGGCGAAGTGCAATTTGCCACGCCCGACAGAGAATCAGCGCACAAAAAAGTGACCGTGACATCGGAATTGTTCCAGTTGTTCGAGTTTGCGAGGGGAGAGGCGCTGGCTGTCATCGTGGGCACCGTCTTGTCGATGTTTACCGTCGTGCTGGTGCTGGCGGTATTTCCCCCATTGTCGGTCGCGGTTCCCGAAATTGCGCTTGAGCCTTCGGTTGTCACCGTTTGAGGCGCGGGGCAGGAAGCTACTCCCGAGGTCGCGTCATTGCAGGTAAATGTCACGGTTACGCTGGTATTGTTCCAGCCAGCGGCGTTGGGAAGCGGCGAGATGGCGGCCTTGATGGTTGGCGGGTCGTTGTCCACACCGATGACCTCGATGGTCAGGACGCCTCCTGGCTTGCCGCGGAGCTCTACGGTGAGGGTGTTGGTCGCTTGCAGACTCACTGCTATATCTAACTCGGCGACGCTGGAATTGAAGTTGGCTGAGTTGATGATTTGGACGCCGTTGAGGGTAACCACGGTCTGAGCGACCAGTTCGGTTAGGTCGTTTTGCATACCGCCATTGAAGGCCTTCAGGGTGTATTGCGTGGCTGGGTTCAGGACACTAAAGGTGTCAGTCACCACAACAGGGCTTCCGCTCGGCCGAGTGTAATTCTTTGGGCCGAAGGCGAGAAACGTCCCCGCCAAACAAGTTATGGCGATTCCGAGAAGTAGCAGAGTCGATAGAGCCAATTTGTGTAGGCAGGTGAGATAATGGAACGAGGCAGACCGCGAACGGAGTGGGGGCACGGGTTCTCCGGGTGCACTTTAAGTCTTAGAAAAAGCCGGCCGGTGGATCGGCAGGATGGATAGGGTGTAGCGGAGGGGACAGAAGATGTCAAGTGAATTTCTGGATATCGAGGGGCAAGGACAGTATGCGCTGTGTTAGAGACCGGTAGCGTAGCGCGGCGAGTACGACGATGAGGGCGAGACGCAACTCATCAAACGGAACGAAGGCGAAGATTAGCCGAAGAGCGATCTTTGGTGCGGTGACAGCGCGGGCATAGGCCTGCCTCTACAGCAAAATTCCTGGCATGAGCCATTGAATACTGGATTGGCCGTAGAAACCCTTACTCAGAAGATGGGTTCCTCCGAAGGGGGAGCGGTTTTGGCGGGAAGAACGCGCTCTCCCGCAAACCACAGGTGTGAAGTGAGGGCAAATGAGAAGGATATTTAGGCTGACGGTTGTGTCCGTTGTGGTGATGACCGCGTTGATTGCGGGATCTTCGAGCGCGTTCCAAAGGCGATTTGCGCTGCCGGCGCCGCTAGGTGAACACGTCAGCTAGAAAATAGTGGGATTGATGCCGTCCAGCCAATTGGCGGTAGCTCAGGTTTACGCTGAGTCCTCGAAGGGTCCCGTCGTTTGGGACTTGAGGCTTTTTCTGTGAATGCTTGGCAAAGACTTCGCTCGTAATCGAGCGTCAGTTCCCCTCGAACTTCTTCCCTACCACGCTTCTGGTGCCGTTCACTTGCACCTCAAACGTGGTGAGGAACCCATCATTGTTCAGCAAGAAGTCGGTAGTCAGCGCGTCGTAGCACGCTCGTCAAGAGCACGCGTATCTGGCGGTTCGTTTTTACAACTGGCGCAGCAAAGGGACGCGAGTGTCAGCAGCAGCACGGTTCGATAACGGGGCATGAGGCTCCTCTGAAGGCGAACATCGGCAAGGGTACACCTAGACCAAAGCGAGGTCTAGAAAGTCGTGTTCGGAGGCGCACCAAGAACGTCACAATTGAAATTTCTTGATCTATTTGAAGGAGTCAGTCAGTGGAACGGTTCGGGACTAGTCTCTTGCGACTTTTTGGGCCATGTGCAGCAACAACTTTTGGTCGTCAGGTTCCATTTTCGCACGTAGCCTACGCAGTTTGGAGAGGTAATTGGCCTGTGTGCCTTTGCTTCCGAATTCATCATCATTCTTCGGAGGCTTCAGCTTGCTTAATGATGCGGGAACTTCACCATCATGAAACAGGCGGTACATGGGTATTTCGAGTGCGCGTGCCATCTTTTCGAGGCTCTCGACAGATGGAACTGTATGATTGTTTTCAACCCGCGAGATATAGCACCGGAGCAAGCCTGTCCGTTTCTCAATGTCGCCCTGGGAAAGTTCCTTTGATTCGCGCAATTCTCTCAAACGATTCCCAATCGCCATGATGGCCTCCCCACGAGCCAATGTTACCTTGAAACGTGGAGCCTATCGACTCAAGACTAGCCGGGAAGCTGCGATCCATTGTTTTCTCCACGCCAACGGGATAGAATTCGTTTCTGAGATTTTGAGTATCCTTCCCGTTCGCTGAACCAGAGCAAATACCAAAAGCAGTTCTCAGATTTGATCTGATTACGCCATGAAAATATGGTTCAGCTATCGAGTGCGCGAATGTCCTCGCTGTCGAGGCGGCTTAGTGCTCAGAGATACGAGTAAACGCCTGCTGGAACACGCTCTCATACTGGTGTTCATGTTCTCTCCGTATCGATGTGGCAATTGTGGGCAAAGATTCCTTGGTTTTCGCCGGAGACAGCAAGCTACGACGGCGTAGTCTGACGAATGGAACACCACTCCAAATTCAACGGACAGCGATTTTGGCTGGAGTATCTGGAAGGATTGAACGAGCGTCCAAAAACTCCTCGCTAAGTCCGCCATTACTCCAGACACCATAAGGAAGCTTTTCGGTTTCACGCAACTCGCGTTTATATGCGTCAATCGATTGCTTGAGAAGGTTCAGTAAGAAAATCGCCGGAAATTGAATTTTTAGGAATTGGTGTGAATGTACCGGCGTCTTTTTCCAGTACACACTGTCCGTATGGAAAAAATCTTCCTCATCAAGTTTGACACCCCATTCATGAATTGCACCAGAACGATATCGCCTGTATAGGAGTGTGCCGACCGTATAGGCGCTTACGATTGCGCCGATATTGGTTTGAGCGCCGCTGGGTTGAGAGTGTCCAGCCTTTTGTCTAACTGATTCGCGAATGATTTCAACAATCTCATCTGTCGTCGCGCATGTTTTCATTGTTGTATTCTGAGAAGGGGAAACTCGGAAATTGTGCTTGAACGCACCCATCATAGACGTGAGCAAACTCCGAACGTGTACTTTTGTAACTGGAATACCACTATCAAAGATGAATTGTGCAAATTCCTTGTCACGCTCCCGAAATAATACTATTCGTCCGGGTTCAGGCACACTCGAGTCAACAATCCATGAATAATGCTGGAAGTAGTAATACAGGTCCGGGACACTAATCGCAAAAGTTCGCTTACCAAGACCCGAATATCTGGCTAAGAATCGCGAGAACCTCGATTTTTGAGTACCTTCTGCAAAGGCAAGATTGGCGAGGGAGTCCAACCGCGCACAAGTCAACAACACGAACTCCTGGCGGTTGCTCTTTGAAATCAGGAACTCTTCCAATAAGCTGAGTGTGTTTTTGTACCGTCCAAAGAATTCGTCAATAGCGGTTCCAACTTGTCCATTTTTCATAGACCGTTTCTCACGCTTCCTTAACCACCTCTCGCGGATTCTTATCTTCGCGGAGCGCCACAAACTTCGAATGCCGCAGCGTCGAACGCAATAGGTCCAGCGGCACTTCTGGTGGTTGGTAGAAGATCATGATTTTGGTTTTCAAGCCAAAAGAAGAGAAGAGTGCTTGCATTTTCTTCTGGGTAAAATCTGGCAATCGCGGATCAACCATAGGATCAGGCGGGTGCCACACGAGGGCAATGATATTTGGAAGATTTGCGTCGCTGTCCGATCCAAACACTTGAGTTGTCGCGCTCGCTATTGAACGAAACGCTTTCACAAAGAAGGCCTGAAATTCTGGCACATTGAAATCTAGATCGCTACTACCAATCGTCGTGCGTACAATAAGTGCGGCCTCTTTCTTATCGCGTCCGAGCATTTGATCTGTAAAGGGCACCGGCAGTTCGTTTCCCGCGAACTTGCCGTCCCGTTCTTTTTCGATTTCGATGCGTACGCCGCCGTCTAGCGTCTCAATGATAGGATTTGCCTTAATGTCGGGAAGTTGGTCGATGAGCGTCTTCAGACGTTGAGTCGCCTGTTCGGTTATTCGACCTTTTGTCGAATGGCTTAGCATCGCTCTGAATGCGTACCTCGACGGGTCTTGATCTCGATTTTGCTCCCACCGTTCTTTAGCCACCGCCCGTATACGATCCTTCGGCGGTTCCAAGGCTTTAACCTCGATCTTCACCTTCTTGCGGCCACGAAAGGCCATGAAATCCGGCGTCTTCCTACCATCGGGCAAAAGCACCTCAAATTTCTTATAGCCTTTCTCTTTCAGAAGGACTACCGCCCAAACTTCCGACAAAACAGCTAACAATCTGGACTCGGCATCACCTTTCGCTTTGTCCAGATCGGAGCGGGCCTTCTTCGGAGCATCATCTGGGTTGACCAACGCTGCCTTATATTCAGTTATCCAGTGGTTCCAGGACACGATGTGCGGCGTATGGCCCTTCTCCAGAGAATCAAGGAAAAAGTGCGATGTATTCTCCTTCGCCGCTTTTGTCAGGATCGAACCCAAAAGCCAGTTAATCGAGGCGTTTTCTGGAAGCACGAGACTTTCGAGCGCTTTGTCGTAGCGGGCCATATCTTCCCTTTGCGATGTCCTGTCTCGACTGGAACAACTGAAGGCAAACGGGTCTTAGAGGCGGCGAAACTCATTCATGCTTCAACTCAAAAACCCAATCCGGTTGATCGAATGGAGCGGCGACACGCGTTGGAATGGCGAGGCGGATAGGTGGGAACTGCGGTTTCATTTAGTTCACAACTTCGCTTTGCGTGCTCGGTTCTGTTGACTCGAAATCCTCGACAGAATTTATTTCACTGCTGCCCGACAAGTACGGCATACCTCTCAACACTCCACGATTTAGCGTGCAGATGAAGTAGCAGTTTCGTGACGTATCAAGCAGAATTGCGATCACGGGTTCCCCAAGGCTCTCAAACGGTTTCCCAACGGTCGCCTCAAACCGCTTGCCATTATGCACGCCACTTACTTTGTAGATGCGCCGAGGACTGAGCGTCGCGCCCATCCCCTCGGCGTTAAATTTGCGTATCCTTTCGTAGTCTTGCTCAGCTTGAGCCGCATCCTTCGCAGCGGGAAGAAAGAATTTCATGACCGCCCCCACAAATGCAATGAAATGATTGTAGAGGGATGCTGCAGGACGGTGCAAATCCTGTCGATGGATTTCAACGCCCTCGGTGGTAAAATGTTGTCCTGTGTTCGGAGGGCAACTAAAGATGTTCACATATAAATTTCTGGGCCTGACCGGAGTAGACGCTTCAACCCCGTATTACTACGGCAGCTTGCCAGCGAAGCCTGAACCCGGTCATATCCTCGTCTTCGATGAGTCGGGCAGTCGTTACGTCATTTTCCGAGTTGAGGGAGAGGGCTTGGTGGGGGATGCTCCTACCGATCAAAGAGAATTGGCGTGGGCTGACATCAATCGAGGCGAGCCTGTACCTACGCTATGGTTACAAAAACTTCTGGAAGAGACGCGGGCGCAGGGTAGGTCTTTCAGCTACGAGGAAGTAAAAGAATTTAGCCAGAAGAATCGGGAAACGCGGCTGTCCGCATCTGCTCAATAAATTCTGCACGACCCACTGCCATCGATCCTCTGGCACAACAAACCAACGAGCAGGGAAGCCCGTAGACGCACGATTCGGAGCGCTGTAGGCATGAGGACACCCAGCTTTCAGCGGGAGCGGTAGAAAGCATTTTGGTATACAACTGGTGTAAAACTAGCAGGATTTACAGGATTCTCAGGTTTTTAAGGATGCAGAATCAATAACTTACGCGCTTTCAACGCCGATCCGCTTTTAGAATGAACACTTATGAAAAAACGGGGGGAGGGTATCCCAACGAACTCCCGGTTGGGAATTACCAACGTCCCCGTCCGCGGCGCAAGCAACGCCCGTC
>WNFI01187858.1_pt2 | contig 16090 bp, 6 predicted proteins | sample 5400471 | NCBI WGS metagenome assembly WNFI01 (sample SAMN13153348, study PRJNA577476) | soil metagenome | isolation source: 100 cm saprolite on Douglas fir-dominated hillslope | place: USA:California | collected 2013-09-17 | reverse complement strand
ACACTTGCAAAAGTGTATCAAAACAAACAACTTCAACTCCCTTTAGAATCATCCACTTATGCAAAACCAGGAGGGGGGAGGGGTTATTGTTAACTAGCCGCGCCAGTTTCTTCTCTCTGCTCCGGTCTCAGTGCCCCCTGTGTCCCTGCCTACCCCGACAGGGTCGGAGTGGCAAATCCCATCTTCTCAGCAGTTTGCCGCCTCTTTGTCGCTCTTTGCGCTCTTTTTCGCACTCCCATCCTTTGTTTTCAATAGCTTGCAGCCTCTTTTGCGAAAACACCGGGGGGTGGGGGTGTCCCGGCTACTCCCGACGTTCAGATGCGCCTCTAGCATCCCGAATGTATTTACGGGGCATTCCGACGTTCAGACGTGGAGAAGTTCAGACGATCCGTGGAAGCTTGGCCAGCCGGGCTTCCCCAGCCGCCAACGTCGATTCTTTTTTGCAGAAGGTGAAGCGAACTTGGTTCGCCCCGTCACGCGCATCGTTATAGAAGCTGGAACCAGGAACCGTGGCGACGCCGATCTCTTCGACCAAATATTTCGCGAACGCAACATCTTTTGTCGCCGCCGCAAAGCGTCGCGGGTCCGGATCGGGAAAGCGCGAAATGTCCGTCATGATGTAATACGCGCCGCGCGGCTTAAACACGGTGAAGCCGGCCTGCTCGAGAATTTTCAGCAAGCGCGCGCGCTTCTCGGCGTAATTGGCGGCAAGTTTGTCGTAGTAACTCTGCGGCGAGCGCAGCGCAATCGCGCCGGCTTGCTGCAAAGGAGCGGCAGCGCCGACGGTGAGAAAATCATGCACCTTGCGAATCGAGCTGGTGGCTTCCGGCGGAGCGATGGCCCAGCCGACGCGCCAGCCAGTGACGCTGTAAGTCTTGGACATGCCGTTGATCACAATGGTGCGCTCGCGCATGCCGTCGATGCGCGCCATGGAAATGTGCTCCGCGCCGTCGTACAAAATGTGCTCGTAAATTTCGTCGGTGATGCAAAACGCGTTCCAGCGCACGCAAAGGTCGCGAATGTATTCAAGCTCCGTGCGCGTGAAAACTTTGCCGGTCGGATTGTTCGGCGTGTTGAGAATAATCGCTTTGGTGTTCGGCCCAAACGCGGCGGCCAATTCCTTTTCGTCATACGACCAAAAGGAATTTTCATCGGCGGGCGGCCGCATCTTGACGAAGCGCGGAGTCGCGAATTTTTCGACAATGGCGTCGCGCAGCGGTTTGGCGCCCCAGGTGATCGCGTACTGGTTGATGTCGTCCGAAATCGCCTGCCGCGCCGCTTCCTTGATCTCCGCGGGCGCGGCGAAATCCGGAAAACCTTGCGAAAGGTTGACCGCGTTGTGCTTCAGCGCCAGCCGCGTCATTTCGCGAATCACCGATTCGGTGAACTGTTCCGCTTTCGCGGAAAGCATGCGCCGGGCGAATTGGGTCATAGTGGATTCGTTCATGGTTAGAAGTCTAAGAGTTTATGGTTGCGCAAGGTGAAAAAGCAAAGCGAAAGAACCTGTAGCGCAGGGCGGAGTCTTCGGCCCTGGTCCGGGCAGCAGCCGGACAGCCCTGCGGCTTTTTCGCTACCGGCATCGCCGCAGCAGCGACGTGACGGTGTCGTTAGCGGCTGTGGCCCGCAGATGTATTTGCTAAGGCGACCGACGGAGCCGGAACAGTAGAGCCGTAAATCATGCGGTAGACTTCGGCGTTGCGCAAAACGATTTGCACGTAGTCGCGCGTTTCGGTGAACGGAATCGATTCCACCAGTTCCGGAATCTCTTCGTAGTTGCGTTCGGAACGCCAGAGCGCGATGCGATCTTCGCCGGCGTTGAAAGCGGCCAGCGCATATTCCGGAGCGCCGAGATTGCGCAGCAGACCGGCAACGTACACCATGCCAACCTCTAAATTAAAGTCGGGCTGGTACAAACTAGTTTTGGTGTATCGCACGCGCAACTGCCTCGCCATCAACCTCCCGGTCTGCGGCAGCACTTGCATCAGGCCGACCGCATTCTTGGGCGACACAGCATCCGCCTGGAATGTGGACTCCTGGCGAATCAGCCCCGCGGCCAGCATGGGATCGAATCCATTTTTTGCCGCTTCGCGCCGCAGCGCCGGCTCGTACGGCAAAGGATACAGCGTTCTCCACACGATCAGCGGAACGTCGGAGAATCTGCGCGCATCGAAGTTCGGCACGATCAGGCGGCCGTAGGCCATGCCCGCGGCAAAATGCCCCTGATCGAATGCGGCTTGCGCGGCTTCAAAGAGAAGGCGCGGAGAGCCTGCGGCAAAATACGCGGACTTCAACTCCAATTCCGCGGCGGAATCGAACGCGATGCTGCGCAAGGCTTGCGCGCGTGTCCAGCGTTCCATCGCAGCGCTTGCAATCGGCTCATCAAAGGGCCGCAGCGGAGTCGGCGGCGGAATCTGCGCGAGAAATTCCGGCGGATCCTCGTCGCCGGATCCGAGTTTTTCCTGACGCAGAGCCGCGTGCTGGCCAAAATAAGTTTCCGGGTAGCGTTCCGACGCCACGCGGAAGTAGCTGCGCGCGTGCGCGGGATTCCCGCCGCGCTCCGCATTGCGCCCGAGCCAGTACAGCGCATTGGGCGCATTGGAAGAGACGGGATACTTGCGCAGAAACGCGATGAATTTGCCGTCGGCGTCCGGTTGGCGATTCAGGTAAGCGACCCAGGCGACGCGCCACTCGCAATTAAACGCGTATTTTCCGGCGGGAAAATTGTCGAGCACGCGCTGATAATAGGAAGCGGCCTGGCTGCGGTTGAGTTCGACCCAATAATAATTTCCCGCGGCCATCAAACCTTCTTCGGCCCACTTGCTGGCCGGATATTTCTGGACCAACTGGTCGACCGCGCCAAGCATCTCGCCTTCTTTTTTATCGGACCGATAGATTTGCGAGAGCGCGTAGAGGCGCTCGGCATCCACTTCGAAATCCGTCAAGGCCAGCGAAGAAACCAGCGAGGACGGGCCCTTCAACTGTACGCGCGCTTCCGCGACGCGAAGCTGGGCGAGCTGGCGGTGCGGATTTTCCGGTTCATGCAGCATGCCTTGCAGCTTTTCAAATTCGGAGCGCGCTTCTTTCCATTTGCGCGCGTCGAAAAATGCCTGCGCGCGCAGCTCCTGCAGCTCGACTCCGGGATATGGATATTCCTTGCCGAGGGTTTTGGTGAGGGCCGGAAGCGCGGTGGCCGCAGCCTTGGCTTCATCCGACAGCGGGTACTTGTAGAAAAGGATTTGATAATCCTTGGCGGCGCGCGCGGTCTGGCGAGCGGCCTTGTAGGCTTGCGCACGCTCGAGCAGCAGCGGAGGTTTTGACGAAGTTGCGGAATAGGCTTCGAGCGCATCTACAGCGAGTTGAGCCTTGCCGGCCTCGATTGCGGCCGGCCCAAGTACTTCGAGGAATTGCTCTTTGATCGCAGTGCTCGGATGCTCGCGCTGAATAATTTCGAGATTGGCGAGAGCTTCGCCGTTGTGCTTCAGAAGGCGCTGCGTCTGCGCGGTCCAGAATAGAACGTATTCACTGAGAAGGGTGTCCGGTTTAGCTTTGACGAGCCAGGCGAGCGCCTGCGGGGCGTGATTTTTGGCGTAGTCGTCATAGCCGAGCGCAAGCGCGGCTCGCGCGCCCCACACGTTGCCGGCATTTTCCCTGGAAAAATCCGCGAGCTTCTCATAGGCGCCCGGGGCGGCGTTGTGCAGCGCACGGGCCAGAGAGGAAAGCTCTCGCTGCATTGCTTCGTCATCAGGCGAGGCGGAAGTCAAATCCGGCGCGGCGGTTTCGGTGACGCAGCCCATCCGGCACGCCGTAGGCTTGGGTTTGTTGGATTTTTTCTTCTTGTGTTTGGTTTGGCTTAACGCGTTCGAGCCGATCAACAACAAGGCCAAAACTGCCGCAGCAGCTGCAACGCGCTTCCACACAGCAAACTTAGTGCTGCCGCGCGGGACAGGCGTAGGGATATTCGCCGAGGGCGTGGGCGTCGCCTTCCGCGAGGATTTCCACCAGCCAGCGATAAAAGTAATCCACTGGGTGGTCCATGATGGGTTTAAAACGCCGGTCGTACTCTCTGTGGGCTTTTTCAATGTCGTCACGCAATCGGATGCAAATATCCTTATGTTCGCGGCCTAGCCGCACCTGCTCCGGACGCAGCATCTTAATGTCTTGCATGGAAACTTTGGCCACGCGATTTGCGCGGCGATGCAGTTCCTGCTCTTCCGGGGAGAGACGGTTGACGTCGAACTCTTCTCCGTAGGGAGGCTCGACCAATGCGGCGCTGGGGGTCGCAAGCTCATCCTCAAAATTTTCCAACATTGGAGGCACTGTATGCAAATCGGGCCTGGGCGTAGGAGGCGCAGGCTGTACCGGCGCAGGACGACGAGGTGGCGCAGGCGTCGGCTCGGCAGCGGTAGTGCCGGCGATGCGGGTCATTTCCGCTTCAAACGGGGAGCGCGGGCTACCCTGCACGGCCGAGGAGACGAAGCGAGACATAACGTCCAGGGCGGCGGAGATGGAGGCAGCCGCAGTCTGGGCGCGTAGCATGGAGGGCAGCGCGTTGGTGGGCCTGCTGCTCGCGCAGGCGGAGACCACATCGGAGACGGCTTGATGGAGCTCGTCGGTGGTGCGTTGAATGCGCTCGAGATTCTCGCGGAGGGCGCGAGAGACGGCCTGGTCGATAGCGCTGGGCGGGTTGGGGTCTTGTGGCATGCGAATATTGACGGGTTTTCGTGTGAAATCGCCCGTTTTGTCATTTTGGAAGCTGGGTGCTTGGGAGTCAACCGCGCGGGCGTGGCCCTGTGCCTAGAAGTACCCCTTTTCGGAAGGCGGATTGGGTGCTATTTCACGATAAGGGTCAAGGCAACCGACCGTGAAATCTGCGCGCTACTCACGATGAAATTGACAGTGTACGTGCCGCTGGGAGTCACTAAAGGAGCCGGTGGGGGCGGCGGAGGAGTTGAACTTGCACCGCCGCAGCCACCTAATGGCCAAAATATTAGCGCAAGAACGACAAGTTGAACGAGTGCATCCCTGCCGTTACGCCGGAGCGAGCGGAGTGGCAGAAGAACGAACATGGCTAGGGAAGCCATAGCCATGGTGACAAGCGGGGTAACGTTTTGGCGCAGCGCGGCAGCTTGGTGCTGGGAGGTGGTAATCGTCACCATGACGCTCACCGACGTGTTGCCGAGGTTAGTACTCGCAGGGCTGAAATTACACGCAGCATAGTTGGGCAGATTGGAACAACTGAATGACACCTGACCCGCAAACCCACCCTCGGGACTAACGACAAGTGCGTAGCTGGCGGTCTGACCGGCTGACACAGTGGCAGTTGTACCGGAACTACCACTGCCACCGATCTGAACGTCGCTACCGATGCCGGCCAGCGCGACCGTTTGTGACTTGGTAGGGTCGTTGTCGTTCACGGTGAGAGCACCAGCGCGATTTCCCGCAGCGGATGGTAGAAAGACGACAGAAATGGAACAGGTGCCACCGGGTGCGACCGTAGCACAGTTGTTGGTTTGTGAAAAATCGCCGCCGGTAGTGATGCCAGAGACCGTGATAGGAGCGGTTCCCATGTTTGAGAGGGTGACACCCTGCGATGACGAAGAGGTGCCTACGATTTGGGCTGCAAAGGTCAACACGTTTGCGGAAAGGCCGACGCTCGTAGGCTCTGGAGCAACTACCAAGGCCAGGTAAGCAACATGGTTGCTGGTATCCATGACGGCGATCTGAACATCGCCGGGGAGGGACAGGAGTGCGGCGGGAATCGTGGTGGTGATTTGAGTAGGAGATACAGCGCCTATCTGAAGCGGGGTTCCATTTGCTGTAACCGAATCGCCAGAGGCGAAGCCGCTGCCGGAAATTGTGAGGACAAGATCGTTGATTCCTGCCTGCACGTTGGCCGGCATCAACTGAGAGGCGAAAAATTCCGCCGGTGGGATGGAAGTCCCCGTCAAACTCGTGCGTACCAGCAACAGCGAGGTTTGCGAGCCGATGGCCAAACCATTGGTACCCCAGCGATACATCTCTTGACCGGACGAGGATTCGAACATCGGTATCAATCCGATGGGCTGCTGGGTGGGGAGAGAAAAAGCCTGAATGACATAGATATAGCCTGGGAAAAACTGTGGCCTGACGGGACCAGAGAAATACACGCGCGAGACAGGGAGATCGACTTTGAATGCCGGGGAGAACGACTGAGGCTGAAAGCCATTGGTCTTGATTGCAAGCGTGGTCGGATCGATGATTTGCCCGTTGCTAACATAAATGGAGGTACCGTCGGAATCTAGCGTGCCTCCGCCCGGAGAAGCTCCAGAAAAGTTCGTCACAGTATTGGAGAGCGAGATTCCGTTGGAGCCGATCGCGAACTTGTAAAACGTGGACGGAAGTTGAAAAAGCGTGGTGCCGTAAAGGTTGGCGGCACTTTGCCCGACAAAGGTAAGAGCATCGGGTTGAAGCTGGTTCTGTGAAACGAAAGTAGGCCGTTGGACGGCGTCGTCGAAGACGGCTATTCCATTACCACAAGGTGTAAATGTAACTCCGCAAAGCGTCACGGCCCAAGAATGAGGTTGGCCGGGCAAAACCCGGATAGCGTCGGCGACCATGGGATTGTGGGAAATGAGATCGTTCCCCAGACCAGCAGTAAAATTCACAGTGCCTGCAGGAAGAGAGACCTGAGCGACTTTCTTGTCGCCATCCAATCCGACGTAGAGGAACTGCCCATCATCGGAAACAGCAAGCTGGTTGGGTCCGTTGCCGACCGTCCAGGCGCTCACGATGTTTGTCGTGGCCGGGTCGATGATAACGACCTGATTCGCATACTTAGGCGACTGGGCGGCGACAGTGGAATACAGGTAGGCTGACTTTGGGTCGTAAACGGTGTGGAGAAAATTGATACCGCGGATCGCGGCATAGATAGTGACCGTGAACGCGTTTGAAATACCGCCGGCTGGCGAGGGATTCGAGACTGTAACGGAAATTTCTCCGGTTTGCGCGAGATCCGAAGGGTTGAGGTCAGCGGTGATATAGGTCTCGCCGATGTAGCGAGTGGTGCGAGAAGTAGAGTTGACCAAGACTTGGGATGCCGGGAAGAAATTATTACCCCTGATTTGAAGAGTTGGAAACTGCGCGTCTGTCGGGATACCAATGATCCAAGCGATGCTGGGGGTAGTGTAAAAGCTTAAAGCATTCCCTGATAACGGAATGACATGGGGGCTGCCGGCGGCATTATCGGTGATGGTAAGAGTGCCTGTGCGCAGACCAGGCTGCGTGGGGCTAAAAATGATGCCGATGAAACAAGAACTCGTTACCCCGAAAAGGCGAGATGGTGTGACCGGCTGGGTGCAATGGTTGTCGACTGAAAAATCTCCAGTTACGGCAACCTTGTTCACAATCCAGTTGCCATCGCCGGTGTTGACGAAGACCAAAGGGTATTCGGCGTGAGTGCCGACGACTAGGTCGTTGACGCTGAACGACGGTGGGAAGAAGACTTGAGGAGTCCCGCCTTTGCCAGAGAGAAGAACGGTCTGGTGTGAAATCGCAGCATCATCGTTGAGTGTCAGCGTGCCAGCGACAGAAGAAGTGTCCGCAGGCGTAAAGGTGAGTTGCAGGCTGCAGGTGGCGCCGGCAGCAACCAAAAGACACGTTTGCGACGGCACGATGGACGCCACCGATGACGTGGTGGAAGAAAGGTGCAGGTCGGCATTACCACAGTTAGTGATGTTCAAGTTAAGAGAAGAAGATGTGCCGACGAGGATGGGACCGAAGTCGATGGAGGCCGGCGCTAAACAGACGGAGGGAGCTGGAGTGGCGAGGTCGAGTTTGCTGATGAAAGAGTGCTGATAACCGGTTAGGGGATTCGCCGGCGGAGGAGGTGTGGACTGAAAACTTTGCGACGTAGTGGGAAAATCGCGGGCGAGAGTCTGCCCGACGACGATGGCTTTATCACCACTATCAAATGTTAGCGCCCCAAAGGACGCGCCCCCTAACGAGGAGGTGGAGCTGAGATAGCTACCGAAAAGAAGGGCGCTTAGATCGCTCTTTAGTTCAGCGAGGACCATCGCGGCGGCGAAGGTAGAAGTCTGATACGCGTTTAGGTAAGGGTTCTTGAGAGGAAAATCAGGGCTGAAAGCGAACCCGCCGACTAGCACGTTTGCGTTGCTATCCAGTGCGATGCCTCGAAAGTTTGCTCCGCCGCTCCCGCTTAGGTATGTTGCGGCTGAAACCGATGTAGCAAGCGGAGCCACCTTCATGATGTAGCCTGCGTCGCAGGTACAGAGGGAATTCGGAATTATATTTTTCTGGTACGAATTTGGACCTATAGGGAGATTCGTTTCGCTTGTTATTCCCGCGACGTACCAATTGCCACTTGAATCCACCACAAGGCCACCGACATAGTCAGTTCCTGTCAAGTACGTGGCGAAATTCAGTTTTGTAGCAGTGGCGTTTAACTGCAAGAGATAGCCGGATATGGGACCCGTGGAATTGGGATTGTTGGGAAAAGTCGGCTGCAAAACTCCGGGCGTTGTCGGAAGCCCTAATCCTCCGGTACCTGCCAGGGTTACCTGCCCGCTGGCGTCAACCGCGATTCCACTCGCCGGGAAATTGTTGTTGTAGACAGGCGAGCCTGGGGTATACGGAGCATTGCCGGGAATAAGAGTGGAATAGATCAACTTACCCGTCGTATCCACTTTCAAAACGAATGCGGTGTCGATGGGATACCCCATGGGTGTCGGCCCGATCGTTCCTGGTGTGAGCTGAAAATGAGCGTCGTCGGTCACTCCCGACAGGTAGGCGTTGCCGCTTACGTCGACCGTCATTTTCCCATGGTTCCCGTTGGTGAAGATGCCTTCGGCTCCCCCAACAAGCCCAGAATAATTTAGTGCAGATCCATCGGACTTTAGGGAAGCTATAAAAAAGTAATTGGTATTAAGATTCGGGGGATTGAGCGGCAGAACTGCTCCGGCGTGCGGAAAATCGTGAGACGAGGAGACGCCGGCGACGAAAATATTTCCATTCTTGTCCAGTGCGATGGAGTAGGTGAAAGTTCCAGATGGGCCGCCCTGAGTGGAGCCGCCGAGAAATGTCGAGTACAAGAGCGTATGCCCTGATGGGTCAAGCTTAGAAATAAAGGCTTCTGTCGTTTGACTCACATCGGAGCACACAGAACAGAGCGGATTATTCGCGTTAGTGATTGGAAAATCGGTCGAGCCTGTGTAGCCAGTCACGTAGACGTTTCCGCCAGGATCGGTGGTAACTGCGGTAATCGAGTCGGCATTGCTTCCATCAAGATAGGTCGAGAAACCGAAGACGGGGTCGATTACCAGTGTTTTCGTAGGATCGTACGCGCCGAGTTTAAATCGAATATCACCGTTGGGCGCGACAACGAATTTGGCTGGTACTTCTTTCCTCGACCCGCCGGACTCCTGATACGCCACGGGGCGCAAAAAATGAACCTTGGCTACGCCAAGGTCTACGACGAGATCGCCGGAACGAGTGATGTGTGAGGGCTTGTCGAGATGTAAGGAAATACGGGACGGATCGGCGCCAGGTTCCAAGACGAAATCGTGCTCAAGCATATTCCCATGACCATGAAAGACGAGATCAACGCCGGGGTAAAGGTGCTTGTAGCGAATTAGTGCAAATTGGGGAACATCGTGTAGCCAACGGGACGGATCGGAACCGCGAAAATAATTCGAGCGGCCGGGAAGCGGGTGGTCGCCAGAAAGTGCGGTGGGGTTGGCATCGATCCAACGGACGCGCAGCTGAGACGTAGTGGATTTGGGCGCAGCGACAACGATATCCAGACCGTCGGGAAGAAAGAAGATTTCCATGGAACTGCGACGGGCGAAAAACTGGTAAGGAGTGGCAACCTGTCCTTGATTGCGCTCAAAAGCCAAAGGAAGAGCGGAAAGCTCCAGCTTGCCGTCTTGGGCATTCGCATTGAAAGGAACTATGGCGAAGGATGCGCACAGACAAACGAAGACGAGCAGGCACGGACGAAGGGGCATGGGGCCTCCGAGCATCATCGGGCGGGTGCGCAAATATACCGTGCCTTAGTGAATAATGGAAGAGGTCGATTTCCTCGGCCTCAAAGATGATCTTGGTACGCCAGAAACAAGAGCGGCTGCGCTTTTCGGCGTAGCCGTGTTTGCCGCTCTTAATATGTGCCAAAAGGCTCGAAGAATGGACTGTAGGTTGGGGATCGCGTAAGGAACGGCTCCAGCAATATGATGAACGGCCCACAGCTTCGGGCCTAGAAGGCTAGCCTTAGGCCGAATTGGAGTTGTCTTTCGTTTTCTGGGAGCGTGTTCAGGATTTTGCCGAAATCTGGCGAGGCGATGTCGCTGACCGGGGGGCCGAAGTTGGGATGGTTCAAGATATTGAAAGCTTCGGCTCGAAACTGCAATTGCAGTGATTCGGTGAGGTCAAATATCTTGAACAGAGAAAGGTCGAACGTTTCAAAGCCTCGCGTGCGCAAAATATTGCGACCTGCATTCCCAAACTGATTCGTTCCTGTGGGAATCCGCGCGAAAGCAGCGGTATTGAAGTCTTCCTGGACGGTGCGAGTAAATCCCTGCGGGAACGGATTACCGACAAGGTTTGGGCGATCGCTAGTGTCTCCGTCTAAATTGGGATCCGAGGGGTCGAAAACGGTAAAAGGCCGGCCACTCTGCAATTGAAAGATGCCATTGACTTGCCAGCCGCGGAGCAACTCCGTTTGCAGAACTCCAGAGACATTCTTGAAGAAGGGCAGTTCCCAGTCAAAACTGGTCACAAATCGATGCGGCACATCAAACGTTGAGAGGCCCCGCTCAGCCCGGACGTTGCGAGGGCTTGCGGGGGTCAGACGGGGAGGTTCACCGTCGGAAGTCCAGTCGAACTGAGAGACGGAGGTATAGTCGATCGATTTTGAGAAAGTGTACGACGCGAGTAGAAAAAATCCTCCGCTCCAGTGTTTAGTCACACTGGTTTGGAGAGAATTATAATTGGAATCGAAGCAGCCGCATTCCTCCCACACTTGCCCCCAAGGCTGGAAGGGGCGTCGGGCGTTGATGTTGGCGGCAGTGGACGCACCCGAGACGAAGAGTGACGCATTCAGATCCACCGGGCCCACAAGGCGGGTGCCCTTCGTACCGACATAGTCCACTTCCAAAACATAATTCCTCTTGATCTCGCCCTGGAGACTGAGACTGTAGTGCTGGGTGTACGTCGTCCTTAAGTGAGGGTCCATAAAATTAACCTGGGTGCCGGGGCCTACAGGCAGGACACTGTTTCCGGGTTGGAAAGGACTCTTACCCAAAAAAGGATCAGGAAAATTGGGGGCGGTCACAAGACTGACGTTCAAGATGGACGGCGCGACGATGGTCTGGAAAGCTACGAATGTAACTGGCGGCTTGTAGTAGATTCCGTAGCCGGCACGGACACTGGTCTTGCCGTTTTTGAAAGGATCCCATGCAATTCCTATGCGCGGACCGAGGTCCTTCCAATCGCGCGGGTAAGTGGAAGGAGAGATTCCAGGGTCGCCGGGAAAGACAACGTCCGGCGGTACGCTCGGCCTGACAACCGACTGCTGGCCGGGCCTGAACGCATCCATCCGCAGTCCCCTATCGAAAATGGGACCAAAGATTTCGTGGCGCAGACCGAAGTACAGAGTGAAATGCGGGGTCAGCGCAAAGGAATCTTGAACGAAGTAGGTATATTCGTGGCTACGAAATTCGCGTGCGCCATCGCCTCCAACCTGCGCGAAAAAGAGCGGGTCTCCGAGCAAGAAGTCCGCAAAGGGGTTCCCGGTGAAAGTACCCGCAAAGAGGTAACCGCCCGAAAAAAGCGTTCGCGTATTGGCATTCACCTGGGTCGAAGCGAGGTGAAGGCCGGCCCGGAGCAGGTGTCGACCATGTGAAACGGACAGATTATTTTCAAATATGAAGATGTTGTTCGTCTTGTCGGTGTTGAAAAAATTGCTTGTACCGATGGAGGTAAGGCCCGCGATGGCGACCAAGGGAATGTTGGCGAAGGGCGCCGTGACCGGAAACGTAAAACCCAGGCTTCTCGCGTCAATTTTGAATTGCGCCATGGCAGCATGAAGTTTTGCGCGATTGTAGCTGAAACGAGTCTCGATCAGCACCGTCGGAGAGAAGGTATAGTTGTTAGTCAGACCCACATTTTGGAAACGGAACTCATCGCGGGCGGGAAAATTGGGGACATCGAGGCTGCCTAAGAGGGAGGGAACGAAATGAAAGGTTCTGTTTCCTCGCTGGAAAACGTAGCGTGCCATTAGATCGTCGTTGTTTCTAAGCCGGTGATCTAGTTTGACGAGCATTTGGTCTGTTCTCGCCGGCTCGGATGGCGAAGAGCTACTGATGCCTGGTCCCATGTTCGGGGGCGGATAAAATTGCAGAAGCTTCTGTGAAATGGAATCTACACGATCTGCGGAGATTAAATTCCCCGGAAAAGGCTGCCCCGTTGAAGGGTCAATGGGCTTCATGGCAGACTGAGAGAAATCTCCCTGGCGCTCCAAGAGTGTGGGAACGGAGGCAGCATGGGTGGGAGAGCGATGCTCGAGAAAACCCTCGTAATTGCCGAAGAGAAAGGCCCTGTTCTTTCGTATGGGACCACCGAGAGAGCCGCCAAACTGATTGCGCTTCAGAATTGAGACGGTGGGTGAGAAAAAATTTCGCGCATCAAATGCATCGTTGCGCAGGAACTCGTAGGCGCTGCCGTGTATTTGGTTGGTGCCCGATTTGGTCAACACGTTGACTATGGCGCCGCCTCCGTTGCCAAATTCCGCGGTGTACAAGTTCGTGAGCATCTTGAATTCCTGCAATGCTTCGACGGAGGGAACCACGGCGGCTGATCCCAGGAATGGCTCGTTGTTGTCGGCCCCGTCGAGCAGGAAATTGTTCGATTCGATTCGGCCACCATTTACCTGGGGAGTTGCGTTGACTCCCCCCGGGATCTGAGGATTACCCGGTTCCGCGTAGCCAACCGAAGGGACGCTCCCGGGGACTAACGTCGTCAATTGCATGTAATTTCGCCCGTTGAGCGGCAAGTCCGTGAGGGAGTTATTCTCGATAACCTTGCCGACGGTGACCTCTTTCGTCTCGACACTCGTGGCCGCTGCAGTGACCACCACTTGAGATGCGGGCTCTCCGACCTGTAGCACGACGGTCAGGTTCAAGTGCTCGGTCACTCTCAGTGGAATTCCGATTTGCACGGATTTCTTGAATCCGGCGCGTTCCGCCGTGAGGTTGTACGTGCCGACCTGCAAGTTGGGAAAAATGAATCGCCCGGACGTCCCGGTGGTAAAGCTCTTGGCCTCTCCGGTCTGTTCGTTGGCCACGGTCACCTGAACTCCGGGCACTACCGCTCCGCTGGAGTCCTCAACAGTACCTTCAATGATTCCTGTGGTCTCGACACTGAGCACGCGAGCGACTGGCAGGCACGCAAATAGGGAAAGTACGAGTAGAGGAACAAACGGGAGTTTGTTCATGATGTTTACCAGAAACGTTTAATCCGTAGCGTTGAAGGGGCCAGTTTATACCGCTGTGCTGTCGGGAGCCACTAGCATTGCCGTTGCCGCGCTTCGAACCTATAGGCAGCACGATGCGTGGCAGACAACAATGGCACCCACAGAAGCGGCATTTTCATCACATCAACAGCTTGCCCCGGCGTACCGTCACTCGGCCGTGCCTAACCCGCGATGCCGCTGCGAAGACGGCAACTCTCGTCCGGCTAAGGGTAATGGGCTATTATGTGGGACGCACAGGAACTGGCGAAAGGTACGTCTCACGCGATCCAGGCAAAGCAAGCCATGGCGCATTCGGCCTCTCCATCCAGGACGCGCTTAGCGGTAATTCGTCGCTACGGCATCGCGGTTCTGTCCGTCGCAGTCGCGCTCGGGTTGGCGCTCCTCGTGAGGCGCTTCGAGGGCATGGCGGTCGCGTCATTCCTGATGGCCATCGCCCTGACCGTCTGGCATGCAGGGCGTGGGCCTGGTTTCCTTGCGATTGTGCTCTCCATCCTGAGCGTGGATTACTTCTTCACACCTCCCCTTTACCAGTTCACGGCGGAACTTTCTAATCTCCCTTACTTGGTGGTTTTCACATTGTTCGGATTGGTTTTCAGTTGGTTCAGCGTTTCGCGAAGACGCACAGAGCAAGAGCTTCGGCAAGCGCGCAAGGAACTCGAGGTGAAGGTCGCGGAACGGACGGCCGAACTGCAACGGAGCGAGGCCCTTCTGGCGGAAGGGGAAAGGTTGACCCATACGGGTACTTGGGCGTTCAACCCCGCCACTAAAGAGGTCGTCTTCTCGTCCGCGGAAACCTACCGCTTGTTTGGTTTCGAGCCAGAAAAGGGTGCTCCGTCGTTTGAGGAATGGGCCCAGCGCGTTCATCCGAAGGACCGAGAGAGGGTGCTTGGAGATGTCATAGCCAGAGCAGTGGATTACGAGGTGGATTTCCGCGCTGTTCTTCCGGACGGTACGATCCGACACATCCATGGTGCAGGCCATCCGGTGTTCAATGCATCCGGCGATCTTGTGGAATTCGTGGGTAGCGCGATGGACGTATCCGAGCGCAAACAGACCGAAGAGGCTTTGCGGCAGACCGAGTATTATTTGGCGGAAGGGGAGAGGCTGACCCACACCGGCAGTTATGCCTGGAACGCCGCCAGCGGGCTCGTCTACGTGTCCGCTGAACTCTTACGCGTGTTTGGCTTCGATCCGGAAGAGGGGCCTGTCCCGCCTCACGCGGCATTTCGTCAGCGGGTTCATCCGGACGATCTGGTCATGTTCGACGAACTCGGAGAGAGGTCACTCCGGGAAGGCGCGGACGTAGACTGGGTTTACCGAATTGTGCTTCCGGACGGGACACTCAAGTATCTGCACGTGGTAGCCCGGCCTGTTTTCAACGCTTCCGGCGAGGTGGTGGGAAACATCGGAACTACCCGCGATATCACGGAACGCAAGCTGGCGGAGCAAGACCGCCAACGATTGCACCAAGCGGAAGCAGATCTCGCGTACATCAGCCGGGTAACCACGATGGGAGAGTTGACTGCCTCGCTGGCGCACGAGATCAAGCAACCGATGGCTGCGGCGGTCACGAATGCCAACGCCTGCTTGCGATGGCTAACGCGCGATAACCCGGATATGGAAGAGGCGCGCGCGGCAGCATCGAGAATGGTCAAGGACGTGACGCGTGCGGCCGACATCATCAGCCGCATCCGCTTGCTATTCAAGAAAGGCGAATCGCAACGTGAGGTGCTTGACGTCAATGAAGTCATTCGGGAAATGATCGTGCTGCTGCACGACGAGGCGACGCGACACTTGGTTTCGATTCAGACTGACCTGGTCGAGGACCTTCCTAAGGTGAAGGCGGATCGCGTGCTGTTGCAGCAGGTGTTCATGAACCTGATGCTTAACGGCATCGAAGCGATGAAGGACACGAGCGCGGCGGGCGAACTTACGATCAAGTCAAAGCGAGCAGAAGATGGTCAGTTGCTGATCTCCATCGGCGATACGGGCGCGGGGTTGCCCGCAGACCAGCCGGACCAGATCTTTGATGCATTCTTTACCACCAAGCCGCAGGGCACGGGCATGGGATTGCCGATCAGCCGGTCCATTGTCGAGTCGCATGGCGGCCGATTGTGGGCCACGTCCAACGGTGCGCGAGGCGCAACCTTTCAGTTCACTTTGCCTTGCGAAGTCGTGGCGCATCAGACTGCGTAAGGCGAGCGGTGGCGACCCGGAAGTGTTGCTTGGTTGGGGTTGCCGCTTGCTCATCCCGCGGTCCGGTGCTATGTTCGGCGCAGAAACCCCCTGGCCCCGGACGAGGTGTTCCATGGGCTCAACCACAAGGCTAGCGACGACAGCGCTTGTTGCAGTGTTGTTCTATCCTTCCTTGGCCGTGCCAAACGGCCAAAACAATTCCAACGGGCTCTGGCAGGGGTATGTGACTGATACGCATTGCGGAACAAACTGCCAGGTAACCAAGGACATGACTCCGGACAAAAAATGCATTGTTCGGTGTGTGCGAAAAGGCTCGAAGTATGGACTGTGGGTTGGCGATCGCGTGTATGTTCTTGAGCCGCAAACGACCGC
>WNFI01363596.1_pt1 | contig 16091 bp, 16 predicted proteins | sample 5400471 | NCBI WGS metagenome assembly WNFI01 (sample SAMN13153348, study PRJNA577476) | soil metagenome | isolation source: 100 cm saprolite on Douglas fir-dominated hillslope | place: USA:California | collected 2013-09-17 | reverse complement strand
GCATCGGCGCTCATGCTGCTTCGGCTCCCGTCATCAGCAGTCCGACCCTTCGTTCCACATCCGGCCCATTCTCCACGGTGCCGGTGAGCCGGCCCTGGAACATAACACCGATGCGGTCGCTGATCTGCAGCAGTTCGTCAAGGTCGGTGGAGACGACGATGACCGCAAGCCCACGCTCGGCGCTGGCGATGATCCGGTCATGGGCGAGACGGGTATTCTGCAGGTCGAGGCCGTAGGTCGGTTTGTTGAAGATCACTACACTGGCTTCGGTGTTGAGTTCGCGGGCCAGCAACACCTTCTGGATGTTGCCGCCGGAAAGCCGAGCAACGGGAGTCTTCTCCGACGGCGTACGAATGTCGTGCCGCCGGATCTGCTCGCGGGCATGGCCGTGGATCAAATTCCAATCACTGACCCCACGCCGCCAATACGGCTCGGTTCCGATCTCCTTCAACACCAGATTGGTTGCCACGGAAAAAATCCCGACGGTGCCTTCGCCCAAACGTTCGTCGGTAACGTAGCGGACACCCTGGCGCCGACGGGCCGGCACGCCCTCGGTCGTGATATCGGCGCCGCCAAGTGCGATGCGGCCATGGGTGACGTGGCGCTGGCCCGCCAGGACTTCGGCCAAGTGCTTCTGGCCATTGCCGTCGACGCCGGCAATGCCCAGCACTTCTCCAGGCCAAAGCTCGAAGCTGACCTCACGCAAAGGGCATGCCCCAAGATTGGCCTCTGTCTGCAAGTCTGTCACGGTCAGGCGTGGCGGGCCGTGGCGGTCAATCTTGCGATGACGATGGGTCTGACGCCCGTGCCCGACCAGGCTTTCGGCGTCGCGGGCATCCACCGCGCCGGTGCCAAACATCATGCGTATGACGGTATCGGTCGTGTCCGCCTCGCTCATTTGCTTGAGACGCTCGGGCGGGATGTCGCCGACCAGGCGGCCCAGGCGCAAAACCGAAATGCGGTCACCGAGCTCGTAGGCCTCTTTCAGCTTGTGGGTGACCAGGATCAACGCGACGCCTTTCTCGCGCAACCGACGCATCACCTGGCCGAGGTCGTGTACTCCCTGGGGCGTCAGCATCGAGGTCGGCTCGTCCAGGATCAGCACTTTCTCTCCACGCCAGAGCGCCCGCATGATCTCGATTTGCTGCTGCTCTCCCAGGGACAGGCGGCCAACCAGCGCGTCCGGATCAATCTCGACACCCAGGAGAGTGGTAAGCTCACGCAGCCTTTTCAGAGCCGGAGCCTTACTCAGGCGCTGCCACCAAGGCCCGCCAAGCATCAGATTCTCGATGACCGTCAGGCTCGGCACCAAAAGCACATGTTGAAAGACGGTGCCGATTCCGAGATCGAGGCTCTCGCGTGGCGAGCCGATGACTACCGACCGGCCGGCAATCAGGATCTCGCCCTCGTCGGGTTGCTGCATGCCGGCAAGAATGCCGATCAGAGTCGACTTGCCGGCACCGTTCTCGCCCAGCAGCACATGAATCTCGCCGGCGCGGAACTCCAGCGAGATGCCCTCGTTGGCGATCACTCCCGGAAACCGCTTGGTGATGTCGCGAATGGCGGCGATCGGCGCTGACGCCGTTTGCGGGTTCGCTGTTGTATCTCGATCGGTCATCGCGTTTCGATCTCGAGCCGCACGGCGGGTGTTACCGCGGCGCGGCCCGAGCATTTCCTTTGAGTCTTGCTATCGCTTACTTCTTCGGCGCGTCGGTGACCGAGGTCATCAAGGCACGCACCTTCGGCGCGTCCCAGATCGGTTCGATCTTCAGGCTTCCATCAACGATCTGTTTGCGCGCCGCGGCGAGGCTAGTCCAGACGTCATCCGAAATATGCTTGGTGTGCAGCAACTGCACGGAGTCGTCGGCGAGTTTGATCGAGTAGCCATGGGTGCCAAACTTGTCAGTTTTCAGGTCCTCGACCATCGCCGCATAGACGGGTACGAGGTTCCAAACGACGGAGGACAACAAATTGCCCTTGTCGATCGACGTCTTGTCTCCGATATTGTCGATGAACCAAACCTTACCGCCATTGGCTGGTTTGGCGGTTTCGGCCGCTTGCAGCATGCCGAAGCTGGCACCATCGCCTTGGCCAAAGATCACGTCGGCACCCGCCCCAATCACCGATTCGGTGACGCGGCGTCCTCCCGCGGCGTCGGCATAGGCGGCCGGGCCGATGACCGCGTAGAGGATTTTCACATTCGGATCGGTGGCCTTTGCGCCTTGAGCAAAGGCGGCCGACTGGGAGTTAAAGGCCGGAGGTTCCGCCGAAACGACGACGCCGAGGGTTTTGGTCTTGCTGGTCTTTACCGCCAGAATGCCGGCCAGATATGCGCCCTGATATGCGCCCACCGTATAATCGGCAACGGCACCCGGCTTGCCGGCCTCTGGACGGTCGGTGATGGCCACCGCTACGTGCTTCTCGGCACCGACCTCCGGCACTGCTGTATTGTAGCCGCTGGCATGAGCGATGATCAGGCTGGCGCCGTCATCGGCCAGCTCACGCGCCTGAGCATGCACGTCACCATAACCGAGCCCCGGCGCTGGCATGAACTTCAGACTGTATTTTTTTGCCACGGGTTCGGCAGCGTCAAACCCCTGCTGGTTCCAGCCGAAATCCGTTGGGTTCTCGGGGATCATGATTGCGATGCTCTTGACTTCGCCTGCCGTGGCGGCGCCCGGCAAGGTCACTGCGCCGAAGCTGATGCACCCCAGGGCGGCGGTTGCCAAAAGAGCCGTCAGTCCAGTCGTCCGTCGTGAAAACTTCCGCATCATGTTATCTCCTGTTTGTTGAATATTGGCGCTACATCTGTTTCGGTTTTCGTCGTTCAACCGCTATCTGCGCCACGTGGCCCCGATAGCGCTGTCTGTGAACAATCTGGCCAATTCCATCGCTCGGTCCCGCCAGATTTGTTTCGTAGTTTCTTTCCCCTTGCTCCCATCGGCTTAGGTCGCCTCAGCCCGTCGCCTTCCTAAAGGCCGGCCGTGCGGCAATCTTGTCCCGCCACTCCCGGACACTGTTCAGCCCCGGCAGTTCGATCGGGAATTCCAAACAGCGGACGACGATCGGACCGAGACATATGTCGGCGAGCGAGAAGTCGTCGCCAGCGAGCCAGGGTCGGCCGGCCGTGCCCTTCTCCAGGATATCGAGCTGCGCCCCCAGCTCCTTGCTGTCGGAAGCCCAGCTCACGGCGCGCTCCGCGGCCGGCTTCTTGGCTTCCTTGAAGACGCTGAGATAGGGGCCGTTGAGCGCAGCGAGCTGCCAATCCATCCAGCGCTCGACATGGCTGCGGGCGACCGGATCGGTCGGTAGGAACTTGGCACCGCCGTCGAACTTGCCGGCGATATAGCGCAGGATCGTATTCGATTCCCAGACCACTGCGTCGCCATCGACTAAGGTGGGGACTTTGCCGTTCGGGTTCAGGGCCAGATAGGCGGCATCCTGCGTATTGCTGAACTGGCGGCCATAATCCTCGCGTCGATAGGGTGTGCCTAATTCCTCGAGCAGCCAGATCACCTTCTGCACATTGCCCGACGTACTACGTCCTTTAATTCTCAGCATGCTCATCATCTTCACTTGGTTGGGTTCAAGCCACGGTGGAGAAGGCTTCGGCGCACGGCGATAAACACCAGCGTATTCAAGACGCGGGACGCTTCGGTCTATAGGCGACCGCGTCCATCCGCCGGATGGAACGGCAGGTTCGGATTCTTCTTGCCGATCGGATGAATGTCTTTGCTCACGCGCCCCCCGGTGGTGATCAACTCGGCAGAGCGCTGCAGCAGCGGCTCGATTTGATCCCTGTACTTCCAGATGAAGGGGACGGCCTTGCGGCCCTGCATCACATGGCGGTCCTCGTCATGGTTCGCGCTCTGATCGACGACCCAATAGGGCGCCATGTTGTTGCGGACGACGTCCGTGTGAATCTGACCCAGTGCGACCTGGAGATTGTGGCCTTCCACCTGCCTACCTTGGACGCTCATTCCTGCACCTTCCGGCTTGGTTACATCAAGAAGCGCCGAACCAATTATCAAAAATGGTTCATAACATTGCCAATTTCCGCTGTGGGACGGTAACCATTTTATTTCGACGGCGTCAATTACCCTTGGCGATTGGTGCGATCATCGTACCATTGGTCCGGCATCAGCGATGCCCGCGGTTGTTGCAGAGGCTCTTTCATGTTATTTTCACTTAGGGATAGGGGTTGCGATCGGCGGAGAGATAGGCCTAAACCTTGGTTCGCTGCGGTCTTCCAGCGGTATTCCGTCGACGTCGCCCTTTGGCTCTCGGTCTCACAACGTCAGGTGCCTTCGGTATGGAACAATCCACCCAAACGTTGACCCGCTTGCGGCGTTTGATCGAAAGGCGGGATTTCAATGACGGCAAGCCCATGCCGCCAGAGCGCGAACTGGCGACCGAGCTGGGCGTTGGGCGCAGATCGCTGCGCCGGGCACTCGATGTCCTGGAACAGGAGGGCCGTATCTTGCGCCATCAGGGACGCGGCACCTTCGTCAATCACGGGCTGAATGGCGATCAGGGCGCTACCAAAGACCTCACTTCGCTTCTGGCGCAGGCAGCCATCCCGGCGGCGACCAGCCCGGGTTTTGGTAGCATTCTCGATCATACCAATCCGCTTGAAGTCATCGAAGTTCGCTTGGCGATCGAGCCCGTCATGGCCCGACTGGCCGCTTTCCGGGCTTCCCAGGCGGAAATCAGATTGCTGCAGACGCTGGCCGCCAAGACTCGGACGGCCGGCGATGCCGCCACCTATGAGCAAGCCGATGCCCGGTTCCATCGCGCTATCGCCAAGGCCGCGCGCAACGCGCTGTCCCTGGCGTTTTTCGAAGTTCTGCACGCGAGCCAGCGCGATGTCGCCTGGCGGCGGCTGGGTGAGAACGCCCGTTGCTTCAAGCGCCAGGCGGTTTATGCGGGCTTCCACGAGGAGATCTCTGCCGCCATCGCCGAACGCAACGGCGATCACGCGCAGGAACTGATGCAACGGCATCTTAGCGACGTCCAGCGCCACATCTATGAGCACGCATTCCCCGGCGTCGCCACGGCCGGCAGCCCCGACAAGACCTGACCCAACTTGGCCCAGCGCGATGCGTCGCGCGGCTGGCCGTTCCCAGAACGTCTGAGCTAGTGTGCGTGATGAACCAGCGGAGCGCCGATTGGTTCGTAAATCTGGCGCTAGGGAGCCCAGTCAGGAACAGGCGCGATAGCGACCATCGCGACATCATACGACGGCTGTGGTGCGGGCGTTGGAGGCTAACCCTTCCTGGTCCGATGCCGGAGTTCGACACCGACAGTTGTCGTTGCGACTCTCCGAAAATATTTGAGGCCGAGTATTCGACCGAGCTTCGGTGATCCTGCCTATCAATTGTTGACGTATTTGGAAGAGCGGATCTGCGTTGATTTCCGTTAGGAGGTTCGCCGCAAACCTCCTTGGTCGCGGCGATGCCTTGGCGCCGGGAAGTATACCTGGGCTGCTGCAACGTCCCGCTTGGCTCAGAGCCCAAAATCAAGGTCCCTCCTTTGTCGACCGCACGAAAGAGATAGGTCCAGCGTCCTTTCGACGTAGGTCTCATTACGCGCCAAGATCGACCCGCCGAGCGAATTGGTTCCACCGTTCTTCCAATCCGGAACACAAAGCTGGATCCAGCGGTGATTTTCGTATGCGCCAGCGGGAGCCCGCGTTCAGCCGTTATTCCTCAACGAAGTTCTCGAAAGCCCAATAAGAGCTGAGCACTCACGGCCGAGCGCACTCGCGGTCGAAATTGGCAGCCCTCCGCGCATTACCGGGCCATCAAACATCCGCCACTTCTGCTCGAACCAGGCTGGAACAACTTCCGCACCAATTAGACCTTGCACCAGAAAATTGCGGAGCAACTTGGCGCACCAATCAGAGAATGATTGACGCCATCAAAATAAAATGGTTACGGTCCGGGGCCAAGATTAACGAAATGTGACTGAACCAATTTTATTATTGGTTCAAGAGGTGGTGGCGAAGTTACAGGAAGGTGCAAGGAATGAGTGGCTCAGGCAGGCAGGCGAAATCGTCCGATCTCCAGTCCCCACTAGGTCAGCTTCAGACTGGAGGGAAACCCTTCCTCTTCAACGCTTGGTACATCGCCGCAGAGTCCTTGGAACTTAAGGGCGGGGCAATCGTCGGCCGAACACTTCTCGGCAAGCGGATCGCGGTCTACCGGGGCGAGTCGGGACGGCTCGTCGCGATGGACGATTTCTGCCCGCATCGGATGGTGCCGCTGTCGCTCGGCGCGGTGCTCGGTGATGGTCTGCGGTGTGCCTACCACGGAGCCGAGTTCGGTCCGGACGGCAGATGCGTGAAGGTTCCTGGCCAAAAGGTTCCGAGCGCGCAGGCGAACGTGAAGAGCTATCCGGTCATCGAGCGCCACGGATACATCTGGGTCTGGCTAGGCGATCCCGCGAAGTCACCCGACGAAAGCAGCATTCCGGACGGTTTCTGGGTCAGTGGTGACGATCAGTGGGTTGGCGGGTACGGCCACATGGAATCGATCCGTGCGGACTACCAACTGATCAACGACAACCTCTTCGACATCACCCATGCCGAGTTCGTCCATCCGGAATCGTTCGGCGGTCCCGAAGTGCAGTTCTACCGGGCCGCGAAGCGCGGTTCGGAATACGTCGATCGTGGGATGACCTTCCAGATCGACGAGAAGAGGATCCGCTTCCGCACACACGCCGCTCGCCTGGGGGCGGATTGCGGGCCGCTATGGCGTGGCATGCTGGCGCAGAGCCGAGGCCTGGAGGAGTGGAACGAGCCGCTCGAGTTCCGGATGGAAGTGTTCTGGTGGGCACCTGTCTACACCAGCTTCCACATCATGGTCCGGCCGTGTGACGAGCCAGATACTCCTCTGGTCGAAATTTACAATCTTCATGCCGCCATTCCCGAGACTGAGACGAGTTCGCACTACTTCTTCTGCTCCTTCCGGAATTACGGCGACGCCTCAATGAACAAGGGGTTCATCGACGGTGTGAGCTCCGCGTTCAACCAGGACAAGGTGCTCCTGGAGGCGCAGCAAAAGGTGCTGGGGGAGCGCGATCTCTTCGACGCAAAGCCAGTCTCTTTCTCCGGCGACAGACTTCAACTGGAGGGGAGGCGCATCCTCAAACAGCTGATCCAGGCTGAGCGGCGGGGAGAATGAACTCACACGACAGGTCTTAATTTTTGCAACTCTGGGGAACAACTCGATGTCTTACAAATACAAGTCACTAGCGGTCGTGGCCGGGCTCACCGTGGCAGCGATCAGCTCAGCTTTCGCTGCTGACCTCGCACCCATGCCGGTCAAGGCCGCGCCGATAGTCGATGTGCCTTTCTTCTTCGTGAACGACAACCGGCTGACCTACGCCTATGAGTTCACGGCGACCTCGCCCGGGACCACCGACAAGACCGCGAAGCAGGTCGTCGCTTTCACCCACTTCGACGTCTGGGCCTATGGCACCAACTTCATCAATGTTGAACTGCTGAAATCGGACCATGCTGATCCTGCCGCCCCGTGCGTCGTTGCCAATTCTGGTTGCGCTGGCGCAACAGAGTTCTATGGCCTGGCTCGCAGCACCTTCGGCTGGAACCAGATCTTCAATACCAAGGCTTTTTCGATCGGGCCCCTGAGCAACGTCTCGTTCGAAGTCGGTGGTGACGTCGAGACCGAGAACCAGTTCTTTGCGCCGGCAAAGAAGGACCTCGTTGCGGGTTTACAGTTCGCCTTCACACTGCCCTACAAAGGCTATTTCAACGTCTCACCGCTGTTTTACAAGGAATGGGGTCACAATACCTTCCTCTCGGCATCGCTCATTGGCGCAGGCGGGATTCCTGACGGCAACACCGACTTCAACGGAACGTGGGCGGTCGAGACCAATTACTACATGGATTTGGGCTTCTTGCCCGAAAGCCTTCAGTATTTTTCCATCAGCGGTCGTGCTGGCTGGTACGGACCGAAGGGAACGGGCACCAATCTGACCATCCCAGGTAACATTCCGACCAAGACCGAGCTGAACAGCGAGCCGATCCGGCTGACGTTTGACGCCAGCAAGCTGATGTGGGGACCGAAATACAGTCACTTCGTCGATGTCTGGGTGGCATATCGCTACTGGCAGAACAAGTTCGGACTTGATCATGAGAACAGTCCGGTGTGCGCCGGTAACAACACCTGCACCGAATCGTCTCTCTACTCCGGCATCAGCGTGAAGTTCTGATCTAAACCATCTTCGGCTTAGTGACGATAGTGCCGCGGTGCCCCGCGGCACCATCGTTTTTGATGATCGCAAGAGGCAGTCCGTTGATCAAGGCTTGTCCTGCCAGACGACAGCGTCAAGTTGACGAATACGCGCTAGGAGCCACCTGGCATTTTTCATTTCCACCCACATGGCAGACCATTTCCGCTGGAACGCCGACTCTTTAATTTTATCAGGAAGACAGACATGCCTCAGCTTGTTGTAACGACGCGAGAGGGTTCCGAGATGACCATCGACGGCGAGGCCGGACTGTCCGTGATGGAGGTTATTCGTGGTGCCGGCATCGACGATCGGTTCGCGCTGTGTGGCGGCAGCTGCGCCTGCGCGACCTGTCACGTGTATGTTGATCTGGCTTTTGTAGACAAGTTGCCTGAGACAAAGGAAGACGAAAACGAGCTTCTCGACAGCTCCGATCATCGCACGCCGTCGTCGCGACTGTCCTGTCAGATTCGCTTCGATGATGCGCTTGCTGGGCTTCGCGTCACGATCGCGGCGGAAGACTGAATCGGTGGCGTTCTTCGATGGCGAGAGGCGGCCGAAAAGCATACCCACCATGTCGTCGGGTCTTTGTTGTCGCAGGACACCCCCGCGCCCGACGTCCGCCACGGCTATTATCTCCGGTGCCGAGGTGAGCGACTCGGACGGAGGATGACCGGATGACGGAATGGGCCGACGTATTGATCGTGGGCGCGGGGCATGGCGGCGCGCAGGCGGCGGTCGCGCTGCGCCAGCGGAAGTTCGAAGGGTCTATAGCGGTCGTCGGCGAAGAGCCGGAGATTCCCTACGAGCGCCCGCCGCTCTCCAAGGAATATCTCTCGGGCGAGAAGGGCTTCGAACGCATTCTGATCCGTCCGGCCGGTTTCTGGACCGAACGCAACGTGATCATGCTGACCGGCCGCCGCGTGGTCGCGGTGTATCCGGAGGCGCACAGAATCGCTACCGAGGATGGCGGCACGATTGGCTACCGCCAGCTGATCTGGGCGGCGGGCGGGCATGCGCGGCGCCTGACATGCAGCGGCCGCGACTTGGCAGGCGTCCACACGGTGCGCTCGCGCGCCGACGTCGACCGGATGATGGGCGAGCTCGCGACCACGCTGCGCGTGGCCGTGATCGGCGGCGGCTATATCGGCCTGGAGGCGGCCGCAGTGCTGGCCAAGCTCGGCAAACAGGTAACCGTGCTGGAGGCGCAGGACCGCGTGCTTGCCCGCGTCGCGGGTGTCGCGCTGTCACGCTTCTACGAGGCCGAGCATCGCGCCCAGGGCGTCGAAGTGCGCCTAGGCACGACGGTCGAGTGCATCGAGGAGCAGGGCGGCCGCACCGCCGGCGTGCGCCTCGGCGACGACGAGTTGATCCGCGCCGAGATGGTCATCGTCGGCATCGGCATCATCCCCGCAGTCAAACCGCTTCTGGCGGCGAACGCCGCCGGCGGCAACGGCGTCGCCGTCGACGGCCATGGTCGCACCTCGCTGCCTGATGTCTTCGCTATCGGGGACTGCGCCCTCCACGCCAACCCTTTCGCGGAAGGAATGCCGATCCGACTGGAATCAGTGCAGAACGCCAACGACATGGCTACGACTGTCGCGAAGGCAATCACCGGCGAGGCGGAACTCTACCACGCAGTGCCCTGGTTTTGGTCCAACCAGTACGATCTGCGGCTCCAGACTGTCGGCCTGTCGACCGGTCACGACGAGGAGGTGCTCCGCGGTGATCCGGCGACGCGCAGCTTCTCGATCATCTATCTTAAGCAGGAGCGGGTCATCGCGCTCGATTGCGTCAACGCGACGAGGGACTATGTTCAGGGCAAGATGCTGATCGGCGTCACCGGTCGCTGGAACCGAGCGGAACTCGCCGACGCAGGTCGTCCCTTGAGAGCGTTCGTCGATCGGCACGACTAATGAAGCGACAAGATGGTTCATTGACGCGTTCGGATATCCGCTGGGGCTCCTGCCTATGCTCAGGAGAAACTCCCGATCAAGATCGGTTTGCTACTGCCTTATAAGCGTGTTTAAACGCCGGTTGCTGAACCGCGCCAAATCTGCGGGCTGGTAGAAAAGAATGCGATAATCCTCTTTTGTGGCGCTAAAATTCCGGCTTGAGATGGACTGGGACAATATTCGGGTTTTTTTGAGCGTCGCTCGCGCCGGGCAGTTCGGTGCGGCTGCGCGGCATATGCAGGTCGACAACGCTACGGTGAGTCGAAGAATTAGCGCTCTCGAAAAATCGTTGCGGGTAAAATTGTTCGATCGGCAAACAACTGGATGCGTGCTCACTTCTGCAGGCGATCGTCTGTATATAACTGCCGAGGAAATAGAAGCCCAGCTGCTGCGCGCCCAAGGCGATCTCTCCGAGACGGACATGGAGCTGTCGGGGTCCGTCAGGATTGGCGCGCCGGACGCCTTCACTACGCTGTTTTTGTGTTCGCGACTGGGCAAGCTAAAAGCGAAATATCCGTTCCTTACGGTTCAACTGGTGCCCATCTCCCGCACTTTTTCGCTGTCAAAACGGGAAGCTGATCTTGCGGTTACAATCGATCGGCCCAGCGAGGGCCGCTTGGCGGTTCGCAAGCTGATCGACTATTCGCTACATTTTTATGCCGCGAGAACGTATGTAGCCGAGCATGGCTCTCCTCGACATATCGCGGACCTCGAACGTCATTGTCTAGTAACCTACGTCCAGGATTTGCTCTTCGCTGACCAGCTCAATTTCATGCCGCAGCTTTATGAACCCAATTACAGTCGTCTTGAATGTTCAACCGCGGTCGGTCAGCTTGAGGCGGTACGTAGCGGAGCGGGCATCGGGATCTTGCATGACTATGTGGCCCAGCGCGATCCGCATTTACAGATCGTGCTGCCGGAGACGGTCTTCGAGCGATCCTACTGGCTCATCACCCACATCGATATGCAGCGACTCGGGCGGGTTCGCGCGATTTCGGACTTCATCTTTGCAGAGGTCGGAGCGCATCGGTCGATCTTTCGGACGAATGGCAACGATTGAGTGTCACGGATGCGGTCGTATTTGGCCACGATGTGTCGGCCGGAGAGTTTTAGTAACGGGTAGGGCGCCAACGCCGCGCGCAACTTTCCATGCGATACGGTCACCGAATCTACGATCGGAGCATTGCGGGCCTAGGCACCGGCAAAGCGCGGCGCTACTTTGCCTCTGACTTTGATCGGCTCTCTGATCGCGTGTTCGACGCTAGCGAGATCGCAGCGGTCGAAGTCGGAGTATCACACGATAGCGTGCGGCAACGCGGTACTGCGCGCGCCCAGCCCGGTACAGCAATGCAGTACTGGATCGATCGAAGATTGGCGAAGTTGAATTACATGAAGAAACCAGTATTGGTTCAACCAGTTGAAAAGAAAGGAAAACGCGTTAGTTCTATCGATCAGATCATTTGTCGGCCCAGAAATCGGCTGGACGGATTCAAACTACAAAGATAAATTAAAACAACATGTTAGATAGACGCTTTTCTGTGGCACCTATGATGGATTGGACCGGGACATCTCGAAAAGCGAAGCGCAGTCAGCATTTAAGCGCGGTCGCCGCGAGCCATGCAGTACCAAATGCAGTACCGATCTCCTTTTGAGGCGTACGTTGGCGATTGATGTCGCAATTTGGTGTGCATTGGGTCACTCGCGCGTAGCGCAGCGTACTACGCCAATCTGCGCGATTGTGCTCGTCGGAGGAAACGCAACGTTCCTGTCGTCATGCTCCATGAAATCAGTCGATCGATGTTGTGACGTATAGTCGACTACGAGCGATCTGGCGTCTGCGAGTTGATAAGCTCTGCCGTCGCGGTCAAGGCGTTTCAATCGCTGGCCATCGGGGTTGCATGCGCGTAATGAGCTACGCAGGAAAGTCAACTTGCACCAATGTTAAGCTTGCTTGATTAACTGGCATGTCTTACTAAAGTTGTGTCCGTTATGACGATGCGGGAGAAATCGGGGCTAGATATTGGCCTCGACGCCGACGGAGCAACCGCCCCGGAAACTCTCAGGCAAACAGGACCGCGTCGTCGAGGATAATCTGGAGAGAGACACCGGTGGTGTCCACCGAAGGGGCTATCGCATCGTGCTTCGGCGCGGTCGGATGAAACTCTCAGGTACCGTGACAGATGGGGCATGCAACGCGTCGAGCGACGTGATTGCGCGCATCTGTTCAACGGGAGCCCTGACGAAAATGACTCACATCGCAATCATCGGCGCTGGAATCACCGGCGTAACGACGGCCTATGCTCTGTTGGAGCGTGGCTACAAAGTGACAGTCCTTGACCGCCATCGTTATCCGGCGATGGAGACGTCGTTTGCGAACGGTGGACAATTGTCTGCAAGTAACGCGGAAGTTTGGAACAATACATCGACGATATTCAAGGGCTTGCGCTGGATGTTCAGGCGCGACGCGCCGCTTCTCATGAATCCGTCGCCGAGCTGGCATAAGTATTCGTGGATGGGAGAATTCATCGGAAACATCAGGAATTACAGAGCAAACACGATTGAAACGGTCCGATTGGCCCTCGAAGCCCGGCATGAGCTGTTCAGAATTGCGGAAAAGGAGGGCATTGCCTTCGACCTCGAGCGAAGAGGGATCCTCCACATTTTTCACGACAAAAAGGGCTTCGAAACGGGCGTGCGCGTCAACACGTTGTTGCGGGAAGCGGGGCTCGAACGTCGCGCTGTAACACCGGAGGAAATTCACAAGATCGAGCCGGCCTTGCAGCGCAAATATTATGGAGGCTTTTACACGCCTTCGGACTCCACGGGAGACATTCACAAATTCACCCGCGGTTTGGCGAACGCATGTCGGCGCAAGGGTGGCTCGTAATATGCGCGGGTGTCGAAAGCCGCCGCCTCGCCGGATTAATAGGCGATCGCGTCAATATCTATCCGGTGAAAGGCTATTCGATCACCGTGAATCTTGAGACACGGGAAAGCCAAGCCGCATCGCCGCAGGTTAGCCTGCTCGACGAAGCTGCGAAGATCGTGACCAGTCGCCTGGGAAAAGACCGCTTCCGTGTTGCTGGGACCGCCGAATTCAACGGCTTCAATCGAGATATCCGCGCGGACCGCATTCAACCGCTGACGGATTGGGTGAGGTTCAATTTTCCTGGCATTGATACATCGAGAATCGTGCCGTGGGCGGGACTCCGGCCCATGATGCCAAACATGCTGCCGCGTGTAAGCGGGGGCCGCGTTCCCGGTGTTTTCTATAACACGGGGCACGGGCATCTCGGCTGGACGCTGTCGGCTGCTACCTCGCAGATCGTCGCTCAGCTCGTCGACGCAAGCGCTTTTGCAAACGCGTCAGCGTAGTCATATGCCGGACGTCGAGTCGGCGACCTTGTTTTAATCAATTCATCATGCCTGCAAGGAAAGTCGACTTGACTTCTTCGACTTCACGGTTGAAAACGCCAGAACGTCCTTCGAACGGTCAGGCAGGAGAGCGACATGAGTGACGATTGGTTCAAGCGGTATGAGAAGCTGAGGTTGAGCCGGCCTCATCCGAACGTTCTCAAGATCGAGATGAATCGTCCGGAGCGTTTGAACGCGACGGACGAACAGATGCATGTAGAACTCGTCAAGATATGGCGTGATGCTGATGACGACCCGGCCGTGAACGCAATCATCCTTACCGGCGTCGGAAAGGCCTTTTCCGCGGGTGGCGACTTCGAGATGCTGAAGGGTAATATCAACGAGTTTGATCAGAGGGCCGCGCGCTGGAAGCAATCGAAGGACCTCGTCTACAATATGATCAACTGCTCAAAGCCCATCATCAGTGCGATCCGGGGACCGGCCGCCGGGGCAGGGCTCACCTGCGGCATGCTCGCCGACATCCCTATCGCCACCAAAACCGCAAAGATTGTCGACGGCCACACGCGGCTGGGCGTCGCGGCTGGAGACCATGCCGCAATCATCTGGCCGCTTCTCTGCGGCATGGCGAAATCAAAGTATTATCTGCTGCTCTGCGAGGCGATGTCAGGCGAGGAAGCCGAGCGTATCGGGCTCGTTGCTCTCGCCGTGGACGACGGTGACCTTGAAACCAAGTCCCTTGAAATTGCAGTGAAGCTTGCCGAGGGCGCGCAGACGGCCATTCGCTGGACCAAATACGCGCTCAACAACTGGCTCCGGATGGCGGGACCCACCTTCGATACGTCTCTCGCGCTCGAATTCATGGGGTTCGGCGGCTCGGAGGTAAAGGAGGGTCTCGCCGGCCACCTGGAAAAGCGCCTTCCCAATTTCAGTCGCCAATCGCCGATCTGACTCCGCAAGCTTTGGGTAGGCTTTTTGATGGTTTTGCACAACGAGTTCGTCGCGAACGGCCGGCGATTGGCCGCCGCGGTCAAAGAGAAACGCCTCTGGGATCGGCACGGCAAGATGGCCGCGTTCGGCGCGCGGAGCGACGGCGGGGTGAACCGGCAGGCGCTTTCGCACGAAGACGGCTTGGCGCGCTTGCTGCTCAAGGGCTGGGCCGAAGAAGCAGGCTAGGCCGGTTTTGTGGATCCCATCGGGAATTTCTTTGTTCGACGGGAAGGTCTCGAGCCAGATCTGCCGCCGATTCTGACCGGAAGCCATCTTGACAGCCAGCCTGCCGGCGGAAGGTTTGATGGCGCGTCGGGTGTGCTGGCGGGTCTCGAGGCATTGCAGGCCATGGATGCCATCGGTATCGAAACCAGGCGCGCGATTGAGGTCGTATCCTGGACAAACGAGGAGGGATCGCGTTTCGCTCCGGGTGTCATGGGCTCAGCAGTTTTCGCAGGCCAGTCCAGCCTGGCAGATGTTCTGCCCTTGAAAGACCCGAAGGGCGTCGTGCTCGAGGACGCCCTTGCTGACGTGATGAGCATGATGGAAACGGTAGAACGCCGGAAAATCGGCTTTCCCGTCGCCGCATATCTCGAATTGCATATCGAGCAAGGGCCAATTCTGGAGAGTTCCGGAGCGACCATCGGCGTCGTTACGGGTATCCAGGGAACGAGGTGGTTTGAGATCGAAGTTACGGGCGCCGAAGCCCATGCAGGAACGACCCCGTCCCGAATGCGGAAAGATGCACTGAAGGCAGCTGTATCAATCATAGCCGCGATGGAGGAAAAACTCGCCGACGACGCGGATGGTTTGCGATTTACCGTCGGCCGCATGTCGGTCGAACCCAATTCACCGAATACGGTACCCGCGCGTGTTGTTTTCTCGGTCGATCTGCGGCACCCTGATGCGGCGAGGTTAAAATCCGCGAGTGAAGCCATACAGGCGGTCTGCCGCGGGTTCTCGGGACCATGCAGCATTTCAGTACGTGAGACCGTCAATATGGATCCGATCAGCTTCGACGCCGGCCTTGTCGATCTTCTCGACAAGGCGGCCGGAGTACTCGCGCTTCCGAGCAAGAGACTGATTTCGGGCGCCTTTCACGATGCCAAGTCGATGCATGCGGTCAGTCCCAGCGCGATGGTCTTCATTCCCTGCGCAGGAGGCGTCAGTCACAACCCAAACGAAAGCGCGACCGCCGCCGACATTGCCGCGGGCACCAGAGTTTTGGCTTTGACGCTGGCAACATTGGCCAATCTGGCAAACGATCGCTTTAGAGAGTGATGGCGGGACATTCGGGGGAGGACGGTGTGAACATCGGCAACGATCAGGATCTGCTCATTCACGACGCGCGAATCTATACGATGGATTCGCGCGATACGATTGTGGAAGCGGTGCTGATCAGCAGAGGCAGAATTGCCGCGATTGGGTCGAAGAGTGACGTCGAGCAGGTTACCCCGCGAAACAGCCGCCGATTGAATGCGCAGGGCGCCTCGATTGTGCCTGGCCTGCTCGATACCCATC
>WNFI01501477.1_pt1 | contig 16097 bp, 16 predicted proteins | sample 5400471 | NCBI WGS metagenome assembly WNFI01 (sample SAMN13153348, study PRJNA577476) | soil metagenome | isolation source: 100 cm saprolite on Douglas fir-dominated hillslope | place: USA:California | collected 2013-09-17 | reverse complement strand
TGAGCTTGTTTTGTTGACTGGAATGTCCAGGAAGCAGGTAGCATCTCTCGGCAAGATCGTGCCAGTTTCTGGGATCATCACATCTTCATGTTGCCAGCGTGTTTACGCTAGTCGGTACATTACTGGAGAAATCTATTGTTTTGTCGATCCCAATGAAGATTAATATACATAGATTTTATCTGTCTGTAAATAGGCAAAAGTGCCCATAAGTAAGTTCTACTTGAGTAAGATAAATCTTTGCGCTGTTATTTATTGATAAGCTAATATTAGTACAAAATAACTTGACAAAGTGCGCTGATGTAGAGTATGATTTCATGAGAGACTTCGTTCGATTGGTTATGCTTAATGGGAGGTCTTCTCATGAGTCGCCCACAATTTGTTCTCGTCAGCAGTGTCGAGGCTGTCCCTCAGCCAAATCCTTTTGCGGAGATGCTTGCTGATCACCAGGCGCTCCTGCAAAGTTATCTTGATACCCACATTACCCGTAATCACAGTGATCGCACTATCGAGCACGAACGTCGCTTCCTCACTGGCTGGTTTGAAGGCTTTTTGGTTCCTGATGAGCACCATCCTGATCACCAACGACAATTATTGCTGTGGGAGGCCATGGCACCGGTAGCCGGTCGAGAACGTATCCGTGCTTTTAGCAAAGGGCTGGTCCTCTCGCTCTACAGCCCTACTACCGTGCGTACCTATTTAGGCTACCTTCGACGTTTGTTTGAATATATCCTTGAGTATCCGTATATTCCTGGGAATGAAGTCCAATCCATTGTCGCTAAGTACGGTCGCATCGAGCAGCCTGTGCTGGAATATGATTACCCGGTCCATGTACTTGATGGCGAAGACGAGGATTTTGTCCTTACTGGTGAACGGCTCGTAGCGTTTTACGACTTTGTCCGCTCCAAATATATCCCCAGTAAGCAGAAACACCTTCCCGCTTCACGGGATTACACGATGATCGTGGTTGCCGGAGAGAGTGGTTTGCGCGCAGACGAAATTTGTCACCTTGATACTCGTGATCTTTTTTACGAGCACTCCTGTCTTCAAACGCGGTACGGGAAAGGGGCTAACGGTTCGGGAAAGCGCGTGCGGAAAACCATTTTTACACCCTTTGCCCAGGAGACGATGCGCGTCTATGAAACGGCTATTCGACCAGCATTTCCTGGCGCAAAGACCCAGGCGGCATTGTTCCTCACCGAGCGAGGAGATCGGGTTGAGTATGCTGGCATCTGGAACAATCTGCGAACCATTGCTCGGGCAGCACGGACGGCGGGTTTGGATCTGCCTCACAAGTTTAGTTGGCACAGTCTGCGCAAATCATTTGCCACGAACTTTTTGGAGGAGCATCCCGACCAGGTCTGGCTCCTCATGAATCTGATGGGACACCTAAATCCAGGGAGCCTCTTTCGCTACGTTGTCCACACCAAAGAGTATTTTGAGCAAGGCATTGGAACGGTTGCCCAAGGGCTTCTATCCAATACGGACGTTTTGAAAAGTCGGCCACACTAAGTGGAATCAAGAGGAGGGCATCTATGCCATTGGTATGGAATCTGAGGAAGTGGCTAGCAGTGAACCGGGATATCTACCGGCCTGTTGACTTACAGAAACTGATCGCTGAAAAGGCGGGGGTGCAACTCTCCTTGCAAGCCATTTCTGCACTGATGCAGAGTACTCCAAGTGCAGTGCGCATCGCCACACTTGAGGCCCTTTGTACCGCATTGGATTGCAAGGCGAGTGACTTCTTCGATGTCCTGCCTCCCAGCTCCCAAGAAGAAAAACAGCAACAGAAAAGGGTCGCGGGAGATGCTCCCACCCGGCTATATGGAGCTAAGGAAACAAAGCAGCAACCGGAGAGTCCATTCCCTGATCCCTATCAGTACAAGGGCATCCTCCGTGAGACCAGCCCATCGGGGAGTGCCAAAAAGAGCAAGAAAGGCCAACAGGAAAAAAGCTAGATTCAGTGCAGCTTCTGTAATCGGAACACCTCTGACGAAGATGGACGTGACCAGAGCAGTTTGGTAAGGTGCATCTATGGAACCCGAAGATCAGGGAGAGCGGTACTTCGTCTACATGGCGTGCTGTGCGAATGGGACTCTCTATGCTGGATACACAACCAATGTGTCACAGCGCTTAGCCTGCCACAATGCTGGACAGGGTGGGCGCTACACACGGACGAATCACCCTCTCACCCTCGTTGCCAGTTGGGCATTCAATAGCCGACGGGAAGCATTGCAAGCCGAACGCCAACTCAAGCGCCTCTCGCCAGAGAAGAAGTGGGCGCTCGTGGCATCGACCATCCTTCCACTGGAGGGAGGAAATGAGTATGCACACACGGAGAAAAAGGAGGGAAATCCTTTGTGAGATCTGTGGTCAGCCAGGACAAGCCTCTCACCTGAAGGAGGCTGATATCTGTGATACCTGCTACTGCAGTTCACCGAGTACGAAATGTGTGTGTTGTGGACTGATGAGACGTTGTGTCTCCCCAGAGACAGGCCTGTGCCCTCGCTGCAAGAGGATGCCAGAAGGCACCTGTGCCCACTGCTCCCGACTCAGCGTCATATACAATCAAGAAGCCTGGCTTTGCCACGAATGTGAGCGATTGCGACGTCGATTGGTGCGATGCAAAGAAAACCGGAGCGTCCAGGTGGCATGCTCAGTTTGTGGAAAAATGCGCACTTCTCGTCTTATCAGCCGAGCGATCTGCGAACCCTGTCTCGACCTAGAACGCAACGGTCGTGCTGTCTGCACACAATGCAACAAGGTTAAGGTGATTCATCGGAAAACTGATCTGTGCAAATCATGCTACCAGGATCATCTGGCTCCCAAGCGCTTGAGCAAGTATGTCGAGTCCTTCACTGCCCCAACCTCTTTCAATACCATGCTTTTCCAACTCCTGGCTACCACCATTGACTGGCCCAAAGTGATCAGTCAGACAGTGAGGCGTTTCCACGCCTTTGGAGCGTTCTTGCAGACTCATCGCTTCCATGAGCCCCTGACGTGGCAAATCATTGAGGATACCTGCTCAATGCTGAGACCAGCTAATCAGTCAAGAATTAGGTTGATACGAGGATGTTTGCTTGAAGTAGGGTATCTTCTGGCAGCCAAAGGTCAGATGGAGAGCCGTGAGACCTACATCGCCACACGAAATGCTTTGGGGCCTCTCAAGTTTGTCCCTCCGCACCTCCAAGAACGCGTAGAGCGCTACACCGATTGGCTCTGGGAGCGGAAGCTCACACCAGCAACAATCCGCGAGTTGCTCGCGGCACTCGCCTCCTTCTGGACTTGGTGTGGGCAGCGCGAGGTCCAGTCCCCTGAACAGGTCTCTGGAGGACTTGTGACAGAGTACCTGCTGAGCCTCTACTGGAAATGGAGTTGTTCTCATTGTCAAGAGACGATGCCTTTCGAACCCTCCAACCGTCAGGCTCCTCGACGCTGTATCCATTGTGGTGCTATTGGCACACTCACACAGACCAGTTGGTGTGCTCAACAAACGGTCGCCTCCCATCGTGCTGCGGTACATGGATTCTTTGACTGGGCAAAAGCCAATCACCTAGTCGTTGCTAATCCCGTACAGCGGCACATTCCCGTGCCTCCTCGGACCATTCGCCACTATCCGCCTGAGATCACCAAACGGCTCTGCTCTCTTTCTGCTCTTGACACCGATCCGACGGAAGGATTGATTTTGTATCTCATCATTGTCCACGCCTGTTCTGTCTGGGAACTCCAACATGCTCGGATTCCTACCCTGATTCCATTGACTGAAGCGATTCACGTCCCTTCGCTCGCGGAATTCTATTATGTGATGCTTCCAAAAGCAGCGCCCTCCCGTGGGAAACGTTCTCCAGGTCGTCCTGGGAGCCGACTGGATTTTCCTTTTGAAGCGGTATCCTGGCTCAAACCTCTCCTTGAGCGGTTTGAGCAGCAACGTCAGGAGATCGTCAAGGACACGAACAATCCGTATCTGCTTGTCGCACCAGGCAAGGCACATCACCAGACACCTGTAAGCAACATGTTCGTTTGGGAGTTAGTGAAGCGGGCCTCACTCCACATTCTCGGAGCAGCCTGCAATGCGCGTCTGCTCCGTCAAACGGCAGCAGTCATGCTGGCCGACACGATCAGTGCGGGGATCTTGCCCTGGCTCGGCTGGGATGAAAAGCAGGCGTTCGCCTATGCATGGGCTCCACGTGAGATCGTCCTTCCTCAGACGACGAATCCCACGCCCACTCTCGGGCCAGCCACTTTTCCTTCGGCCCAGGAGTGGAGACAGAAGCCCTCGCCGTCCCCATCAGAAAGAAGGCGTGAATGATGAGTAGACCCCCTCCAGATCGTGGACTGGTCGTGATTGCACGAGATACGACCGGGTCTATTGTCACTCGTATCAGTTCCAAACGTGATCTGCTTGGTGCGATGAACACGGCACAGCGCATTCTCCAGCTCAAGGTTGATGCAATGCGGGTGGAAGTCCATCACCGCGAGGGTCCAAGCTCTGACTACCGAAAGAAACCGCTGGCTGCGTTCAGCCGAGAGGATGTCCCGATGGAACAGATCAGGTAAGCACATGTGGAGGGGATAGGCGGCCCTGTCAGCTGGAGTCGCCCAACGGTCCCCCGTCTTTTTCTCTTGCCGACCGTGAGCCTCTCCCCCTGCCTACCTGTCTGCCGTCTGCCGCAGCCCGCTCCGCGTCCCCCCCGGGCGGGTTACTCACCAAAAACCACGCAAAGTCAAGGCCGTGCAGGAGGCGGCTGGGAGGCATGGTGGGGCCTGCTCGCTCGTCTTGGCCTTGATCTAGGGAAGGGGGCACGCTTGTTGGTCTCGCATGGGCGAAACGCTCTTGTGTGTTGACTTCCGTTGGATGAAGGAGATGTTTGTATCCTGGAAGTGCGGCATCTCGCGAAGAAATGGAAGCTACCAACACTCTGTTGCATAGCTGTTGTCCTGGGTATTGGGTGGCCCATCTGCGGTCACCGTTTTTGGAGAATGCTACACGTATGCATCCAGACCTCGCGCAGGCTGCGCACCTTCTGCTTTCCATTGCTGGTCCGGCTTCTGAACAGATTGAGATGAGTAAAACAGGCCCAGCGAAATATTATTCGGTTGGACACGCTCTCACTCTGGATGAGTGTGCAAAGCACTTACAGGGCATGAAGACGCGTGGTGCGACGTTGCGCCATCCAGGACAGCTCACCCGTGCCCTCGCCTTCGATACTGATGTGTATCGTCTCTATCCAGGCTGGTGGTGGATGCTCGGCGCGGCTCAACACCTCGCCGAGGCAGGGTATCGCGTTTTGCTCGAACCCTCACCAGCGGGACGCGGCGGACATCTGTGGATCGTCTTCGACGATCTGGTGGATGCCCGCGCTGCCCGCTTCCATGTGGGGAGACTCGCGCCGGTACTCGGTGACGTAGGCGAATACTGGCCCGGACCAGAGTGGGCTGCAAAGTGGAACAAGGTGAGACTCCCCGGAGGCAGGTATGTCGCGCCTGAGTTCACCGCCTGGTGCAAGCTCTATAATGCGAACAGGCAACTCCTCTCAGATTGTGGCCTTGCTGCTGCCCGCGTGCTTCTTGCGTACCAGACTCCGGCCAGCATTGTTCCACCGCTTCCGGCAGACCATCAGGAGGATGTCAAGGACCCCCAGATAGAACGACCAACACTCCACCTCCAGCGTGAGCAGCGGAGTGTAACACCCGCGTTAGACGTGCGGCAGGAGCGCAAATACGGAACCGTGAACAGGTTTCTGTGGTTTCGCTACACTCCGCACCAGATCGCCGATTGGTACAATGCACGCCATACAACTGACGACCTGCTCGACTTTGACCGCAACGGCCTAGCGAACGCTGGCGAGATCGGGCGACCAGAGCGCATGCCCTCGCTCGCTCGAACCCGCGACGGGCAGCGCTGGTCCGACTTCGGAGCCTCGGCCCAGCGGAGTGATGGTCGCCCGGACGGCGGAGACGTACTAGAGCTCCTAGTGCGCATGTCTGGGAGGTGCAAGGCAGAGGTCCTGCGGCAACTCGGCCAAGAGATGGTCATGGAGGCCCGCGCCGAACTGGAACGTGCGGCACGAGTCTCCGTGTTCCCCGAACAATGGGTACAGGACATGATGAGCGAGGCTGGATGGGCGCGCTACTGGTCTCTTCGTAAAGGTCAGGTCTAAGGGCATCTGGCGCGTGTGGGGGCCTAGCTGGTTTTTATCTCTGTGACCCTGGTACTACGACCACATCGGCCCGCTTAGTCAGCAGATGTAATGGGGGGATCTCAGGTTACATATGGCACTGGCAGCGCAACGTCTCTTATGTGAGGAGGACTTGAATTCCCGCACGGAGAGGCCTGTCATTGATACAGACAACCTCTTTGACGACTTAGCAGGATTCTGCGTATCGTATGTTTCTTGTATTGAAAGGCCAGTTTACGGTGAAGGAAAACTTAAAACTTTCGAGAATGTACCCTTTTGTTACCCCTGAACTTGCCCAGAAAAACCTTGTTTTCTCAAAATGTTAGCCAAAAAACGTTACCACCTGGACAGGCACAATCCAAAGTTCGCCAAAAAAGGGATCATCCAGTGGCAACGCCACTGGGATAAGGATTTAGGAGTCTAGGTGACCTGAAGAGTTCCCGAGATGGTTCATGACAGTCGTACGATGGCTAACCCATCAAGTGGACCTACACAGGGCTGGTCTAATTGTGGAGCCTTTTATGCCTCAGTGTACTAGCGTGGAGTATTCGCAGTTGCTGTTCGCCATTGCTCAATACCCTCAATCCATTTATGAGTAATACGCAGTTGGTTAAGAAGTTCCTGTAAAATGTCGTCATGATCAGAGGTGTTACCTGTATGAGCACTGGAATTGCGCAAAGCAGTGATGTATTTAAGTTGATCGATGAAGGATTTCTCAGGTAAATACGATGTGAACTCCTCTAGTCCAGGATCCTCTGAGGTCGCTAACTTTCCCAAAATTTCACTTTTGTCCGTGATGTAAGTTAACTCTAGTTTGTCTAGTTCTGATCGTTTGTTAACAAGTCGATCATACGTACTTTGTATTTCAGCTTTATGCCTTGGTACCCACGGCAGCCATATCTCAGCACTGATGCGAGTACTACGAATAATATTGAGCATCAATGTTTCTGCATGCATAGTCAGCGCAAAACCTAGCAAGGAAACAGGGAGTTTTAGAAGATCGCTCCTCGTCACCAGCCCATAAATATTGATACCGCTTATTACGATTCGGTCAAGAGAGTCATCCTGGATAAAGTCTAAGAGAGGCGTATCTGCGCTTACTAACGTCTTCTCTCCGAGTGGCTGCATATGCTTTCTCGCAGCCCCTTTGGCCCCCTCAGGACACTCGCGCTTCTTTAGAAGGCCAATAATAGTTTCCTGCTCTTTTACGGGTATCTGATCGAATGTCTTCAGATCATCCCGTGCAAGTACGGTTTCAATATTTTCATCATGCTGACAACAGAGTAGTTGAGCGGCGGGAGTGGTAATATGGATAACCTGTAATCCTTTTTCCAGGCCAGACGTGGGGAATTTGAAATTATCAAAGATATTCTCTGCTGTTATCATGAATGATCTCCTTCCTTCAGGGCTTCTGTATCGACGATTTCTAGAAAGGTCATGGTTTACGCTCCTTCCGATTCACCCTGCTGCAAACGGTGGCGATAGCGATAGGACTCACCCACGAACTCAATGATCCGACCCTTGTGCGTAAGCCGGTCGAGAAAGGCTGTGGTCAATGTGGCATCGGCAAAAATCGAGTTCCAGTCGCCAAACCGCAAGTTGGAGGTAATGATCATCGAGACCTTTTCATACAAATCACTGACCAGTTGAAAAAGAAGGTGCCCTCCAGCTTTGTCTACCGCAATGAAACCTAATTCATCCAGCACCAGCAGATCCAGCTTCGCGAAGCGCGCCACAAAGCCAGAGAGCGTTAATTTCTTCTGGGCCATTTGCAGATCATTGATAAGCGCGGCTGTTTTGTAAAATCGTACTCGTTTCCCCTGCCGACAGGCTGCCAGAGCCAGACCAATTCCCAAATGCGTTTTCCCCAAACCAGGATTTCCCACGAGGATGAGATTTTCAGCGCGGGACATGTAGCCTCCCTGGGCCAACTCGAGAAAGGTGGTTTTGGGGATATTCTCGACCGCCGTAAAATCGTAGTCGGTGAGCTCCTTGAGGAAAGGGAACTTCGCCCGCCTGATGGCCGACTCGATGCGCTTGGCCTCGCGATCCGCCACTTCTGCCTCACAGAGGGCCAACAAAAATCGCTCAAAAGAGAGGCCAGATCGGGCGGCATCTTGCGCATAGGATTGGTACAGTTGGAGGAACATAGGGAGGTTCAGCGCACGAAGATAGGCTTCCAGTAATGCCTGGTGGTCTTGCGTCGTTCCAGATGGCGACATGGCAAGTGGCTCCTTCCTGTTCTTTACCAGGATAACTTCAGCAATTGTTCATAGCGAGAAAGATCGACAGGCTGGTTGCCAACTGCATCCAAATCGGGGCGATCGGAGAGATCCAAAGGCGTCGTATCAGCAGGTGAAGCAGGTTCGGCTTCTCCCGCGATTTCATGAAGACAGTACAGGACTCCATCCAGATGGGCACAGCCATAGGAGAGCGCACGTTCAATCGCCTGTTCCATTTGTTGGGCAGGGTAGCGGTCATGGAGCATCAAGATGCGCACAAACTCTTGAATACCGCGTCCATCTGGCCAGTTCTCTTTGAGCACGCCTAACATCCGGTGATAAGCAACCGACCAATCTTTTCGCCAACGCTTCAGAGGCTTGGCATAATCGAAGGCTCCTGGCTTTTGTTCAAGCAAGGCCAGATAATGGAGAGGATCAAACACATCTTGTTCGCGCTCATAACAGCGGGCATGGCTGGCCAGCTTTTGCGCTCCATCAAAAATGTCGATGGTAAAGGGATAGGCTTTTAGCGTCACGGTTCGGCGTGCGTGTTTAACTGGCACGGAATAGCGGTTCGTTTCGTAATGTGCTTGCGAATACGGGGTGAGTCGAACGGTCACCATGTCACAACAGTCGTAGTCCGAGGGGGGAAGAGGCAACAAGAGGGGCCGTTCCTGTTCCCACGCTTCCCCAATGGTCTGCGTTTCGCGAGCGACCGTTCGCGCGTCCTCTTGGAGACAGCGTTCCAACACCTGCTGGTTCAGGTCTTCAAAACTGGTAGCGGTCGGCAGCGGCACCATAAAATTGCGCCTCGTGTACCCGACCGATTATGTAGACACTTCTTGAGGTATGTAATACAGAGTAGCACGACATTTCAGAGAAGTCAATCAGTGTTGCATAACTCGCGATCTGACGAGTTATGCAACACTTTGTAGAAGATAAATAAAGTCGTTCCCTGGTAAATAAACTTGTTCTTCGGTAAACAAAGTCGTTCTGTTAACCGAGATTTTAGGAGAGATCCTAAGCACATTCAAAACGCTTGGGATTTCTCCTTTTGATTGGGCTGCATACAATTCCTGCTACCAGAAGCAGATGATTTCATCAAAAACTGTGCAACTCCTTTTCTTTAACTCACACCCCTCCCTTCCCAAGGCTCTCATTTTTCTCTTACATCGTTCTAAGAGAGCCAGATCAATGGAAAACTCCGCGATAGAATTGGAAGCCCTGCTCCAATAGAGCCTTTTCAGATGGCGGGCGATGAAGATGACGGATGGCAGCGTGATTTCTGAGCAGGAGCTTGCTGTCGTTTCTGAAGAAGAAAGTTGCAGACAGCAAGAATAAAGTCATGGACTGACACAATCAAGTTGTGGACTGGCAACGATTACTCAACCAACTCTGGGGCGCGTCGCCTTTTTCCAGCGGACCGGTAGTCGCTTGAGGCCCTGCTGGAAGTTTGAGACAAGGCGCACGGGCGGTCCTGCAGGCTCCAGTTCACCCAGTTGGTCGAGGATTTCACTGAAGATGGCCCGCATCTGCATCCGAGCCAGTGGGGCACCGAGACACGCATGCACACCACCGCCGAAGCTCAGATGCTCGTTCGGAGACCGCCCAATGTCGAAGCGGTGCGGATCGGGGAAAACGTCAGGGTCGCGGTTAGCAGAAACATGGTAGACGACCACCTTCTGACCGGCTTGGATGCGCTGGCCACTCAGTTCGCTCTCACGTGTGGCCGTTCGCCGGAAATGCAGCACAGGGGACCAGTAGCGCAGCATCTCCTCCACCGCGAAAGACAACAAGGTGCGATCCGAGAGCAGCCGTCGATACTCGTTGGGATGCTCCAGCAAACAGTACATACCGCCTGGGATACCATTACGCATCGTCTCATTGCCGGCCACAGCGAAGGCGAAAAACATATTCTCGAACTCGGCTGTGGTGATCTTGTTTCCCTCGTCCTCAGCTTGAAGCAGAATGGACATGACGTCTTCGCCAGGATGGCGGCGCTTGTAGGCGGCCAGTTCGTGCGCATAGGTGTAGAGGTCAATGAGTCCATCGCGCGTACGTGGGTCAGGCATGTGTCCCTGCGCATCAGGCTGTGGCCGCACGGCCAGCGCCTGGAGTGCCATGGGCGTCGCCCATGCAGGGTCCAGGGTGTCACTCGTGGCATAGTCTTCGTCCTGGTATCCGATCACCCGATTGGCCCAATCATGGAGGAGCGATCGGTCGCTCTCGGGTACACCCATCACCTCGGCCAGCGTCAGGAGCGGCAACTCGGCCGCGATGTCCCGCACGAAATCACCTTCGCCGCGGTCTGCAACGGCGGCAACGATCCGCTTGGCGCGGGTGCGGATCGTCGCTTCCAAACCCGCGGTCGCTCGTGGTGTGAAGGCCTTGGCCAGAAGTCGGCGCAGGCGGGAGTGGTCTGGAGGGTCCATGTTGAGTATCATCTGCTGCACGAAAGCGAGGTCTTGCGGCGTGCGAGGGTCGCGGATCTGCGTACCACCCAGGTGCGAGGAGAAGCGCACGGGGTCGCGCAGCACTTGCTTGACATCGGCATAGCGCAGCACGGCCCAATACCCCGGTCCGGCCGGCCAGTTGAGCACGGGCTTCTCCTCGACCCACACGACCGGGCTCTGGTGACGGAGTCTGTCGAAGACCTCATAGGGAACACCTTGCGCATAGGTGGGTGGGTCGAAGATGATCTCCGTATCCGGTTGTGCCTGCGTCATGGCTTCTCTCCTCCTGAGTGAGCGATCTGGGCCGTAGTGCGTTTGGAAAGCAAAATATCCTTATTCAAACGACAGCACGATCAGAACTGACTTTTCTCTTGAGTATAACATTTTTCGGCGGGGATCGTGGTGGAAATGATCTGAACAACCACTTCTCGCTCAATCATACCCTTACCTCTGAGACTGTGCTGGCTCCTTGAGGCATCTGTCCAGAGAACTGCCCTTTGAAGACATTCCTCTCAGCACCTGGTAATTTAACTCAAGGGTGGCCAGATGTTGAACTGAAGGATGGAAAATTGACGTGAATCATGGGAATCATCGTGAAGTCGCCTCTTCATCCCGTGCTACATCTAGTTTCCTTCCACTCAGGCATGTAAATTCGTCGCCTGGCATTGTGGAGCGTAGGGGCAACGTGTGCCACACGAACATGGAAGTGAACTTCCAGTATCCATGCTCCACTCAGCCAGGGAGTTCCATGCTATCAATAGAAGCATGGACACATCTATTCTGACACCTCTATTCTACGCTTGAGGTGCAAGCTGAACACCGCATGTTTCACCCGACCTTCACCTCACCATCCCGACCATCCACCACAACCCATACAACCCATTGTGCTCGGTTCGTGCCAAGCATGAGGGGTCTCATTTACAAGATATCGATGGAAGAAACCGCAGCGGGAGCGGCATGGCCTGGAGACGAAGCCCCAATTTCCAACATTCAGGTCAAATTCCCATCTTTCAATACATAATCGGTCCACCCTTCAGTGAATTTACTAGCACCCTCATAAGAGGAAATGATCAAAAGAGCAGAAATGAACCATCGCTTAAGGGAACGACTTTATTTTGCCCGTAATACTGGTTCAAGGAATCCAGCAACGGTTTTAGGAACAACTTCAATTTACATTAATCTCATGTGTTCAAGCGCGAAAGGTGTCCAATTTGGGAACGACTTTCTTTTCTTTCCACACCTGTTCCGGTGCTTTCGGTAGGCATACCAATATCCCCTTCCCCGTTTCTTCTGATCTTTCCGTGCCGTAAAGGACCCCCTGCTTGCCTGCAAAATGAAAAGACGGAAGTCGCTCCAGCCAGGCAAACCACTGGGGGGAATCACGTTGGAGGTGGTCCATGGATGTCGCTCTCCCCTCCTGGTTGTTCGCATCTAGCAGCAGATAGCGATCTTCGGTCGCTTGGATATATTCGATACGGGTGTACAGACGTGGCTGTGGCATAGGTCAGTCCTCTCTGTTGCATAACTCATGACACGGCGAGTTATGCAACGCCTTTCAGAATCATCCAAGAGGGCTACGTCTCCCCCCTCCTGGTGTTGCATAACTCTCTGCCAGTGGAGTTATGCAACACCAGGGAGAAGACTTCACTCATTGGCTATCGGCCCATCAAGTGGCTCACCCAGATCGATCAGCAATTGCTCAATGCGCCCAATGGTACATTGGTGTCGTTCCACCTCTCGCTGCCAGCCATGCTGTCGCGCATCTTCTATGAGCTCCTGTTCAATGCGACGACGACGGCGCAGCCTCGGTGCATATGCTGGAGAGGTCACAAACTTTGCGCAGGTGAGGTACAAATCGCACTCGCAGGGACCTTCCTGGGGGAGGCGAAGACATCTGCCCAGTTCAAGCTCGGTCTGGAAGTAATGTTCCTTGATCCAGCGAATCTCCGACTCGGCAAGCTCGCCAGATCGCACGAGATGGGCTCCCGGACCAGCAATGAGCGCGTCCTGCCCAAGAACGCTCTGGTAATCTTGGCGTACGTCCTCATCGGTCAAGCCAATATACACCAGGGCCATTTCAATGCTCTCGTGTCCAAGAATTTTCTGAATCGTTCGGAGCCGAGCGCCTCGCCGGGCTAAGACTGTGCCAACAGTATGCCGAAAACGATGGGCAGTGATGAGCGCTTTGTCGTTTGCCGTGACGAGACCAGAGGCTCGACACACCCTTTTTAAGGCATCCTCAAACAGGTACTTTGTTGAGATGAGCCTGCCATGATGCATGAAGAGGTAGCGGGTTTCCACCCCGGTCAGACGGTCGCGCAGTCCTCGCTCTCCCTTGCGCTTGCTCTGCAAGAGTCGAATAGCGTCAGCGGCTTCCGCGTTGAGCGGCACGATCCGCTCTTTTTTGGTCTTGCCAGCGGGTATGCGGAGTCGGGGCGTCCCATCCGGGTAGCTATCTAGACAATCGATAGAAAGGCGCCCAATTTCCTCTCGTCTGGCGCCACACCACCGAGCGATGAGGAGTGCTGCACGCTGATACGGACAGTCGAGCGCACGGATAGCAGGCATGAGCTGATCGAGTTCCTCTTGGGGAATGTAGCGCGGGATGCCTTTCGGCAGTTTTGGCAAATCCCCATGTTGGAGGAGAGGGCGGTGGGGAACGCCCTCCCACTCCCAGCTCGCCGTGTCCTGGAAAAAGGCAGATAACTGAGACAACAACTTGTATTTGGACTGAGCAGCATAGAGTTTTCTTCTCTTGTTGATCATGGTGTGTAAGGCATCAGCATACTCCATCACCTGGTCACGAGTGACCTCTGTCCAAGACACAACCAGAGGGTACGTTTGTGCAAGCCAGTCAATGAATTTGAACAGCCCTCTTTTGGTTTTCTCAACGGTAGCTGGTTGATCCATGAGGCGGCGCATGGAGAGATAGCGTGTAACCACAGCCTCCATCTGGGGCAAGACCTCGGGACGCGAGGCAACCAGCTGCGTGACGCGATAGGGTTCGGTATGCACCTGCCCTTGGTGATACAGGACGGTTTGGAGGAGATGTATCGACGTCAGATATTCCTCCCGAATTCCCTGCTGATAGCGCTCGTACGATCCGAAAAAGCGTGCGACATCTGGTCGTTCACCAAAACGTGTGACAGCCTGCTCAAGCTCGGCAAGATGGGTCTCGCGAATGGCTTTGATGTGAGGCGTGCCAAGATGCAGAAGTATGCGATACACCGACCACTGGAGGGTCATCCGGGCATCCTTCCACTCATAGCCAAGATTGACGGCAGTTTCGACAAGAGGGGGAAGAACTGCTTGGGAGCCGAGAAGCGGGAAAAATGGCTCCAAAGCAAAATGATGGGTGGCAATCAGCCAGTCCCAATCCATGAGTGCATACCCATACAGCGCGAGAAAGATGAGGTAATGACGTGAACGATACGGGATGGGGTAAGAGGGATGATTGTAGTCTTCGTGATAGAGGCGACCAACACGCTCAACAAGGGGAGCTGAGAACCACTCGTTGAGGTCGGGGTAGCTTTGCACAAATTGTGTGCGACAGCGAAGCAACCGCGCTCTTTCTTTTCCGGGCTTTGCATAGGTGCGGAGATTGGCAAATGCCTGAACAAACGCGGTATATTCCGAAGCCTCCGCGTGCCGAAACAGTGCTTCTGCGCGGCTCTCGTGATAGTGAGGCTGGTTCATGATTGTTCCTCCTCTCCAAGAGCACGGCGGTACTCTTCCACGACGACCGGATCGGAGACCTGTGTATACATCTGGGTAGAGACGGGTGAAGCATGCCCTAAGCGCTTCTGGAGCGTGAGTTCTCGCATGCCCTGTTCAAACATACGGGTGGCGTGAGTATGGCGCAGGGCATGTGGTGTCACCCAGGGGTTACGAATGCCCAGACGCTCACAATGCCGCTCAAAGAGCTTGACAAGTGCGTGATACCCTAATGGTTCATGGCGCCGCTTTCCTTTTCCCCCCACGAGGAAGACATAGGGACTGGTCGAGTCGCAAGGGCGTTCACACATGACGTAATCACTCACCGCTTGCAGGGTTTCTGGTTGGAGCAGATCGACGACCCGTTCCGTCCGTGATTTCGTCCTCGCGCGTTTCGGATGATCCGTTCGGTATCGGATAAAGACGCGCTTCCGTCCATACTGGATATCACCCAACTGAAGCGTGAGAACCTCACCTGGGCGCAATCCTCCGTGAAGCATGAGCAAGATCATCGCCTTGTCGCGCTTGAGTGAGAGCGACTCCAGGAGTTGGCGCACCTGTTCGTCATCCATCGGACGAGGAACGCGTCGGACCATTTTGACATGCACCGCCCGTCGCATGGGTTTTTGATGGCTGGCATATCCCATGAAAGGCCGATGGCGTTCGGGGACACGAGCCAAAGCAGGATCAGGCACCTTCTGAATGGGGTTCTCGCGCTCAGTGAAGTGACCGGCGAGGATGAGATATTCGTAGAAGGAGGAAACGGCTGCAAAGGTGCGATTGATGGTGGCCGGAGAGAGACGAGTCGTCGGCACTCCGTCAACAGTGGTGGTCGAGAGCACCAGGCCAAGCCGTCGCGCCGCCTTCCGACTTGGCAGTTGACTCACATACTCCAAGAACAGTAAGGCATGAGGTGGACGAAACTCCAGGTAGGGAAGCTGCTGTTCTTGAAGAAATTGCATAAAATGCAGCAAATCGTAGGCGTAGGCGGAAAGGGTATTGGGAGAACATCCGCGTGCGCGGAGATGCCGCATGAAGCCAGAAACAATGGATATCGGCTGGTTATCGTCGTCTAAGAGTTCAAAGGAAAAATCGTGCTCGTTATCGAGCTGGAAACGCCGGACTCGCATGGCTCACTTGCTCCTTCTGTAACTCCGAAACGCCTGTTCTTAGTATGAACAAATGCTCCACAGGGTGTCAAGTGTCTACATAACACCGACCCCTCGACTCCACCTTTCTCGTTCCCCTTGGCCACCTGGCAGAAATGCGACTCAAACAGGTAGTAACTGCGAAATGAAGTGAATGCTCGCGCTTCCTGGCGTGAGCGACCTCGCTTTCTGGTTTTATCAAAAACCAGTTTGACCGCGGTTGCCAAGTTGTCATAGCTAATCCGATGGGGAACGCCTCCAAAGTATCGAAAGGCTTGAACGTGAGCCCACAGAAAACTTTCCTGGTTTTGCGAGGGAAAACAAGCGGCGTAGGTGCGACGAGAGTAACAGAGATGCATCACGAAAAATTGCACTTTCTGTCTT
>WNFI01527676.1_pt1 | contig 16105 bp, 15 predicted proteins | sample 5400471 | NCBI WGS metagenome assembly WNFI01 (sample SAMN13153348, study PRJNA577476) | soil metagenome | isolation source: 100 cm saprolite on Douglas fir-dominated hillslope | place: USA:California | collected 2013-09-17 | reverse complement strand
GGCGCCCGGCCGCAGCGGCTGCCGCGCGGCGTGAAGGATGATCGATTTCCAACACCGTGTCAGTCCACCGTACGACGACCTTGCTCCGCCAGTTCCGCAAACCGGCGGGGACGAGCAATCCTTGCCACCGACGGCGCCAGCGCCGGCACGATCTCTGCAGCACGAGCGCTCCTTTGGATTGAAGCCAAGAGGAGGCAGGACAATGGCACTGGCAACCCGCCGCGCTCGAATCCTGGGCACGATGGAGCACGCGATCAACTTGAGCGTCAACGGGATCGACACCGCCGCGGCCTGCAGGCTCGAGCATTCCGAGGAAGTCGTCGGACGGCTCCTCGGCGAGCTTCCAGTGGCCCAGCTGCGGCCGCCTTGCCGCCCAGCAGACGGATCCGAGGCTAACCATGGCTAAAGGTCGCGCCGTTACCGAGCCGGATGTCGTCCTCGTCGGGGCCGGCATCATGTCTTCCACGCTGGCGGTGTGTCTCAAGGAGCTCGGGCCCGCGCTGAATATCGAGATGTTCGAGTCCCTGGAGGGCGCGTCGGAGGAGAGCTCGAATGCCTGGAACAACGCCGGCACCGGCCATGCAGCGTTGTGCGAGCTCAACTACACCCCCGAACGCAGCGACGGCAGCATCGATATCTCCAAGGCTCTTGACGTGAACGTGGAGTTCGATCTCTCACGCCAACTGTGGGCCCATCTGGTGAAGAAGGGGGCCATCGCGTCCCCGCAATCCTTCATCGAGCCGGTCCCGCATATGAGCTTCGTGCGCGGCGCCGACAACGTCGCGTTTCTGAAGAACCGCTACGAAGCGCTGACGGCACATCATTGCTATCAAGGAATGGAGTTCACGGAAGACAAGGAGACTTTGGGCGAGTGGATGCCGCTGGTGATGGAGGGCCGCCGTGCAAGCGAGGTGGTCGCCGCGACCCGCATGGTCACCGGCACGGATGTGGACTACGGCGCGCTCACGCGCAACCTCATTGCTTATCTACAGGGCCTCGGGGGCTTCGTGGTCCACTACTCGCATCGCGTCACGCATATTGCCCGCGGCTCGGGAGGGCGGTGGCGCCTGGAGGTCAGGGACGGCCGCAGCGGTGAGCGGCGACAGACAACCGCGAGATTCGTCTTCATCGGGGCCGGCGGGGGAGCGCTGCCCCTCCTGCAACAATCCGGCATTCCGGAGGGCAAGGGTTACGGTGGGTTTCCTGTCGGCGGAATCTGGTTGCGTTGCGATAACCCGGAGGTCAACAAGCGGCATCATGCCAAGGTCTACGGCAAGGCGGCGGTCGGCTCTCCACCCATGTCGGTTCCCCACCTCGATACGCGGGTCATCGACGGCAGGCACTCGATCCTGTTCGGACCCTACGCCGGCTTTTCCACCAAGTTCCTCAAGCACGGCTCGCTGCTGGATCTCTTCCGGTCCGTCAGGCCGACAAATGTCGGCCCGATGTTGGCGGTAGCGCGCCATAATGTTGCTCTCGTCAAGTATCTGATCGATCAGGTTTTGCAGTCGTCGCGCCATAGGTTCAGGACCCTGCAAGAGTTCTATCCGCGCGCGAACCCGGCGGACTGGAGACTGGAGGTGGCCGGGCAGCGCGTCCAGATCATCAAGCCGGGTCCCCACCGCGGGGGGATCCTGGAATTCGGAACGGAGCTCGTGACCGCCGCTGACGGCTCGCTCGTCGCGCTGTTGGGCGCCTCGCCGGGCGCATCGACGGCCGTGGCAATCATGCTCCAGGTCATCGAACGGTGCTTCGACAAGGAGCTCACCGGGGGCGGCCGAACGAGGCTCAAGGCAATGATCCCGTCCTATGGCGAATCCTTGATCGACGATCCAGCGCTCTGCGACCGGGTGCGAGCCGAGACGGCAGCCGTACTAGGTTTGGAAGACATCTCAACGAGTCGGCCCCCTGGCTCGCGGGCGGCTGCCGAGCTGCACTCACCAGCGCCAGGCGGATCATGATCCCGTTTCGGCGCATCGATAGGGGCGCGGCGATGCCTGAGCCGCGCGTTGGTCTACGCCGAGCGTCGGCCTACTTGGGCTTCGGCACGAACCAATCAGGCACGCCGGATTTCAAGACGACGTACGCGCGCCGCCAAGGCTGATCGTCGATCAATCGCCAACTGTGGCCGCTGCCGATCTCGTCGGTTGCTACCAGGACGTCGCCAGGCCGCAGCACGAATGTCTCACCGTCTCGCGTCGTGAACTCGAGCGTTCCCGAAAGTGTGACGACGTACTGCGCCTCGGGCGCGGTATGCCACTCCAAGGACGCGTGCGGCGGAGATTCCTTGAAATGGATCGCGACGACCTCGGCGCGCTCGCCCTCCTTGATCGTGCCCTCGAGCACGTGCGACGCGTTGTCGTCCGGCCCGGTATACAATTTGAACGCATGTAGCATGGCTCGGCTTCCTCCCGATGTGGCTGTCGGCCTTTCGCTACATTGTAACCCTTTCACGATCTGTGCCGGTTCGGGACGCCTTCGCACCGGAGCCTTGCGTCGCTGAATGCGAGTGAAGCGCTGCACGGTTCGTCGACAGCCGGGCGCCGGGCGATCAAACGCGCGTTGTTCAACGGCCGGGCGAGCGACCTGCAGCCGGCAACCCAGGGTGACAGGGGGTAGCTCTCGCTCATCGGGTAACGGCCACGATGATCGGCACGGTCAATACAAGCGACAGCGTCGAGAGAAGGAGCGCCGACGCCGATTCAGTTTCCATCACCTTGTACTTGGCGGCGAGCAGAACAACGATCGTCGCGAGGGGAAAGCTGCAACATACGAGCGCCTCGCGCGCGAATGGACTTTGTACATCCAGCAGATGGAGCAGAGCGAATAGGACGGCCGTCTGCACGGTGATGCGACCGAGCGTGCCTAAGAGCACCGCTTTCGACAGATGGAAGGGGTGCGCGGCAAGAGTCAGTCCAACGGTGAACACGGCGACACCGGACGTGGCGGACCCAATCATTCCCAAACTACTCGCGATGGCTTTCGGGAGGCGAAGGCCCACCAGCACCGTAGCAATACCCAATACCGGACCCCAAAGGAGCGGCGACTTCCCCCCGGACTTGAGCCCGGAGAGCCCCTGCGCCCGCCGGGAAGACGCGCCCGCAGGGGCCGCTCCCGTCCCTGAGCTCTCCACCTCGAGAAGGATGATTGCCGACGGCACGACGAGGTTGATGGCCAAAGCGACAAGTCCCACGGTGCCCGCGCTGGTATCGCCGAGCAACGGTTGGAGGACCGCGATTCCGAAGACGGGCGTGGCTGATGTTGCCAGCATGAGGGCAGAGATGATCGAGGCAGCTCCTTGCAAGGCCTTGACCCTCCGCAACAGAAGCCACGCGACCCAGAACAGGCCCACATGGGCGAGCAGTAGCGCCAGGACCAGACGGCCCTGCTGCAGGAGCAGCTCTCTCGGAATCTCGGTCATGCCGACGAATAGAGACGAGGGTAATGCGAAGCCGAGCGCCAGCTTGCTCAGGCCCGCGGCCTGGTCCGCGTCGAAGGCATGACGCCTGCCGGCGAAATAGCCCAGTGCGAGAACAAAGAACACCGGAAGTAGTGCTCCGACAAGTCCGCTAATGTTCATGAACGATTTCCTTTCCAGGCTCGCCCTCAAAACTCCACCTTCGTTCTAAATCCGAAGACGACAGCATGGCTCGTGCCTCCGCCGACGTTGGTGTAATACTGGACCACCGGCTGCAGAAGAAGCATGGGAACTGGGTCAAGCAGAACGTTGAACTCGAAGCCGTGCTCTGCCCGAGATGGCATTCCGCGAGGGAGGAACTCTGGGCTCAAGCTGTTTCGCACATAGCCGAGCGACATGGTGTTGTGAAACGGCAGGGGCAGCGGCTCGTTGAGACGGAGCCCCGCAGTAAGCACCGTGTTGTTGCGGTTGATGTCGGCAGGGCTCCAGTCGTACGCAAAGGTTGCGTCCAAGCCCTTGGCTTCTTCCGGATCGACACGCCAGAGGGCCTGGCTGGCCATCCAGTAAAGCAGGTAGTTTCCGGACCGCTTCTCACCGGTAGCGGTAGTGAACTGCGCGGGATTGTAGGATACTCCGAACTGATACAGGCCGGAATATCCTTTTCGGGTATCGACGTTGTCAAAGGCTCGCACCGACGTTGCCTTTTTGCCGGGAGTGAACCCCATTTCCGAAACGCTGACGGGAGTGCCACGGAACTGAGGAACAAAGCCGGTCGGGTTGTGCGAGAACGGGGCGGGGTCTCCAGCGAGGACCATCGATTTCACGTAGAGGGTGTGAACCGGCACGACGCGAATTTCCATTGCCGGGGTGGAGGGAGGATCGAATGACTCAATCGTCGTGAAGAGATTCCCCAGGGCGTAGCCCATGGGCTCGAAGATGAAGGATGTCGCGAAGTGCTGGGCTCCGTAAAAATCCTGACCTGCGAACTGGCCCACACGCGCGACAATGCGATCATCCAGCCATCTCTTCTCGAACCACCATGAATCGAGCCGAGCTGTATTTGCGCTGGACATGCCGCTCGGACTGGTCAACAGCCCCAGATCGGCACCGAGGTTGCCGCCGCCCTGCCATACGGCCGTCGCGTGGAAATATAAATCGCGCAGGCCGACGAGCGCACCACAATCGATGTCCACCGTTCCGCGAAAGCGGTTCCAACTGGCCACGCGTTTGCTCTGCTCGCTCTCGATATTCCAGAGAGTGTCAGAGATGTACTGGAAATCGAACCGAACACCATGTTCCAAGAGGCGTGAGCGTTCTCCACTCCAGTCACCGAACAGATGACCATTTGGTCCCTGACCCGTTTCATGACTGTCCGGCCCACTGAGCGTCTCCTCTTGCAGCGCCTGGGAATGGACCGGAGATGCAAATGCACAGAGACCGGACCACAATAGCCAAAGGCGCGACTTTCGGCCGTACCCAAGGAAGCTCTTGAGCGCCTTCCTCTGCCGCTTGCTCCCGAGCTGGGACGGGGCTCGAACGCGCTGGACCATGGCTCCCTCCTCGCGCAAAGCGCTCTGCTCGGATCTGAGCATCGCAGTGCGCGCGCGCCAGCACGGACCGACAAGGGGGCTGCTGCCTGAGCTGAAGTGCCAGCTCACACCGTTCAATGCCGCCGATTGCAACGTCACCTTCACGCCAGGGCGGTTGGCTCCGCTGCAGCAGGTCTTTGCAAGCGGCGTTTGCGTATCGCGAGAGAACAAGTCAGGAGACTCATTGCTCGATTCTCGGATCGCGACCGCTACTTCGTCTTGGCCAGCACGCTCGGAAGCGCCAGCTCTCGCGAGCTCGAACGGTGGCCGATGCGGCGCCCGCCCCAACATCGACCCCACGAGACCGCCAACGTCGTTCACGCCCGCCGTCATTCTCCCCGAAAGAGCAACAGGACAGCCCCATGCCCCCACGCCCGGTTGTGTGGAAGACGAGCTGGACCTGCACGCCCGCCCGCTTCAGGCCGGAGGACCCGCGGGGCGCCCTGAACGAAGCGGCCAACGATCCGGGAGGACGATGTGCGCGGCCTGCAGCAGTCGCTTCGTCGAACAGGAGGCAGCGCCCCACTCGTCTCTACGCCCTGACTTCAGCCTGCCCGGCCGGCGGCTAGCATGGCTGCGCGCTGGTCTGCTACGCTCAGTCCGAGTGAAGGAAGCTGGCGCGTCGAGCTGGCGCGTGCCCGATCGGTCCGATCGCCTGGGGTACTGCCATGGATCTAACGGAGCAAGCACAGCTGACTCAAGAGCTGCGGCGCACACCACTCACGATACCCACCGAGCCAATTGGCAGTATCCCAAGGCCTGTTGATCTCATCGAGAGAGTCGCCAAAGGCGACAGTGACGATCCTGATCTCGTTCCCCTCTATGAAGACGCGATTCGAGACACCATCGAGCGGTTTGAGGCCACAGGCTCTCCGGTCGTTACGGACGGCGAACAGCGGAAGTATCACAATTTCGCGACGTACTGCGTACATGGGCTCCCGAACACGGCCCCGGATGGTTTCCGGATCCCTTTCTCAGACGGTCATACGCGCCGCCTCTCGCGGCTCACACGCGGCCCTTTTCATTACGTGCGGTACGCAGACAGTTTCCTGGATGTCGCCCTGCGCCACGCGCATGTGCCGGTCAAGCAGGCGGTGATTTCGCCTTCGGCCTTGAGTCTGATGTACCCAGCCGAGAGGATTCGGGATTATTCGCGCGAGCAGTTCATCGACGATCTGCTGAGGGAGCATGAAACCGAGGTACGGCGCTGCTTGAAGAAGGGCGCCCATCGAGTTCAGGTGGACTTCACCGAGGGACGGCTGGCCGTGAAGATCGATCCCTCTGGGCATCTCCTGAACAGCTTCATCGACCTCAACAATCTCGCGCTGTCGCGCTTCTCGCTTGAGGAGCGCGCGCGCATCGGGGTCCATACCTGTCCGGGAAATGATTTCGATTCGACGCACAGCGCGGATGTCGACTACGCAGAGTTGCTGCCCAGCTTGTTTGAGCTGAAGGTGGGACACTTCTACATCGCGCTTGCGGGTGAGCGGGACCGCCGGCGCGTCCTGACGATGATACGCAAATACCTGAAGCCAGCTCAGCGGGTTTTCGTCGGAGTCGTCGCTCCGATCGACCCACGCGTCGAGACCCCGGAAGAAGTGCGGGACCGGGTACTTGAAGCGTCTCAGTACATACCGATCGAGCAGCTCGGCACGACCGACGACTGCGGATTCTCGCCTTTCGGTGACGACACCTCAACGAGCCGTGACACTGCCTTTGCCAAGATCCAAGCGCGCGTGCTTGGCACGGCACTTGCGGAGGCCCTGATCGGAGCCCGGTCATGACCACCCCGGATGACGAGGACGAACTGCTGCGATCGGTTGCCTTGCAGAATGCAAGCAGCATTCTCATCGCACGCCAGCGTGCCGAGCAACGGAGCGAGGCCGCCCTGCGGCAGCAAGCAAATCTCCTCAATCTCACTCACGACAGCATTTTCGTCCGTGATATGGACGGCGTCCTCACGTACTGGAATCGCGCTGCTGAGGAGTTATACGGTTGGACGGCGGAGCAAGCGCTCGGCAAGGTCGCTCACGACCTGCTGCGGACGGTCTTTCCGGCGCCCGTGAGCGAGATTTTTGCGGAATTGGTACGCGCCGGTCGCTGGGAAGGCGATCTCGTGCAAACCCAGGCAGATGGAACCCGGGTGTTGGTGGCGAGCCGATGGTCTTTGCAGCGAGATGAGCGGCAGCGACCGCTCGCGATCCTGGAAACCAACAACGATATCACGCCTCGTAGGCGCGCCGAAGAGGCGCTGCGCCAGGCGCGGGCGGATCTCGCATATGTTAGCCGGGTGACCACGCTGGGAGAGCTGAGCGCCTCCCTGGCGCACGAGGTGAATCAGCCGATTACCGCAGCCGTCACCAATGCCAATGCCTGCTTGCGCTGGCTGGAGGGCGACACCCCAAGTCTCGAGGAGGCGCGCGCGGCTGCCAGGAGAATCGTGAGAGACGGAACGCGTGCGGCGGACATTATCAGGCGGGTCCGCCTGCTCTTCACGAAGGGGACCCCGCAACGCGAATTGGTCGACATCAACGACGTCATTCGAGAGATGATCGTCCTCCTGCGCAGCGAGGCAACGCGATACTCCATATCAGTCCGCACAGAGCTGGCGACGGATCTTCCCCAGGTCACGGGTGATCGCGTGCAATTGCAGCAGGTCCTGATGAATCTGATCATGAACGGCATCGATGCCATGAAGGATGAGGATCCGACGCGCGAGCTCGCCATCAAGTCGCAGCGAGCGGAGAGCAAGCACGAGCACGTTCTTCTGTCCGTTAGCGATACCGGCGTGGGGCTGCCCCCGCAGCGGGACCAGATGTTCCGGGCGTTCTTTACCACGAAGCTTCATGGGACCGGGATGGGACTCGCCATCAGCCGCTCCATCGTTGAATCGCATGGCGGCCAGTTGTGGGCTGCGGACAACTCTCCGCGCGGAGCAAGCTTTTACCTCACGCTACCCACCACGGTCGAGGCACCCGAATGACGGCGGCGGCGGCACCTGGGTCGCGAGCTTGCGCAGGATCTCCGTGGGCTGCAGCACCAGCTCGATCGTGCCATCGGGCAGCGGGCGCTTGAGTTGGTAGGTCAGGCAAGGTGCTGCCGCTCGATGCGGCGAGACGGACGACCAGTGGGCAAGGGAGCGTGGCGTGCGGCTGCTCTTCGTCCGGCCGGGCAAATCCGTCGACAATGCATACGCTCGCCGTGCTTTCCGTCGAACATCGTATCCGGAGGAGATCAGATGGCCGGCATGCGTAAAGAGACCGATAGCCTGGGTGTGGTTGAAGTGCCTGTGGACAAGCTGTGGGGTGCTCAGACCCAGCGTTCCCTCGAGCATTTCAGCATCGGCAAGGACCTCATTCCGCGTGAGCTGATCGCCGCCTATGCCACCTTGAAGAAGGCCGCTGCCGCAGCAAACCATGCCAGCAAGCGGCTCGGCGATGAGCAGTACAAGTTGATCGTTCAGACTTGCGACGAAATCCTCGCCGGACAGCATGAAGACATGTTCCCGTTGCATGTGTGGATGACGGGCAGCGGCACCCAATTCAATATGAACGTGAACGAGGTGATCTCCAACCGCTGCTGCCAGCTCGCGGGCACGCCGCTCGGAAGCAAGACGCCGGTGCACCCCAACGATCACGTGAATATGGCTCAGTCGTCGAATGATTCATTTCCGTCGGCCATGTATATCGCGGCGGCCGTCAATGTGAAGCGGCGCCTGATCCCTGCGGTAGCCGCCTTGCGTGATGCGATCGGCGCGAAAGCACAAGCGTGGAAGGACATCGTCAAGATCGGGCGGACTCACATGCAGGACGCCACCCCACTGACGTTAGGCCAGGAATGGTCCGGCTACGCCGGGGTGTTGGCGGACGATGTCGAGCGGATCGAAGCAGCCCTGCAGGGGGTCTACCGCTTGGCCCTGGGTGGTACAGCGGTGGGAACGGGCATCAACTCGGCGCCTGGCTTTGCCGAGGCGGCGGCGGCCGGGATCGCCGCGCTCACTGGCCTGCCCTTTGTAACCGCGCCCAACAAGTTCACGGTCCAGGGTGCCCACGACGCGCTGGTCCAGTTGTCCGGCACGCTTCGCACCCTGGCGGTCTCGCTGTACAAGATTGGCAATGACATTCGCTTGATGTCCTGTGGACCTCGCGCCGGGTTTGCGGAATTGGCGATCCCGGAGAATGAGCCGGGGTCCTCGATCATGCCAGGCAAGGTCAATCCGACCCAGTACAAGCCGCTGATCATCTTCAACGTCACCCATTCCATTACGATCATGACCGATGGCTGCGTAAACTTCACCAAGTTCTTGATCGAAGGCACGAAGCCCAATTTGAAGAAGATCAGAGAATACGTCGAGCGGTCGCTGATGCTGGTGACGGCGCTTGCGCCCGTCATTGGCTATGACAGGGCGTCAAAAATCGCTCACCACGCCATGGACAACGATCTCACGCTCAAGGCCGCCGCGTTGCAACTGGGCTTCGTCACGGAGGCCGAATTCGATCGGGTCGTCGATCCGAGCAAAATGGTAAAGCCCTATGTGGCGACCGGCGCCTAGTCGCCACTTTCGAACGCGTGGATTGCGGGAAGCTCGTATGACGTTGGAGGAGCGTGCCAGTCTTGTCCTCGCCTTCGCTCGGGTCCTCTACATCAATGGCCTATCCACGGACCAGGCTTTGTCCGCGGCCGAGCGGCTCGGCGACACTGTCGGTCTGCGCGCCAAGATCATGGCGCGCTGGGGAGAGCTGCAACTTCAGGCCGAGGACAGGGACGCCAGACTCATCGGGGCGATAGCGGCCGATCCTTCCGGCGTGAACATGGATCGCGTGGCCTCCGCCGCCCGGGCAATGGAGGAGCTCCGCGCCGGTCGGCTTGCGCCGACTGCCGCGAGCGAGGTGATCAGCGCGATCTCACTGGCGCCACCGGCGCCGACATGGCTGTTCACTCTCGCGGCTGCTGCGGGTGCCGTGGCGTTGGCGGTGCTCTTCGGTGTCCAACATCTAGCGGCGGCGGCGCTCATATTCGTGAGCGCGGCGGCCGGTGCCATTCTGCGCCGCAGCTTGGCGCAGTACAGCGCAAACGTCTTCCTGCAACCATTCTGCGCGGCGTTGCTCGCCGGCGTCATCGGCGCGCTAGCGGTTCGGTACCAGTTGAGCTCGTCACTGCACCTCGTCGCGGTCTGCCCATGCATGGTCCTGGTGCCGGGACCGCATGTGCTCAATGGCGCCTTGGACCTCATCGACGGCCGCATCCATCTCGGCGCCGCCCGCCTGATCTATGCGGCGCTTGTCATCCTGGCGATCTCGATCGGTCTGCTGCTTGGGCTCGCCCTCCTCGGCGTCTCCTTGCCAGTAGCCCCGGCCGGCAGGGCCGTGCCTCTGTGGAAAGACTTGATCGCGGCCGGCGTCGCCGTCGCCGCTTACGGCGTCTTTTTCTCCACGCCGCTCCATATGCTGGCTTGGCCGGTCGCGGTCGGCATGCTCGCCCATGGTGTAAGGTGGGCCGCGCTTACTGTGCTTGGCTCCAGCGCCGCGATCGGCGCCCTGGTCGCTTGTCTCATCGTCGGGCTGATCCTCGCCCCGGTCGCGCGCCATTGGCACATGCCGTTTGCGGCCATCGGTTTCGCCTCCGTGGTGTCGATGATACCGGGCGTCTTCCTCTTCCGGATGGCGAGCGGCCTTTCGCAACTTGTCGACGGCTCGCATTCGACGGTGGAACTGATGATCGCGACAATCGCCGACTGCATGACCGCCATCACCATCATTTTGGCGATGAGCCTCGGCCTCGTCGTTCCAAAGATGGCCATCGATCGCATTGGCGAGAGAACGACGCGGTCGAAGTCTTGAAGGGCCAAGGGGAACTGCCGGAGAGCTGGTTCTCCCGCGATATCGATCGTCGAAGGAGACCTCGTGAGCGCTGCCCAGGATGGTGGGAAATCCGTTGATCGGATCGCCCAGCGCCCGCGCCCAGAGGTACGAATAGCGGGCCTTCAGCTCGATCGCCCCGGTGCCCACATCGCGCTGCGGAGTGAGGAACGGCCTGGGCGGCTTGGGCCGGCCGTTCTCGGGCCGCCGCTCGCCGGTGACCTGCAACTCGCCCGTGAACGCGCGCAGACGGGGGTGCGAAGCCACGGTAGCAGGCAGCTTTGACGTGCTGCGGACGAAGATGGTCACAGAGTGGCCGCGAGCGAGTGCCTGCGACAGGAAGGGCAAGCCCGTGCGACCCGTGGCGCCCAGCAGGAAGAAGCTGAGCCGGGTGGCGGCGATACCGGTCATGGGCTCGGCAGCGGTGGCGGACAGGGAGGCGACAGCAGCGGGAGCGGGTGCAGACATGAATGATCAGCCGAGGAGGAGGGGCGCAGACGATACCGCCGGTAGTCAAGCTGCGTCGATCACCGCCACGGTCCTGCGGCCCGCTCGGACGGCTGTCAGGCGATGCTCGGCAAGCCTTGCGCGCGCGTCGCGCGCAGGGTTGAGTACGCCCCACGGAGAGTCGATCAATCGAAGAGTGGAGGGTACAAGTGATCAAGGCACTGAGCGAGATCGAGGTCATCACCCTGTTCGTCGAAAACCTGAAGTCGGCAAAGGCCTTCTACCAGGACGTCTTCGGCCTGAAGGTCGTCTTTCAGGACGACGTCTCGGCGGTCGTAAAGCTCAAGAATCTGATGATCAATCTCCTTCAAGTAACCGAGGCGCACGAGCTCGTCGAGCCGGCTGCCGTCGCCGGTCCCGAGGTCGGCTCGCGCCTCCTGCTCACCATCAAGGTGGAGGACGCGAATGCCGTCTGCGCAGAGCTGGAACGGCACGGGGTGAAGCTGCTCAATGGGCCTGTGGACCGGCCGTGGGGGCGGCGTACGGCTGCTTTCGCCGATCCAGCCGGAAATGTCTGGGAAATCGCGCAGGAACTGCCCGGGGCCTAGTTGCACCGACCAGCGGTGCCGACCCGACTTGGGCCTTCGGCATCATGCTTGGCATGTTCGGCGGCTTTTAGTTCGCGCGGGGAAAAACGGAACCAACTTCGAAGCAAGGTCGAGACGCGCGCGTCGGGTCAGCTTGCGCCCGCTCGCCGGCCTACCGAGCAGATCGGGCACCCGCGCCCTGCCGCTTCCCTCGGCGTCGAGGGCCGTCGACGACCTGGTGCTCCGCCGAGCACCACCTGTTTCGCCCCACCGCCACCAGCTCGCCCTTGCGCAGGTTGCTCGCCAGCACCATCGATAGGATCCGAACCCGTTGTTCACCTATGGCTTCGGACACCTGCAGGACTTCTTTGGAGGATTGCCGATGAAGGCCACCTGCCCCTTCCTCCTCGCTGTAGCCGTACTCGCGATTCCGGCCGCCGCGTGCGTCTCGAGTGGCGGCCCCGCGCCGGACCGCCACGGTCCTGCCGGCCGCTCGGACGGCTTTCAGGCAATGATGGCCGCTGCGGTTGCGCGCATGCACGCGGCGATGGACGTCCCCTTCACCGGCGATGCGGATCGGGACTTCGCCCGCATGATGATCCCGCACCATCAGGGCGCCATCGACATGGCTCTCGTCGAGTTGCGCTACGGCAAGGACAAGCGCTTGAAGCGGCTGGCGCAAGAGATCATCGTCGACCAGCAGCAGGAGATCGCGGTCATGCACCTCGCGCTCGGCGAGGCTCTGCCGCCCGGCACCGCCGCGCCCACGCAGGTTCAGGCCGCCCCCGACGCTAGCCAGGAGCAGTGACATGGCCCGCGCACTCGCGACCCTCCTCGCGCTCGCCGCCCTCGCCCCTCGCGCCTTCGCCGGCCAGGCGCCGCGCTCCGAGGCGGCGCCGGACATCCCGGTGAGCAACCGCGACCGCGTCTACGCCGCCGAGCAGTTCTCGAATACCGTTTCGGTGATCGATCCGGCGGCGAACAGGCTGCTGGGCCTGATCCGGCTCGGCGATCCCCAACCGGCAAACCTCTCGCCCCTCTACCGCGGCCAGCTGCTGGTGCACGGTCTCGGCTTCTCGCCCGACAGCCGGACGCTCGCGGTGGTTTCCATCGGGTCGAACTCCGTCACGTTCATCGATACGGCCACCAACGCCATCAAGCACGTCACGTACGTGGGCCGCTCGCCCCACGAGGCGTTCTTCACGCCCGACGGCAAGGAGGTCTGGGTGACGGTCCGCGGCGAGGACTACGTCGCGGTGCTCGATGGCAAGAGGTTCGTCGAGAAGACCCGCATCAAGCTGCCGAACGGACCGGGAATGACGATCTTTTCGCCGGACGGCCAATATGGCTACGTCTGCTCGAGCTTCACCCCGGAGACCGATGTGGTCTCGGTCGCGGACCACAAGATCGCCGGCAAGGTGAAGCAGGAATCCCCCTTTTGCCCGAACATTGCCGCCGCGCCAGACGGAGAGCAGGTCTGGCTCACCCTGAAGGACGTTGGAAAGACGATGGCGTTCTCCGCGAAGCCGCCGTTCAACGTGCTCAAAGTGCTCGACACCGGCCCGATCACCAACCACGTAAACTTCGTGCGGAACGCGCAGGGCCGGTTCGCCTACGTCACGGTAGGCGGCCTGAACACGGTCCTCGCCTTCCGCACCGACACTTTCGAGCAGGTCGCGCAGATCCCGGTCGGCGACCTGCCGCACGGCCTCTGGCCGTCCGGCGACGGCACGCGCCTCTACGTCGGGAACGAAAACGGCGACTTGGTGACGGCGATCGACACGCTCGAGAACAAGGTCGTCGCCACCATCCCTATCGGCCAGGCGGCGCAGGCGCTCGTCTACGTTCCAAATGCCGTGCCAAAGGGAGAGGGAACCGAACATCTTCAACCGCTGGGAACCGCAGGCAAAGCGGTGCACCTTCTGCTCGGACCGCCCGGCGGAAAGCCGGCGACGCGCGTCGCGCTGTTCGACCAGGGCCTAGCCCAAGTTTTGCAGGCCTCGGTCACTGGTCTCGAGCCGAGGAAGCCCTACGTGCTCGCGCTCTCCTCCGACGCGGCGGGCGCCGGGCCCCTCGAGCCGCTCGCCGCCTTCATGGCCAATCCGGCTGGAGCCGCCATCGTCGACGCCGTCGGGCCGATTCGCCAACTCGTCCAGGGCGAGGGCGCGACGCCGAGGCGCTACCTCGTGATCGCCGCCGGCACGCCTGAGGGCATCGGCGCGCTGGCGCAAGTCGAGCAATGACTTCGACGTGAGTCATCACCCTGAGCCGTCCATGGAATGGAGTCAGCCAGCGGTGCGAGTAGCGTTCCGGTCGTCGAAGCGGCGTTCCTGGCGAAGCATCGAGTATTTCGGCGCCTCAATCCAGACGCGGAATGCAGGCCAACGCCACCAGCCCAGAAGCAGGGCGAGCACCATGGCTGACATCACGATCACAATTAGATCGATCATTGTCGTCGGTCTTCCTGCTGTTCCTGCTGTGGGCCATACAGCGAGCGCACGAATCCGACCAGCGCGTGCCGCTGATCTGCGCTGAGTTGGCTCGTCCACGGCGGCATTGCTGTTCCCGGCAAGCCATTTTCCAGCACTTCCCGGACTCTCTCTTGTGTAGGCTCTTTGAGCTGAAAATTGGTTGGCGCTGGAGCGAGGGCACCGGCTGCCGGCCCGTTACCGGCTCCTCTGTCGCCGTGGCAACTGGCGCAGTTCGCGGCAAATAGGGACTTGCCCTCGTCCAGACTCGTCTCTTCCTGCGTTGACGGCACGGCGCTTGGAGGGTGCAGGCTATGGATGTAGGCAACAAGAGCGCGCAAATCTTCGGTGGGGAGCTGGCGCCAGGGCGGCATCGAGGACCCAGCGACTCCATTCCACAGGACGCTGCTCAATCGTTCATCGGAAAATCGGGCTGCAGTCAGGTTTGCTGGTCTTGGCAGCAGACTCGCTGACGCTTTGCCATCGCCCACTCCTGCAGGACCGTGACACGAGGCGCAATTCGCAGCGAATAGGGCTCCGCCGCGGCTGACTTCTTCTTGTAAGTCGTCCGGATCCGAGGCGGGATGCAGAACGGGCGCGCTGAAGCTGTATCCTCCCGTCACCGCGATCGGAACGGTGGGAGGAGTGGCTCTTGCAGAGGGCTCGCCTGCCATCGCCATATCCGACGTCTCGGTCCGAACGCTTGATCCCAACGCCTGTCGGTCAAAACCGGAAAGCTGTCGAGCACGGCCAAGGGACTCCATATAAGCAAGCACATCGAGCGCTTCCTGCGTGGGCCGATCGGGGCTGCCACTGAACAGCCAGGAAAACGGAGGCATCATTGAATCGCGCACGACGAGCCGGGGATTGTAGAGATGAGTGAGTTGCCAGTCGCGGGGACGAACGTTGAACTCGCGCGACAGATCCGGCCCGATGCGGCGAGTGCCCCACAGTTGCGGGTACTCATACTTGGTCTCCCAGGGTTCGGTTGGCGCGCCAAAGCGGCGCACGTCGTCGGCGAGAAACCGGATCTGCTGCGTGTGACAGTAAGCGCACCCTTCGCGCCCATAGACGACTCTGCCCCTCTGTTCTGCGGCGGTGAGCGTTGGCATGGTGACCGGAGCGGCCCGCTCAATTTCATCCTCCAGTTCCTTTCCCGGGAGGATCGCGAGCACCAGAAACGAGAGTGCGAAGAACCCTACACCCGCGCCGAAGATGACGGCATGCGCGTAGCTGAGCCGTCTGGTCGAGGGAGCCTCGTGCGAAGTCGACGCGTAACCCTCCGCGGCGATGTCTTCCGAGGCCTCACGGCTCGCGGCAGGAGCCGTGGCCGTCGAAGGCCTTGGTCCGGAAATGAGCGAGGTCCAGAACAGGATAAAGCCCGCAAGGATGGGCAGCCCTGAGAATGTACGGACCAACCAATAACTTGCAACGGCACGGACGGATTCGATCCAGGGTGCGCTCGATGCCCAGACCTGCGCTTCCACCAAGCCCGCAATCGTGAGATCCGCAACCATCAATGTCAGCCCCACCGCCAGAAGCCAGAAGGACCAATTCATCGTGCGCTCGTTATAACGCGTTCCAGGGATGCGTTGCCACACGTGGGCGATGCCGCCAAGCGCCATGAAACTTGCAAAGCCGATCATTGCGAAATGGGAGTGGCCGATGACCCAGTCGGTAAAATGGATGAAGCGATTGACGGGCATCAACGCCTGTACCGACCCCTGCAGACTGACCA
>WNFI01690873.1_pt1 | contig 16108 bp, 20 predicted proteins | sample 5400471 | NCBI WGS metagenome assembly WNFI01 (sample SAMN13153348, study PRJNA577476) | soil metagenome | isolation source: 100 cm saprolite on Douglas fir-dominated hillslope | place: USA:California | collected 2013-09-17 | reverse complement strand
CGTTCAGGGTAGGTACCGCCTTGACTTTTGGGGCCAAAAGTAGGAGACTGAAACAGTGACCGACTGGGGAGAGCGATTCGCCGCCGACAAAGCCGAAGGAACGGCGCTCGTGCTCTTCGTGCCCAGCGTCGACCGACATGGGGAGCCGATCGATCAGGTGTACTGGGAGACCGAATCCCTGACAGTACTGGGGAACCTGTTCGGCGGCGCTACCGCATTTCCCCAGGGCCGAGGTGTCTGGCGCGACGACGAGCGAGGTGGCCGCCTGGTCTTCGACGCTCCGATCATCGTCCAGTGCTACACGAGCATCGAGGCCATCGACCAATACGCCGACTCCTTGAGATCCTTCCTCGTGCGTATGGGCGAAGAGACCCGCCAAGGCGCCGTGGGCTTCGTCATCGACCGCACGTACCTCGAAATCAAGTTCCCTGACCGGAGGGAATGACCATGGCCACGAAAATCGAAGACCTTGCCAAGAAGCTGGGCGCAGAGGTGGTCGGCACCGTGCCGGACTACTCCGCCGGTGCCTTCGGCATCGCCAAGCTCGCGAGCACTCTCCGGGAGAGACTCGAGCCGGGTCAAGGCAAGCGGCCCGGGCGGCCGAGCAACCCGAACTGGAGCAAGCGCTCCAAGGTACCGCTCGCCGCGGAGACGGAGGAGCGCCTCGAGCAGCTCGCGCGGATGCTGAGCGACGAGCACCGCAGGGTCAGCCCCATGCAGGTCGCCGCCCAAATCCTCGAGGAAGCGACTGCAAGCTACTTCGCTCACGCCTCCCGGCAGGGACGCCGAGACTGACCGCAGACCCGGCGGCGGTCGCTACCTAGCGAGGAAGTAGCCGCCGAGCGCGAGGACCGCGAGGAGGAGGGCGAGGAGGGCGAGCATGACGGTGCGCCGGGTGGTGTCGGGGGCTCCCAGCAGGCGGGAGATGCCGCGGAGGTGGGAGATGAGGCGGACGCGCATCGCCTCCTCCAGGCGGTCGAGGTCGGCGAGCAGGGCGCTCGCGGACGGGTAGCGCTGCTCTGGGTCGCGGGCGAGGCACTTGAGGATCAGGACGTCGGCGGCCGGGGGGATGTCGGCGTTGGTCTGGCTGGGCAGGGCGAACTTTCCCACCGGCGGGCGGCCGGTCAGCAGCTCCAGGAAGATGACGCCGGCGGCGTAGAGGTCGCTGCGCGGGTCGGGCTGGCCGCCGCGCCTGCCGATCTGCTCCGGGGCCAGGTAGTGGAACGAACCGAGGGCGTAGGCGCCGGTCCGCAGGGTGTCGTCCACCTCGGAGACCACGTCGATCTCGCTGGGACCGAAATCGGCGATCTTGACCGCGCCGAGGTCGGGGGTGACCAGCAGATGGCGCGGCGACAGGTGGCCGTGGACGAAGCCGCGCGCATGGGCGTAGGCGAGGCCGCGGCAGAGGCCGCGCACCACCGCGATCGCTTGCGGGACGGTGAGGCGGCGGTCCTTGAGATGGCGCTCGAGCGAGACGCCGCCGAACAGCTCGGTGGCGACGTAGAGGTGCCCGCCGTCCTGGCCGGTTTCCAGGACCTGCAGGATGTTGGGGTGGGAGAGCCCGGCGACCGCCTGCACCTCGCGGTGGAAGCGGGCGACGACGTCCGGGGCGCTCGGAGTCTCGGGGATTGCCGCTGGAGTGTCCAGGGCGCCGAGCACCTGCGGCGAGAAGACCTTGAGCGCCACCGCCTGGCCGCCCGGCCCGGCAGCCTTGTAGACGCTGCTCACCCCGCCCACCCGCAGCGGCTCGAGGATGCGGTAGGGGCCGATCGTCTCAGGATTCATCGCTCTCGAAGATCATGACCGTGTCTCCTATAGCAATGCGGTCGAGCGGCGACAGGGCCGCCCGGCTGACCGCCTGGCCGTTGAGTCGCGTGCCGAAGCTGCTGCCGAGGTCGGTCACCACGTAGCCGCCGTTCTCCCAGCCGACTCGCAGGTGCTCCTTGCTGGCGTTGGGATCGGTGAGGGCCAGCGTGCAGCCGCGCGACCGGCCGACCGTCACCGGCGAGCCCCCGAGAGTCACCGAGCGGCCGCGCTCCGGTCCCTCCAGCACGTAGAGCCGCGCCGCGTGGGGCAATCGGCCCGTTGGCGCGGCCGGGCGCGGGGCGCGAGATGCAGGGTGCGCGTCGGATACGGGATGGACATGTCCGCCCGGCGCAGCTCCTCCCAGACGCGCTGGCGCAGGTCGCTGGCGATGCGCGGCGCATTCGCAACGTCGTCGATCCAGACTCGTAGCTCGTAGACGACGGCGCTCTCCTCGAACGCCAGCACGTAGACGTCCGGCGACGGCTTGTCGAGCGTCCCAACGACGCCGGCGGCGCAGTCCGCCAGCACCCGGCGCACCCGGTAGGGCGGTTCCTTGTAATGCACCGGCACGCGCAGCCGCTCGAGGTGCAGCGGGTGCGGATAGTAGAAGTTGTGGACCCGCTCGTCGGCGAGCTTGGCGTTGGGAATGACGATGTTGTCGTTGTCGCGGGTGCGCAGGTGGGTGGTGCGCCAGGTGATCGCCACCACCCGGCCCTCCTGGTCGCCGACGCGGATCCAGTCGTTGATGCGGAACGGCCGTTCGAGGCTGATCACCAGGCCGGCGAAGAAGTTGGCGAGGATGGGTTGCAGCGCCAGGCCGAGCACCAGCGAGGTCACCGCGCTGGTGGCGAGCAGCGGCCCGACGTCGAACGCCGGGAAGCTGAGCTTCAAGGTCACCAGGGCGGTGACCAGGTAGACCAGCGACATCGCCACCGCCGGCAGCAGCGGCGGCAGGCGGAGGCCGCGCTGGCCCAGCAGGTGGACGTCGAACAGGAACATCGCCAGCAGGCGAAGGACGGTGGCGAGCCCCAGGAAGAGCAGGGCCCAAGAGATCGCCACCGCCAGCCAGGCATGGCCGGGCCGCAGGAGGGAGAAGACCTCGAGCGTCGCCGCCAGCGCCGCAACGATCAACGGGAAGGTGAGCTGGCGCACCAGGAACGAACGGCGCCGCAGGAAGCTGATGGCGATCAGCAGCGCCGCCATCACGCCGGCGCTGCCGACGAGGGCCAGGGCGCCGGTCATCTTTATGACGCCCCCCTGGCAGTGGGCCTGGTGGCGCTGCCGGCCGCCGTCGCCCCCGTCCTCGCGCCGTCCGGCGGCGGCGCGCACACCGCCGTCTCTCGCTGCTTCATGGCGTCCTCGGCTCTTCCTGGGCTTTCACGTGGCAGCAGATGGAGCGCATTCTACCAGCGGCGCGTTATGATGCCCCACCGGAGCCATCAGGTCCGATTTTCCAACCCAGGAGAGGAGACGAGATGCGTAAAACACTTGCTTTAGCCACCGTGACGGGCTTCCTGCTTGCCGGGGCGGCCGGAGCCGCCGCCGCCGCCGCGCAATCCGATTCGATGCACGCGATGCACGACGCCAAGCCGGCAGCCGCAGCAGCCGCCACGACGACAGCCGCACCGGCAGCCACTTCAGCCACCGCGGACGGCTCGCTCCGAGCGATGGTTCTGCGCCGGATCGCCGACGCCCAGACGAAGCTGATCTCGCTCGCCGAGGCGACCCCCGCCGACAAGTTCGCCTGGCGTCCATCCCCCGGCGTACGGACGACGGGCGAGGTGTACATGCACGTGGCGTCCGCCAACTACTTCTTCCCGACCTTCTGGGGCGCCAAGCCGCCCGCCGGCGTCGATCCTCGCGGCTTCGAGAAGGAAGGCGCCGACAAGACGAAGACGGTGGCGACGCTCAAAGCGTCCTTCGACTACCTGCGGCAGGCGATCGGCGCCCTGTCGGACGCCGAGATGGGCAAGGCCATCCAGATGTTCGGCCATGCGACCACCCCCGCGGAGGCCACGCTCATCGCCGCCACCCATGCCCACGAGCATCTCGGGCAGGCGATCGCCTACGCCCGCAGCACCGGCGTCGTGCCCCCCTGGTCGGCCGGGCAGGGCCAGGGCGGACAGTAGGCAGCCGTTGCCCAGGGAGAGGAGTGAGCCATGATACGACCGCTGCCGCCGAACGCCGCCACCTTCACCCTCACCGCCGCCGCCTTCGGGCTGGCGCTGGCGCTGGCCGTCCTCGGCGGCCGCCCGGCCTGCGCCTGGCAGGGCGCCCCCGCCGCCGGCGGCAAGGCGCCGCAGGCCGCGGGCGGCGCCATCGTCCCGGTGCCGGTCAAGCGGCCGCCCGGCCTGCGCGGCGAGATCCAGCAAGAGCTCGACTACGCGGAGCAGGAGCTGGTCGAGCTGGCGAGCGTCGTGCCGCCGGAGAAGTTCAGCTGGCGCCCGGGCCCGGGCGTGCGCTCCTTCGGCGAGGTGCTGCTGCACGTCGCGAGCGGCAACTACCAGCTCGGGGAGCTCTGGGGGGTCAAGCCGCCCGCCGGCGTCGACCTCAAGAAGATCGAGCAGCAGGGCGCCGACAAGGGCAACTCGATCGCGGCGATGCGGGTCTCCTTCGAGGCGATTCGCCAGTCGATCGCGGCGATGCCGGACAGCGAGGTCGAGAAGTCGATCAGCTTCTTCGGGCGTCCCGGCACGGTGCGCCGCGCGATGATCTCGGCCGGCATGCATGCTCACGAGCACCTCGGACAGGAGATCGCCTATGCCCGCGTGATGGGGATCGTTCCTCCTTGGACTCTCGCGGAGCAGAAGCGCGAGCAGCAGAAGAAGGCGGCTCCTCCCAAGCCTACGGGGCGGTAGGGGAAGGCTGGCGACCGCGCCCCTTGGCGGGCAGGAAAGCGCGTGCGAGGTCGAGGAAATCGACCCCGCACGCGCTTTCCTGCCCAGGGGCGCTGTTCCGTCGGTTCTACGGGGTCGAGGTGGGCGGGGCCGGGAAAAAGGGTCGGGGCCTGCCTACCCCAGGCGCTCCCGGTACAGCTTGTCCATGGCTCTCCTCAGCGCCTCGATCCGGCCGCCGTCGCCCAGCTTGGCGGCGTCGGCGGCCTTGACCACCAGCGGCCAGTCGAAGTCGACGTTGTCGACGACCCTCATCCTCCACACCCTCTTCCTGGCGTCCCATAGGCCGAAGGTGCGCGGCAGGATCTCGGCGTTGGCGTCCTCGGAGGCGAGCAGGCGCCAACCGCTTGGCAGGTAGCTGCGGACCTCCTCCTCGGTGTAGACCAGCTGTTCGGTCATGGCGGCCGTATTCTGCCTCAATTCCCGGGTTCCGGGAAGCCGGGGGCTTTCCTTGGTAGAATCCGGGCCGAGGCCGCCGTCACCGCCCACTCTCCCGAACGACACACGAGGACCGGCATGGAGATCCAGCTCAGCGAGGAGCAGCTGTTGTTGCGCGACAACGTGCGCCGTTTCGCGACCGAAGTGGTCCGCCCGCGGGCCAAGGAGATCGATCAGACCGGCGAGTTCCCGCGCGCCTTCTTCGGCCAGGCGGGCGAGCTCGGGCTGGCCGGGGTCACGGTGCCCGAGGAGTACGGCGGCGGCGGCATGGACACGCTGTCCTACAGCCTGGTGATCGAGGAGATCAGCCGCGCCTGCGCCAACTCCGGCGTCATCCTGTCGGTCAACAACTCGCTGGTCTGCGACCCGTTGCTGAAGTTCGGCAGCGCCGAGCAGAAGCGCGACCTCCTGACGCCGCTCGCCGCCGGCCGCAAGCTCGGCTGCTTCGCCCTGACCGAGCCGGGGGCCGGCAGCGACGCCGCCAGCCTGCGCACCCTGGCGCGCCGCGACGGCGGCGACTACGTGCTCGACGGCAGCAAGGTCTTCATCACCAACGGCACCCACGCCGATCTCGCCCTGGTCTTCGCCACCGTCGATCCGGAGAAGAAGCACCGCGGCATCACCGCCTTCGTCGTGCCGACCGACGCCGCCGGCTTCCATCGCGGGCAGCACGAGGTCAAGCTCGGCGTCAACGCCTCCGGCACCACCGAGCTCTCCTTCGCCGGCGTGCGCGTGCCGGCGGCGCAGCGCATCGGCGAGGAGGGGGAGGGCTTCAAGATCGCCATGGCGGCGCTCGACGGCGGCCGCATCGGCATCGCCTCCCAGGCGATCGGCATCGCCCAGGCGGCGCTCGAGGACGCTCTCGCCTACTCGCAGCAGCGCGAGCAGTTCGGGCAGAACCTGTCCGAGTTCCAGGCGATCCAGTTCTATCTCGCCGACATGGCGACCGAGATCGACGCCGCGCGCCTGCTGACCTGGAAGGCGGCCTGGGCCAAGGACCATCAGAAGCGCTTCACGCTCGAGGCGGCGCAGGCGAAGCTGTTCGCTTCCGAGATGGCGCAGCGGGTCACCAACAAGGCGCTGCAGATCCACGGCGGCTACGGCTACTCGCGCGAGTACAACGTCGAGCGCTACTTCCGCGACGCCCGCATCACCGAGATCTACGAAGGCACGAGCGAGATCCAGAAGATGGTGATCGCCGACTGGGTGCTCAACAAGGCGTGACCTTGGCACCGCCCTGCCCGCCCGCCACCGGCGCCGGCCCCGATTTCTCGCTGAACGAGGACCAGCTGCTGCTGCGCGAGCAGGTGCGCCGCTTTGCCGAGGAGCGCATCCGCCCGGGCGTCCTGGAGCGTGACCGCGCCCATCGCTTTCCCTCCGAGATCGTGGCCGAGATGGGGGAGCTGGGGCTGCTCGGCATGCTGGTGGAGGAGGCGTACGGCGGCGCCGGCGTCGACGTGCTGACCTACGTGCTCGCCGTCGAGGAGCTGGCGCGGGTCTGCCCGGCGACGGCGGTGACGATGAGCGTCAGCAACTCGGTCTGCTGCTGGCCGATCGGCCGCTTTGGCAGCGCGGCGCTCAAGCGGCAGGTGCTGCCGCAGCTGGCGGCCGGCGCGCTCGGCGCCTTCGGCTTGACCGAGCCCGGCTCCGGCAGCGACGTCGCGAGCCTGCGCACCGCGGCGCGGCGGGATGGCGACTCCTGGCTGCTGTCGGGCGAGAAGGCCTGGATCAGCAACGCCGGCCGCGCGCGCTACTACGTGGTCCTCGCGCGCACCGACCCGGCGGCAGGCAAGCGCGGAATGAGCGCCTTCGTCGTGCCGGCCGACGCGCCCGGCTTCTCGGTCGGCCCGACGGAGGAGAAGCTGGGGTTGCGCGCGTCGCGCACCGCGTCCATCCATTTCGCCGACTGCCGGGTGCCGGCGGAGAACCGCCCGCCACCAGGCGATCCGCTTCCGCCTCGCCCAGATGGCCACCGAGCTGGAGGCGGCAAGGTTGCTGACCCACCGCGCCGCACTGGCCGCCGATGCCGCCGACGCCGACGGCATCGCCGAGGCCGGCGCAACGGCCGCCGGTGCCGCCGCCGGTGCCGCCGCCGGCCGGCTCGCCGCCGAGGCCAAGCTCTACGCCTCCGAAGCCGCCAACCGCGCCTGTCAGGACAGCCTGCAGATCCACGGCGGCAACGGCTTCCACGACGACTACGAGATCTCGCGGCTCTATCGCGACGTGCGGGTGACGACGATCTACGAGGGCAGCAGCGAGATGCAGCGGCTGGTGATCGCCCGCCACCTGCTGCAGGGGCGCTAGCCGCGCGGCACCCGAGCGTCGAGCCGTGACCGCCTCCACGATCGTCGTCGCCGTCCTGGCCGGCGCCCTGGGAGCGATCGCCGCCTGGTTGGCCGCCGACCGGCGCGCCCGCTCGGCCGGGTCGGCGCGCGCCGTCCTCGACGAGCGCCTGCAAGCCCGCGCCGCCCGCCTGGCGGAGGTCCAGGCGGAGCTGGCGGCCAGCCAGCGCGAGCTCGAGCAGCTGCGGCGCGAGGCCTCGGCGCTCGGCGTGCGGGTCGCCGAGCTCGACACCACCATCGCCAAGGAGCGCCAGGAGAGCGGCGACAAGCTGCGCCTGCTCAACGAGGCGCAGGCCAGGCTGGGGGATGCCTTCCGCGCCCTCTCGGCCGAGGCGCTGCAGCGCAACAATCAATCCTTCCTCGATCTCGCCAAGACCACCCTGGAAGCCTTCCAGCAGGGCGCGCGCGGCGACCTCGACGGCCGCCAGCAGGCGATCGGCGAGCTGGTGCGGCCGCTCGCCGACTCGCTCTCCAAGGTCGATCAGAAACTGCAGGAGATCGAGAAGGAGCGCACCTCTGCGTACTCGACGCTGAGCGAGCACCTGCGCAGCGTCAGCGAGAGCCAGGCGAACCTGTCACGCGAGACGACGCGGCTGGTCAACGCGCTGCGCACCCCGGCGACGCGCGGCCGCTGGGGCGAGATCACGCTGCGGCGGGTCGTCGAGATGGCCGGCATGCTCGAGCACTGCGACTTCGCCACGCAGTTCGAGATCGCGACCGACGACGGCCGGCTGCGGCCGGACATGGTGGTGCGCCTGCCGAACGGCAGGCAGGTGGTGGTGGACGCCAAGGCGCCGCTCGAAGCCTACCTCGAAGCGCTCGAGATCGCCGTTCTTCAGCGCGGCGCTGCAGCAGGACCCGCGGCTGATCGAGTTCGGCGTCGAGCACAACGTGATCGTCGCCACTCCCACCACGCTGATCGCCCTGCTGCGCGCCGTCCACTACGGCTGGCGCCAGGAGCAGATCGCCAAGAACGCGCGCCTGATCAGCGACCTGGGCCGCCAGCTCCACGACCGGCTGCGGGTGTTCGCCGACCATCTCGGCGCCATGCGCCGCGGCCTCGACCGGAGCGTCGAGGCCTACAACCAGGCGGTCGGCTCGCTCGAGGGCCGGGTGCTGCCGATGGCGCGCCGCTTCCGCGAGCTCGGCGCCGCTGCCGGCGACGAGATCCCCGCCGCCGAGCCCATCCTGCGCGGCACCCGCGCTCCCGACCTCACGCCGCTCGACCCGCCACTCCCTTTCGACCCGCCGCTCCCGCCGCTGGACGCCGCCGACGACGTCCTCGAGCTCGGCGACCCCGCCGGCCCCGCCCAGCGGTGAGCGCCGGACTCCTCAACGCTCAGAACGCGTTGACGTCGATGAAGTTCTGGTTCGTCCGGGTGGCGGTGGCGTAGGTCTTGGAGGGGCAGGCCGCGGCGCCGGCGCCACCCGGCTGGCAGCCCTGCACCGAGGTGTCGGTGACGGTGATCGCGAGCGGCGTGTCGGTCATGCTGGCGACGAACACCCAGAAGTGGTTGTTGACGACCCGGCCGTCGACGATCTTGACGGTGATCTCGATGTCGGTTGGACTGAAGAACCAGAAGTAGCCGCCCGCGTCGCTCAGCCGCACGGCGTTCGGGGTGGCGCCGAGCTGCTGATCGGCGACCGTTACCTGAAAGCGCTGGGCGAGATCGAGGGTCGCGGTGCGCGGCCTGACCACGAAGGCGAAGGCGGGAACGATCCCGTCGTCGACAAAGACGGTGTAGGGCCCGGCCGGCAGGAACGGCAGGTTGAAGACCAGGTGCTCCGGACCTCCCGGAGGCCGCGGGGAGGTCGGCGTCACCGCGACGCGGAGCGTGATCTCGTGCCCCACCAGCTCCACCAACCCCGCGACGGCGGGAGGGGTCACGGTGTCAAGTCCGATCGTCATGGCGTCGCCTTCGCTCGGCAGCGCCGGGCTCAGGTTGATCTCGTCGGCCGCCGCGCTGGGAAGGCCGCCGGCCAGCGCGCAGCATGAGGCAAGAACCGCAGCAGCGATGAGAAAGCACCGTCCACGTCCGTTCATGACGTCCCTCCTGTGTTTTTTCCCGTACCTCGAAGGACTGAGAGTCTATCACTGGATTTATGCTCTTGCAACATGTCGCAAGCGCCGTATGGCCGCGGCCGGCGCCGTCTCTCCTGCCGCAGGGCCGCCAGGGGGTCGAGCCGGCTGGCGCGGGGCGCCGGGATCGAGCAGGCGCGAGGCGCTGCCCAATACCACCGCAATGGCGCGCGGCGAGGCGCTCTACCTGGAGGTCACCGGCCGGCCGCGCGAGGATCTGGGCCTCGCCCTCGCCCGCTTCCGCGGCGCTCTGGATCTGCAGGAGCCCGAGAGCATCGAAGCCTGCCGGATGGAGCTGCTCGCGACGATCCATGCCCTGCGCCGCGGGAGGGGCTAGCCTTGACCGGCGTGGGAAGACGATATACTCATTTATCGGAGTGTGAGTATGAGGAAGAGGATCAAAAGGCCGACGAGGTCATGGACGAAAATACACTAGATCCCCACGAAGCCTTGGCGATGCTGAAGGCGCTCGAAGCTCCGGTTGCACCTGTGGAGACGATGATCGAGGACTCCGTGCCAGTGCCCGGCCGCTACCAGGGCAATCTCTTGATTCGGCTGCCTTACGTTTGGGACTACGACCTCGACGAGGAGACCTTTCGGAACATCCTCGCGGGCCGAGTCGCTCTGGGTCGCTTGGATCGCGACTGGGCCGCGGTTCGTCTCATCGACTTCGCCCCTTACCGCGAAATCGTAAGGCTTCTCGGGTTTCGCGACTTGCTCGATGGCTGGCCTCGATGGCGGGACCGAATCCGCTCACCTGGACGCCGCCGCGGCATCGATTTCCTCGCGTGGTACCTCCCCGAGCGGCGGCCTGACCTACTGGTGGGAAGGTAGCGGACCACAACGGCGGCGTGGATGGAAAGGGATGCCTACACCGCAGTCCTCTATCCGCTTCAGGATGAGGTCCTCGGCTTGGTTCGCGATCTTGACACTGGTTTCTACCTGACCGGTGGCACGGCTGCTTCGCGTGGTTACCTGGATCACCGCCTTTCCGACGATCTCGATCTCTTTACGAACGACCGGCCGGAGTTTACCCTCTGGGTAGAGCGCGTCATCCAGGCGCTTGGCAGCCGCCGACCCTACACTCTCGAAGTCGTTCAAAGGGACCATCGGTTCGTGCGACTGATCGTGTCGTCAAGCGAGCTCCCGCTCAGAGTCGAGATGGTCAACGATGTGCCGTCCCACGTCGGTGAGATCCGAGAGCATGAGGTCCTGGGGCGCCTCGACAGCCCCGAGAACATCCTGGCGAACAAGATCAGCGCCGTCGTCGATCGCGATGAACCCAAGGATCTCGCCGATATCTGGGGCTTCGGTTCTCGTCTTCATCTCTCTATTTCGGGCGCCCTGAATGCCGCGCAAAGCAAGGCTGCGGGAATCTTTCCCGCGGATCTGGCCCGGCGGCTCTGCACCGCAACCGAGGATGACTGGAAAGCCGTGCGCTGGATCGAGGCCCCGGAGCTCGACCGCTACCTCGCCGATCTGGCGGAGCTAGGCAATCAGCTGATCCTCTTGGGCGACTAAGCCGGCAGGCGGCGGGCCATCAGGAGGGTGCGGTCGTCGGCGAACGGGACGCCGCGCACGAAGGCTTCCAGATCGGCCTCCAGGGCCGCCGCGAGGTCGGCGCAGCCCGCTCGGCAGTGGCGGCGGCAGACCGCGGCGAGGCGCTCGCTGCCGTACTCCTCGCCGTCGGGGTCGTTGGCCTCGACGATGCCGTCGGTGTAGAGGATCAAGGTGTCGCCGGGCGCGAGGCGGGCCAGCGCGGCCGCGTACTCGGCGTCGGGCAGGAGGGCGATCGGCACGCCGGTCGGCCCCAGCTCCTCGACCTCGCCGGAGGCGCGCAGCAGGAGCGGCGGGTTGTGGCCGGCGTTGGCGTAGCGGACGGCGCCGCTCGCGAGGTCGAGCGCCGCGACGAAGGCCGTGGCGTACTTCTCCGGCGGGGTCCGGCGGTAGAGGAGACGCGACAGCTTGGCGCAGATCTGGTCGGGCGGCAGGCCGTCCTCGATCGGGCCGGCCGAGAAAGCCTCCAGGCTGGCGGTGAGCAGCGAGGCCGCCATGCCCTTGCCCGAGACGTCGGCGACCATCAGGACGCACTCGCGCCCGCCGCCGTCGCCGGCCGCGGCCTGGCGGGGCGCCACCGCGAAGTAGTCGCCGGAGACGCCGCGCGACGGGGTGTTGCCGCCGTGCAGCTCGTAGCCCGCCAGCTCCGGCAGGCAGGGCGGCAGCAGCGCCAGCTGGATGCGCCGCGCCAGCGCCAGCTCCTCGGCCAGGCGCCGCCGCTCGGCGGCCTCTTCGGCGAGCGCCAGGTTGCGGATGTAGAGGGCCGCCACCGAGGCGACGCAGACCAGCAGCTCCATGTCCTCCTCGGTGAACTGGCGCACCGTTACCTTCGAGCCGAGGACGATCATCCCCAGCGTCCCCTCGCGCTCGAGCAGCGGCGCCGCCAGCAGGCTGCGGACGCCCGAGATCATGATGCTCTGGGCGCCGGCGAAGCGCGCGTCGGTCTGGGCGTCGAGCACCAGCGCGGCGAGGCCCCGGTCGGCGACCTCCCGCGCCAGGCTGCGCGAGCCGAGCAGCTCGACGCTCTCCGCCTGGCGGGCGTCGACGGCGCGGCTGGCGGCCCGCACCAGCTCGCCGCCCGGCTGCTTGAGGAAGATCACCCCCTGCTCGGGGCGCAGGTGATCGAACACCCGGTCGAGGATCAGCTCGAGCAGGGCGTCCAGGGTGATCGAGCGGCCGAGCGCCTGGTGCACCTCGTTGAGGATCTTGAGCCGCTCGGCGTAACGCCGCAGGGCCGCCTCGCCGCCCTCGGCCACGGCCTCGGCGGCGGCGCGCGAATCGTGGATCTCGAGCAGGGCGGCGGCCGGCCGGTACACCGTCGCCGGATCGTCGTGGCGCACGACGTCGTACGCCCCCGAGAGGCGGTCCGCCGCGCCGCGGGCGGCGGTGCCCGCGCCGGCGCCGGCGGCGGGGTCGCGGCGATCCTGAATGGTCAGGACGCTGCCCGAGATCTGGATGACGTCGCCGGGCCGCACCTCGGTCGGGCCGGCGATCGGCAGGCCGTTGACCAGGGTGCCGTTGCGCGAGCCGAGGTCCTCGACGAGCAGCCGGTCGCCCTGGTGGAAGAAGCGGGAGTGCTGGCGGGAGAGGAACGGATCGGCGAGCGGCAGGTCGCAGCCGGCGCCGCGTCCGACCACCAGCGCCTCGCCCTCCGACGCGTGCTCGAACGGCTGGCCTTCCGGAGGAACGATGTGCAGCCTGAACCCGCGCCGGCGGCTCGCCACGGATAGGCCGCCGGGCTACCTTTCCACCCAGTAGTTCGGCGACTCCTTGGTGATCACCACGTCGTGGGCGTGGCTCTCGCGCAACCCGGCGGGGGAGATGCGCACGAAGCGGGCCTTGGTGCGCAGCTCGCCGATGGTGGCGCAGCCGGCCAGCCCCATGCCCGAGGAAAGGCCGCCGGTGAGCTGCGGCAGCATCTGGTGCACCGACCCCTTGTACGGCACCATGCCCTCGATCCCCTCCGGCACCAGCTTCGAGAGGCTGAGGCCGAAGTCGCCGAAAGCCGCGTCGGCGGCGGCGGCCCCGTCGCCCTGGAAGTAGCGCTCCGCGCTGCCGCGCGCCATCGCCGAGAGCGAGCCCATGCCGCGGTACGCCTTGAAGGTGCGCCCCTGGTAGAGGATGGTCTCGCCGGGGCTCTCCTCGGTGCCGGCGAAGAGCGAGCCGATCATCACCGTGTGGGCGCCGGCGGCGAGCGCCTTGGTGAGATCGCCGGAGAACTTGACGCCGCCGTCGGCGATCACCGGCACGCCGTGGGGCGCGGCGGCGCGCGCGCAGTCCAGGATGGCGGTGATCTGCGGCACGCCGGCGCCGGTGACCACGCGGGTGGTGCAGATGCTGCCCGGGCCGATGCCCACCTTGACGGCGTCGACGCCGCGCTCGACGAGCGCCGCGGTGCCTTCGGCGGTGGCGACGTTGCCGACCACCAGGCCCACCTCCGGGAAGCGCTCGCGCAGCGTGGCGGTGGCGTCGAGCACGCCGCGGCTGTGGGCGTGGGAGGAGTCGAGCACCAGGATGTCCACCTTGGCGCGGACCAGGGCGGCGGCGCGATCGAGGTAGTCGCCGGAGGCGCCGATGGCGCCGCCGACGCGCAGGCGGCCGAGCTCGTCCTTGCAGGCGCTCGGGTACTGCAGCATCTTCTGGATGTCCTTGACGGTGATCAAGCCCTTGAGGTTGCCGTCGAGATCGACCACCAGGACCTTCTCGATGCGGTGGCGGTGCAGCAGCAGCCTGGCCTGGTCGAGGGTGGTCCCCTCCGGCACCGTGACCAGGTCGTCCTTGGTCATCAGGTCGCCGATGCGGCGGTCGAGGTCGTCCTCGAAGCGCAGGTCGCGGTTGGTGAGGATGCCCACCAGGTGGCCCTCGGCGTCGGTGACCGGCACGCCCGAGATCTTGTAGCGCGACATCATGCCCAGCGCTTCGCGGATGCTCTGGTCGGGGCGCATGGTCACCGGATCGACGATCATGCCGGCCTCGCTGCGCTTCACCTTGTCGATCTCTTCGGCCTGGGCGTCGATCGACAGGTTCTTGTGCACGATCCCGATGCCGCCCTCCTGGGCCACGGCGATGGCCAGCCGCGACTCGGTCACGGTGTCCATGGCCGCCGACAGGATCGGGATGTTCATCGGGATGCGCCGGCAGACGATCGTCCGCAGGTCGACCTGGCTGGGGTGCACCTCGGACATGCCGGGGACGATCGACACGTCGTCGAAGGTCAGCGCCAGGCGCGCCTCGAGCTCGACGCGCCGCGGGGCGGCGCTCGCGACCTCGTCGAGGGTCAGCGCCAGCCGCTCCCCGGTCGGGGTGGTGGTCTCGAACCTGTCAGGCATCAGTGGTCACTCCCCATGGAAGGCCGCCAGGCCTGCCGCCGCTCACCCGACGGTGACGGCGGCGCCGTGGCACTTCTTGTACTTCTTCCCCGAGCCGCACGGGCAGGGATCGTTGCGCCCCACCTTCGCGTCGCGGTGCACCACCTGCTGCGGCCGCCCCGGAGCGCCGGGGCCGCCGCCTCTGCCGCCCTCGGTCTTGGGCGGCGCCGAGAGCTCGATGCGGGAAGGCGCCACCTCCTGGCGGCGCCGCTGCTCGATCATCTGCTCCTCGGTGATCGGTTCGTAGCGGAAGAGCTTCTGGATCATGTCGTCCTCGACGCGATCCTTCATCGCCTGGAACAGCTCGAAGCTCTCCCGCTTGTACTCCTGCAGCGGGTCGCGCTGGCCGTAGCCGCGCAGGCCGATGCCTTCCTTCAGGTGGTCGAGCGCCAGCAGGTGGTCCTTCCAGGCGACGTCGACGGCATGGAGCATCACGGCGCGCTCGAAGCCGCGCATGACCTCCTCGGGATGGCGCGCCTCGCGCTCGGCGTAGCGCGCCTCGACGGCCTCGCCGAGGGTGTCGCGCAGGCCGTCGAGGCCGAGCGACTCGAGGTCGAGGCCGAGCTCGTTGACCGAGATGTTGAAATAGGCGAGCACCTCGGTGCGCAGGCCGGAGAGGTCCCATTCCTGGGCGTCGGTCTTCTCCGGGCAGTGGGTGTCGATCAGCTGGTCGAGGATCTCGCGCGCCAGGTCCAGCACGTACTCGCGCCCCTCGCGGCCCTCGAGGATGTCGCGGCGCAGCTGGTAGATCGCCTCGCGCTGCTTGTTCATCACGTCGTCGTACTCGAGCAGATGCTTGCGCATCTCGAAGTTGCGCCCCTCGACCTGCTTCTGGGCGCGCTCGATCGACTTGGTGACCAGCGAGTGCTCGATCGGCTCGCCGTCGATCATGCCGAGGCGTCCCATCAGCCCCTTGATGCGGTCGGAGCCGAAGATCCGCATCAGGTCGTCCTCGAGCGACAGGTAGAAGCGCGACGAGCCGGGGTCGCCCTGGCGGCCGGAGCGGCCGCGCAGCTGGTTGTCGATGCGCCGCGACTCGTGGCGCTCGGTGCCCAGGATGTGCAGGCCGCCGGCGGCGAGCACCTCGTCGCGCTCCCTGAGGCAGGTCTCCTCGTACCGCGCCAGCGCCGCCTTGAACGCCTCCGGCTCCTTCTCCGGGTCGGCCTCGGAGCGCGCCAGGCCCTCGGGGTAGCCGCCGAGCACGATGTCGGTGCCGCGGCCGGCCATGTTGGTGGCGATGGTGATCGCGCCCTTGCGCCCGGCCTGGGCGACGATCGACGCCTCGCGCTCGTGGAACTTGGCGTTGAGCACGACGTGCGGCACGCGCGGCGGCCGGTTGAGCAGCTTCGACAGCATCTCGCTCTTCTCGATCGACACCGTGCCGACCAGCGCCGGCTGGCCGCGCTCGTGATCGTCGCGGATCTCGGCCACCACCGCGTCCCACTTCTCCTGCGCGGTGCGGTACACCAGGTCGGCGCGGTCCTCGCGGATCATGTCGCGGTTGGTCGGGATGACGGTGACGTCGAGGTTGTAGATCTGGCCGAACTCGGCGGCCTCGGTGTCGGCGGTGCCGGTCATGCCGGCGAGCTTCTTGTACATCCGGAAGTAGTTCTGGAAGGTGAT
>WNFI01262566.1_pt1 | contig 16112 bp, 15 predicted proteins | sample 5400471 | NCBI WGS metagenome assembly WNFI01 (sample SAMN13153348, study PRJNA577476) | soil metagenome | isolation source: 100 cm saprolite on Douglas fir-dominated hillslope | place: USA:California | collected 2013-09-17 | reverse complement strand
TACCGCGCGTTGCTCCTATGATGCAGAATGGTGCCTTCATTTCAGATCGTCGCAACTGAACAGAATCATGGCCGCGCCAGAACCTGTACCAAAGGCCCGGGAGCCTGCGCTGTGGGCTCCGGCCGAACCTTGCTAATCGTTGTGACGTTCAAAATGCTCCTTCTTTTTGTTGGTGGGCAACTAGCGGAATGAACGGCCCGGCATCATTCATGACGAGCCGTCGGATTGGCGTGTTCAGCTCCGCCGCCAGCAGCATGCCGATGAGGCCGCCCATCGAGGTGCCGACCCAATCGACGGAGTCGGCACCTGTACGTGCAATGAGCGCCGTCGGACACTATCAAACCTGTTCGGTTCGACCACGAATCACCATTTTCAAGGCATTCAATTCCCCTCGAGCCATGCGCTCCATTACGCTGGATGTTTCTTCGAGTGAGCAGGAACCACTGATGAAAGAACGCAGCACAGTCTCACTCTTTGAAGCGAGATTGACTGCCTGTTCAAACTCTTTCCGGCTGAATCCGTACGACCCGCGAATCGTTGTCTCGTTCGAAGTCACTCCCTGTAAGGGAAGGCTGAACTCTTTAGCTAGGTTCCCGATAAGGACAACCGTGCCGCCGAAGTCGCATAAGTCATAAGCCATCCGGACAGTCGCTGCCGCTCCAACGGCTTCGAAAACGCCGGTAGCGCGGCGACCGCCGGTCTCGTTAGCGATGATCCGTGCCGGGTTATCTTGGTCGGCATGGATAGCTTTTGCGCCAAGGGTTCGAGCCAGTGCCAGCTTTTCTTCGATCTTATCGACGACGAAAACAGATTCGAAGCCGAGTTCCCGCAGCACCACAATCAAGGCTAGCCCGATCGTCCCAGCACCGACAATTGCGAGAAGCGCGTCTTTGGCCGGATTCATCCGATTCACCGCGTGGAGAGCGACGGAGAGCGGCTCAGCAAAGAGACCGATTGCCGGATCCACTTTCGGATCGAGCCTGAACGCCTGGCCTTGGTGACAGGTGAAGAAGTCTGCCATTGCGCCCCACCGGCCGGCGTTGACGCCGAGGATGCGCTTGTCGGGGCAGATGTGCTCCATCCCCGTCAAACAATAGCGGCAGACTCCGCATCCCAGGGTGGGAAGAACAGCCACCCGATCTCCGGCGTGGAACGCCTGGACCTTGGCGCCCACTTCAACCACGGTCCCGGCCGCCTCGTGGCCCATAACCATGCCCGGCGTCCGCCGGCCACTTTCGCCGGTGAAGCCATGGACATCGCTGCCACAAATGCCGACCGCATCGGAGCGAACGAGCAACTCTTCAGGACCAAAAGGGGGTACCGGAGCCTCCTCAATCGAGAATTGCCAGGGTCCATTGAACTGGAGGATTTTCATAAGCCTAAATTTCTCAGACCAAAATATGCTCCGTAGGAGCTAATCTTTATAGCGAAGTATTAGGGCGGAGTGCAAAGCCGCCATCGACGGTGTACAGGGAACCAACCACATAGCTGGCCCAGTCCGAGAGAAGGAATTCGATTACGGCCGCGATTTCGTCAGCCTGTGCGGCGCGACTGATCGGGATCGAACGGGCCAGCCGGTTTTGTTCTTCCTCTGTGAACCAACGCCTCTCGCCGGGAGTATGAGTCCAGCCGATGTCGGCGGCATTAAGACGAATGCCGTGTTCGATCAATTCGAGAGCCGCACACCGCATGAAATGGTTGAGCGCAGCCTTGGAGATATCATAGGCAAACGTGCCTTTGAAAACCATCGTGCTGTGGCCGGAGGAGCACAGCACCATGCGTCCTTGTCGTCCGGCTGCGATCATTTCCCTGGCAACTTTCTGGATGATTTGAAAATTGGCTAAGATGTTTACATCGAGCGTCCGCTGAATTAGGGCAAGGTCAGTCCCAAAAAAGTCTTCCCCCTTTTCCTGGTACGCTGCGTTGCAAATTAGGAGATCGATTGGGCCGGTCTGATGGATTCCTTCCAGCATGGCCTCGACTGCCGATGGCGATCCCAAATCGGCTCGACACAATTCGGCGGTGTAACCTGCCTGGCGAAATTGGTCGATTGTTTCGTGAGCGGCCTCTTCATTTCGGGCGTAGTTCAGATAAACCATCGCACCTTGCTCTGCCAACCGCTTAGCGACGGCTTTGCCGATGCCCTGAGTACCGCCCGTGATGAGCGCCCGCTTGCCCTTAAATTCGGGATAGGGGTGACTCATGGTTAAGAGCAGAGCCCGAAGATGGAACGATCCGCAGATTGCGCAGATTCCACAGATTCAATGAATTTTCGCTAAGGCGCATGACTGAAATTCGGCAACAGAGAGTTTCAAATCGTACCATGCCTCCAACTTCCTCTAATCTGCGTAATCCGCGGATTTTATTTTTGGATTTCAGGTTAGTCGTGCTCATTCTTTTCCGTTCCCCTAAATGCCGGGGCGGCGTCGGAACCGCGATTAATCCGAAAAGTGTTGGTCGATCTTCGTCTTCAGAAACCGGACAGATTCCCGTATTTCGTCGATGCCGTTCATTCCATCCTCAATCGAGATCCAGGAAGAGAACCCAACTGAATTCAGGGTGGGAAAAATCTTGTCGTAATCGTTGAGCCCTTGCCCGATCACGCCGTGAGAAAGGCGGCTCGCATACCCGATCACATCTTCCTCCCTTCGCAGATCGTCCAGGGTACCGCTGCTCAGATAGCGGTCACTCGCATGCATTGAAACCACTCGATGTTTCACGCGATTGAGTAGTTCCAGGGGATCTTCTCCGGCGAGGAGAGTATTGGAGGGATCATAGTTAACGCCTAACCACGGAGAATCGATCTGCTCGATAATGGCCGTAAAGATCGCCATCTTCTGGGCGAATTCAGGATAGCGCCAATAACTGTCTTTGTAATGGTTCTCCATCGTCAGGATTACGCCATTCTTCTTCGCAAAAGGTAACAGGCCCTTTATAACTCGGACAACTTGCGCGATGCCGACCTCAGTCGATAGCTCCGGCCGGCGTTGGCCAGACAAGACCCGGCAATACTTTCCGCCGAAGAAGGCGGTGATTTCGATCATGCGTTTCTCTCGTTGAACTTCCTTTCCGAGCAGGTCCGGATCGGGTTCGGTGAAGTCAGGAGAACAACAGAGCATCGGCATCTGAAGCCCGTATTTTTCCAGCAGCGCCTTGGTTTTGTTAAGGAAGGCTTCGTTATCCTCGAGAAATCCGGAATAGAATTCGAGCCCTTCCACTCCGAGCGTAGCGCCGATTTCAATCCAATCTGCAAGACTCATCGTCCGGTCTACGCACAGCTCGTCCATGTAGCATTTGGGGAAAGCGGCCAGTTTGGGCTTCACTTTGTTTAGCCTTGGGATCACGGTTTAAAACTCGCTTTACGATCTTGCCAGAATGCATTTGTTCGAACGCGAATCTGCCTCATTCGAGCTCTAGTCGGTCCAAAAACCAGATTCAAAATAATCTGCGTAATCTGTGTAATCTGCGGATCGAAAAAACTAACTCGTGAGGGGGTTTCCAATTTCCGCCGCAGCGGCAGCGATGGCTTCACGGCCGAGGCCAGATTTAACGATGCGGATCAATTGTTCCTCACTTGTCTCCGAGGTGGAGGCATCAAGAACGACCTCACCGGAGTGTAGAAAGTTAATGCGATCACACACCTCAAAGACCTGGTTGTAATTATGCACAATCAAAATGATGGAGACGCTGCGCTGGCGACGCAGGTTTTGGATCAGGCCGAGAACGTGCGCGCCTTCGCGTACTCCCAGAGCCGCTAGCGGCTCATCCAGAACCAGGACGGTAGGCGAGGAGTAAATCGATCTGGCGACCGCAACCGACTGTCGTTGGCCGCCGGAGAGCAAGTCGACCAGGCTATCCACGCTGGGAATTTCAATTCCCAAGGTATCGAGGTAAGCCTTGGCCAGGTCCCGCATCTTTTTGTTGTCGAGCAGCCTCAATCCCAGAATCCACTTATGGTATTCGCGTCCGACGAACATGTTGTGATAGACGCTGAGGTGGTTAATGAGCGCGAGGTCCTGATAGACGGTCTCGATGCCGTGGGCGCGCGACTCGCGAGGGGAATTGAAGTGGACCTCTTTGCCTTGGTAGACGATCGTGCCGCTGTCTGGCCGGTGGAATCCCGAAAGGATTTTGATCAATGTCGACTTGCCCGCCCCGTTGTCTCCAACCAGGGCCAGAACTTCTCCACGACGAAGCTTGATGCTGACATCAACGAGGGCCGTGACTGCGCCGAAGCTCTTGCTGATGTGGTTCATCTCCAGAATGACCGGAGCGCTCGGATCGATAACGGGAATATCCTTGGGACTCATATTCGCCTACGTGCTCGCATCCTGTCGACCTGCACATTCATTATCATGGCCAGAACGATGGCAGCTCCCAGATAGATATCCGATACCGTTGCTTGGGCGCCCATCATGACGAGGCCGTTGTTGAGTGTAGCCACGACGAATGCTCCGACCAGCGCGCCGACCGCGGTGCCGGACCCGCCAAGTAAGGACGTGCCGCCGATCACCGCGGCTGCCACGGCCTGCAGAGTAAGGAACGGGCCGCCGGCGAGCGGATCAGCCGAGGCAAACTCCGCTGTATTGATAACACCGGCTGCTGCCGCAAACCCTCCGGCAATCATGAAATTGTATAGTTTGATCCGATCAGTCCGAACGCCGATCTCCTTTGCTCCAATGATGTTGCTGCCGGTAGCGATGGTGTGTAGGCCGAAAGTCGTTCTATTAAGAACGAGTGCCATCGCCAATACCGTCACCACCGTCCAAAGGAAAGGAGTAAATGCGGTTAGCCCATGCCAGGACCAGAGAGAGTCGGTAGGGCCGTAAAGGTTCTCGCCGAAAATCGCATTGAAAGGTTCTTGCACGGGCGCCACGATCGGTTGGCTGTTGTAAATTGATACAACCACTCCTTGTAACAAGAAAAGCGTTCCGACCGTGGTGATCAATGATGGTACGCGGAATCTGACGGTAATAAGGCCATTGATCGCGCCGATCAGCACGCCAAGCAGGAGCGCAGCCAAAGCGCTAGTGGCCAGGGGAACGCCCCAGCTGATGGTCATGAGGACCATCACATAGGGAGCAAGGGAGAAGGTGCTGCCCACGGAAAGGTCGATTTCTCCGGTGATCATGAGCATGACTTCGGCCACAGCAATCATCCCAAAGCGAGCAGTATCCCTAAGGACGACGCTCAGTTCTAGCGGCGAAAGGAACGCAGGATTGCTGATCTGGAAATAGATAACCAAAACGACGGCGACGACTGCAATGCTGGCCTCCCGATAGCGCGAAAGGACCACCAACACCTTCTCAAAGCCTGTCTGCGGAGCTCTAATGCCTACTTTGCGCGCCGCTTGGCTCGTGGGGGTCGTCCGCGCCATAAAGATTTGCTATTCTCAGTTCTGTCCTTGAAGACCGCTTGTCGACAGCATGCATTTCGCATCCGGTAACTGCCAAGCCGAATCGTCCTGCAAAATTCTCGGGGCTGCCTCCAGCAGTTGTCGGATGCGAAATGCATGCTATGGCAGCCCCGAAAGATTTCGGGGCTGCCGTTTTCTCGAAAGATGATTTTCCAACTTAGTGTTTCGGAGTTTTGGTCCACCTCTGCTTTTAAAACAGACGGCGTAGCGTCTGCTTAAAAGCTTTCTAACCCGCAATCAGCGGTTTATTCCTCCCAGCGTGGTGAGAATTGCGGGTTAGGCCGGCTCAGCGTTCGTGCTGCCCTCGAATCGGCTCTTGCCAAGATACAACTCGACGTTGTCCTTGGTAACGTAGGCCAGACTTGTGTTTGTATCTGCCGGCACGACTGCCCCGCCCGATAGCTTGTAGAGGTACATTTGCAGGGTTGGGACGAACCCTTGCAGGTAGGGCTGCTGATCGGTGGTGAATGTCATGTCTCCGCTTTTAATGTAGCCCAAGGTTTGCGGGTAAAGGTCATAGCCCGCGACAATCACGCCCTTTTTCGCGAGGCCATATTTGGCGGAGACGAACCCGCAGGCGTAGGTATCTCCACCACCAGTACCGAACAGACCGGCTACATCTTTATGACTCAGGTAATAACTCTCGATCCGCGATAGCTCCGTGGATTGGTCTACACCGCTATTGACGACATCGTAAGTGACCGGGTCGCCTTGATCTTTAATGGCCTTAATGTAGCCGTCGAGGCGAGGCTGCAGGTTGAGCGTACCTGGAGTCGGGATGGAAAGCATAACGTGCTTGCCCTTGGGTACTAACTTCAGCCACCTGGTGGCAATGTTATATCCGGACTGAAATAGAGGTTGCCCCACATAGGCCAGACGCTTGTTGGGGCTGCCGGTGGGTATGTCGGCGTTGTAGCCGATCACCGGGATGCCGGCCTCGAGGGCGTTGGCCGTCGGCGTGTCGAACGCCGTCGGATCGATAAGACATACCGCGATCCCATCTGCCTTTCCAGCAGCAGCGGTCTGCATGGCGTTGACCATCTCGGAGACCACGCTGTTCTGCGAACCGGTCCATTGATAACTACATCCGAAGAAAGCGCAGGCGTCCTGGATGCCATAGATCGTTGGGGTAAAGAACTCGTTGGTCGTTACGTGGTTAACGAAAACGAATTTGTAGGTCTTCTTGGGCAGACCGCCGCCTGCTTCCGGCGGATTCGCTGCCAAGCTCGACGCCAGTCCGCCACCAAATACTGCGCTACCCAGACCCAACTTTGCCGCCATTTCGAAGGCTTTGCGCCGGCTGACTTCGATACTGATTTTCTGCGCAATCGCTGCTTGATCTTCTGTGTCGTTGTTCACGGAGGGAATCTACCTTTCTCTTTATTGGGATATGCGCCCACCTGCCGCGCGAGCGGCGGTCAAGATCCCAGTGACCCGGACCGGGAAGGGCCTTAGACCGGAGTCCTACATCGAAAACGACGAGGACAGCGGCCGGGTCCCGCCAGGTCAAAAAGCGATTATTTTGTACTAAAGTTTGCTACTCCCGTCAAGAAGAGGCCCGGAGACGTGTACGCTAAAACTTCCCGTATTAAAACTTCCCGTATTTTAGATACGCCTCTTTCGGAGATACTCCTTCGAGAATCGCTTTTCGCACTAGGTTCTCCGTGTTCATTACGTCTTCGACTTTGCTAATAACTTCTTCCACCCGTTTTTCAGGAATAACGACAATCCCGTCGATATCGGCTAAAGCAAAATCGCCCGTCCGGATCTTGATTCCCTCAATCTCAATAGGTTCACTAAATGATTCACACGTCCAAGCGCCGGCGATGTCGCGCGGCGTCTGGAACCGGGCAAAGACTGGGAACCCTAGCTTTCGGATAAACGCATTGTCTCGACAGCCGCCATCGACGATATAGCCTCTCACGCCCCGGAGTTGCAGCGTCTCTGCGGAAAGCTCGCCCATGAGCGCGAGAGTGTGATTATGAGGTTGGCAGACGATCACGTGCTCTGCAGGCGCCAAGCTTAGGAATTCGGTCCATCGAACGATGCTTTCATGGACACCAATTGCTGGATCGGGTCGCCCCTCCATCGTCCAGATGCGGCCCGCTGCTCGAGTCTCCAAATCAAGGGCGCGAATTGCATGTGGCAACACGCAGTCTTTCATCCCCAGGTCACGCATCACGTCATAAACTGCGCCGCCGTAACATTTTTCCAGGCGCCTCGCTAGTCTTTGCCAATTTGAAGTATGGCCAGTCATATAATGATGTCTTTGCTTTCGCCGATCTTCACAACCATCCAGCATCAATGGTGAACGTCTGATTGGTGCACGACCTCGCATCATCCGAAGCGAGGAACGCAACCAAGGCTGCGATTTCTTCGGGCTCGACAAAACGCTTTAGACATTGCCCCTCCAGGATCACGCGCTCGAGTTCGGGGGTTAACCAACGTTCCAGCTGCCGTTTCGTCCTGACAAAGCCGGGGACAACGCAATTGATACGGATGTTTCTAGGGCCTAAACTGCGCGCCAGTCCTCTTGTGAGACCTTCGATCGCAGCTTTAGCGGTCGCGTAAGCTGGCATACCTGGAAAAGCCAAGTGCCAGACACAAGAACCCAAGTTCACGATCGACCCGCCGCCGGCAGCCGCCATCGCCGGAGCCACAGCTTGAATACAAAAAAAGTAATGATCCAAGTTGGTTGCGAGCCGGTCGCGCCAGTACTCTGGAGTTACATCCTCCAACTCGTGTCTCTCATCACTCGCCGCATTGTTGACTAGTATTTTTACGGGGCCCGCTCGCTGTTGTATTGACTCTATCGTGCCTTTTAATGAGCCGAGGTCTCTGAGGTCAGCGCAGACAAATTGCGGGGTGACGTCGCCCCCCGGCTTCAATCGAGCGATCAGCTCTTCGCCGGCTTGCGTGTTGATGTCCAAGAAAACGACTCGGCTGCCTTGCCCAACGAAATTCTCCACAATGGCAGCGCCGATTCCCGTTGCGCCGCCAGTTACCAACGCTAAAGCGCCATCGAGCCCAGCGAATTTAGTAAACGATTGTTTCATCTGGCTAGCAGATGGCAGATAGAGGTCCGTTCGCTCGAGGCGTTTCCGAAAGATCTGCTATTTGCCATCTGCTATCTGCTATTTCTTTCCGGGCGCGTAGCTCTCCGCGAGGATCATCTCCAGTGCACCCCGGTTCTGTTCGGGACGATAGTAACAGTCGAGGATCCTCTCGTGAGGCAAGCTGTCGATCCGTTCATTCATGATCTGAAGAACGCGAGCATTGATCTTTATTGCCTCGAGCACCGGCATGTGCTCGGGGTTGACATCGATTCCAAAATGCTCCCGGTAACCGATGGCCTTCAGCGCGTAAAGCAGCGCTTCAGTGTCCTGCCACGAGACCACCCCGACATTGAGGTCCTGGTCGTAATTGCCAAGCGGTTGGCTGTTCACATGAATGTGCGATAGCCGGTTTTCCCGTGCAACCCGCAGGTAAGCCTGCGGTAGAATCTCATATCCCATCAGGATGTGGCCGGTCTCGGGTTGGAACCCTACGATACAATGTCCTTCCTGGAGCAAGGCGCGGTTGATCGGATTCTTGAGCCGCGATTCAACGTCATGCGCCATGATAAGGCCGTCCCCGGTTGTGCGATAAATGTTGTTCGGGACCGGCTCATAGGGCTTTGTCTCCAGGCCGATTCGAACGCCTGGGACCTCGTCGAGGCATTCGGCCAGCGCTCCCTCGAACCAATCCCACATCTGGTAAAACATCGTGCCCATCGAGTAGAGGAACCCGTCGTTGCCTGGCCACAGACCCATGTGCGTTGCCCCGGCCTCCTTAATGAGTTTCAAAGCTCCGATGATTGTTTTCTGAGCGCGGTCTCGCTTTTGTTTGTCAGGATTACTGAGTGTGCCGAATTCGCCGTCCTTGCCCCGGAAACTGTCCGGACCGATTCCCACTAGCTTTACGCCAGCTTCCTGTTCGAGCTTTTTGTACAGGTGGAGGTTCTCCTCATTCACCTCGGACGGATAATGCGCTTCGATTCCTTTGACCCCATAGCGCGCCATTTCGGCGGCTAGCTCCAGCCTCTGCGGTACGCTGAGATCGGGAACGTAACGATCATGAAATCTGCCGCCGCCGGGAGCAAAGTACCAGATCCCGACGGTGAGCTTGATATCCAATGAGAAGCCTTTGAGATGCGCAAGCAGCTCGTCCTGGGTACGGCGCTGCGCCTGGTAACGAAGGTCAGCCAGCGTATACATGGCGATTTTTGACAGATCGAATCACCCTAGCTAAAACCCGCCAGCGATTGGGTCATCGTAATCGCTCCCGGTTGATTTTCAACCAATCATGGCTTCCAAAGAGCGTGACAAAGAGAAATGTGATTGAGGACAACGTGGATAACGCTGTCTCGCCTCCGACGTCACCCGTACATCGCTAGCACATTCTCGACTGGCACATCCGCTTGGATATGATGCGATCCTGCCATGATGTAACCACCGTTTTTGCCAAGCACCTCACAAGTGTACCGGACTTTCTCTCGAACCTCTTCAGGAGTGGCTCTGGGCAGAAATTGTTGGGTGTCAATGCCCCCATGAAAGGCGATCCGGCCGCCGAATTCCTGGGCAAGCTTTTCCGGATTCATATTCTTTGCGGAGGGCTGAATCGGATTCAAAATGCTTAGCCCCATCTCGATCAGCCGGTTAATCAGCGGGTAAACCGATCCGCGGCAGTGCATCATTGCGCGTTTCCCATGACTCACCGCGACGTCAATAATGCGCTGGTGAAAAGGCTGAATGTGCCGGCGGTACATCTCGGGCCTCATGAGAAGCCTCTCTTGCGAGGCGACATCGTCGTAGAAATAAACGATATCAATCAGATCTCCAGCGGTCTTGAGGACCCGTTTCAAGTTTTCCAGATGGACCTCGGCAATACGCTCCATGATGTAAACAGGGACGTCCGGACATGGACGATCGCAGCTTCTGAGCTTTGGGTAGCTGGCCAGCGAGCGATGCCAGGGTGGGCGCGTGGGCGCATGAACGCCACCATCATCATGGCCGCGCAAGGGGCCATGGCTCTTGGGGGATTCATGTGGGGCTCGTCAGTTTCCACGTGGGGAGTGACCTCGACGCTGCTGGCTGCTTTCGCTCTGCAGTTGGCGAGTTTGGTGCTTCAATTCTGGTTATCGATCGATTTCACCGGCGAGCTCCATTTCGAGCCGGCTCCAGTGGCCGGATCATCCTTTAAGTTAATTCACATCCCAGCTCCCCATGACGGGCCGGTTTCAATCCACATCGATTTTGAAGTCGATCGGACACACGGGAAGGAGTTCCTCGAGGCTATACGAGAAGTTCGCTTGATCCATCTGGGGAATGGGGCATTCAGCTGGCGCTTGCATGAAGACCTCGGTCGCCCAAACACCTACCGAATAGAGGTCATCGTTCCGTCTTGGACCGAATACCTGTTGGAGCAAGAGAGAATGACGACGGGCGAACAGAACATTGTCGACAAAGCTTGGGCCCTGCACGTCGGCGAGAAGCCGCCAGAGACGCGCCACTTTCTTTGTGTGAACCGCGAGCTGCACACTCGTCATCATCCAGTAACGAGGCCTTCGGCAATGCCGGAAGCGCCGCTCAGTGTCGACCGCGTCGAATCTTAGCGAGACGATTCGTTCGATTAACAAGGCGACCAGCCATTCGCGGTCATGTGATCACTCACACCGAAACGGGGAAACATCGTGGAGGCACGATTTGCAGCCGCATCAGTCCGCATGAAAAAGAACACTTGGAAACGCGAAGTGCAGGTTAACCCGAAGAAAGTCGCCGAGCGGGCAATGTCTCGCATCATTGAAGGGAAGAAACGGCACCGGAGACATGGTAAACGCAAATCGGAATGACCGCACTTAGTTAGTCATCGGGCTTGGCTTGAACGGCACAGCTGCTAGCCTTCTGCTCGCCGGATTAATCGTATGAGCGTACCCATGAGAGGTCAAAAAGGTCAAAACCGGCCAAAACGACCCGGAAAAAGAGCAACAAAGCGCAACCGAAGGGCGGCATTGTAGTGTCGTTCTCAAGCAAGCTCAAGCACGCGCCGAGCGGCTCTATCAGCTGTTTCTCCGGTTGCTCAGACCGGTCCTTTCTCTTTGCTAATTGTCGTCTCGCAATTGTTGCCCTTTCGGCTCCTAAGCACAAGCGCAGCCGTAGGCGGAGTTGTTAAGGTCAAAGCACCTTTGTATTTTGAGCGTTGGGGTGCGTACTTCTGCCCGCCGCGTAGTTCTGGCCGGTTTCGAAAACTCCTCGATTTCGCGTGCGAATGAACTCGATTTTCTTATTTAAGGATTTGGTTCCCTCGAAGCGTCGAATCGCTTCGTCTAGAGATGTTGCGAAGAGAAAGTTTACAAAGATGCACACCAGGTGAAAATGCGCCTCCGCCATAGAGGCCGGCGTTTTGAGGTGCGGCAACTGATTGAGCGAGTAGGCGGAAGTATGCACAAATTGTGAGAGGTTCTTGTAAGGTGCATCATAGAACGGTTTTGTTATTCCGAATCGGGAGAGGACCGCACCGTCATGCAGCACAAGATTTGCCTTACCTTTCTTGATTTGACCACGCAACTTGGCATCGACGTAATTTAGACATGGGTGGTTCTCGACCTTTTTCCTTGAGCCTGGGAGGCGTTCTTCCGCTTGTCTTTTTAGCAACGCAATGACTGAATTCTGCGGACCAAGTGGCGCGCTTAAGAAGCCATACAAATCGGCGATTCCGACACTTTCCTTGTCGGCATGATACCTCCAAACCATTTCTCGAAATTGCATCTGCTCGACCAGCAATTTCGGTTCGATCAAGTAGAGGAATGTCACGCAATCTTCCAATATTTGGCGCCCTAAAACGGCGGCTGAAGAAAAATCCCAACGCTGAGTGTCGCAGTCGCCAAAAGGCTTAGTGCCAGGAATTAGCTTGAAGAGAGTCGTTAGTTCCATCGATAGTTTTTCAAAAAGCAGATAGCCTTGATGCTCAAGACACGACGAATGACAAGTCTCGTGACCTTCGAGCAATGTCTGCGCAGAATTCGAAAGGGTTTCTAGCTCCTCGATGCTCTTTAAATAGTTAGGATGGAAGGTGTGGGACATCTGGAATCTTTGCTCGGAGATCATCCGCTGGTAACCGGAAGGTGCTGGACGGGGCTAGTGAGGCTCTCCAAAAGGCTGACCAACTCATGAACGTCAGTGTACGGATCGTCGCCCGGAATTCTCTGAAATCTTTGCTTTAGCAAGGTCACGCGCGTTGTGGCTGTCGGAAGAAAGGATTCGGTTCTATCGGATAGGTCGGACATGCCTTTTGCGTAATCGGAGATGTGGTTCCGTAGCTGGTGGAAAGCTGTGTCTCGATGTATCTGATATTGGACGTCTGAAAGTGAAGCAGTAGCCACAATTCGAAGCACGGCACGGAAACAATTGCGTCGAATATAACTGAGTGCTTTTCGTCATTTTTCAGCTTCCCGTTTTTGGCACCTGCCATATGAATCGCGTTCGCGTACTCTTCGTATCCATCGCGATCGAAAACGGCGAAGACTCGTTCGAAACTCTTGCCGTTACGCTGGAATGCTTCTTCCGCGGACTTCACCACGCTCTTGGGATCGGTTCCAAATTCGCTCGGGATGACGTGGATATGCGCTGCTGAGATCCTGAATTTTTGACGGATTTCGTTGAAATAATTGCACTGGGTCTTTTTTCCTTCGCAAACGATCAGAACGCGGTCACGCGAAGGACTGATTGCCGGAAGAATAGTTGAAGAGAGAAATGACGGAATACCCCGTTAGCCGTCAAACGTCTTCAACCCAAATAGAGTCGAAAACAACAAACTTGTGTATTTCCGATGCGAGATAGTGATGCAACATTCTTCTGCCGGTTGATGAAATCGGTTCGACCGACGTCTTCGGCGACCGACGGTAGAAAATGAACTACTACGCGCATCCGATTGTCCGCGCACGCATGGCTGAGTTTCTACGGATGGAGCCGCTATCAGGTGATACGGCCGACGTGGTCATGATGATCGGTGACGCGCACCACACCAACGTGCGAAAAGTGAGCGGGTTACCCTCTTGTCTCAAAGATGACCTCGAAATTTCTCGCCCGCTATGGGACTCGCGGTTCCTTTTGATCGATCTAGACATTGAGTACGTAAATTTCGATTGTGCCGCCGAGCCCTACCTTCATCCCGAAAGGGCGTTCGCTCTTCAGGAAGTGGTAACAGCGACGATTGAGGACCAGCTTCTATCCTTTGGCATCGCGCCCCTGCACCTGCTAAGCGGCCGAGGTCACCATTTTATTTGGCAAGTCCGCCGTGACTCTTATTCGTTCGATCTACTCAGGACGCTCGGTCATCCAACTCCAACAGTTTTATCCCATTATGAGCGGATGGCACCCATCGGTGGCGCCAAAATAGGCTTGGCATTGGGCACCGCATATCATGGCTTGGGCCGGGTCATTGAATACCTGGCTGCAGAAATCAAAAGGATCTCAGCCCCTCCTTCTAAGATCCCGGTTGAGCTCACGGCGCTAGAAGTTGGGCCTGGAGTGCGGGGTCGTGAGATGATCTCTCTCGATATTTCTCAATACGGAGACCCCCTGGACATTCGGTCCGTGAGAGTTCCATACAGCCGCTACCTGAAAATCGAACGGCAAAAAGACACGCTGGGCGAGGAAATGATCAACAGCTTGGCTCCGATCTTTGAGATTCCGCTGCATAAGATGAGTGTGACTACGGCGCTAAAGGTCATGCGTAACCCGGAGGCCGTTGTTGCGTTGGCAGAGCAAGCCACCAGCTTTATTCCCGACTGTTCCATAGGAATGGAACGGCTCATCTCCGCGTATGTTGCTTCCCCGCTTGCCAAGTTTCATCATGGTTTCTACTCCGCCGAACCCGATCCTCCAGATACTTGGCCACAAACGTATGATCGAACGGATCTGGGACAGCTTCCACCGTGTGCGCGATTTATCCTAGATCATCCGAACGACCTGCTGCTGCGGCCGTCAGGAATGCGCCGAATCGTTACAGTCTTCCTTGCGCTAGGTTGGCATCCTCGTCACATCGCCGGGCTGATACAATCCAAGTTCGAGCGGGATTACGCTTGGGGACACGCGTGGGAAGGCTATGATCCGGCGACTCGCGCAGAGTTCTACAGTCGGGTCTTTGCCGGACTGGTGGCGGCGCGATACGATGATCTGGTGGATTTTAACTGTCAATCGGCGCGGGAACAGGGGACTTGTCACGTGGCCGATTGTAGCAAAAACCTGATGCCATTTAGACAGTCCCTTTTAGATCGGAGAGCCTATGAGCGATTGGCCTGTCGGCCTATCCACCGGTTGTTTCTCCCAGCATAGCATCTTTGATTGTCTGGAAACGATCAGTAGGGGCGGTTTTAATATCATTGAGATTTGTTCCTTTCCCGCGCATCTTAATTACCACGATGCTGATATGGTGGCTCGGGCCGCTCGCCGGGTCGAGGAACTCGGCATCGAAGCTTATTCCTTTCATGCACCATTTGCTGACCACATTGATATAAGCTCCAGCGATGCGGGCCTTCGCGAACAAGCGCTGGTCGAAATCGTCCAAGCGGCCGAGGCGGCCGCGACGTTCCAGGTTCGGTATTTCGTGATCCATCCGGGTCCCGAGCACTGGGATTTACGAGAGCAGAAGGAGCGTTTAGATCGGCTGAAATGGGCCGCTGAAACGTTGAATCAGGTTATGGAACGCTGCCAGGAGCTCGGCATAGGTTGTGTTCTCGAAAACAAGCTGCCCCATCTTTTGTTTGCTCAGACGAGCGATCTTCTTTGGATTTTGACCACCATGGATACGGTCGAAATGGGTGTTTGTCTCGATACGGGCCACGCCAATCTGAGCAGCGACATCTATAGTGTCATGCACAAGTTGGGTCAGCACTTGCGCATGATCCACGCACACGACAATCACGGCGAGGGAGATGAGCATTTGGCTCCAGGTGCCGGCAATATCGATTGGAATCGAGTATTGACCGAACTGGATCGAACCGGGTTTCGAGGCGGCTTCATTCTCGAGCTTGCCAGTATAGGTGACGTGCAGCACTTGCTGGCCCAAGCAAGGAAGAGCAAGCGCTTACTTCGTGACATCGGTCGCCGGCTAGCACTCTCGCATCCGCCAACTGCGCGAGCTGACGCTCCGTAATCGAACGACTGAGAGCAGGGCAAAACCGGTCATTCGTGCTGCCATGACGTCACTGTGGTTGCCAAAAAATCGGGAGTGCACGGGCAGCAATCGAACGAGCTGCCACATGCAGAACGAAGGGAGTGAGTTCGCCGGCGGTCCCATCTGCGATATGGGGGAATGCCTTTGCGCCGAGTACGCTGGGTCGTTTCGGGTTAATCGGATACAGATTTTCGCCAAGTGAGAGAAGGTTTTCCATCAGCATGCGACCCACGCTATTGGGAGCCTCTGTTGCGCTGATCAACGCGACAGCTTTCGGACTTAACATACGCTGCAGAGTTGGTCTGCGACCTTCCGAAGTGCTAGGAGAGAACCCACTGTTGGCGTCTGCACTGCGCTCATTTCGTTCAAGCCTACCGATTATGGAAAAGAGCTGCTTCTTAGTGGTTATCCAAAGATGCTCAAAATTTGGCTAAGAGATTTTGGTCACACGGTTAGCCGATTTCTTCGGTAGATACGGTCT
>WNFI01480043.1_pt2 | contig 16117 bp, 15 predicted proteins | sample 5400471 | NCBI WGS metagenome assembly WNFI01 (sample SAMN13153348, study PRJNA577476) | soil metagenome | isolation source: 100 cm saprolite on Douglas fir-dominated hillslope | place: USA:California | collected 2013-09-17 | reverse complement strand
GTGAGCCGGGTTCCGTCGCCCTCGGGGTCGTAGACCGTCTTGGACGGGGGATTGTCGGCGAGCGCGGCCTCGCGCATGTAGTCGTCGCAGTAGGAGAGGTCCGCGAGATTCGGCCACTCCGACCGCAGGAAGTCCAGTGATACCGAGTCGAGGGCTACGCCGTCCTGGGATGCGAGCAAGCTCGCGGGCCATTGGCCGTTGAACGGCGCCATCTTCCACTTCAAGTGCGGTGGATCGTCCACGAGGTCGTTGGCGTAGAGCGCGTCCATCAAGAACAGCACCGTCTTCTCACCCATGTCCTTGTGCCCCAGGAAATCCGTGAACGCCGAGTAGCTCGGCGTGCCGTCGCGCTTGGGGCCGAAGCCGTTGTGCGCGTTCTTGCGCCAGTCCGGATCGATGCTGGTCAAACCGAACAGGTTCTTCGCCGAGAGGGTGACGCCGCTGGACACGTGCCCCTTGAGGACCGACGCGTCGATCAGGTAGGTCGCCTCGAGCGCGGCCGTCGCGATGCCGGTGGCATTGCCGCCGGGACTCGAGAACGGGATGGCGCCCAGCTTGAACTCGGCCTTGATCCTGCCATCGCCGCCGATGTGGTCGACGAACACGACTTCGGGATAGGGACCGTGGACTTTGTCGTACAGGTTGGAAGGCACGAAGCGGCTGGGATCCAGGATCGTGATCGCGGAAGGCTTCACGCCGACGACGTCCACGAGCTGTTTGACGAGCGATAGCGTCAGGTGCGGCGACGTGTTCAGGCGGGGAATGGTGTTGTGCCCCGTCGTGTTGTTCAGGTTGACCTTGATGGCGATCTTCTCGCCTGCCTTATAGCCCGCGTTCCCACGCCCATGCGTCCGGTTGAAGTGCTGGAAGAGCGCGGCCCAGGCCTTGGCATCCGTCTTCTGGTTGGTCAGCCACTGGAGGGAATGGGAGAGCATGCCGTTGATGGCCGCCTGGTCGTTGTAGGCATCCTCCCACCAGGAGCCCGTCAGCTCCCAGCGCACGGCCTTGGGGTCATGCACCCAGACCACGCGGCCCGGGACGATGCCTCTACCGATGCCGACTGGCTCCAGCGGGCCGTCGAACAGCACGTACGGCTGTTCGGTTGCCGGGTGCGCGCGGAGCAGGGCGGGGAAACTTTGCAGCGACCAGGCTCCGCCCGCGACCGCCGCAGCCGCCGCGAGGAGCCACGCCGATCTTGATCGGCCGGCGCCGCAAGGCCGGCCAGCCACGCAAGGAATCCGGCCGCCAGGGGCGCGGCTGCCCTCTGGCAGGGATAAGTCGCGCGAGTCGGCTTCGGCACCACACGAATCAGGAACCAGGCCAGCGAGACGAAGCCCAGGATGGTCAGGGGCCGCAGTTCTCGTGTTCGCGGCGACGGCGAAGGGATTGGCCGTCCGGTCTTGGGACACGTGCGATTAGTGTCTTCCATCATACATTCCTCTGCGTGTGCGGCGTGCCCGCAAAGCTACCACGTTCCCGGGAAAGGGCCAAGGCTTGCAGTCAGGGGAGCATTTAGCACGGGCCGCGTGCCACGCTGTCTTGAGCGGGGCAACGATTGCCGCACGTCAACGCCGGCACTCGCACGTCCACGCCCTAGGGGGGCACCCCGTGCAACCGCCCATGCAAGCGCCGCCGCATGTGGCCAGCAACTTGGTGGCTCGCCGATCGATGTAGTACGCGGGCCCGTCGGCCGCCGAGTTGCAATCGATGAGGATCACGTCGCCGCACTCCTGGATGAACTTGCAGCTCCTCGGTCCGTCAACGAGGCTGAGCCGCGCGAGCAGCTTCGACTCCTCGGCGGTGAGTCCCCGCGGCTCGCAGGCCGATCTCGCGAGCGTCGGCGGCGGCGGCGGCGTCACTCCGCCGCGGGTGAATGCCTCTGCGGCCGGCTCGTTGCCGCTCCTCCGCGCCGCCTCGTAGGCCGCGAGCACCTTGGCCGACTGCTTGTCCTTGACGTGCTTCATCATTTCGGCGACCGACCCCGTCCGCCCGGCCAGCGCCGCGTCCATTAGAGCGCTGCCCATCGCGGCACCCTCGGTCGGGTTGGCCCCCGCCTCGAGAAGGACCCGGACCGATTCGAGGTCGTCGCGGCTCGCGATGGCCCGCAGCGCCTCGGTCGGATCGCCTGCACCGCGCTTCGACGCGAGGAGGGCGAGCGTCCTGGGCATGCGTCGCGGCGCGAGGTTAGCCAACAGGCTGGGGCCGGACTTCCCGGTGGAGCGTTCGAACTTGGCCCCATGCTCGTCGAGCAGCTTCACCACCTCGAGCGCATCCGCGTCTGTGCACCCACTCCTGCCGGAGGCAAGCCAGCGGATGATCGGCTCTCCCCGCTCGTCTGTGGCATTGACGTCGGCACCGGCTTCGAGCAGCTGGCGCGTGACCTCGACCTGGCACCTAGAGATCGCGACCATGAGCTTCGTCTCTCCCGAGGCGGCGAAGGCGGCCGCGGCGCTCGCGAGCGCGGCAATGCTTAAGAGATGCGCCTTGACCCTCATAGTTGCCCCCTGGGCCCTTTTTGCGTGTCGCACCAACGCGTCGAGCCGATCGAGACGCTTCACTGATACGCAGATCAAGGTCAACGCGGTCTCCCCGGGCTTCACCAAGACGGCCTATCGCCCCGAGTCATGCAATGTTCAGGGTTGAGGAAAACGAGGGGAAGCCAGCGTGGGCCATCGGTGAATCGAACGCGCCTCCGCGGGCCCTAGCCAACGAGCTTGCCAAATGAATTCGCCTCGGCGCGCGGCGGGGGCTATTCGCCGGACCCCCTCGCGGCCTCAGTACTCGGCAGCAGCGTCGTCCGGGTAACAGTACAGCCAACGCTCGCCCGGCTCCGCTGAGCAGACGACCGGGTGGCCGGAGGCCCCCGCGTGCTTGCTGGCGTGGCGGTTCGGTGAGGAGTCGCAACAGCGCGTGCCACCACAGTTCTGGCAGGTCCGCAGGTGCAACCACGTACTCCCGATCTTCACGCAGTCCTCGCACTCCCGACGCTTCACCTTCTTGATGTCCTTCACGCTCTCGATGTGGGCACATCCTCCGTCCCCGGACATCTCCGAGACCCTCCTTCCCGCGTTACGCCGACGCGGAACGCTCGAGCGTCGGACGGTCCCACTTCGCGAGGTTCGCCCCCGCTTCGTAACTGGTCTGAAGAAACTCGAGGAGCGCCGCCCGGGGATCCGGGGCGGCGCGCATGTCGTCGTAGCGGTAGATGAACTCCTTCATGTCCGCGCTGTAAAAGGCGGCGCCGGGCCCGATGCTGGCCGCAGACAGGCCCGCCGGCTCGGGCGCCGCGTAGGCATAGAAGGCTGGGCCATCGATGGCGCCGCCGCCCGGCCACCATCCCGCGCTGTTGCACTCGTGGGAATACGCCTCGCGGGTCATGGCGTCGGCGCCGGGCCGGGGCGGCGCCGCGCGGCCCGAGAAGCGGGTCACGGCGAGGTCGAAGCTTCCCCAGAAGAAATGCACGGGGCTGCACTTGCCGATGAAGCGGGCCCGGAACTCCCCGAGGATGGCGTCCACCCGCCCGAGGATGCGCCAGAAGCGCTCGACGGCAGCGGCATCGTAGGCGCCGGCGGTGTCCCGGTCGAAGCGGATGGGATCGGGAACTTCCACCGGCATCGGCCAGATCCGGGCTTGGATGCCGAGGGCGCGGAGCGTGGCCACAAACCGCTCGTAGAACTGGGCAATCGGCTGGGGGGCGAGCGGAATCAAGCGTCGGTCGCCGCGGCCGACGTCGATGCGCAGCACGTGGTCGACGAAGTCGAAGGCCATCGTGCAGGCTCCGGTCCCTACGGGTATCGCCATGGTGGTCAGCCCGCGGGCACTCGGGTGGAGGGTGACGTTCCAGAAGTGGTTCGTGCGGGGCGTGAGCGCGAGCTGGACCTTGCCCACCATTTGCGTCCACCGGTGCAGGGTGCGGTAGGTGTCCTTCCACTCGGCGAGGGGCAGGGCCGGCCACGTGTCGGTCAGGTCGGCGGGGCTCATCCCCGGTCATCATGCGCGAAGAAGAACATGGCGGCAAGCGCGGGTGGAACGAGCGGGATGCCAATTGCGGTAACCCGAGGTGAGACAAGGGTTCATTGCCCACGGGGCGACCGGCGACCAGACGTCAGTCTCGTTCCTCCCCAGTCTCGGGGGAACGAGAGGTCGTTCGGAGTCGGCGCCTGACAGGCGGCAAGAGGGACAGCGGTATCGGCCTTCGCTCAGGCGGCTTGGGGAGGCGACGATATAGCAGGAGCAGGGCGCGAATCGGGCGTGGAGACGGGAAGACTCCCGCCAAGGCCCCTTGCGGTGAGGACTCTCCGCAGGTTCCCGGCTCGCCCCAGCGCGCCCTGTCCGGGACACGCTTTCACCTCCGGGTACTACCGCGGATCGGGCCCGACTTCTTGCTCCCCAACGTCCCTGTCTACCATGACTGACAATTTACGGAGCTGGCGCACCAGAACTCATGCCGACTTGCAATAGGAGCAGATGACGAAGTAAACCTTCACCGGTCTTGGTCGAGCCCTAATGGCCGGTCTTGAAGTGTCCCGAGGCTGCTAGCCTTCCTCGGGCACCATAGCCGGAGCGTAGGCCCTCCCCGCCAGAAGGAGGTCGTGTCCTTCGGCGGGGATCTCTCCCTCAGCGGGGAGCTTTTTCCACCGGCGCGGCAATCGCTTGCACCGGCTCGGCTTCGATATCATCGATCACACTCGCGATCGAGCCAGTCGAGCCCGCGACCACCCAGAAAGCGGCCGCCAAAGTCAGGCCCACCCACAGGAGACCGGCCCAGGGGAAGCCCTCGAGGATGAAGACGAGCCAAACCACCGACATCGACACCGTCAGTGTGGCCAAACGGGCCCGTCGATTCGACACCGAGCTTTTCATGAACGCCCCCTCCGCCACGAAGAGTGGCTCTTGCCGATGAAACCGTGATGAAGTCTTGTCGCGACGCTTCCTACTGTGCAATCGGTCGGGGGGGCGGTAGGATTGCAGCCGCTTCGGACGGCGTCAGCCGAGAGCGATCGCAATAGCCGCGGCCGCTCAAACAGGCCGTGTGGTTCCGCGTGTGTTCGGCGGCGGCAAGAGCATAAGCCTCGGATCGACTCAACAGCGAGTAGTCACAAGTATCTCGACCGTCCGAGCAGTCCGACATGTTGCGTCTGTGCACCGCGGCCTCCACCGCCGCCGCTTCCCCCTCCGTCAGCTTGGAACGTTCGCAGCCGTCCCAACCGTAGCTGCATTTCGAGACGTTGCGTTGGTGCTCCTCGAGCGTCACCTCACTCACCTCGAGTGGAGTCAGGCTTGAGTGGTCGCAGCTCCCCAGGCCGGCTTTGCAATCGGAGACCATGCGCCGCCGTTGGCCACTCGCTACTTCGGCGACTTGCGCGCCCGTGAGGGTGGAGTCGTCGCAGCGTCCGATGCCGTCCTTGCAATTGGAGATCTGTCGCTGACGCTCGGCCAACGCCACTTCACGGGCATCCGATGCCGTGAGCCGTGAGCGCTCGCAGGCGGAGATGCCGTCCCTGCAGTTCGAGACGTTGCGGTCGTACTGGGCAACGGCGACTGCGATCGCCTCGGCCTCGGTCAGCTTTGAGGGCTCGCAGGACTTCGCTCCGTTCCGGCAACTCCGAACGTTACGGGCGTGCTCGGCAAGAGCCACTTCGGTCACCCCCGCGAGGGTCAACTGAGAGCGATCGCAGGATGGCCACCCGTTCTTGCACGCCGACAGGTTTACCGCCGAATCGGGTGCCCCTGCTAGCAGGAGACCGGGCCACAAGCTCAGGAAGGCTAGCTGCGTCCATGGACTTCGCGAAAGATTGGCTTTCATACCGGATCGCCTTTCATGTAGCCATCGTCCCCTGTCTTCGGGGACGATGGCTGGCCCGTCTCGCCGCCCGCTCCCCGGGACAAAGTCCTCAGTACATGTCGCCGCCGCCGCCTCCCATCCCGGCCGAGGCCTTGTCACCCTTCGCTTCCGGGATCTCACAGATGATGGCCTCGGTGGTGAGGAGCAGCGAGGCGATGGATGCCGCGTTCTGCAGGGCGGAGCGGACGACCTTGGTCGGGTCGATCACGCCCGCATCGACCAGATCCTCGTACTTCTCCGTCAGGGCGTTGAAGCCCTCGTCCGCCTTCATCCCCCGCACCTTGCCCAGGACGACAGCCCCTTCGTGACCGGCGTTGCCGGCTATGAGGCGGAGGGGCTCCTCCAAGGCGCGCTTGATGATGTTCACCCCCACGGCCTCGTCGCCCTCCGCCTTCAGGCCCTCAACGGCCTTGACGCAGCGCAGGAGAGCCACGCCTCCGCCGGCGACGATCCCCTCTTCGACGGCCGCCTTGGTAGCGTGCATGGCGTCCTCGACCCGGGCCTTCTTCTCCTTCATCTCCGTCTCGGTGGCCGCGCCAACCTTGATCAGGGCGACGCCGCCCACCAGCTTCGCGAGCCGCTCCTGGAGCTTCTCGCGGTCGTAGTCGGAGGTCGTCTCCTCCACCTGGGTGCGGAGCTGCTTGACCCGGCCCTCGACGTCCTTGGTCTTGCCGGCGCCCTCGATGAGGGTGGTGTTGTCCTTGTCGATGGTGATCTTCTTGACCTTGCCCAGGTCGTCGAGCTTGATGTTCTCAAGCTTGATGCCGAGATCCTCGGTAATGGCCTTGCCACCGGTGAGAATCGCGATGTCCTCGAGCATGGCCTTCCTGCGGTCGCCGTAGCCCGGCGCCTTCACGGCCGCCACGTGGAGCGTACCGCGCAGCTTGTTCACGACGAGGGTAGCCAGGGCCTCGCCTTCCACATCCTCGGCGACGATGAGCAGGGGCTGGCCCAGCTTCGCAACCTGCTCGAGCACAGGGAGAAGGTCCTTCATGTTGGAGATCTTCTTCTCGTGGATCAAGACCAGGGCATTCTCGAGCACGCACTCCATGCGCTCGGGATCGGTCACGAAATAGGGGGAGAGGTAGCCGCGGTCGAACTGCATACCCTCTACGACCTCGAGCGACGTCTCCATGGACTTCGCTTCCTCGACCGTGATGACGCCGTCCTTCCCGACCTTCTCCATGGCCTCGGCAATGATGTTCCCGATCGTCTCGTCGTTGTTGGCGGAGATGGTACCCACCTGGGCGATCATCTTCCCCTTGACGGGCTTGCTGAACTTCTTCAGTTCCTCGGTCACCGCCGCCACCGCTCTCTCGATCCCCCGCTTCAGCTCCATGGGGTTGGCCCCGGCGGTCACGTTCTTGCTGCCCTCGCGGTAGATCGCCTGGGCGAGCACCGTCGCGGTGGTCGTGCCGTCGCCGGCCACGTCGGAGGTCTTGCTCGCGACCTCCTTCACCATCTGGGCGCCCATGTTCTCGAGTGGCTCCTTGAGCTCGATCTCCTTAGCGACTGTGACACCATCCTTGGTGATCAGGGGGGAGCCGAACTTCTTGTCGAGGACGACGTTCCGGCCCTTGGGACCAAGGGTTACCCTGACCGCGTCCGCCAGGCGGTTGACCCCGCGCAGTATCGACTGCCGGGATTCGTCGCCGTACGTGATCTGCTTCGCCATATGCGGATCTCCTCTGTGTCTTTAAGATGATTACGCCAGCACCGCCAGGACCTCGTCCTCGCGGAGGATCAGGACGTCTTCGCCGTCGATCTTGATCTCGGTTCCCGTGTACTTCCCGAAGAGGATCTTGTCGCCCACTTTTACGTCCAGGGCGATCTTGGTGCCATTGTCGAGGATCTTGCCATTTCCGACGGCGAGGACCTCGCCCTCCTGGGGCTTCTCCTTGGCCGTATCAGGGATGATGATGCCTCCCTTGGCCGTCTCCTTTTCCTCGACGCGACGAACCAGCAAACGGTCGTGAAGCGGAGTCACTTTCATTGGTCTGTCTCCTTTCGATCAGAAAACGGCCAGCCCGGAAACCTGACGGGGCGGATGGGTCCGCCCCTCAGAACGACAGGACTTACTGGGTCCTCGGTGTCGGGAAGCTCGAGGGGGTCACGGCAGCGGGAATTCTGTGGAACGTCGAGTTGGAGACCTCGTACGTCTCAACCTGAGGGGTTCCCTCGACGACTGACGCCAGGAGTTTCGCGACTTCGGGATAGACTCTTCGGCTGTAAGCATCCGCATCCTCGGTCCGATCCCACAGACTGATGCCGAAGGCGTCCTTGCCCCCGGCGGTAATGAAGGTGATCTCGTCCTGAAACCCCTTCTGCTTCCGAAGCAGCGGAATGATCTCCTTGTCGAGCCGCCGCGTGAGTTCAGCCGCGCTATTGGGCTTCAGATGCATCGAGACTTTACGTGCGAACATTTGAACCTCCTTGGTCGTCGCCAAGGGGCCATTCCAGATAACCACGTTGACTTAAGCTGATCTGAAAGACGCCCTCAACAATTAACTACTATAGGTAAACTTCACTTGCTATGTCAAGTGAATTCTGCGATTATCATCCCTGGGTTACTGAATATGGTTAAGTCAGCGTGGGGGCCTATTTGCGAGCGCGCGCAACCCCCGAAGTGCTCCCCCAGCTCCCCGCAAGCGACCCGGGTCGCTCGGCGGCCGCACCGATTCTCCCGCCGAGCCTCCGAGCCCACGTACCTAGACGGTCAGCTCGTCGAGGACTATGGCCAACGGAACGCACCACATCGTCCTCGAGTTTCCACCAAGGGCCTGGATCTCAGCCCCAGGAGGTAGCCCGTGGATGTTTGTCTACTGATCCGACAGCGGCTTGCAGAATTGGGCCTCGAGCAGAAAGACCTGGCCGCTGCCGCCGAGGTCACCGAGTCCTACGTTTCCCAGCTCCTGGCGGGCAAGAAGATGCCCCCCGCGCCGGACCGAACAGATATCTACGACAAGATGTCTCGATTATTGAAGCTCCCCCCGGACAAGCTATCGAAGCTGGCGGATCTCCAGCGCCGGGACGAGCTCAAAAGAAGCTTGGGTGACCCCCCTGCGCCCCTGTTCAAAGAGGTTCGCGAATTGATTCTCCGCAAGTGCGCACCCACAAAAGCGGGACAGATCTCTGGGATTTTCGAGAAGCAGCCCTTCGGCGAACTCGAACGTCTGGTCACCCAAAAGCTGTTGGACGTAGCCAAGAGAGTCGCCAAGGAGGAACTGGATAGCGAAAACTGGCTCCACCTGGTGGCCCGACTCAGCGGCCGCAGTTATGAAGACATGCGTGTCAGCGTCCTCGAGTTCCTGGACACCGACATCTTCAATCTGTCTGCCGAAAACTGCGTCTCCTTCCTGGATCCGCTGATTGAATCCTGGGATGTCGACCTTGCGAGCTTCAGTATGGAGATCGTGCTGAACCGGCGGCTCGCTCCAGGCTACGCCAAGAGGTTCGAGTTCGTGGAAAAGGAGCTCGACCAACCCCTGGAGGAAGAGCCGGGATTCAAAGAGTTCCTTCGTGATCCTCACATGAGCGGAGATGCCGCCCAACAGGAAATTGAGTTCTTAAGGGGGTTGAGGTTCGCCGGAAAACGGCCGACCTCGCTCTATTACTACCGGGAACTTCAGAATCTCAGGGACCCGCTTCACTTTCACGGAGCTGCCACAGGACACGCGACCCGAGGAGCCTGAGTCATCACGCTTCGCGCCCCGCCAGGTCGGCTGCGCCTGGCGACTCTAGGGCTTTCGCCGCCGCCACCACTGGCCCTGGAAGGAAGAGGCGTGACGGTGAGTTTCTCCTATCGCAGTAGCTCTTGGAGCGGGCAAGAAAACCCGGGCAGAACGTCTTCTCCATCGAGCGTGCCGTCTTTCCGGACGCTGCGGGGCGTATGGCCGGGGCGGTAGACGACGGCGCCCTCCTTGTCGGCGTCAACCACCCAAACGAGCCTCACGCCCACTCCCAGATACTCCCCCACTTTGTGCGCCACGTCTCCAGCGCGATCGGCGGGTGAGAGAACCTCGACGGCAAGGTCCGGGGGTACGTGCAGGAAACCCTCCGGGATACCCTCCGGCAGCCGCCCGGCTGCGACGAAGGACACGTCGGGGCTCCGCAGGTTCCCTTCGGGGAACCTATATCCCGTCTGGCCTTCGAAGACGTAGCCGAGTTTGCGTTCGGTGACGAAGATGTGGATCCGAACCAGGAGCTTGGTGACGAATGTCTCCGTGTCGGGCGCCGGCGGGGCTCGCGTGAACGAGCTCCCCGTCAACGAGCTCAAACCTACCCCCGCCAGGGAGAGCCATGAGCTGTTCGTCGGTCCAGTTCTTCTCCGTCGTCGCAGCCACGTGGGAGAGTATACGCCGACCCCCTCGCGCTTAGGGTGTCGCGTCCACCCTCGGGGGCGAGTTCCCTCCCCCCGGGATGGGCGTCTCACCGGCGGGGCCGGACGTTGGCGAGGGGCATCGCCGGGGGTCGCGATTCTCTGCCTCTCGCGAGCTGCGGTTCGGGCGGTCCATGCCGTGCTGGGCGGCAACTTTGTTTCAAATAAAGATCCGGTGAACACTGCCCGGCCCGACTTCCCAGCCGTAACCATTGATAGCCTGTGAGGCAGGCTGCGGCTACGGCCGCAACTTCAGATCCTCCCGAAAGAGGCCTTCGAGCTCGCCGAAAGGAACCGCACCCTCGAAGCCCGCGAAGCTGCCTGCCTCGGCCAGCGCCCGCGCCGCGCGGATAAAGCCGGCCCAGGCAGCGCGCGCGAGCGCGGAGCCTACGCTGATGCGTCGCACACCGAGCTCCGCGAGCTGGGACACGGTAATACCCGCGTTCGAGCTGATCAGGACGTTGACGGGCTTCGGCGACACGGCCAGAACGACAGCCTTGATCGCGTCCGGCTCGCGCAGGCCCGGCGCGAAGAGCACGTCGGCGCCGGCTTCCGCGTAGGCCTGCAGCCGCAGGATCGACTCTCTTAGCGGCTCCCGCTGGCCTACGAGATAGCACTCGGCGCGACCGGTCAGGAGGACGCCCGAGCCCGAACTGTCGAGGGCCTCGCGCGCCGCCTGTATGCGCTCGACGCCAAGCGACAGCTCGTAGAGGGGTCTACTCTCGTCACCGGTCGAGTCCTCGATGGACAGGCCCGCGACGCCCGTTTGGACGCAGAGTCGAACGCTCTCTGCGACACCCTCCGGGGAGTGGGAGTAGCCCGCCTGGAAGTCGGCATTCACCGGAAGGTCGACGCCGGCCACGATCTCGGCGATGTGGCCCAACATGATGTCGCGCGTCACGGCACCCGTGTCCGGCAAGCCACGCGAGAAGGCGAACCCGGAGCTGGTAGTGGCCAAGGCCTTGAATCCCAGATGGCGCAGAAAGCGCGCCGAGCCGACGTCCCACGGATTCGGTATGAGGAAGCAGCCGCTTTCATGGAGCTTGTGGAAAGCGGCGCGGTGCGCCGTCACGTTAGGCACGGTCAGTCTCCCTTCCTGTTCTCCGGCACCGCGGTCACGGGCGACCCACCGCCCACGGACCCCCGACTCTTAGCGTGGAATCAACCCGGATGGGAGGGGTGTCGCAATCATCGATAGACTATGACGCAGCAACGCCTTGGCGACTGCGGTCTTTTGGCGGACACTTAGGCATGCCTACATCGCGCGCCGCTCTCCGTAAGCGGTCGAGGTCACCTAAAGAGCGTCAGCTTGGAGCCCACAAGATCATTGCGTTCGTCGCCACAAGGAATCCCCGCCGCGCCAAGGCGTTCTATCGTGACACGCTTGGCCTCCACCTCGTTAGCGAGGACCCGTTCGCGCTCGTGTTCGACGCCCACGGAACCATGCTACGCGTCACGACGGTTCAGGAGGTTGCGACGGCGCAGTACACGGTCCTTGGTTGGCAGGTCCGGAATATTGTGGCGATGATAAAGAGCCTCCAGTCCGCAGGGTTGGTATTCGAGCGATATCAGGGAATGCCCCAGGATGATCTGGGCATTTGGACCTCGCCGACAGGTGCCAAAGTGGCGTGGTTCAAGGACCCGGACAGGAACACGTTGAGCCTCACGCAGTTCTGACACTTGCCTGGCTGAACCCGGTCCTCTCGAGGCTCGGGCCCTCCGAGGGTCGAGCGGCCACGACCAAAGCCTCGACGGGTTAGAGCCCCCTGGTGATTCTGGTCTTGCTCGCCCGTACTCAGATCTCCGATACTGTTGGGGAAGGCGACGGCGCCGCGTTTGACTATCGAACGAAGGTCGCTCACTCAGGCGGTGGGAGGTACCGAAGGCAGTGACCATGGATCGTGACGCTCTCCGGTCGCACCAGAGTGGCCGTCCGTCCAATACGTACGTGAGGCTGACATGAGCACGAGAAAGCCTTTGGGCTTCGTTCTCTTTCTCACCGCCCAGCTTCCTGCCTGCGGGTCGGGAATGCTCGGGTCTTCGTGGGTCCAAGTCAGGGAGCAAACGGCGTGCGAGGCCATGAACCCGCAATATTGTGTCGGTCGCTACGGCTTCACGGTTCACAATGACGGCACCTTTCTCGTAGGGCCGGCCGACAACGGTGTAACCATGAGCGGCGGGCTCTCGGCGGCCGAGCTGGCTCAGATCTCCTCAGACGCGGGCGCCCTCTCCAGCTCCAATCTCGCGGGTGCTCCGGAATGCGATTCCACCCGATTCATCCCGGGAACGGGTCTCAGCGTCGACATGACCCTAAGCGATCAGACCACGGTGAAGGTCGTCGAGAACCTCTGTTTTCGGGGTGGTCGAGACCGCGCGGTCAGACTCCGTGACGATATCGGCGCATTGACGCAAAAGTACTACCCTCGGCCGTTCCCCCCCTGAGGAGCAGCAAGAGAGCCCGTCGCGCCGGCGGGCTTGAGCACGCCTGGCATCCCCTGCCGGGGACCACCGCTTGACTGCCTAGCGGAGGCCCTGGATACTCCCGCCTACGCTACGGTCCGGTCGCCGCTTGCCTCGCTGTCGTACATGGTCCCCGTTTTATCTACCGCGGCGAATCTTGGGAGGTGCGCGCGATGAGAGTTCTCTTGGCCGTCCTCGTGGCTGAGCTCACTTCCATGACCGCCTTTGCCCAGGCCCCCACGATCGACACCCTGATCGACCAGCGACTCCCCGCGCTCGTCGCCACCTACAAGACGCTCCACGCCGCCCCCGAGCTGTCCCACCACGAGGAGAAGACCTCGGCCCTTCTCGCCCAACAGTTGCGGGGGCTGGGCTACGAGGTGGCGGAACACGTGGGCAAGTATGAAAAGCCCGAATGGCAGGGATTCGGGGTCGTTGCCGTCATGCGAAACGGAAGCGGCCCCACGGTGCTCCTCCGGACGGACATGGACGCGCTCCCCGTCGAGGAGCAAACCGGGCTTGCCTACGCGAGCCACGCCCGGACCAAGAACGAGGCCGGCCAGGACGTCGCCCTGATGCACGCCTGTGGCCATGACATCCACATGAGCTCGCTCCTCGGCACCGCGATGATGCTGGCGGCGCTTAAGGACCGCTGGCACGGGACCCTGGTCCTGGTCGGCCAGCCCGCGGAGGAGATGATCGACGGCGCGAAAGCCATGCTGGCGGACGGTCTGTACTCCCGCTTTCCCAGGCCCAACTACTGCCTGGCCCTTCATGACTCCGGGGACCTCGAGACGGGAAAGGTCCGTTACACGCCTGGCTACGCCCTCGCCGCCAGCCAGTCTGTCGACGTGATCATGCGGGGGCGGGGCGGCCACGGCGCCCGGCCGGAGGCAACCAGGGATCCCATCGTTGCCGCGGCCGAATTCATCATGGCCATCCAAACCATCGTCAGCCGCGAGACCTCGCCCCTGGACCCGGTGGTGGTCACGGTGGGTTCAATCCACGGCGGCACAAAGAACAACATCATCCCCGACGAGGTCCGCCTCCAGCTCAGCGTCCGCACCTACAAAGAAGAGGTGCGGCAGCGCATCCTGGGGTCCCTGGAACGTATCGCGCGGGGGATCGCTCTCGCGCGCGGCATCCCCGAGGACCGCGCGCCGATCGTCCGGCCGAGCGACACCGAGGTGACGCCGGCCCTCTACAACGATCCCGCCCTGACCGAGCGCGTGGTGGGCGCGTTGCAAAAGTCCCTGGGCTCCGAGAATGTCCTCGAAGGCCCCCGCGAAATGGTGAGTGAGGACTTCGGGCGTTTCGGCCTCGAGGACCGCCAGATACCCGTCTGCATGCTTCGCATCGGCGCCATCGACGCCGCCCGAATCGCGAAGAGCAAGGAGAGCGGAACGCCGCTCCCGTCGCTTCATTCGAGCCTTTTCTGGCCCGCCCCCGAGGCAACGATCCGGACCGGTGTGAAGGCGCTGACGGTGGCGGTCCTGGACCTGATGAAATGATGCTGCCGTCGCCGGACTAGGGCGTGCCCCGCTGCGCCAGCAGCCACCGAGGAAGCCTCGGGTCGCCGTAGGCGGTCCCACACTCGTGCTGCCCGTCGGGGACCTCGCTGAACCGCACCGGCGCCTGAAGAGCTCGAAGCGCCTCGACCATCTGCCGGGAATCTTCGACCGGGACTACGGGGTCACTGGCCCCGTGAAACACCCAAACCGGCGTGTGCCGAAGCAGCTCGGCCAGGCGCGAGATGGGATTCTCGGCAGCCCGTTAGGAACACCCGCGAGGAGTCACCGTCAAACTCGGCCAGGCTGTTAGCGAGCGCCCCCAGGGCCACGGCCGTGTTCCGCCCCATCCAGCGTTGATTGGACGGAATCTGGGGGAAAACGATGATGAAGGGCCAGCGATTCGGATCGGCTCGCACCGCCGATCCGATGCAGCCTTTGGTCGGCAAGAAGCCGTCCCTGCCCCCCGCGTCCGCACCATGGAGATAGAGAATAACGGGAAGTCCCCGGGAGAGAGGATACGGACGGGGCACATAAACCTCGTAGCGGTACACCGAGGAATCAACGACGACGGAGCGATCGAGGAAACCCGTCTCCTGAGCGGGCGGGCGGCCCGGGCCAATGACGGCGCAGCACCAGCACGCAGGTAGGAGAGCCGCTTACTGAAGGTACGCCCAGAAACAAACACGCCCTGACGCTCCAAGTCCTCAGGGCCGGTGCGGCCCGATGAAGCCCTCAGCGGTGCTTGGCTGCTCAAGACTGGGGCGGTGGGCGCACCGCGTTACTTCACTCCGGAGGTGGCGAGGGCGGTCCTTTCGAGAGATGCACCCCCAGGGCCCTCAAGTAAACGACGCCATCGACCGTCTCCGGTTTCCCCGTGACCTCCATCCAGCGGCCGGTGTCGCTCTTCAGCGTCACGTCCAGGCTCCAACCCGACCCCTTGGGGCTCTTGCCGACGACCCAGACCGCGTATCCGCCATCTTTGATCACCCAGTCCAGCGGGCTACGCTCGCTCTTTGCGGGCAAGTCGCCGTACAGGTTCCGGCCCCGAAACTGCCCGAGGACCCGTACCTTCCGGTTCACCAGAGGACCAGGGTTAAAGACGAGGGCCTCCAGCGTCAGGATCTCCTGGCTCCCGGGCAAGACTCCGCGCAAGTCGGTGAGGTCTCCGATTTTCCAGAACGTGATCGACTGGGGCGGCATGCTGCCCTGTCGGTTTGGAAGGGGGGGTAGAAGCGGATCCTCTAGCTTGCTCTCAAGAGGATCCGGATTGTCCGGGAGGGTGCGGACCAAGCCAACGATTTCGACCTCGCGGTTCCGATAGTTCCCCACGCCCCGCGCGATTTCCTCGAGTTCCATCGCCTCGGGCATGCCGTAGGTGGAGTCGTAGCTCCCACCCACAGCCGGCGCTCTTGGCTGGGCCTTGCACGGAAGGGGGACACCAACGACGAGAATCAGGAGCGCAGAAGCAAGGGAAGCGTGCTGCGTGCGGAACGTCTCGACCTCGCGGGGGGCTTGGCTACCGAGCTTCCGAACGAACTCTGCGGGGTTGGCGGTCCGGGTCGAGACCCTGAGTGGCGTCGTCGCCGTCGCGCCCCGCACTCGGATAACCTTCAGGGTGCTCCCTCTCCACGAGCTGTCGCCACCTAGCTTCCGACTGTTGCACTTCTGCTTCGTAAAGTCGAGCCCAGGCCAGATCTGCTGCCGCACTCCGGCGGTCTTGTCTCTTGACACCCTCGGGAGGTCTATTTGCGGGGGCGGGCGGGGGCAGCTGGCCGAGGGGCGGACACGATCCGCGGAAGCCGCGTGAGGCCCAGGAGCGGGGGGATCGTCTTGCCTTCCGTCACTATCTCGAGGTGACTGTACTGGGAGCGGAGATACGCTATCCTGGCCTGTCGTTCGCGAATGGTGAACGCCGCGGCGCTC
>WNFI01405993.1_pt1 | contig 16120 bp, 19 predicted proteins | sample 5400471 | NCBI WGS metagenome assembly WNFI01 (sample SAMN13153348, study PRJNA577476) | soil metagenome | isolation source: 100 cm saprolite on Douglas fir-dominated hillslope | place: USA:California | collected 2013-09-17 | reverse complement strand
CGCCGACTTGACCGCTGATCCCCGCCGGGCGGCGCGGCGATGCTACGCTGGAACCGAGGAGATCAGCATGGCCAACTCGAGACGGACGCGACGCGCGGGACTGTTCCTCCTACTGGGTGCGGTGAGCCTGTCGGCGCTGGGCTGCGCGGGGACGACCATCTCGCGAATCCTGGCGGAGCCGCAGCGGTACACCCATCGCGGCGACGTCCGCCTCGACGGCGACGTCGTCGAAAGCATGTCCTTCCTCGGCCACGGCGCCTACAAGCTCGACGATGGCACGGGCACGATCTGGGTCATCTCCAATCACGGGGTCCCGCGGCGCGGAGCGCGGGTGAAGGTGCACGGCCGCATCCGGGACGTCGTGGACGTCAGCACGATCATGCGGCTGCCGGAGCAGATCGGCTCCGGGCTCGTCATGACCGACGCCTACCATCGCGGACGTTAGGGGCGCCGCCGCCGGTCAGTTCGAGCGCGCGCGCTGACGAGCACGCCTCACGGGCGCCGTCTTCCGGGCAGAGGCCGCGCGGCCGGACGAGACCTTCGTGCGCCCGGCGCGGGTGGCCGCGCGCGCCAGGGGTCCACCCGTCTGGCCCGCGTCCGCCGCCGTCCGCGGCCGGCGCACCACGCCCATCGCCTCCGCGACCAGCGTTTCCGGCGGCCGCCGGCCGTCCGCGAAAGCGAAGATGTGGATGTGGTCGCGGTTCTCGCGCAGCGACTCCACGCGGCCCGCGTGCTCGTCCTCCGCGACCATCTCCATCAGCGTGTCCTGCTCGGGTCCCGGCATGTAGTGGTAGTAGACGTCGTAGGCCAGCCCGGTCGTGTGCGGCGGGATGGAGATGCGCGTCGCATTCGGGTTGGTCTCGCCGAGCTGGCGCTGGTACTGCTCCGTGCGGACGAGCGACGTGACGGGCAACGGACGCTTGCCGAGCCGCTGCGTGAGGTCGTCGAGGGTCTGCCGCTCGGCCACCAGCGTGCGGCGCCGCTCCGGGTCGTCATACCAAGTGGCCGCCTCCCGGCGCTGCTTCTCGAGCGCGGCCGCCTCCTGGCGGGCGCAGCGAGCCTCGGCGAGGAGGGCGCGCCGCTTTCGCGCCTGCGCGCGCGGGAGCTTCGCGGCCTGGGCGGACGCAGCCGCCGCGTCCGCTTTCCGGGCCTCGGCCGTCGCCGACCACTGCGCCGCCGCGTCCTCGAAGAGGTCGTACCGCGAATACAACGGGATCTCCCGACCCGTCGCGCGGTCGTAGTGTGCGAGCGGCTCGCCGGTGGCGTTGGCGCCCACGCCGTAGAGGATGTGGTCCTTGCCGATGGCGGGAACCTCCACCATCTCGCCGCGTTCGATCATCTGGGCGAGGTCGGCCTCGTCCTTGGGGATCGGATAGTCCTGCTCCATCCAGCCCGCCACCTGCAGCGCGAGGAACCGCTTCTTGTCCGGATAGTGCCGCAGCTCGGCGGGAACGTGGACACGCGCGGCGCGCCCGATGGGCTGGCCGCGGTCCTCTTCGACGAGCCGGGCGGCCTCTCGCCAGGGATTCACCTCCGAAGGCAACACCGCCGGCGGCGGAGCCGCCGCGGTCTCCGGCGCCGCCACCGGCGCGACGGCGCGGCGTTGAAAGTGGAAGACGGCCAGACCGGCCACGAGCAGCGCCGGAACGAGAAGCCACCACCACGCGAGGCGGCGCTTCCGACGCTCCCGTCGACCCTGCCGTGGTTCGTTCACATCCCCTCCCGGTCTTCGACCTTGCCCCCACTGGAGCAAGACCCGTTCCGCCGAAACGTTTCGGCAAAGCCACCCGACGACGCCAAAAAGACCTTGACCCCGGCTTCGCGGAGGCGCAGGGTACGAATCGGAGACGGCGTGGTGGTGTCCAAGACAAGGCGAAAGTCGGTTGACGTCCGGCCCGGCGCGCCGCGCCTGCGCCCCGTCCGCGAATCCGGTGCGCCTCCGACCTGCGCGACCGCCGTCAGCGCCGAGGCCCTGCGCACCGGCGTCGTCCCCTGCGCGGGCCGCAACCGCCAGCGCACGGAGATCCCGCGCGAGGGCGAGACCATCCGCGCCGGTGATCCCGACGACCGCGTGCTGGCCAACGAGTACGCCGGCGAAGAGACGCCGGGCGGGAGTGCGACCACCCCCGACCAGAACGAAGTCGATGCGATCGGGCGCGCGTACGGCTTGCAGGAGGAAGACGCGGGCGCGCTGCGCTGCGCGTCGGAGATCCTGAGCCGGCGCGATCGCCGCCGCTCCGAGCTGATCCCGCCGCGCCGTCCCGCCTAGTGCCGCCGGGCCCGACCCTGCCGTTCCCCGAGAGCCTGTGTCATCGCTGCGGGGCGCCGCCGCGCCTCGTGACGAGCGACCGCGGGTCCATCTTCATCTATTGCCCGCTCCTGCAGCGCTACCCGGCCCAGCCCGTCGTGGCCTGCGACGTCTTCGTGCCGCGCGCGGACGCCCGCTGAGGTCGGCGGCCCGCCGGGTCAGGCCCGCTTGGCGCCGCATTCGGGGCAGAACTTTGCCCCCGCCGCCATCTTGGCTCCGCACTGCCCGCAGGCGTCGCGCGGCCGGAGCGTCGCCCCGCACTCCGGGCAGAATTTGCCGCCCGAGGTCTGCGCGCCGCACTTGGGGCATCGGGCAACCATCGGGTTGTCGAGGTCGAGACCCTTCGTCTGATCGCGCTCGCGCACCTTGGAGTGGATCTGCTCCACCTGGGCCTGGGCCTGGGCGGCGGCGATCTCTTCCTCGGTCTGGGGCGCACAGTTGGAGCACAGGCCCCGGTCCGCGTTCCAACAGACGGTGTTGCAGACCCAGTGGCCGCAGCGCACGCACTGCGTGAAGTGCGGCTTGACCTCGGTCACCGCCGTCTCCAGGGCGTCGTCATGCGCCTTGCCGCCCACGGCGCGCTGGATCTCGTAGGCGCTGTTGCCGGCCTGGCTGAAGACGCCGCCGAAGATGTCTCCGGCCGCGCGGAAGAGGCTCCCGGCCGTGCCCACGATCGAAGCCTGGAATCCCGAGAGGTACCCGTTGCGGCACTTGTCGCAGTAGAACTTGAACTGGAAGCCGCGGTCGGTCGAAAGGTCGTCGTAGTTCTCGACGAACTGGATGAGTGCCATGGTCCCGCAATGTACGCGCGGGGCCCGTTCTCGTCAACGAAACCCCGCCGACGCGCCGTCATCGCACCGAGGCCACTACAATGCGGCGGATGCTCGATCGCGCGCTTTCCGTCGCGGTGGAGTCGGCGCTCCAGGCCGGAGCGCGGCTGCGCTCCGACTTCCATCGCCCGGGCGGTCCGCGCGGCGGCGGCGACAAGGCGGACGCGGACACGGAGGCCGAGCGCGAGATCCGATCGCGGCTCACCGCGGCGTTCCCCCGATGGGGATATCGGGGCGAGGAGACCGGCGTGCAACCCGGCGAGCCGGGGGAGCCCATCTGGCTCGTCGATCCCAACGACGGGACTCGCGACTACCTGGCCGGCCGCCGCGGCAGCGCGGTCTCCATCGGCCTCCTGCGCGAAGGCCGGCCCGTCCTGGGCGTCGTGTTCGCGTTCGCGTACCCCGACGACGCCGGTGACCTCTTCACCTGGGCGGAAGGCACGGGTCCATTGCGACGCAACGGCCGCCCCGTCGAAAGCGCCCTCACCGACCAGCTTCGAACCACCGACGTCGTCCTCGTCTCCAGCAAGGGCGACCTGGATCCGGAAGGCAACCTGCGCAACGCCGCGCCCGCGCGCTACCGCAGCCTGCCCTCGGTCGCGCATCGTCTGGCCGTGGTCGCCAGCGGGGAGGCGGCGGCCGCCTCCTCGCTTTTCTCGCCTTGCGCGTGGGACTACGGCGCCGGCGACGCGCTGCTGCGCGCGGCCGGAGGCTGCGTCCTGGACGAGTCCGGTCGCGAGGTGGCGTACGACCGGACGGGCGACAGCCGCTCACGCCGCGTGGTGGGCGGCGCGCCCGACGTCGCGTCGCGGCTGTCCGGGCGGCCGTGGGACGTGCACGCCGGCGCCTGGGGCCCGGAGCGTCCCGCCCGCCTCCGGCGCGGGGAAGCGGTCGCGGATGCGGCGCGCCTCGCCCGCGCGCAGGGCTGTCTTCTCGGTCAGGTCGCCGGGGACAGCCTGGGCGCGCTCGTGGAGTTTCAGTCCGCGGACGAGGTGGGCCGCGCCTACCCGGACGGCCCGCGGCAGCTCGTCGACGGTGGACGCTGGGACGTCCTCGCCGGCCAGCCGACCGACGACAGCGAGATGGCCCTCGCTCTCGCGCGGTCCATCGAGGGCGGCGACGGCTACGATCCCGGCCGTGCGTTCGAGGCCTATCAGCGGTGGCGGGCATCGGGACCTTTCGACGTCGGGAACACCGTTTCCGCCGCCCTGCAGGGCCGGCCCGACGACGGCAGCCAGGCCAACGGCTCGCTCATGCGCGCGAGCCCGCTGGGCATCCTCGGGCACCGCATGCCCGTGAACGAAGCGGCCGACCTCGCCCGCATCGACAGCGCGCTGACCCACCCCAATCCCGTTTGCGGCGATTCCGTGGCCGCGTTCGTCGTGGCCGTCGCGCACGCGATCGACCACGGTGACGGTGGAGAAGCGGCGTACGAGGCGGCGCTGGGCTGGGCGCGGCAGGCCCCGGCGGTGCCGCCCGTGCGCGAGGCCCTGGAAGCCGCCCGCCGCGCGCCTCCGAAGTGCGACGGTGTCTCGCAGGGCTGGGTCCTGCTCGCGTTGCAGAACGCGTTCTACGAAGTGCGGCACGCGCGCAGCGTCGAGGACGGGCTGGCGCGGACGGTCCTGTGCGGGGGCGACACCGACACCAACGCGGCCATCGCGGGCGCGCTGCTGGGAGCGATCCACGGGCGCGAGGGCGTTCCCGCCCGGTGGCGCTCGATGATCCTGAGCTGTCATCCCGTGGCCGCGGTGGCGCGTCACCCGCGCCCGATGGCGTACTGGCCGGTGGACGTGATGGAGCTGGCGGAGCGGCTCCTGCTCGCCGGCGAACGCTAGCCCGCCCGGAGCCGGGCCTACGGTCTCACCAGGCGGGCGGACGCGCGAAGCCGTCGCCGCGCTCGCGCTCGCGTAAGCGGTCGCGATCCCACGGCGGTGACAGGAGGCCGAGCGCGCGCAGCGCGGGCGCGTACTCGTAGCGGACGGTGACGGTGTCGGCGGGCCGGGGCTGCGCGTCGAAGCGCGCGACCGTCGCCGGGTCCCAGGCCTGGCTGCCCCAGCCGGTTCCGGGATAGGCGCCCCCGCCCTCGGGCGACTTGCGCAGCGCGCCGTCCGACGAGCGCCTTTCGGGCGCCGCGGCGGCGTCCGGCGGCGCGCCTTCCGCCTTGTCGGAAGTCCCGGGCACGGCGCCTTCGCGCCGCGGCCTGTCCTCGGACTGCGCGGGCGGGTACGTCGGGCGATCCCAGGGTCCCGGCCACGGCGGCGACACGCGTGGACCGAAGCGCTCGCGGTAGACCCAGGCCTGGATCCATCCCATCTTGCCGTTCGCACGTCCGCTGCGGGCCGCGTAGGAGCCGCGCTCGTCCACGAAGGTGAACCGGTGCACGTCCTCGAGCGACGTGCGCCAGCCGCGCACGTGCACTTCGTCCCACGGATCGATCACGTACATCCGGCCGCGCCGCGCCGGATCCGACGGTCCCAGCTCCCGCTCGCCGCTGATCGCGTTGAGGCCGTCCACGGCCAGCACCACTCCGACGCGCTCGGGGCTGCGATTCGTGACGCGGAGGGCGTAGGCGCATCCGGCCCGGGCCTCGAGATAGTAACGGCCGGAGCCGTCGCGCGCCGGGTAGAGCGGGGCGGCGGCGCCTTCCACCTCGACCGAGAGGTCCACCAGCGAACCGCTCGCCTGCCAGACGCCGGCCTGTGCGGCGGGTGCGGCCAGCAGCCACGCCGCGAGCAGACTCGCCGCGCCGATCGCTCGCCGGCGCCGCGGCCCGGTGGGAGAAGTGACGAGAGGCGAAAGCATGGACCGTCCTCCTTGCGACGGAGATACGGCCCATGCTGGGAGGCTATTCCCTGCCCCCCTAGTTCGACGCCGCTTCCTTCTTCTTGGCCGTCTCGAGGTTGATCGAGACCCAGACGTCGTCGCCCAGCAGGACGCCGCCGTTGTCGAGGGCCTTGTTCCAGGAGATGCCGAAATCCTTGCGGTTCAGGGTCGTGTCGATGGAGAAGCCGGCCCTGTCGTTGCCCCAGGGATCCTTCCCGAAGCCCAGGAATTGGACGGGGAGCGTCACTTCCTTGGCCACGCCGTGGATGGTGAGCGTTCCGGTGACGTCGTACTTGTCCTTGCCCGCGGCCTTGACCTTCGAGCTCTTGAACGTGAGCTCGGGAAACTTCTCGACGTCGAAGAAGTTGGGGCTGCGCAGGTCCTTGTCGCGGCCCTCGTTCGCGGTGTCGATGCTGGCCGCCTTGACAGAGAACTCGACGCTCGCGGCTTCCGGCTTGGCCGGATCGACGGTGATCGTACCCGCGAAATCGTTGAAGTGGCCGCGCACCTTGCTCATCATGTGGCGGATCTGGAAGCTCGCCTCCGAATGCACCTTGTCGATCGCATACGTGTCGGCGAGGACGGGGGAAGCCGCGAGCACGGCCGCGGCGGCGGTCAGGGACAGCTTGCGGATCATTTCATCTCCTTGTTTTGCGGGACGGGCGCGCGGCCGGTCCCGGTGACGGCAACGTGTGATTCCAAGTGAGGTGCGGATGGGCCCGCCCGCAGCGCATCGAGCAGGCGGACGAACGACGCGAGGTCGGCCTCGCTCAGCGGCGCCATGAAGCCGCGCGCGCCTTCCTGCATCCCCGACTCCAGCCGCGCGAGCAGCTCGAGGCCGGCCGGCGCGATCCAGCAGCGGATCTGACGACGGTCCTCCGCCGACCTTTGACGGCGCACCAGGCCTTTCGCCTGCAGCCGATCGAGAAGGCGGGTCACGCCCGGCGCTTGCTCGATCATGCGGCCGGCGATCTCGAGAGTGGGGAGGCCTTCCGCGCCCGCCCCGCGCAGGATGCGCAGCACGTTGTATTGCTGCAGCGTGATGCCCTGGGGCTCGACGACGTCCGTGAGGGCGCGGCGCAGCAGGTCGGCCGTGCGCACGAGGGCAACCACCGCTTCCTCCGACGGCGAGGAGAACGGCCGGCGCTGCTGGATCTCCTCCTGCACGGCGCTGCGCACGCGAGACATGACGGGAACGTTAAGTCCTGAATACATGACTAGTCAAGTAAATTGGTGTGAACGGGCGTGACCCGCCGCACAAACCGTTGAATCGGCTCGACGTACTGGATTGCTGGATCACGACATCCTGGGCTGACGCCTCCCGCCGCCCTCCAAGGGGCGCCGGCAGGCGCGTGCCCGCGTGGTTCCGTGAGGATGACGATGCCCGACGAGATCCCCGAAGAGAAGAGCTATCGCGAGTGGCTGGCCGAGGCGCTGGCCCAGGACGAAAAGACCTGGGAAGCCCTCGGGGAAAAAGTGAAGACGATGCGGCTCAAGCACGGGCTCCTCGACGAGAAGAAGGAGCCGCGGGACTGCTAGAAGGCGCGCGTGCCCGCGGTGAGGGAGCCGTCACGCCCGCCGGTGCTCCGCTGCTACGCTAGCCAGGATGGGGTGGTCCACCTGGTTGCGGACGTCCTGGCGCACCTTCACTGACTCCGCGCGCTCCAGCCTTCTCGCGCCCGTCGTCTCCGTAGCCGACACGGTGCTGCGGACAGCCTTGTTCGTGGTGCTCGTCGGGGGCGCCATCGGGCTGGGATGGACGGCGAAGGCGGCCTGGAGCGTCCACCGCCTGACGCGCGGGGTCGGCAACACCGTCTTCTACGGCGCCGACGGCAAGCCCTGGTTCTCGCTCGACGAGCACCGGCGCGACGTGCCGCTGGCCGAGGTCGCGCCCGCCCTGCGCGAGGCCGTCATCGCGGTGGAGGACCATCGCTTCTACCGGCACGGCGGAATCGATCCCATCGGCTTCGGCCGCGCGGTGTGGCGCAACCTCCGCCGTGGCGCGATCACGGAGGGCGGCAGCACGATCACGCAGCAGCTCGCGCGCACGGTATTCCTCTCGAACCGGCGCACCCTGGGCCGCAAGGTCAAGGAAGCGGTGCTGGCCGCGCTCATCGAGCAGCAGCTCACGAAGGATCAGATCCTCGAGCTGTACCTCAACCGGGTGGCCCTGAGCGCGGGCACGTTCGGAGTCGAGGCCATGTCGCGGCAGCTCTTCGGCAAGCGGGCCAAGGACCTCAGCCTCATCGAATCCGCCCTCGTCGCCGGCCTCATCCGCGCGCCTTCCGCGCTCTCACCCTGGTCGAACGAGGAAGGCGCCCTCGCCCGCAGCAAGGTGGTGCTGGCGCGCATGCGCCAGGAGGGGTTCATCAGCCCGGCGGCGGAGCAGGGTGCCAATGCCGCGCGCGTGCGCATGACCAGCGCGCCCCATCTGGCCGACGCCTATTCCGGATACGCGAAGGAATACCTGCGGCAGGTCTTCCGCGAGGACGTGGGAGACGACGACCCGCCGGACTGGGACGTGCAGACGACGTTCCTGCCCGCGGTGCAGCTCGCGGCGGAGCGCGCGGTGGAGGAGGGGCTCGCGCGCCTGGGCAAGCGCGGCCTGCAGGCGGCGCTGATCGCGCTCGATCCGGAGACGGGCGACATCCTGGCCATGGTCGGCGGTCGCAACTTCAACGCGTCGCCGTTCAATCGCGCGGTGCGCAGCCGGCGGCAGCCCGGGTCCGCCTTCAAGCCGTTCGTCTACGCCGCCGCCCTCGACCACGGCCTCTCGCCCGTCACCGTCCTCGACGACCTGCACTCGGTGTCGGCGCCGGGACAACAGGAGTGGAGCCCGCGCAACGCGGAAGAGGGCGAGCCCGACGCGGCCACGCTGCGCCAGGCCCTGCTGGAGTCGAACAACCAGGCCGCGGTCGCCCTTCAGCTCCGCATCGGCAGCGGGGCCGTGCTCTCTCTGGCCTCCGACCTCGGCCTGCGCGACCAGCCCAACGTGCCCTCGCTCGCGCTCGGCTCCGGGCTGGTGACCCCGATGGAGCTGACGGCCGCCTACGCGGCCTTTCCCAACGGCGGGTTCGCGGTGACGCCACGTGCGATCGTGCGCGTCCTCGATGCGAGCGAAGGCGTGGTGGTCGAGAACGCGGTGCGTCGAAAGCGGGTGCTGCCGGAGGCGGTCGCCTTCCAGACGACGTCGATGCTGCGCGACGTCATCGACCTCGGCACCGCGTCCTCCGCGCGCAGCCTGGGGGTGCGCGGCCCCGCCGCGGGCAAGACGGGCACGACGAGCGAGTTCAAGGACGCGTGGTTCGTCGGTTTCAACACGTCGGTGGTGGCGGCGGTATGGGTGGGCCTGGACCAGCCGGAGCCCATCGGGTCGGAGGCCTTCGGCGCGCGCATCGCCCTGCCCATCTGGGCCGACTTCATGCGGCGGGTCTCGCGCACGCTTCCGGGGAACGAGTTCCCCGTGCCCTCGGGACTCCGCCCGGTCGAGCTGTGCCGCGTCTCCTACCTGCGCCCGGTGGAGAGCTGCCCGACGTACGTCGAGTTCTTCAAGGAGGGCGACGACATCCCGCGCCGCCTGTGCCCGATCCACCAGGGCAACTTCAAGCAGGAGGCGCGGCGCGCGCTCGACGGGATCTTGTCGCGCGTGGGGCGCAAGATCCTCGACATCTTCAAGTGAGGAGGACGCATGGAAGTCGCACGTGAACCGTCGGGCGGCGTGCGCATCACGCTCGATGCGCGGGAGGTGACGCTCCTGCGCTACGCGCTGGAACGGGCCTCTCTCATCGACACGCCGGCCAACCAGCAGGCCGCGATCGCGAACTTCTGCGCGCGGGTGCTCGAGTCTCTCTAGGCCCGCCGGGCCGCCAGCATCCCGCAGGCGGCATGGATGTCCGGGCCCCCCGAGTAGCGCCGGACGAAGGGCAGCCCCTCCGCCGCCAGCGCGGAGAGGAAGATCCCACGTTCCTCGTCCGTGGCGCGGTGGAAGCGGCCGGTGGGGTCGTTCACGTCGATGACGGAGACGCGCACGGGGGTGCCCGCCAGCAGGCGGGCGAGGGCGTGCGCTTCCTCCGGTCCGGTGTTGACGCCCGCCATCAGGACCCAGGCCACGTGGACGGGGCCGCCGTGCCGGGCCGCGTGACGGCGCATCGCGTCCACGAGGTCCGGCACCGCGAAGCGCTGGCCGATGGGCACCAGCCGCGCCCGCTTCTCCTGGATCGCCGAGGTGAGGGACAGGATCAGGCGATACGGATGGCCTTCGTCCGTGTAGCGCCCGATCACGGGCAGCACGCCCGCGGTCGAGATCGTGATCCGATCGCCGCGGACGCGCGCGCCGCAGGGATCGCGCAGCACCTCGGCCGCCCGGATCACGTTGTCGTAGTTCTGGAACGGCTCGCCCTGGCCCTGGAAGACCACGCCCGTGACCGGCCGCTCGGGCCCTTCGCGGCGGATCGTGAGCACCTGCTCGACCATCTCCCAGGCCTCGAGGTTGCGCGTGAATCCGAGCCGGCCCGTCTCGCAGAACACGCAGCCCAGAGCGCAGCCCACCTGCGACGACACGCACACGCTCCAGCGCGGGCGCTCGAGCGGGATGCGGACGGCCTCGAACACCTGGCCGTCCCCGGCGCGGAAGAGGTACTTGACGAACGGATCGACCTGACTGGACTGGCGCTCGACCACCGCGAGCCGCGTCGTCTGCCCGCGCCGGAGCAGCTCGCGCGCGGCGACCCGCGACAGGCCGGGCACTCCCTCCAGGTCATCCGCGTCGCGCCAGATCAGCCGGGCCTGGATGCGCCGGGCCATGCGATCGTCGAGGGGGAGGTCCGGCCAGAGCGCGCGGAGGTCCTGCGGGCGCAGCCCGCGCAGGTGCGACACGCTCAGAACCGCAGGGTCGTGCGCCGGCCGCGGACTTCGACGTCGACCTCCGCTCCCCGGATGGCGAGCACGCGGATGCCGTCCACCTCGTCACCGACGCGGACGAGGTGATCGTTGATGATCGCGATCGGCTGCCCGTCCCGCTCGCTGATGGCCTGGAGGCGCAGCTCCGGATTCGCGGGGCGGGGCGCCAGGGGGACGCTCGCGGCTGGGCGTGGCGTCACGACCGCGGCGGGCGGGGTAGGGAGGGCCGCGGGCGCGGGGGTCGTGCGCAGCGCCAGGACGGCCGCGACGGCCCCCGCCGTCGCGATACCGAGCGCGGCCCACGCCGGCCACCGCCGCGCCGCCCGCGTGGGCCAGGGCGCGGCCGCCATGACGACGAACCCTCGCTCGTCGCGGCCCTTCTCGCGATCCAGCTTCTTCAGCGCTTCGAGCACGAGGCTCACGACGTCCCTCCGAGGCGCGGCCGCGGATAGGGGCCGCGGCTGTAGAGGGTCATGAGCGTGCGCGAGCCGATGCGTCCGTCCGCGGCCAGATCGGCGTCCCGCTGGAAGCGGGTGACCGCGGAGAGCAGGTCGGCATCCCGCAAGTAGCCCAGCCGCGCGAGGCTCTCGCGCGCCCAGGCCTCGGTCCGACCGGGATCGCCGGTCCCCGTCCCGGCCAGCGCGTCGAAATCGCGCCACAGGAACACCGCCTGCCGCGTCCAGAGCCGGTCCACCTCGGCCAGCGGCACCCGCTGCGGAGGCTCGTTGCCGATGCCCACGATCGCGTCGTCGCCGTCGACGTGGAGGAGCGCGAGGAAGCAGGTGTCGGCGCGCGCGGGATGGAACATCTCGAGGACCACCGGCAAGTCGAGGCGCCGCACCTGGTCCATGTGCGTGCGCAGCGTCGTGCGCTCCAGGACGGGCGTCCCCCAGAGGGTCTGGATGCGCGTGACCGCGTCCAGCATGGAGGCCTCGTGCGGCAAGGCGAGGAGGACGGGCGCCAGCGCGTTGCCGGGGGCGCTCGGGATCGCCGCCGTGACGACGGGAGAGGGAGCGGCGAGGGGGGACGCCCCGGCCGCCGGAGCGGCGGCCGGGGGGATGGGCAGGGGCCGTCCCTCGAGCGCGGGCAACGCCCTCCAGAGCACGAGGGGCGTGAATGCGACCATCGCCACTCCGGCCGCGAGCGCGGCCTGCCGCCGCCGCGGGTGTCCCGGCCGCGCGGCCAGGACCTCGCCCGCCGCGCGGCGCACCATGGCCGCGTCGATCTCGCGCGCACCCGCGACGTAACCGGCCAGGAGGGCGCGATCGCAGACGAGATTGATGAGGCGCGGGATGCCTTCGGAGGAGCGATGGACTGCGGTGAGCGCGTCCGCGGTGAAGGAGGCCTTTCCTTCACCGCCCGCCACCGCCAGCCGGTGCCGGACGTAGTCCTCGGTGTCCTGGCGGCTCAGGGCCGCGAGGTGATAGCGCGCGGTGACGCGCTGCGCGAGCTGGCGCAGCTCGTGCCGGCCCAGCATCTCCTGCAGCTCCGACTGGCCCATCAGCACGATCTGGATCAGCTTCTCCGTGTCCGTCTCGAGGTTGGAGATGAGCCGGACCTGCTCCAGCACCTCCGGGGCGAGGTCCTGCGCCTCGTCGATGAGGAGCACGACGTCGCGGCCCTCCGCGCGCGCCTGGAGCAGGAAGCGATGCAACGCGTCCACGTGGTCCTTGAGCGAGGTTCCCGTGGCCGGAATGTGCAGGTCCTCGAGGATGGAGCGGAGGAGCTCGGCGGCGGTCAGGGCCGGGTAGAGCACGAACGCGGTCGCGGTGCGCGCGTCGAGGCGCGACAAGAAGTAGCGCGCGAGGGTGGTCTTGCCCGTGCCCACCTCGCCCGTGACGAGGATGAACCCGCCCTTCTCCTTGCGCCCGAACTCGAGATGCGCGAAGGCTTCGGTGTGGCGCTGCGAAAGGTAGAGGTACTTCGGATCGGGAGTGAGGTTGAACGGCTTCTCGGCGAAGCCGTAGAAGGGCTCGTACATCTAGCTGCCCTCTCCGGCCTCGACGTAGCTGCGGATGCGGTCACGCGCCCCGTCGCGCAGGATCAGGAACTCGATTCCGAGGCGGGGTGGACCGCCGTCGCGGGCCGGATCCTCGCGCACGACCTGGCCCACCGCACGCACGGGACCGGCGCTCCCCGGCAGCGTGAAGGTGAGGTCGAGCTTGGAGCCGATGTCGAGCGGCTCCTTCGTTTCCAGCAGCATGCCCTTCACGCTGATGTTGAGGGTGAGGCCCCGGCCGGGGTCGCTGCCGGGAGCGGTGTGCGACCACACCGCGATGCTGACGGGCACGCGCGCCTCGCGCCGGCGGGGCACGTGCAGCAGCTCCTCGATCCAGGCGTCCCAGAGGTACGGGACGACCTGGCCGCCGAAGACGACGTTGGCGCCGGCGCGGCGGAGCTGCGTCTCCTCGTCGAGGGTGACGCAGCGGCGGACCACGCCCACGGAGACGCCGCGCGTCCGTCCGTCTCCCCGTAGGCGGCCGATCAGGGCCAGAACCGTGGCCGTTTCCTCCCCGGCCAGGATGACGAGGTCCGGCTGGCCGGCGTGGATGCGGTCGAGGCTGGAATCGGCGGCGGCGAAGACACGATCCACGTCGGACCGCCAAAGGATCGTGCTGCTCAGCTCCGAGACCAGCTCTGGGGACGCCATGATCAGGACCCGAGGCATGCCGCTCCGCAAGGAGTGGGGGAGTGTATCACCCCCCGGCGCGAGGGGCCCGGCGCGGTCTATGCTGCGGACATGGAAACGGTAGAGATCCCCACCGAGCACGGGGTGGTCAGCGCGTCCGTTCACGGCGAAGGGAGGACGGTGCTCGCGCTCGGCCACGGCGCGGGGGGTGACCACCGCACGGCCCTCCTGGTGCGGCTGGCGGATGCGCTCGCCGCCGGCCAAAGGCGCGTCGTCCTCCACAACTTCCCCTACACGGAAGCACGGCGCCGTGTTCCCGACAAGCCCGCCGTGCTGGAGGCCACGGTCTCCGCGGTGGCCGCGCACGCGCGGGGCGCGCTCGGCGCCTCGGCCCTGGTCCTGGGAGGGAAGTCGATGGGCGGGCGCATCGCCTCGCAGGCGGTGGCGCAGGGCCTGCGCGCGGAAGGGCTGGTGTTCCTCGGGTATCCGCTCCATCCGCCCGGCCGGTTCGACCGCTTGCGCGATCGCCATCTGGCCACGATCACGGCGCCGATGCTGTTCGTCCAGGGTACGCGCGACGCTTTCGCGCGCGCGGACCTGCTGACGGCGGTGCTCGGAGGGCTGGGCGATCGCGCCACGCTGCACTCGGTCGAGGGCGGCGATCACTCGTTCGGGGTGCCGCGCCGGACCGGCCGCGCGCCCGCGCAGGTCGAGGCGGAAGTGGCCGCGGCCATCGTGGCCTGGCTCACGGCGCGCGACCTGTGAGCCCGAGGCCTGCGTGCTATCATCCCGCCGCCGCGGCAGAGAGGAGCGTGAGCGTGGCCGCTGTCTGGTGGCCGGAAGCCCGGACGGGTGAGCTCGTCGCGTACCTCGACGACCAGGAGCTGGCGCGCCTCATCGCGGTGACGGAGGTCGCGGAGGCGGGCGCCGGAGACTTCCTCCTCCACAAGGGCAGCCCCTCGCGCAGCCTCCTCCTCGTCGAGGACGGCCAGATCGAGATCATCGACGAGACCCTGGGCGAGACCATCGTGCTCGGCCGCGTGGGGCCGGGCGGCGTGGTCGGCGAAGTCGGGTTCCTCGACGGACAGCCTCGGACCCACCACGTCCGCGCCGGCACCGCCTGCCGCGTGCGACGGCTCACCCGCGAAGGCCTGCTCGCCCTGGCCCAGGCCGATCCCCAGCTCTTCGCGAAGGTCTCCATCGCCCTGGCCAGCCTGGTCGCTCGCCGATTCCGCAATGCGCTCGAGGAGCTCGACCCGCTGCGCGCCTTCGCGGCGTCGCTGGGGGACCCCGAGGAGCACGCGGACGCCGTGCCCGAAGCATCGCCGGCGGAGCGGAAAGGGCATGCCGCGAGCGCGGACGGCCCGGACGACGGTCCGATCCACTACGATGAGATCGAGGATCCCATCCTCGATCAGGCCCTCGACGTGCTGCGCGAGCTGGCACGCCGTCCGGGCAAGGACCTCGCGGGAGTTTGAGCATACCGCTTCCCAAGGACGCCACCCTCGTCGAGCTGCGGCCGGACACACTGACTTTCCGCACGCGGGAGGGCCTGCTCCCCGGCACCGCGGTCGACCTCGTGCTGCGCCTCGAAGGCCAGCCCCTCGCCTTGCAGGCGCCCGTCCAGGGCTGCATGGTGGCGGAGAAGGAGCGCAGCGGGTACGTCTTCCACTGCCGGCTGGACCTGACCGCGTTGCCCGGGCCGGATTTCCACATCATCGGGCTGTTCATCAGCAAGGGGCGCGGCAGCCCGGTGCTGTCCGGTCCCGTCGCGAAGTGACGCTCGCGCTCCGCGGCGCCGTGGTCGCGGTCACCGGCGCCTCCGCCGGCATCGGCCGTGAATGCGTCCTCGCCTTCGCGCGCGAGGGGTCTCGGGTGGCCGCGGCCGCGCGCCGGCTCGACCGACTCGAGACGCTCGCGACCGAGGTCCGCGCCCTGGGCGCCGAAGTGCTCGTCCTGAAGACCGACGTCGGGGACGCGGAAGAGGTGCGCCGCTTCGTCCAGGCCACGGTCGATCGGTTCGGGCGCCTCGACGTGCTCGTCAACAACGCCGGCTACGGCGTGCGCGGCCGGGTCGAGGACACGCCGGCCGCGGCTTACGAGCGGCTGATGCGGGTCAACTACCTCGGCACCGTCTACGGGTGCCTGGCCGCGATTCCGATCATGCGCGGCCAAGGCGCGGGCGTCATCATCAACGTCTCGTCGATCGTCGGGCACAGGTCGCTGCCGACCGGAGGCGCGTACGCCGCCACCAAGGCGGCCCAGATCAGCCTGACGGAAGCGCTACGCGTCGAGCTGCGCGGCAGCGGCGTCCACGCCTGCAGCGTGCACCCCATCGGCACCCACACCGAGTTCGGGGAAGTGACGGCGCGGGAATCAGGCGGGGAGGACGTCGCGGGGGCGGTCGGTCCCCAGCAGTCGGCGCGCAATGTAGCGGACGCGATTGTGGGCGCCGCGCGAAGACCGCGTCCTGAGGTCTATCCGTATCCACTCTCACGCGCGATCGTGTGGCTGGCCGCCCTCGCGCCGGGATTGTCCGACTGGCTGGCCTGGCGGGCGGCGCGAGGCGCGGGACGTCTGTAGACGGCGTTCGTAATTGACAGACCGACCTGGCCACAACGTCATATCTGC
>WNFI01229146.1_pt1 | contig 16124 bp, 20 predicted proteins | sample 5400471 | NCBI WGS metagenome assembly WNFI01 (sample SAMN13153348, study PRJNA577476) | soil metagenome | isolation source: 100 cm saprolite on Douglas fir-dominated hillslope | place: USA:California | collected 2013-09-17 | reverse complement strand
TTTCCTTTCGTCCGCATTCTCCCCGACTTGCTCGCATGTGGCGGCGTAGCTCAGGTGGTTAGAGCGACGGTCTCATAATCCGTAGGTCGTAGGTTCGAGTCCTACCGCCGCCACCAATTAAATCAGCAACTTCCGAGGGAATCTCGGTTTCGCGTCTTTCGGGCAGTTGCGCCTGGGTTGCATTTTGTCGCGGAGTTGTTTTTTCTGCCTGCTCAGGGGCCTTGTCCAGCCGGTCGACGAAAGACACGTTGGCACCAGGAATCAGGTGCCCGTAAATGTCCACCGTCACCTGAATCGAGCTGTGCCCCATCTGCTCTTTGACGTACACGATCGACGCTCCGCTCTGGATTAGCAGCGAGCCGAACGTGTGCCTGAGATCATGCAGCCTGATCTTTCGCAGCCCGGCCTTCGTGAGTACCGGCTGAAAATAGCGGTGGTAGAGGTTGTCAGGATCCAGAATCGACCCGTCCGGCGATAGGAACACCAGTTCGTCGGAGATGTCATTCTTGCCCTTCAGGAAAGCTGCTAGCAGGCGCCTGTCACGTAGCTCGATCAGGACTCGCCTCAGCTCTCGCGACATATCCACGCGACGGCTTTTCTTGCTCTTTGTCGTGGTGTGCTCGCGCCGCACGTAGTTGTGCTCGACGACGATGAAGCGATTCGCGTCCTGCTCGTCTTTCCCGAACTGGATGTCTCCCCACTGCACGGCGACGAGTTCACCGCGGCGAAGGCCCGCGCGTAATGCCATCAGAAACAGCGGGTGATACTCCGGACAGATCTCTTTTGCCGCCCGGAGAAATTGCTCGACCTCGGCCGGTGTTAGAGAAATCCCTTTGACCTCTGCAGTCTTCGCGGTCCGCGTGAAACGGCCCAGCCGCGCCGCGGGGTTCACTTCGACGATGCCGCCTTCGATTGCGTCATTGAATATCCCGCGAATCACACAGAGCGCATTTCTGACTGTGTTGCGCGACAAGTCCTTGGCCACCAGTTCGTTGATCATCGCCTTGATATCGTCGCGCTTGATCTCATCCAGACGCTTTGCTCCAAACCGTGGTCGCAAATACTGCTCGATTACCCCCTCGTATCCATCGGCGGTTGAAGTTTTGCATTCCACTCGCGCATAGTCTTTCAGCCACTGATCCGCGTAAGAGCCAAACGCCTGCGTTTTTTCATCGCCGCCAAACACCCCTAGGTCGCCCAAGGCAAGTTTCGCTTCGAGTTGGCGCCTCACCTGTTCGGCCAACTCGCGGCTTGCGCCAACGCACTTGGCCTTTCGGCGTCCGTGATAGTTCACGAACACGTACCACTTGCCGCCGCGTTTGCGAAGCTTTACGCCCATCAGTTCGTTCCCATCACTCCCGCTACCAGTTCGTCCACAATACAGCCCACGTCAACAGATTTCACCCTGTGATTTTCGAGCCAGTGATCAAAAGTGCTCCTGCGCACTAGAATCTTTGTGCCTACCCGAGCGGCCGGTAAAGGATTGAGCGTCCGGTGAATCCACTCCCGGAGCGTTCGTTCTGACACGCAGGCATAGGCCTGGAGCGACTTCAGGTCCATCCATTCGGGTTGTTGCCGTTCTAAATTCATCTGTTTCTCGAACGTGCTTTCCGTCACTTGGCAGGTGCATCGACTGAACAACTTACAGGTGCTGCTCTCGCAGGGTTATTGGAACGTCACCTCGGTCGCGGTTGAAGCGTCTCATATTGTCCTCTTGTCCTCTCGAAAAACGTCATCGTCTTCGAATCAAAATGCACCTTCTCGTTGCCCACCGGGCCATGCCGTTGTTTTGCGATTACGATTTCGTCGTCTCCGGTTGGGTGGCCGAAGTCGTCGGTCGGGCGGTAGATCAGCAGAATTGTGTTCGCATCGTTTTCAAGTGAGCCCGACTCTTTCATGCTGAACTTGTTGGGGCGCTCATTCGGATTTCGGTCCTTCGGGCGATTCAACTGACTGACTGCTACGATCGGGACGCCTGTGTCTTTTGCGAGTGCGCGGATCTGATTGGAAATTTTGGTAATCCGCTCTCGCTCGTTCGGGGCGACCGCAGCGACGAGCTGCACGTAGTCGATGATGAGCAGCCCAAGCTTTTCTTGGCGGATCAGCAGCCGCGCCTTCGCCACCAGCTTTTGAATCGACAGCGAACCGTCCTCCGCAACAAACAGCGGCCAGCGTCCTACAGTCGTCATTGCGCGTAGCACCTGGGAACGCATGTCAGCGCTGGCACATCGAGGGTTGCGAATAACGCCGAAAGGAATCCTTCCCTCATGTGACCACAGCCGTTGCAATAGTTCGCCCTTGCTCATCTCGATCGAAAAGTAGCCGACAGCTACACCCCGCCGAGAGTTCGCCGCGGCAATCTGTAAGGCGAGAGACGTTTTTCCGTCCCCGGTGCGGCCACCGATTGCCCAGGTCTCCCCCGGTCGTATACCGGTGGTCACGAGGTCCAAAGAATCAATACCCGTTGTCAAGCCAATGACAGCATCCGAGCCGTCTGCAAGTCGTTCCCACTCGCCGTAAACGGCGTCCGAAAATTTCAGAACCCGTTCCGCTGGTGCATCGTCTGAGCCGGTCTGGATTTGCAGCAGTCTTTCGCTGAGTTCGCCGATGCACTCTTGCGCGGACGAGCCATCCAAGATGGCGCCGATAGCTACACGGCATGCATTCGCAACGTTCCGCGCAGCGGCCTTCCGCTTCACGATGTCGACGTAATGCCTGATACTGGGGCGATCTGGCATGCCTTCCAGCAAGCCAGCAATGTAAGCGGCACCGCCCACCGGTTCTAGTTCTCTCCGATCTCCGAGGAAATTACAGAGGGTCACCAGGTCTATGGCAGATCCGGCCTCGCCCATTTGCTGCATCGCGAGATAAATGCGCCGGTGAGAGTCCAGCGAAAAGTCAGAGGCGGCCAGGCCTCGGGCGGCCGCTTCATCGTAGGCCTTTGCGTCGAGCAGGATGCCGCCCAGGACGCTCCGCTCGGCGTCAGGATTGGCTGGTAAAGTACGCTCGATGTTGTGCTCCATGACGGTGCTCATTGGCTAGCCCCTGCACGCTCGCGCCGGATTTGCTCACTAGGCGGGATGTAATTGGCAGGAAGTGCCACAACCGCCGGAGGGCGGCCAATGCTGGGGAGATGGTTCCGTTTTAGTTCCAACTGATCGAATTTTTCGCGCAGAGTGTCCATGGAGAGAACATTGGCCATCCAAAATTCGTCTCGCTGTACCCACCGGATCAGGTCGGCAATTGCCTGCGGCTCACGTTTGTCGATATCGAGCATCCGTTGCGCCGTGGTCGCCCATCGCCGTTCTTGCGCCGGCGTGACCCGGTAATCCGCCTTATTTTTTAGGATCTCGGATTTGAGTAGAGCAGCAAGTCTGCAGGCATCTTGCGAGGGTTGCTTTGAACTTGTCTTATGAAGTGGAAGTGCGCCTGAGTCCGAACTGATTTTCTGTTCGGACGTATTGTTTTTAGAAGATGAAGAAGAAGAAGAAGGGGACCCCCCAAAGGACCCCGCCAAGGATCCCCCTAAGGACCCCTCCAAGGTATCCTTCTGGTCGCGCTTGGGACGCGGGACGTTGGGATTGCTTAGGCTGTTTGCCCCGCCACTGGCGCGGGTTTCCCTAAGCTTTTCATCTTGCACCATGCGTCGGCTAAAGATGATCCCGTCATCGGTTCGACTGAACACCCCTGCATCCTCAAGCTCGCCGAGTAATCGCTCGACGTCTTCCGTGCTGCCACCGACCATGCGAGCAAGGACATGGGGAAGGATGGGCCTAAGGACGGGTGTTAGGGTATCCTTCCCCGTTGCAGGAAGGGTGAGATAACCGTAGGGAGACCCTTGGTGCATGAAAGAAAGCATGTCCATCCATAACCCACGGGCGGCAAGACAGCATGCACGTAGCGCCGTATCCTGCAACCAGTCGCCTGGGTAGAATTGAAAGCTCGGTCGTTTCAATCTGGGTACCGCCTTTCCGACGCCAAGCTTTCGAACTGAGGAAATATGCCTGGCATTGGCAAAGTCCCAGCGTTGCTCTCTGGTTTGGTTGAGTTGGGTTTGGGGCTTTTGGGCGCCGACTCTAGCCGATACCATGAATGCTTTTGTCCGTTTGCATTCTGAGTTCGATTGACGATGTGAAATCCAAGCCGGCGTAACTCGAGGATCCTGGCACCAAACTGGGAAATCTTTAGCTCCAATATCCGGGGCAGTGGCACCCAATCTCCGCGGGCGGCGATCAGCAGATCGAGAATCTGGCCGCGCTGGGTCGCGCCCGAGTCCTTCACAGCACACCTCCTGCGTGCCGCTCTGGAGCCCACTTTCGCATCTCGCGGTGCGCGATTGAGCCGATATGTTCAAGGTCTTCGTCGACCCCGTCTCCATCCTCCTCTGGAGGCATGGCGGCCAGTTGCTCGATAATGTCTTGCACTCGAGTCAGAATCCTGTCGAGGAGTTCTTCTCTTGTTGTGAAGAGGACACGGGCCCGATACCGCGCGATTCGGAGTTTCAGCTCCAAAGCGCCAACGACGGCGTTGCGGTGGAGGGACTCGATTGGGGGTTGAAACTGCGTCCCAGGTGTGATATTTGTTGCTTCGCTCATAGTTTCCTTCTTTGGCGGCCCGCCAGGCCGCCTTAGTTTTTTAAACCTCAAAACTTCCTTGCAGCGAAATAAAAGACCCGGTTTGCGCCCGGACCTCATTCGCTGGCAACCTGCTCCTTGGTTACGCCGACATCGCAATTGAACTTCCAGCGGAGAGGACGCCGCGCAATTGCATATCTCGGTTTTCGATGGCCGCGAGCAAAATCCTTTGCACGTTCGCCAACTCGTCTGGGCAAAGGTGGATCTGTTCGCATTCTGCAAGGCTTAACCGCATTCTGCTAATGCCGCATCGCTGAGCCAGTTCAAACTGGGTCAATGACGCCATTTTGCGAAGTTCTTTCAGGTTCTTGTCCACTTAATTTCTCCTCCAAACCTCTATAGCTGATTCGCTAGCGGTGCTGTTCTCTCCGCGTTTATGAGTGCTACGATCTGCCCGCGAGACCGCGCACCAATCGCAGGAATTGGGTAGTGTAGGTGATGTTTAGCGCCCGGCCGAGGACCAGAAACCAACTGCATCACGCCGCGCACCGCGCGCCAGGTACGATCAGAAGTCCAAGCGAATCGATCGCGGCCCGGCAGCTTTAGTCTCCTAACCAATCGATCGAAACACATCTCTTCGGCCGCCGCCCTGCCAGCGTGCCTGTGTTCAGCGCAGTTCGGCACAATCCCATGCTTCTCGAGTTGCTCTGCGTCATAGGACGAGAGCAAACACGCCTTGCCCCCCTGATGTACGGCCACTGGGAACACCTCTCCCTTGGGATTTTGTTTGCCAGGTAGATTTCGATAGCCTTCCTGGATGGCTATATCAACAGCAATGTTGCCGTACCTTAGCAGCCTAATTTGCAAGTGTCACGGACGGGGCGGACAGGGCGGAAAGAAAATTATTCCGGTGGGGAGTTTTTGACGGCTATGACGCTATCGGTGGTGAATCGCACGCTTCTAGTGCCATTATTTACGCGCACAAGATGCTTATGCTCGTAGACCGCCGTCTTGCTTAACTGGAGCGCGGCCATTGCCTCTTTGGCGTTCATCGAAGGATTATTGTGCGCATCATTCGTTTTGCGGCGAGCCTGAGTGAGATATCGATCCTGGGGATTAGCCTTGGCGGCTTCTGCGGCCTGATTGGTTGCCGCCGACGGCGCAAGTTGCATCGCCAAGCTAATCCGTGCTCCATGTTTTGCCTTCTCCAGGCCATATTCTAAACTGGAGTCAAATTTCAGGCGCCAGGTCCGAAGCAACTTCTCAGTAAGTTCGGAGGTGATTCGTTCGTCAAGTTTGCGGGGATCGTCCGGCCAGTTTCGCGTTTGCGCGACCCAAACTGGAGCACACCACGGCTCGGGGCGCCCAGATTCATAGCGGTCAAAATCGAGGGCGGGGCCGTCACAAGCCTGCCGTAACCAAATAAGTATCCGGGGAGTCCGGGGGGTTCCACAACCATCCAAAAAATCATCCAAGAAATCCTTGGTGCGGCTGCGCGCCCAAGAGGCGGGATCGTCAGCTACCCATTTGGGATTAGCTGCTAGGGCAATTTTCGCGAGGTCTGTTACGATCCCGCCAGCGATCTTCCTCAGATTCCACACCCAGTCGTTAAGACCCTTCTTGACTATCTGGTGTGCTCGCTCGAACGCTAGGTTCGGATCCTCTTCGGCCATGCAGGCCTGAAGTTGGCGGTGTGCTTCATACATGCCGTCCATGCTGGAAATGGCATCTTCCTCAAATAATTTTTGAACACTGTCGAGAACTGAGGCGGGCTGTTCTAATTGAAGTGGTTGCGAGTTCTTCAAGTGCCACCTTCTCGCGTGGCTTCTCGTTTATGGGAGTCACTGGAAAGGGCGGTCGAGAAGTACCGCCCCTTGTCACTTCTGGGAGCTACCCAGCAGCTATCCGGTTCTGAAGCGATTGTAGCGTGAGAGTCAAGCGGTGGACGCGCGGGTAGCAGGTCAGTCTGATTTCCACAGCTAGCGAGCAGGGTACATGCGTAACTACCGACGCCATCCACTGGTACAAAGCAGAAGCCGAAAACCACGTCGTTCGCGAGCGACCCGTTCTGAACGGCAATCCTGATCCTGACCACATCTCTACTTCATTCGTGGAGCGCAACAATCTTTCGATGCGGATGGGAATGCGTCGTTTTACGCGGCTCACCAAGGGATTCAGCAAGAAGCTAGAGAACCACGGGCACGCGATTGCCTTGTATTTCATGCACTACAACTTTTGCAGGGTTCACAAGACGTTGCGGGTGAACGCCAGCCATGGACGCGGGCCGAACGAGCATGTCTGGACGTTACTAGAATTGCTCAATTTGTTGCAAACAAAGGGATAACAAATAGACGTTTGCGGCGCCGTAACGCAGTATACTTGTTATGCGGATGGGTAAATCCTGAGGGTGCCGCGACGCCTTTTGGGTATCGTAAGCGCGGTGTAAACGCGCCGGTCTTGGGGGCCATCCACCAAAAAATTCGGACTTCAAATGGGCTCCCGTACTCGGGAGCCTTTTTTATGAGCTCGGTAATCTACCTTGACGAAAGCGGCGACCTTGGGTGGAATTTCTCTGCTCCTTATCGTCACGGGGGATCGAGCCGCTATTTAACTGTAGCGGCACTCTGCGTGCCATCCGACAAAAAACATATTCCGAAACGGGCGATTAAAGACCTTTACGATAAATTCAATTGGCCGACGAACGCGGAAAAGAAGTGGCAACAGATGACTCCAAGAGAAAGAGGGGCGTTTACTGCTGTAGCAGATGCAATGTGCAAGAAGCACCCAGATATTCATCTGCACGCCATAACGGTGAAGAAGGAGCGCGTTGAAGCCCACATTAGAAGTGATCACAACAAGCTGTACAACTACATGATCCGTCTCTGCGTGCTGGATTGCATGGGGAAGCACGGCCAGGTATCGTTCATTCCAGACCCGCGCTCAATCAAAGTACAAAGTGGCAACAGCCTCCATGATTATTTGCAAACGGAGCTTTGGTTCACTCTCAAGGTTAGAACGACGCTTACCACAACCCCGCTCGACAGCAAGAATTGCCGAGGTATTCAATTCGCAGACATGCTCGCGGGTCTCGTTCAGCATAGATTTGAAGATCGGTACTTCGATTACATCCGAGTGTGTATCCGTCACCTCAGGCTGAAAAAGCTATTTTTCGGCTAATCCATTAAATTCAAACTGCACCACTACCTGGAATGGAGGAACCGTGACAGGAATGAGGACAATTTTGAGCGGGTTCGCTAAGCAAGAGCTTTGCCGGTTCCGCTCTTGCCAGCGGATGCTCCCGACGCCGCCTTCTTCTGTGCTCCTGAGCTGAAGTAGTTCAAGCCACTCTTCGAAGCGACCAGTTCGAAGAACTCGCTCTTCGCTGATCTGAGTAGACCTTGGATTGTGGACCAATCTGCGACGAGAGCATGGTTGTCAGTCTCTTCAGCGTAGTCTTTGATTTGTTGGATACCGGCTGCAAGCTTGAGACCTTCGTTATCGAGCAGATAGGGCTTTCGCGAAAGCGGTAATGAAGTGTGTCCCTTCAACAGCTGCTTCCAGCCCTTAAATATCTTGTCAACAGCTTCTATCAGCGCGCTGACAGTCTTCGATGGATTCTGGGTGCAGTACGGTTGAAGCGTGTTAGACCAAAACGAGTCTGGACTAAGCGGTGTCATTGGGTTATTGACAGTGAGTTCCGGCAGTCCCATGGCTGGGTTGTTCGCTGGGAAGCGTGCCTCAAGACATTCATTCTCAGCGTATGCGATGGCAAATGCAGTCTGAAACACCGTTCTCTCCGCTTTTTCTGAGATCCTTGGTTCCCACATGTCGTCCGCATCAACCCACATCGGATAGGGGCGCTGTAGAAAAGTTCTAGCAAGCGAATACCAGAAGAACAATCTCTTCGCCACCTCAAGATTGGACGCGCAGAATCCCCAATGAGTCGGAGGTCCAGACAGACATCGGTTCTTTTTCGCATCCATGAACTGGCTGTTCAACCTAAACCAAGGTCTCTCAACAGTGGAGTGCTTGACTCTGCAAGGAGTGAGGTCGTCCATAAAGCCGATGAAACAACCATCCACTGCGCCGTAAGCCTTCTTGTTGCTCTGGCGCGCATCACCCAGAGGCAAGCCACCGACTGTCCTCTGGTTCCGCTCAGCTTTTCGTCTGTCACGCTTAAAGTCCAGCATCTTCTCGCCAGACCACTCTCTAATACTCGTTCGGTCCACTCCGATATGGACCTGTTCTGACTGATGGACTATCTGCTCACACGCTAGCTCCATCTCTTCTGGCGTTTCCCACGGAATCTCTGCAAGCTGCTTCTTCTTAACCCATGTCAGGTCGAAAACCGGGACACTGCGACTCTTGGCCAGTTTTTCGCCTTTGGCTTTGTACCTCCACACGGTAAAGGCCACAGGCCACGTTCCTTTCACGTCGAAGAACTCCCTGCCATTGACGAGAATGCCGGTCACGTCATCAAACGCCTCCAGCATGTGTGCCCTGATGTCCTCGAAGATGGCTCGCCTCGTAAGCCAAGCCGACTTCGTGAACAGCAGCAGCAGAGAGTCGTCCGGAAGCCCGTTCGACCGTGCAGCTTCGCAAATCAGTTTCATCTGGGCAAGGAAACAGCAGTAACGCTCGCTGCTTGCGTCCTCACCGGTGAGAAGCCTGATGGAGTCGTGAACCTTGTACCCGACGCCTTCCGCAACCTGGGAGTCGTCGCTCCGATATGGAGGGTTGCACAGGAATGCTAGAGGGCGGTCGGGGTTGTGTCCTTTTTCGGCTAGGTGCGTTCGGATTTCCTCAAGGTATTCCTCTGCACTGACATCCAAGAAGTTTAGGCCCTTGTTCTCGTCAACCCTTGGAACAACAGTGAACTTGCCGTTATGCCATTGGTCTCCCTGCATTCTCCGTTCCACTGCGAAGAGCAGCTCAGGCTCAATCTCGCTGACAACCTTATGTCTCAGCTCAAGCGGAGACCTCCAGTTGGTTACGAGATTTCCACTCCCGCAGGCTGGGTCTATGACAAGGTAGTTCTTTCCCAAGTTGGGAATGTATTGCTTCACAAGCCACATCACGAACTTGGACAGGTCGCGGTCGGTGAAGAAGATTCCGTGCTTGATGCGAAAGCTCTTATCAACAGCGTCAAGCGCTTCATCGTAGCGAGCGAAGAAATCATCTCGATCTTCTCCCGGCGCCAGATGCAAGAATCGGTTTTCGACGTAGTCCTTAAAGAGGCGTCTCTTGGCCGGAACGACATCGGTGATGGTCTCACCTTCGAGTGTGACCTTGTGTTTCACCTTGTCGCTGAGTGTGATAGTGGAACTCTCGTTCCATCCGTATACCATGGTGTAAAACGCTCTCACCACCTTTACCGGTTGGTCCGGATTGAAAAACTGCTTCATTTCTTTAAGGACTGAAGTGAAGTTCTTCAACGTGACTCTTTGGCGGACCTTCTGACCTTTCTCAATCGTCTTCTCAAACGCCTTGATTGTTTCGACTACCAAGTCCGCTTGCTGAAATAAGGTTCCTGCCAGTTCAGCACCATTCCACGTAGCCGACTTCAGCAAAGCATTCCGACGACTCCTGTATTTCTTCGCGAAAGACGTGCCAATCCGGTTGGGAGGACCTGTGGCATCTGAAACTTCGTCTCGAATCTCCTCAGGCAGTTCATCGACTTGCCAGACCACGAGAAAGTTCTTCGCAGCGACTATAATTTGGCTAAAGTCGAGTCCCTTATTCTTGTATGCCAGACCCTGAAACAATCCGCTCAGCCAGTCGTTTGTTTTGCCCTTGAGCTCCAGGACAAAAGAACCAGGCACGTAGCCGTCAGCTCGTTCAGCTTCCTTCTGTCTCGTGAAGGAATCCCCGTAGACCTCCCGGAAATACGCTAGAGCGAGGTCTTCGTTGGCCCGCTCTTCAGGACGGGACAGATATCTAAGTAAGCCCTCTATGTGGCTAGGAATAGACTTCGGCACTCTTCATGGCTCCAAGAGAGGAGCATGGAGTACCCAGCGACTAGGTCAGAAGATGCCTTAGGTAACAGTTGACTGAAAGGTTAAATCTCGGGGGTTCATGGCCCTTTGGGATCAGTCCGGCAATTCGATCCGGTCGGGGTGTTTCTTGTCGCGCTCGTGCTCTTCAGCAAGGACCCTCTCGAGCCAACGTGCTTGTTTCTCAGCGACCCATCTATCCGCGGACGCTGGATGGTGGGCGATGACGAACTCCTCGCCGCAACCGTCACACCGGACAGTGCCCATTTCCTGGGCATCCGGCGCTTTCTCTCGGCTCTGACCCTTTTTTATGGCCACTGCCCTCATCTACGGAACTTCTCCCGACCCGCTGACCGTTTAGGAATGCTTTGTTTACACCGCTCGGCGCGGCTGTTCAAGGCGAATCGGCGGTCCTTCGCTCCTGAAATCACTTCACTTTGAACAACATTGCTTTGCCTAATTTTTTCTTCAGTTTCCGTGCGCGTCCCAAGGCAACCATGACGTAGAGTGCGTTAAGGCGATCAAAGTACTCACCGAACAGATCCGGGCGGTGTCCTTGGGACTTGAGGGTACTTACTGTCACCCGCATACCCTTGAACCTGCGACTTATCGCTTCGGGAGCTTCCTGCGGAACAAGGGTGACCGAATAGTTGTTGGCTGACCGTGGCGCGGCGACCAAATAGCCGTTGTCCCCTTGGAAGACATTGTAGGTCTGCCTTTCGCCTTCTGCTTGACCGACGAACCTTGCGCCACTGAACAGATTCTTGACGGCCATATACTTCCTCCTCTGAGCTCATCACCTACTTGCTTTTTTGTTTCTTCTTCTCCTTCGCCCAGCGGGCCTGAACCGCCCTCCGGGCGATCTCGCTCCGCTGCTCAGGAGTCAGTTTCCTCGCTCGCGCTTTGCCACCCTTCCTTGCGAACTCCGTTGCATAAGAATCTTTGGACTTCGGCACGTTGAATCCCTTCGCGTTCGCTGTCAGTCTCCCACATCTTAGTACTTGCAGGCAAGTAGTTTTCCCTTGACAGCTATACTTGCTTGCAAGTATAGTTCGGGCATTGAAACGGGCCGAGCGAGTGCTGTCAACACTCACTCAGCCCTACCAAAGGAAACAACGGAGGTTTCCAGATGGCTACCCACGAAACTACCATCCATCCACTTCCGGGTAAACGGGCGAAGGCGCACGGCGTCCGACGGAGGCGGCCATGAACCCATGTAACCGCACCGATGCCGGGCTGATAGACGGCCTGTATTTCAGGGTCTCCAGCAACCGCCAAACCACAGAGAACCAGTTTGCTGACCTGCTCTCGATCGCCGAGAAGGACGCCTCGGAGCGCGATTGGACCGAAATTCGGCGACTCCTGTCGCAGGTCGTATACACGGAACAAAAAACCGGTTCGCGCGGTCTGAGGACCATTTACAGGATCCGCCCTGAGATCGTTGCACGGCTTGCTGACTTAGCGGTCTACGTTGAGCAGGGGATATCTGGGAAGGTGGGGGCGCGTCGGCGTCCGGTATTCGAGCGCATGAAGCAGGACGCAGCCCTGCGCAGATTTGATCGATTGCTGGTTTGGAAAGTGTCCCGCCTGGGCCGCAACATGCGAGAAATGATCTCCACGGTTTACGAACTTTCCGACGCTGGGATCACCACAATTCCGATAAAGTCCCAAACCGGTCCGCTCACTTCGAGCATGGGTAGATTGCTCTGGGCCGTGCAAGCTTGGGCTGCCGAGTTTGAAAACGATGAACGCTCGGAGAACATCAAATCCGGCCTCAAGAAAGCCATCGAGGATGGCAAGAAGCTTGGTCGCCCGCGGGTGGATATTGACCGATCTCAGGTTGAGGCTCTTCGCGCTTCTGGGGCGTCCTGGCGCGCGATCGCCGCAAGGCTGGGTTGGGGTAGGAACGGTCCACCGAACCTCACAGCGGCGTTCCAAAATCCCCTGCGGGGCCATTTCTCCCAGTCAGTCAGACCTCAACCTTGCGACCCACATTCTCTGTGGGCCCGCGAACCAATAACCGCACGTCAAAACCATTTTAAGGAGGCAACAATGGCTAAGAGTAAAACCACTGCACTGGCTATACGTAAGAGCACTCCAACCTGTCAGCCCGTCACAGGACCGCGACACAGCCAACGAGCATGCAAGTGTGAAATCAGCCCAGAAGACAAACTAGCCGTCATCGCGCTTCAGATTATGGATGACGAGGACGCTGCCGAAAAGTACAGGGCCCGCAAGGGCGCATTGATGGAGAAATTTTGGGATAGTTCCGTGATGGACGTTGTCTTCCAGCAAGTATTTGCTGCGCTTGCAAAGGGCAGGGGCGACGCAGATGCGAATGTAGCTCTAAACGAGTTTACCGCTGCGATTGTGGTGGCCGCGAAACAGTGCGGCATCGCGTAACGAGAATCAATCAGCCAACGAACGGCGCTCTTCGGGGCGCCGTCAGCGGTCACGAATCAATATCGGACATCCAAACAGGCCCTTCGAAGGAGGACACTATGGCTGCATTGAAGAAAGACAGGAACAAAGTCGTCTGCATCCGCTCAGTCAACGATCAACCTCATGCGAGGCGTCCGTTCGCTTCCACTCACCGCGCCAAAGTGCTTCAGATGCCGCGGGCGCTGGCCCGAACTGATCGCGATCACATACGCCGCGCGCCAGTAGATGGCAACTTGATCGACGCAGCTTGGCTGGATTACAAACTGCGCCGCATTGATTTGGACCGAGAAAGGTACTTCGCTTTGCTGGCAATCCGGGACAGTTTTTCCTCCGGTTCGTTCGCCATCCCTTCAGGGATGGATCAGGTGTTGCGTGGGTTGGAACGCGAACATTTGGCAAGACCGATAGCCCACGGCGGACGCACCGTAACGTGGCAGTTAACTTGGGCGGGAACGATCATGCTTAGAGCTGCCGAAATTTGGCTGAGCGATTCTCCACCACCGCCACCCAAACCAACCCATCACGCAGTAGTACTTCAACGGCCATGCGCCGTTGGTAAAAGAGCTGCCTGAATAGCTGGGTCCGCCCGGCGCATCTGGCCCCGGATAACCGTCGGGGCCTTTTCTTTTCGGCAATTCTAGGTCGTTGGAGGGTAAGATCTGAGTCTTTGTCCAAGACTAAAACTCAAGGAGCGCATTCAAAATGCCATCAGAGAAAAAACAGCCATACGTGGCGAAGGTAGCTCTCAAGATGAGCTTCCCAGAGCAGAGGTATTCCAAAAACGGAGAGATCTTGGAAATTCATACCAAGGGCAACGGCTCAAGCGTACCAATCGCCATAACGAGGGCGGTCCGCTCCGGGTTCAAGCACCCTGCCATCAAACGGAAGAGCCCGACATATATCAACATGTCCGTGACGGTACTTTCCCGATGGCTTCTGGACGATGTCGTTTCTGTAAAACTGCAGTAGGAGCAGCAAACGCAACCGCCTGCTACGTCCCAACGGCTCCCAAGCAATAACTTTCTAGACTCAGGGACCATGTGGGCGGTGATGGCGAGAGATTCTGGTAGTGGTGCAGTTTGAATTTAATGGGCAATCACAGTGGAAGATGGCTTGAGACGGAAGGTCGTGACGTGCTTGACGTAGCAATCCTCATGGACGGCCTTGCCGTTTTCATCGGCACACAGATCAGTCTGTAAATCTACCGGCCTTGCGCAAATTGTACAGGCCATTTCTTGGAAGGGGTGACCACCCATAAATGCCTCCTTTGGACGGTCACAGGTAGAGTAGAGGAAAACTGCAGCAGGTACTGAGCACAATTGACCAGGACTCCCTTGCCAGCAGTTCCTGGATGTTGATGCAGCTCCTCAACTCTCCGGGGTTCCTCAGTTGATCTGCTGTGGAGCTTGTTTGCCGAAGCGCCGAGCCGGTTTTCAGGTGATACTCATTGGCCGGTTTTGGGTGATCGCTGAGGTTCTAAGAGCGCCTAACAAAACCTCCCTCATCGCTCGACTGTCCACAAAGAGCGCAACATCTCTCAAAGGCGTGGAGGTGTTGTACTGCTCATGCTTGCGAGGAAGAACTTGCTTGACTCAGGCGGAGCAGATATGTGAGTTACGTCCGCCCCGTCATGATTCAGGTACGCAGCAACTAATCTCTTGGCGAGGCTCCGAGGCCGTGGATGTGATACCACTGGCCCATTCTCTGTTGCAGCAGCTTGCGAACCTTCTCAGGGAGCGTGATCTTCAGGGTTTGGCGGGTCTCGCTTCGTGCAAACGATGTGCCGCTGTTGCTGCCCTGACTTGGGATCGCCAAATAAGCGTGAAATTCGTCGGTACTGATCTGGAAGGCGATGCCCGCGATCTCGCCACGAGAATTGATGCCGTTTGCGTCGATTAGAATTAGCGATGAAGCAGCGGGAATCAGGGCATTGAGATCGGTCATCACTCCGTTCTCCCAGAGGAACGGGCGTTCGCCTCTTGCGCCGAACGAGTCGCCAACGACTTGGCCTTCATTGTTAATGCCGAGGGCAACGCTGAAGATGTCGCCGGGAAGCTTACCGAGATCGGTGATCACCCCGTCCTGCCAGAGGAAGGCATGAGAGGTTGTGTCACCCGGCAGGTGGGAAAAACCGACCACTTTACCTTGGTTATTGATGGCCTCCGCTCCGCTGAACGTGCCTCCGAGATTGCCGAGGTCAGTCGCTGTCCCGTTTTGCCACAGTAACGCGTGGCCGTCCCTGCAGCCAGCCGTGAATCCGGCAGCTTGTCCTTTGTCGTTGATTGCACGAGCGACCCCTGCAAGGTCTCCGGGAAACATAGGGAGTTCTTGGATCACTCCTTTTTCCCAGACGACAGGCGTAGCCAGCCCTTGGAGGCAGGGTGGTACCTGCGTTGTACTCTCTGCTGCTCCGGCTACTTGGCCTCGGTTGTTGATTTGGTTTGCAATGCCGTTATTACCGCCCAGCGTGGGCAGAGCGCTCATAACACCGTCCTGCCAAACGAACGGAAGGCATATGAGGTGAGTACCGAAACCGCAAAAGTCTTCCCCATTTGGGTCTGGAGTGGAAGTCTCGGCACCACCTCCGATCTCACCCCTCTCATTGGGCGGCGCAAACGCTGGAATGCTGTCCGGCCCTCCGAGTGTGCCGAGGTCAGTCATCACGCCGTGCCGCCAAAGAAAGGCGTGCGCGTTTTGGTCTCCCAGCAGGCTCGAAAGACCGGTGACCAAGCCGTTATTGCTATTGCCTAGAGCCACGCTAAAGCTCCCGCCCAGCGTGCCGAGGTCGGTCACGGTATAGCGAGGCTGCTGAGCAGCCATCTGAATCGAAGTGGCAAGCGCGGCGAATAAGGTTATAGCGGTAACGCACGTCAATATTCTGGATTTCAATCTTGCCTCCTCTGTGTGCTGGCTGGAAGCCGAGGGGCCGGTTCAGTCGAACCACTGCGTAGGAACGGGTAGGAGGGTACGGCTGAACGCCATCACCCTACGCCTAAAACCAGCTTGTGTGCAAGGCAAATTATTGCGGCAAATTATTGCGGATAGGACGCCGGATGCCACGTCAGACGGCGCTTCTCAGCCCAGATAAGCACGGCCTGTGCAGTAACAATGGCAG
>WNFI01028832.1_pt1 | contig 16124 bp, 13 predicted proteins | sample 5400471 | NCBI WGS metagenome assembly WNFI01 (sample SAMN13153348, study PRJNA577476) | soil metagenome | isolation source: 100 cm saprolite on Douglas fir-dominated hillslope | place: USA:California | collected 2013-09-17 | reverse complement strand
CGCGAAGATACGTACGGCAGCTTCGAGAATGGCTTGCCGGTTATCCTGTAAAGGTTTAGCGTCAAGGAGTCCGCGTTGGACCAGTTCTGCCCGTAATTCCTCTTTCCCGTCAGTAAAATGATAATAGAAGGCTGGTCGCGAGAGTTCCGCTGTTTTGATAATCTCTTCAATCGTTATATCATCGAAAGGACGCTCTTCTGCGAGCATTTTCGCGGCTTGAATAATGCGTTCTCTCCCGCTACATTTTCCTTTATCAAATTGCTGTTCAGCCATCTACACCAACCTTAAAACTACATTTATATCATGCAGTAACTAGAACTATACTATACAGTAGCCTTATACAGTATAGTATGGTGAGTTAGTAAAGTCAAGGATGATGCGAGGTAATGTATGGATTGCGACTATTCTACTACAGTAGCCCTTTAAGATAAACATAGCGTTGTAACTCTTCAAGGCGTTTCTGCTCTTGACTCCTCACTGCCTGCGGCAGTTCGTAAGTATTTTTGGGTGCAGGCGGCGCAGTCGCAGACTACACCGCCTGCACCCAATGTAAGAGGGCGAGTTATGGTATCTGAGACAGCATTGCCCGCACTCAATGTAAGAGAGAGGGAGTTAATGGACTATGGCCTATGCCAGCTCCTTTTGAAGTGTATATCTGGCTTCAGGTATGGTACAGCGGAAGATAAGTTCATAATTGCCAATAGTGATGCGGTCACCATCTGTAAGAATATATCCGGTCTCATCTGCCAGCTTCTGGCCGTTTACCAAGACTCCATTGGTACTGCGCTGGTCGGAGATGACATATTGATCATCAATATTTTTGAGTAGTGCATGGTGTCGTGATGTCGAAGTATCCTGGTTAAGCAAGATATCATCCGAACCGGCTCTACCAAGCCAGGTTTCGTTTTGTGCTAGCATAAACGCATAAGGCTGCTCAGTGGTCATGAAGCTGATGAGGAGACGTGGTGAAATTGCCGGTTGATATCGACTCGCCTCCAATCTTTCCTGGTGTTCGCTGCGCTCCTGTTCTGTGGGAATAGTAGTTTCTTGCGGCTCACTGGGCTCTTGTTCCTGGGAAGCATCTGTTTGCGGAGATGTGGGTTCAGGTACTGAGGATGATAGCGGTTGGAATACATCAGGAGCAGGCTGTGGTAACGGCTCGGGGGCAGGCTGTGGCTCGGGTTCTGGTGTAGGCAGTGGCAGCGGTTCGGGAGCAGGTTGAGGTAGCGGTTCAGGGGCAGGTTGAGGCAAAGGCTCGGGAGAAGGTTGATGTGCGACGTATGTTTCGCTGGTGAAAGAAGAGGGTGCAGGAAGCAGTTCGCCCTGGTGCAGGATCTCTGCAACATCGGTCAAGGTAGTTGATGTGGTTTGAAGAACAGGCTCAGATGAATACGGAGATTGTATTTCAGCCTCAATTACAGGAACTTGTTCAGCGTTATTTGCTTCTTCAGACTGCGGATCACCTTCTTGGGCCGGATTAAACAAAGGGTCTGCCTGGAAGGTGTCTATGGACTGAGGGGAGGTCGCAGGCAGCGATGGCGTAGTTGGTGGGGCTGCTGAATAAGATGGAGCAGTGAGAGATGCCACCAGTGCATCCGCGAACGCGAGCATAGATGGATAGCGGTCTTCTGGCTGAGCTGCTAGCGCACGATAGAGAATATCTTCCTGCTCAAGCGTTACATGGTGATTAAGCGAGGTGAGAGGCGTAAGGGATTCGCTCAGCTTAAGTTGTTCAATTTCCTCAGGCGAACCAAGATAAGGGGGACGCCCGGCGAGCCAGAAGTAAAGCAGGGCCGCAAGCGCAAATTGATCGCTGGCAACCACCGCTCGTTTCTTTGATTGTTCGGGGGCTGCGGTAATTGGCAATAGCTGGATTTGTGGTTGACCAAAGCGGCGTATGAATTCACTCAGACCAACATCGGCAAGTAAAAATGGGGTAAAATTGAGTTCACCATCGATATTTGAAGTACGGTGAAGCAGGATATTTGAGAGTGTAATGCCACCATGCAGGCAGCCATACGTATGCAAGTAGTGAAGCGCCTGGGCAGCCTCTCATCGATTTCCCCATAATCGAGAATTGTTGCCAGGTAGGGATGATTAAGCAGACTGATGCTGTGCATCTCGCGAAAGAATTGACGACGCGCAAATTCGGGTAGAGGTAGCCATGGATGGATGAGTTTCAGCGTTATTGTGCGCTGGAGTATGGTATCTTTGGCTTCATAACTCTCGCCTGATACACTATTACCCAGGTGTCGAACGATATGATAGCGTTCAAAACGTTGACCTGCTTCCAATACTGGCATAGTGCGTCCTCACTTTTGCTTTTGAAGTTATGCATAAGGTTGCTAGCTAGATGTATATCATTGTAACACAGAGGGTCTTAGGCACATCAAATAATGAAACATGGTGGTACTATCTTGCTCGACTAGTTCTTGAACGGTATGCTATACTAGCCTGCGGATTCAGGCGCATCCAGGAGATGCATACAATAACAAAAAAGGATGGTCGCGGCATTGATACCACTACAGAAGAAAACACAGCCGGGTGTTGGTAAAGACGATAAAAAGTTACCAGGTTCAGTGACAGACCATTCGTATACATTTCTCAGAATTCCAGCAAGCGAGTGGCTTATTTTGTTGGTGCTATCTCTGGTTGCCCTCATTCCCCGGATACTCCTTGCCAGGCGACTCGACCAGGTGACGGATGAGATCATCTATATTATGGGTGGAAAAACATACTTACCACTGCTGTTCCACTTAAATATAACCTCGGACCTATGGACATTTAACTATGAACATCCTCCTGTAGCGAAAATACTTATTGGCCTTTGTTTGTATCTCGATGCCCATCTAGGTTACTTGCTCAACGTCTTATTTGTAGCTCGTATTCCCAGTATTGTGCTGGGTACCGTGTTGGTAGGAGCGATTTACTGGTTGGGACGGGCGCCCTTCGGACGTGTAATTGCTCTCCTCGCCGCGCTCTGCCTGGCCGTGAGTCCCTGGCTGGTCTATTTTAGCGCTCTTGCCTATCTCGATATGACAATGACGGCACTTGTTACCCTTGCCTACCTCGTACTCTGGCCTGCTTTGCGCCAGCCACGCCTGTATTTACTCTCGGCTGCACTATTAGGAGTTGCCGTAGCGAGTAAATATACAGCAGCCCTGGCCGTGCCGGGAATGCTGCTGTTCGTTGCCTACTATTATCTAGTCATTTACCGCCGCATACCTGCGGCTGAGCGGAAGCCTGTGCCCTGGCAGTGGTTGCTTGGTGCGCTTGTGCTCGCGCCCGTTACATTCTTCATTGTTGACCCGGCTATCTGGCGTGATCCTTTAAACCTGTTTATCAATAGTCTGTTGTTCGAATGGCATCATTCAATCAATGGCCACTTGACATTTATTGCAGGACAATACAGCGGCCATGTTCCTCACTGGGCCGTATTGTTTATTCTTATTACCAAGCTCAGTGTTTTTGTCACCCTCCCAGCTCTATTTTTCGGTATCTTTGCTGTAATACAACTGGTGCGCTATCACTTACACCGTTCGCGTCTACCATTACATGATGTTGCAGGTATCGCTTTCCTGTTTATCTGGCTTGGCTCTATGCTCAGCATGTTTAGCCTATTGAATATTGTCGTTGGCACACACTATCTGCTGCCATTAACTCCGCCTATTGCTCTAGCAGGAGCCTTTGGCCTGGCTACCATCTTGCGCTATCATAAGATGGCACTGTTCCAAACAAAAGTTGCCAATGAACCGGCAACAGTAGATGAAGTGGCAGCAGCAAAGACTACTCTGATCGCTAGACCGCAGGTTAATCCGCGTGCTGCAGCGCTGCTGGTGGCGCTCTTACTCCTTTTTGTTGGACCTCATCTACTGGGCCTGATGACGGTTAATGGTGCAGAGGGCTATACCAGCGAAGTGTTTCATGGTGAGAATACAGCTTTACAGGTGGCATATCCAGCATATCGTGAAGCAGGTTTGTGGCTAATGGCCCATACTCATACGTCTAGTTGCCTATGCATTTAGTACAACGTGGTTATGCTATTCCTGCCGCCTGGCTTAAGCATACAGTACATATTATTATGGGTGGCGATACAACGTACTGTTTTATATTGGCGCGAGATCCTGCTACAATTTCCTAATGGAGGGAGGCTGTCTACCAGAGCATGAGTACTGAACCCGCTGATTCTATGGTCACTGCTTCGGCGTCATCAGCAGAGGCAAAAAGAGAAGATACTACCCATGAAATTCAACCTATGTCAGTCCCGCGATGGTACTGGCAAGATGCTCTCTATCTTCTTGTTATGGTTGTGCTTGTGGTCGCGATGGCTTATCGTTATACGCCAAATTTGAATGGAGAGGTGGCAGGTGAGTGGTGGGATCCCCTCCTCAATATGTGGACGCTCTCCTGGGATACAAGAACGCTCTTGCATGATCCAACCCATTTATGGCAAGCTCAGTTACTCTATCCGAGCAATCTCTCATTGTCTTTTTCAGAGAACTTGCTGGGTGAGACGGTCTTTTTTGCACCTTTCTACTTGTTCACACATAACCCTGTGTTTGCGTATAACATGACATTCTATCTCACATTTTTATTGTGCGGCATAAGTATGTATATCATGGCGCGCTACTACACAGGAAAGCCTTTTGCTGCATTTGTGGCAGCTTTGATCTATGCCTTTGCCCCTTATCGCATAGCGCAAGTTGATCATATACATATTCTCTCTGGCGAGTGGATGCCTTTGGCCTTCCTCTCTATTGATCTCTCGCTGCGCTATGGGCGTTGGCGTTACTGGATTTTGTTTGGCCTTTTTTATATGCTCCAGTTACTAAGTAGTGTGTATTACGGTATCTTTCTGAGCTATGCCATACTTGCCTTTGTGTTCATCCGGTATACGTTGCCTTTCATTGCCCAGGTGCGTGCGCGCAAAGGTACCTATATCGTCTCTCTTTTACGAAAAAGCCTGCGCCCAGTAGTTGTGTTTGCTGTGCTGTTAACCATACTAGGAATACTCATGGCACCTTATCTGGCGTCTTTGCGCAGCGGTTTCTCCCGTTCGTTGGGTCAATCAGCAGGATATGCCGCCTTTGTGCGCGACTTTATCTTTGCTGTTCCATTTAACTGGTTATATGGAACGAGTTATTATAATGGTGCGCTTCTCCCCTATGACAGCGAACACTACCTTTTTCTAGGCCTGGCGACAATGGCTCTTGCGCTGATAGGTATTGTCCTGGCTTTCCGGCAAAAAAATCCGGCTTTGCGTCCGTACGTATGGACTGCGCTGATTGTCTTGCTCTTCGCTTTTGGGCCGGTGCTGCAATATTCTACTCCTGGCGGAGGACCGTTTGTGGCAGCTGCATCGAAATTTCTTGGGAAGATTGCATTGCCGCCTAATCCACCCAATGTGTTTATGCCCTGGGCCCTGGCTTACTTCGTGCTTCCTGGTTTTGCGGGTTTGCGCGTACCGGCGCGCTTGATCGGAGTACTGCTCATTATGCTCGCTTTACTGGCTGCTCATGCTATCTCGTGGCTGCAAAGTAAAGCAGGTGGGAATGGGTCGGGCTCAAAAAGCGCTACGTTGAATGGAAGAGCAGATACAATCTCTTGGCTTTCATTCTACAGAAGAATAGCATTACGCGGCTTGCTGGTGCTATTACCCTGTATGGTTGAACTTCCCATGGCATATTTCAATGAGGTCTATTCTTTTAAAGATGAGGCCTGGTATGACTACTATGCGATTTATCACACGCACCCTCTTGTAAACGGATGGAGTGGTTATCGACCGCCCTTAACCGATCATATAGCGTCCTTGCTCATGAACTTTCCATCAAAAACGAGCGTGGCTACGTTAAAACAGTATCACATTCAGTATGTTGTACTTCATCTTCAATTCTATACTACTACCATGGCAACAACGATCCTGGCTCAGATGAAATCTAATCCTGAGCTGCAGCGTGTTGCGCAATTTGGTAATGATTCAGTCTGGCAGGTGATATAAATTATGAAACGTGCTCCAACGCGAGATATTCTCTGGTTATTCTTTGGTACTCGCCTGATCCTGATCATGGTGACCTACATTGCTTTTGTTCTGATCACGGCACCAAAATATTCGAGCATACCTGTTGATACTATGGGGCTATTTACCTCCTGGAACCACTGGGATGCAGCAAACTATGTACGCATTGCTCAGTTTGGCTACCGACCACCCTACGATTTTGCGTTTTTCCCTTTGTTGCCTCTGCTGATCTCGCTTATCTCGCACATTTTAGGCAGTTGGAGCTATTTGCTCGTTGGAACGATCATTACCAACGCAGCGTTACTGGGAGCACTCTTTGTGCTCTATCAACTGGCTACGGATATCGGTGGTGACAAGGTTGCGCGGCGAACTTTGCTCTACCTATGTATATTCCCAACCGCCTTCTACTTCTTTGCTGCTTATAACGAATCACTTTTTCTTTTACTCTCGGCGAGCACTTTTCTGGCGATGCGCCGCCAGAACTGGTGGCTGGCTGGCTGCCTGGGGCTACTGGCTTCACTGACACGCTCAGCCGGTATCTTGCTCGTTATACCCTACCTGGTTGAGGTGTGGATCTCACAGGAGAGTATTGCTGCCAGCCGACAAAAGCTGCTGCTTAGAGTTTTACCCGTCATATTGATTCCGCTGGGAACGGTCCTTTATAGTATCTATTGCTGGCATGTGACAGGTAATCCTATTGTTTTTGCAACTGTGCAGAGCCATTGGGGGAGACATACAAAATGGCCCTGGGATGGAATATTTCGTGCTCTCTACGACCTTTTCTGGGTACAACCCTTTGGTTCATTTAATGAGGTTCACATTATTCTGGATTTGACCGCTACCCTAGGTTTCATCCTCCTGGCCGTTCTTGGTTGGCGCAAGCTGCGTTTGAGCTATAGCGTGTGGATAGCTATCCTGCTGGTATTTATGCTCCTCAGCCCTGGTTGCGACGCTGAGTATTCTATTTATTATGAATCGTTGGATGGTTTAGGGGTAGCTTATGAGCAAAAAAGATTTAGCTGCATTACCAATAGCCGAGGAGCCCATTGCTACAACGCCTACCAAGTTATCAGATACTTCAACACGAGGTGTGTTGATTTGTACGATCATATTAATTTTCTGTACATTGATAAGTGTTACTCCGCTATTACGCCTGGCTGGCAAAACGTTTCTTTTGTCCTTGCCAACAAATCCTGTCTTACTCTGGTGGGGTAGCTGGCTACCCTCTTACATACGTACGGCACAGACCTATCGCGCCTCAATGATTACGACAAATGACACTGAGTTTTTAGTGCTGACAGTCGTGGCTTTCATCACCTATGGTCTGTGTGCGTTTTTTATCCGGCGACAACCACAACAAGCCAACTATAGCCGCGTTTTACGCCTGATCTGGTTAGGCACGATAATTGTAGGCCTGATCTATGTATTTACTCCCGCGATGCTCTCGCGCGATATTTTTGTGTATGCCGGCTATGGTCGAACAATAGTTGCGCACCATACCAATCCCTACTTCGTTACACCATCGGCTTTTCCCCAGGATATCATAACAACCTATGATGACTGGCAATTTGCTACCTCAGCCTATGGGCCAGCGTGGCTCGTCGTCTGCTCTTTCTGGTCACTACTGATGGGTGCTTATCCTCTGGGATATCTGCTTGCCTTCCGCTTATTTGGGCTTGGCGCTCACCTGTTAAACACTGTGTTCGTGGCTACTATCTTGAAGAAGCTGGGTCGTTCACCGCGCACAGTCACACAAGGTACGCTTCTCTATGCCTGGAATCCCCTGGCATTAATGGAGAGTAGCCTTAGCGGGCATAACGACACGTTTATGGTTACTTTGATCTTACTTGGCGCATTGCTCTGTGTTCGCGCAGAACAGCGTGGATTTACGCGTCCATCCGACTATTTACCTCCTGTTATCGCTTTTACCCTTGCCACGCTTGTCAAGTTTACAGCTGCTCCTGTTATTGCTTTCTACATTATATTGCTAGCCTATCGCGTACTTCATCTACGGGCATCGGTGCCTGGTATAGAACAGCAAGAAGTAAGTGGAGATAGAAAAGCTGCCTGGTTGAAGATATTGTTGACTATTGCTGCTGGTGGTTTGCTTGCGTTCGCCTTCTATGCCCTTTTCTGGATCGGACATAGCATCCATGATATCATCAGTAGCTTTGCCTCTCCGCCATCAGCGTATTATGCGGCAAATTCTATCTTACTTGCTTTTTATGACTGGGTGAAAAATCACGGTCTGCCGCCCACTTCGTCCTGGACGTACTGGCCAGTGTCTATATTGAGCAATCATGGTGTATGGAATGTGATCAACCTGGTCACATTGGTTGGCATGGTTATCATTGGAGCTATCTGGTTATGGCGCTCGCCAACTACCCAGACGCTCATATTCGCCTCCCTGGCTACCCTGGGAGTATTGCTCCTTGTTACTCCCTGGTTTTTTCCCTGGTACGTCACCTGGTTAGTTGGTCTTGCCGCTGCCTGTTTACCTCACCGCAGCGAACACTATGGCAGAGCATTCGTTGCCTTTGCCTTCACTTATTCTGCGACAGCTTATACTACCTATCTCTTTATGTTTTGTTTGCAATAGAGATTACCGGTTTCACTTAAGGATTCATCATGCACTGGCTATCAATTCTAAGAGCGGGAACACTTAGTTTATTACATGAACCGTTAGCGGCTTTCATCTCTCTAGAAACTTTACGGCAAGCTTTGGCGGTAATGGGATATCCAGCAGTGATGCTTTTCATCATGATCGAAAGTTCGGGCATTCCCTTTCCTGGCGAAACTATGCTCCTGCTGGCGTCATTTTACGCTGCGATTGATCACCAGTTACAACTGCCTTTTATTATTGCCTGTGCGGCCTTCGGTGCGATACTTGGGGATAATATCGGTTACTACATAGGGCGTACGGGTGGACGTGCATTTGCTGAGCGTTTTGGCCGTTATATCTTCCTGAAGCCGGCACACCTTGATCGGGCCGAAAGGTTCTTTGCCAAACATGGTGATAAAACGGTCTTCTTCGGTCGCTTTGTCTCCATTTTACGCACATGGTCTGCCTTTTTAGCTGGCGTTCACCAGATGCGCTGGCGTACTTTTTTGATCTATAATGCTGCTGGCGGGATTGTGTGGGCCGTCATTTTTGGCACACTTGGCTATCTAGCTGGCGGTCTCTTTCACAACGACTTCGGCCAGGTAGAACGACTTGCTAGAACTGTCAGCTGGATAGGCGCGGCTGTTATAGTAGTTGCAGCTCTGGCGATCTTCTTTTTCGTACGTATGCGCCTCAAACGCTCTTCTGCCAAAGCGCTACAAACTGCTCCAACCACGCATGCTGAACTTACTCCAGAGATTGCTGATGCGAAAGCAGAGCCAGTATATACGGATGCTTCGCTTTAGCAGACAAATAATATGAGATATAATGATGGAGCCACCCTATCTTTAGGCAAATGCTGACTTACGAGTGTTTGCTGGGCGGGAAAGAGTTGTATATCAACGTAGATAGCATATTACAAGTCATTGAGAAAGGCGGGAGCCATCATGCAAGAAATCTACATTCTCGCGGGAGCAAGAACACCGGTTGGTGTGTTACAAGGATCGCTCTCTGATGTGAGTGCGATAGACCTTGGCGTTGTAGCTGCACGGGGAGCTTTAGAGCGGAGTGGAGTTGATCCCCAGCTCATCGATCAGGTGGTGATAGGCAATGTCATTCAGAGTAGTAAAGATGCCATCTATTTTGCCCGCCACGTGGCATTGAAAGCAGGTGTGCCTATCGATACACCCGCTTTAACAGTCAATCGTTTATGTGGTTCTGGTCTCCAGGCAGTTGTGAGTGTGGCCCAGATGCTTCAATTGGGTGAAGGGCAGATTGCGCTTGCCGGAGGTGCGGAAAATATGACCCAGGCGCCACATGTCCTGCGTGGGGCACGTGGTGGCTATAAGCTCGGGCAGGCGCCCCAACTGGAAGACAGTTTATGGGAGGGCCTTATAGACAGCTACATTGGCTGCGGTATGGCGATTACTGCCGAGAACCTGGCGGAGAAATATGAACTGACGCGTGAACAGGTAGACGAATATGCGTTGCGCAGTCAGACGACGGCCCGCCATGCTCAACAAGCGGGTTGGCTTGCCGAAGAGATTGTCCCTGTGACTGTCAAAGATCGTAAGGGCAATGCCATCGAAATTACTAAGGATGAAGGTATACGAGATACTTCTTTAGAAGCCCTGGCCAAGTTATCGGCCCGTTTTCGTAAGGGCGGTGTTGTGACTCCTGGCAATGCCAGCGGTATTAATGATGCTGGCGCCTGTGTTGTACTTGCTACGGGCGATGCTGTGAAGCAGCATAACTTAAAGCCGATGGCACGCCTTATTTCCTGGGGAATAGTTGGCGTACCGCCAGAAATCATGGGCATCGGACCTGCCCCGGCTATTCGCCAGGCGTTGAAACGTGCCGACTTGAGTGTATCCGACCTGGATCGTGTGGAAGTAAATGAAGCGTTCTCGCCTCAGTATCTCGCGGTGGAGAAAGAGTTAGGTTTGGATCGCAATAAGACTAATGTCAATGGCGGCGCCATCTCGATTGGTCATCCCCTGGCGGCCAGCGGCGCTCGCTTGACAATTACCTTGATGCATGAATTACGCCGTCAACACCTCAAGTATGGAGCCGCTGCACTTTGTATTGGCGGTGGGCAAGGCATCGCTGCGATCATCGAAAACGTAGGCTAGATGTTAAGAAGGTCGAAAAAAGTGTTGACCGAACACGGTCGTTAAGCTCTTCAGCTCTGATGATACTGTGGGGGCAGCTCCATGGGAAAATAAGACATCGCCGTCTCACCCGCCCACATGGGCGGTTTTTCTACGTCTGTGGCATGCCTTCCAGTGCTTGCACCAGCGTATCTATCTCTTCCTCTGTATTATAAAAACCTGTTGACACCCGCAGGCAGTTGAAAGAGGGGATGTTACGAATGTGGATATTGTGGATGTCACGTAGGTGGCTGACGACATCTTCTGCTTTGTGTCCCTCATATGTGAATGAAATCAGGCCACTTACACGAGGCTCAGGCGTGAGCATAGTAAGGCCAGGCACATTTTTTAAGGCATTGTATGCATAGCCATGCAGGGCAGAGATGCGCGCAAATAGCCACTCGTAGCCAACTGTCTCCTCTAACCATTTAAGCACGGCTGCCTGCCCGGCGACGGCCGCGGTTTGACGTCCGCCCCATTTCTGCATGGGAATGGCGTAGAAATCAACGCCAAGAGCCTTTATATCAATGGGTATTGCTCCAGCCGATTGTGCTCCATCGACCAGCACGGGTATACCAAACTCGCGGCCCATATAGCCGACTTCGCTAACATTCAGGAGGGCGCCCGTCGTCCAGGCTACGTGTGAAAGCACGATCAGGCGTGTGCGAGGAGTGACCAGGTCAGCGATAGCCTTGAGAACGGGGCGCTCGGCCACAGGGCCGATATCAGCGAAACGGATTGTTATACCGAAACGATCTCGTATCTGATAAAGAGGAGCAAGAGCGCTGATATGTTCGTGATTAGTGGTGATGACCTCATCACCTTCACGCCAGTTAATGCCATAGCTAATAATGTTCATCCCTTCGCCAGTATTGTCGGTCAAGGCGATCTCGCTTACATCTGCGTTGAGAAGGCGCGCAACAAGGTTCCTGTGTTGAGATAGAGATGAGCTGTGGTAGCAGGCATGGCCTGGCGAATACGTTGCAGGGGCGAAAGTTGTGAATGGTCGGACAAGATATGACTCCTTTATGCGTTGAGGTCGGATTTGTTCTGCATGTTAGCTAAAAACATGGTGATGCAACTCCTAGCACAAAGTATATCTTAAAAAATCAGCTCTTGTCTAACGCAGGAATCCTTCCTGGTGAATTGAAAGTCGCTCGTAAGCCTGGCGAAGGTGATCGCTCCTTGACAGGTGAAATCTTGTATCTCAGGTGCTAGCCCTATTGTCCTATGATGAATTGGTGGTATATTCTTTGCTATCGTGCCAGGCGCACGTTGGCCGGGAAGCCACTAAAGCGAGCTTGCAGCACTTCAGAGCCCTGCTGATTAATGAATGCGGCCGTTGCGTGTACAACGCGTTTGGCTTCATCTTTCTCCTGGATAGTGACGGTGCAGGTGATAGTATCGCCAATATAGACGGACGCAACGAACTGAAACTCCATAGCTGTAGCCAGGAAGCCAATCATGCCGCCGATGTGGGTTATCATACTGGCTGTCAGGAGCCCGGGGATGATGAGCTTGCCAAACCAGGTGGTCTCAATGAAAGTCTGGTCAATGTGATAGGGATTATAATCGCCTGTGACACCACAGAAGAGTGCGACATCTCCTTCTGTGAAGGTGCGTCGAAATGTGAAGGTTTGTCCAACATGTATGGAGTCAAAGGCGGTTTTCAACTGCTGCTTGAACTCGGGTGTTGCGCCTGGCATTCAGTTTCCCTCTTTTCATGTACTTGATGTATGAGAGCACATGCTACATTTATTTATTGTATCGCAAAAATTGTGTAGCAGGGCGTATGTGTGTTATAAAGAATCTGCATATTTTTCTGAAATACTTGCGGAAAGGCGTATCAGGTAACTATTATGCGCATACGAAATTATCGCCAGGTTGACCTCCCAACGCTCGTGTATATCCAACAGCAGGCAGCTAGAGTTGATGGCACTGAGGCGATGGATCCAGCCGACTTTGAGGAATGGCTGAGTGAGCCAGAGCTTGAAGCCGGAGACAATGTTTTTGTGCTTACTGACGATGATGAGACGAACGTCTGGGGTCAGGCGGGAACATTGGAAGGGGTAGAGGGTGAAGTGGTGGGCTATACCGTGTTACAGTTGCATCGCAGCCAGAAGGCGTATCATTTTCTTTGTCAGGGAGCAGTGTTGCCGGAGCACCGTCACAGAGGTGCAGGAAGGGCCTTGTTGATTTGTGCGCTTAACCGGGCGCGAGCAGTCGCCTTCGAGTTCGAATTTGAGGCTGAACAGGAAGGCTACCCCATCTACCTGGAAGTATTGCTGCCGAGGAAAGACGTTGCTGCAAGTGCATTAGCTACAAAATGTGATATGCAGCCAACAAATGAGCGAGCCTTGCTGGGGATGCGCCTATACCGGCGTGAATTGTAGATTGGTCTAAACTTTCTCATATTCGCTTTTCACAGTATAGGTGCCGTCGGATAGTTGCTCGAGTGTATAGTCACCGAAGAGGATAGGATCAACAAGGCGCAGGCAGAGAAAAATACGAACGGCTAGCTCACGTATCTCAGTCTCAGCATGGGCACTGGCGCGCATTTCAATGACATGCCGCCAGGCACGTGCATTGCCAGTGACAACCATGGGAGCTTCTGTCTCGTTAGGCAACACTGAACGTGCGCTTTGCTGGACCTTCTTGCGCAGGTCGGTTTTTGCTTCGGCGCTAAGGATGCTCACACCTGCCCGTTGCATCTCCAACAAACGCTCTGTGAGGGCAGTGTATTCGCTTGCCGCTCGTTCAATTCTCTGCAAAAATTGAGCATGCAAATCCGCATCACCCTGATACTCAGGACGTTCAACAAAGCGCAGCATTCTACCGGAGACAAAGCGTTGACTAAGTTGAGAATAGCCGAAGCCAGCCCGGTGACGAATCAGTTCATGGGTCCGGGCAGGTTTGTTGGGTCGTCCAGGTACTCTGAAAAGTGGAGAGATGGATCGAAGCCATCTAAGAAGCCAGCCAGGCCACCTAAGTTTGTATTGGGGCGAGCAATAAGAACGACTCCCGGCTTGAGCAAGTATAGTGCGCCACCTGGAGAATCATGGACAGGGGAATGAATTGCAGGAAATCCCGATTGTTCATTCCCATCGAATTGGCGGAAGAGCGTCTCAACGTCAAAAACCGACACCTATATCTCCTTGCTGCTAGATGTTGTTCATTTTCCACTAGTCTAGCAGATTGGAAGTCATTTGGCTACTAGCTTACTGGCAATTGAGGTGGCTCGAGCAGGGAGATTAGGGTGGAGCGACGAATGCGATAAGCCTGTCGTGTACCTCTGTGAGGCAGAGTTATCGCTTCCAGAACGCCATTTTTAATCCAACGCCGCACTGTTGTATCATCCACCCGCAGTTGTTTTGCTACCTCACGGACCGTGAGCAAATCCGCATCATCGTGTACCACATTATCCTCTTTCTGGTTTTATACTAAAGTAACGTTCAGTCCTTTCTTCAATGGGCGTGTTTTGGACTGCGTAATTTCCACCTATTTGACTATAACGACGAACGTTCCCTTTTTTGGTAACTCTGTTTGTAGTCTGCAATGTATACGTAATTGTGCTTATTGTCAACATATTTGTAAAAATATGTTGACAATGTTAGCGAAATGGAGAAAGGTTATATCGCTTGCCTGCTAGCCGCCAATCATTGACATACTGCGATTTGCTCGTTTGAAGCGCTTGTCGCCTATGTAATGTTTGAGTTCTTTGTTCCACACAGCCTTTCGAATGGTGGTGGCTATCTCTTCATCGGGGGCTCCAGAGCGGAGTACAGCGCGTAGATCTGTCTCTTCAGTGGCAAAGAGGCACGTGCGCAATTGCCCATCGGCTGTCATACGAATGCGGTCACAGTTTGCGCAGAACGGCTCACTTACGGGGTTAATAAAACCGACTTCACCGATGCCATCGCTAAATGTGTATCGGCGAGCGGTCTCGGCGGGGTCGCCTGTGGTAATGGGCACAAGAGGACCATATTCGTTCTCGATAATAGCCTTTAATTCGGCGCCAGTAAGTATATCTTCCTTGCGCCAAATCTGGTCGGCATCGAGCGGCATGAATTCTATCCAGCGCATGACATAGGCTTTGCGTCGAGCCAGGCGTACAAAGTCAAGTACTTCCTCTTCACTATAGTTGCGAATGGCAACGGCATTGACCTTAATAGGGTGGATGGAGGGATACTTTTCAAGTTCTTCCAACCCTTCTAAGACACGATCAATCTGATCACGCCGCGTTAACTGCGCGAACTTTTCCCGGACTAGCGAGTCCAGGCTGACATTAATGCGGCTGAGTCCAGCTGCTGCCAGGGCAGCTGCTTGTTGTTTGAGGAGAATACCATTAGTCGTGAGGCTGAGGCTACGCAAGCCCTCGATTTTACGCAATTGACGGATAAGATCAGGGACATCTCTACGTACGAGTGGTTCACCACCTGTAAGACGAACTTGCTCTATGCCGATGTTGACAGCGATGCGCGTGATGCGCTCGATCTCTTCGTAGGAAAGAATCTCAGCCTTTTTGAGCCAGGGCAGGCCTTCAGCAGGCATACAATACGTGCAGCGAAAGTTACACTTGTCAGTAATCGAGATACGCATGCTTTTAATGTGGCGGCCATAGCTATCAACAAGTTGTTCCATCAGTATTGCCTCTTCATAAAATACATATACACAACCAAATTACCAATCTTACTATAACACATTTTCGTGTTGTTTGTCCTGTGTCGCTCTGTACCAGAGCTTATTCGCGTGTTATAACTTGTTTGTACATTGTACATGACATATTCTCATGGACTATTGCTGCTGGCTCTACCTGTGCACCGCTCCTAAAATGAATAAAGAAGAGACCACAAGAGAGGGGAAGTTCATCTTGTGGTCTCTACCAGTGTGTATCCGATGGTATCTACACGTCGTAGTAGAGGGCAAATTCGATGGGAGAGGGGCGCAAGTTGACCTCGTCAGCCTGCGTGCGCTTCAGATCGACATAATGTTCGAGTACGTCGGTAGTGAAGACATCACCCTCTAACAAGAAGGCATGGTCGGCTTCAAGCGCGTCTAAAGCGTCGTACAGAGAACCTGGGACTGAGCGAATTTCCCTCGACTCCTCTTTCGACAGATGATATAGGTCACGATCAACCGGACCATAACCGTGCTCACTCGGCTCGATTTGGCGGCGTATGCCATCCAGGCCGGCCATCAATAGGGCCGAGAAGGCCAGGTAGGGATTGGCGGTCGGATCAGGTGGGCGGAACTCGATACGTTTGGCCGACGGACACTCGGTCAGCGGAATACGTACTGCCGCACTGCGGTTTCCCTTCGAGAAGACCAGGTTTACCGGTGCTTCAAAGCCAGGTAC